>Ga0209554_1002985_pt1 | contig 11217 bp, 7 predicted proteins | sample MarorgKNORR_S2LV_5_FD_188221 | JGI IMG/M metagenome (GOLD analysis project Ga0209554, IMG submission 188221) | Marine microbial communities from the Southern Atlantic Ocean, analyzing organic carbon cycling - Bottom_A/KNORR_S2/LV (SPAdes) (version 2) | ecosystem: Environmental > Aquatic > Marine... | reverse complement strand
TATTATTAATCCTGCAAACATCACTAAAAATGCAAATGTAATGGAAGTTTTTGCTAGTGCAATGTCCGATATGTCAAAAATACCAGTAATATCTCGAGATCTGCTCGCTGGCGGATTTCTTGGAGGCGCAGCAGATTGGCTAAGCGGCGACAAAGTAAAAATGGCGTGGGCCAACATAAAAGCATTTTCTTTGGCTGATTTAGGCGATACTGCAAACATCACTAAAAATGCAAATGCAATGGATGCATTTAGTACAGCTATGGCAGGTATGTCAAAAATACCAGTAATATCTCGAGATCTGCTCGCTGGCGGAATTCTTGGAGGCTGGGCCGATCGGCTAAGCGGCGACAAAGTAAAAATGGCGTGGGACAACATAAAAGCATTTTCTTTGGCTGATTTAGGTGATATTGCAGACATCACTAAAAATGCAAATGCAATGGATGCATTTAGTACAGCTATGGCAGATATAGCAGGTATAGACCTAGCAAGTCTCGAAGCATGGGCCGACTCGGATTCAATGGATAAAATATCTAGTGCATTTGGAAACTTATTTGGTGAAACGTCACCATTATCTCAAATAGCAAATTTAGATAAAATTTCTACACCATTAGCAACAGCAAGCACATCATTAGATTCTTTTAATCCTAAAATGAAAACATTATATGATATGTTAAGAGATCCTGCATTTGTAGCAGGCGCCGGCGCAATTAAAGTATTAACTAATAATTTAGGAGGTCTTGACGATGTAGTTAATGATTGGTCTGATGAAGAATTAGAACAATTTAAATCTATTACTCAATCGTTAGGTAATTTTCAAGGTGCTCAAATTAAAGGCTTCCGCAGCGGCCAAGAAGTACAAGCAGCAAAATTAGAGTTAATTGCTGAAAAACTTGCTGAAATACTTATTGCCATTTCAACCGGAACAGTGCAAGTAACAACCGAGCAAAAGAAAACTACTACAGCGGTAACAGCATCCGGCCCACATATGAAATAAAGATTTGGCTATACGAATAAATACTGTTATAATTAATAAACAATCTGGATGAATTTTAATGAGTTGGCGAAAACATTTTACAGTATACGATCAATCTAACTATAGAGGTAGAGCAGATAATGCTACCGGAACAGGTGCGACATCTAATAGCAGATATACTTCGTGGTTACCTGAAGTATATATGGGTCCACCCAATCGACTAGAACGTTATATGCAATATGATCAAATGGATGCTGATAGTGAAGTAAATGCAGCATTAGATATTATTGCTGAATTTTGTACACAAGTTGATGATGATACAACGTTACCATTTGAAATTCATTTTAAAAAAGATGCAACCGAAACCGAAATTAATATATTGCAAAGTACATTAAGACAATGGTGTAATATTAATGATATGGATCGTCGTGCATGGCGTTTAGTGCGTAGCACATTAAAATATGGCGATCAATTTTTTATGCGTGATCCAGAAACATGGAAATTGTATTGGGTAGATCCAGCAAAAATTGAAAAGGTTGTTGTTAATGAAGGCAAAGGTAAAAAAACAGAAGAATATTGGATTAAAGATTTAGATCTTAATTTACAATCTTTGGTTGCAAGTAATATGAATGCTGGTAGAAATTATGCATCTAAAGCAAATCCTGCTATTCCAAATATAACAGGTGGACAAGCATCATCTACAGTTGGTTCAATGGAAGGATTAGGTATGGGAGGTTCTGCAGGATTTAGTAATGCAGTTCCGGTTGATGCAAGTAATATTATACATATTAGTTTAACTGAAGGATTAGATAATTCCTGGCCGTTTGGTACGAGTATACTTGAACCAGTTTATAAAATCTTTAAGCAAAAAGAAATGCTTGAAGATGCTATTTTAATTTATCGTGTGCAACGTGCTCCAGAACGCAGAGTATTTTATGTTGATGTTGGCGATATGCCACGTTCACGTGCTATGGCGTTTATAGAACAAGTTAAAAATGAAATTCATCAAAAAAGAATTCCTAATAAAACAGGCGGCGGCACCAATGTAATAGACGCGGCCTATAATCCACTCTCAATGATTGAAGATTATTTCTTTGCCCAAACGTCTGAAGGTCGAGGTTCGCGTGTTGAAACATTACCCGGCGGTGAGAATTTAGGACAAATTGATGATTTAAAATATTTTAATAATAAATTATTACGTGGTTTACGTGTACCAAGTTCTTATTTGCCAACAGGCCCAGAAGATGGTACAGCCGTTTATAGTGATGGTAGAGTTGGCACAGCATTTATTCAGGAATATAGATTTACAAATTTCTGTAAAAGATTGCAAGATTTAATTTCACCGTGGTTAGATGATGAATTTAAATTATTTTGTAAGCAACGTGGTATTGAAGTTGAAGCAAGTTTATTTGAAGTACAATTTAAAGAGCCGCAAAATTTTGGTAAGTATAGACAAATTGAAGTTGATGGCGCACAAATGAATGTATTTGCGGCCGCAGTAGCAGTTCCATTTATTAGTAAACGTTTTGCTATGAAACGGTATTTAGGTCTCACAGATGATGAGATTATAAACAATGAAAAATTATATCTTGAAGAAATTGGCAATGATCATCCAATGGCAGACCTTGATGCTGGAATGGTTGATGTTGGAGTTCGCCCAATGGACACTGGTGAATTAGCACCTGATATAGATGCTGATTTAGGTGGCGAAGATATGGGCATGATAGAACCCGGAGCAGAGTCTCCAATTAGTGGTGCAGAAAATGCACCTGCTCCTGTAGCACCACCAGCAGAACCGGCAGTATAAGATAAATAATATTATGAAAGTAAAAGATATATTAATTGAAGGTTATTACGATGTCGAGAAAGATAGATATGGTGTCGCTCTAATTGATGATACACGACGCCCACGATTTACTCTTGAACATCTTAATAAATTAAGAAAAGTTAGAGAATTTCGTAAATTCGAAAAAATTAATAGACGTTCTTTATTAGCACAAATTTATGCTCCGGCACCAGCAGAAGGCGAAATGGGCGGCCTATAATAATATAATAATTAAAACATTGTTTATTAAAAATTAAATTTAATTAAATACATTTTAGGCAAAAATATATCTTTTTCGGCCGAAAATTCCCCTTATTACCCCCCTTTTAAGTAAGACATCTTAAATATTATTACAAACTCTTTCGCGGTTAGAAGAGAGGAGAATTCGGATGTCAAGACAAAAACTTGAAAAGGTATTAGAGTACCTTATTAATGATGAAGAAGCACAGGCAACTGATCTTTTGCATCAAGTTTTCGTTGAGAAGGCTCGCAGTATTCACGAATCATTAATTGAAGATGAGGATGAGGATATTGATGAGGCACTTAATGATGAAGACAAAGATGATGCCGAAGAAAAATCGGTCGACGAAAATATGAAATCTGATTTTAGGGATGAAATGAAGGACGAAAACGAAAGTATTCGAACTCATGAAGATGAACTAGAAGCAGAAGAAGCATTTGAAGCCGATGATGAGATAGATGACGCTGAAGCAGAAGACGAACTAGACGACATGATGGGTGACGACGAAGCCGAAGCACCGGAAGGTGAAGAGGAAGAAGTCGAAGACCGAGTAGATGATCTAGAAACCGCAATCGAAGAACTTAAAGCACAGTTTGATGAACTCATGGGTGCAGAAGATACAGGCGACGAAATGGACGCAGGTGATGAAATGGGCATGGACGATGAAATGGCCATGGAATTACCAGCAGAAGAAGAGTCAATTGCATTTGAAGCCAAAGACGAAGATGAAGAAAACGTCGATGAGGCAAAAGATGATGACGATGCTGATGAGTTGGACGAGGCTGCAGATTTGAAAGCAGTAGGCAACGCAAAATTAGGTGACGACGGCGACGCTGGTGCAAAAAGCACAATTACAGGCGGAAACCTTAAGAAATCTGATCACGGTGTCAAAGTTCCAAATATTGCAGGCGGCGATGAGAAAGGTCGTTCAGCAGACAAACCTGCCGAAGGCATGACAACAAATCAAGATGCAAAACTTTCAGCCGGACCAAAGGCAGAAAGTGGCGATAAGTCCGACAAAGGCGCAAAATCAATGGTAGGCGCTGGTAAAGACTTAAGGAAATAATGAGCAATGATTAAACCTTTATATGAACGTTTAACATTTGATCAGGCACAAGCAACTGTCGAGTCGCGTGACCGCGACGACGGTACAGGTAAAGATCTTTATATGAAAGGTATCTTTATCCAGGGTGGTGTTAAGAACCAAAACGAACGTGTATATCCTGTAAACGAAATAGCTTCCGCGGTTGATTCAATCATGGAGCGTTTACGTGAAGGACAGACTGTTCTTGGCGAAGCAGATCACCCAGAAGAACTGACAGTTAACTTGGACAGGGTTAGTCACATCATTCAAGAAATGTGGATGGATGGACCCAATGGATATGGTAAACTTAAAATAGTTCCAACTCCAATGGGTAACATTGTAGCAACATTGCTTGAAAGTGGCGCAAAATTAGGCGTATCCTCTAGAGGCAGCGGTAACGTAAACGAAGGCGGAGAAGTATCCGAATTTGAAATTGTTACTGTTGATATAGTAGCTCAACCAAGTGCCCCAAAAGCATATCCAAAGACTGTTTATGAAAGTCTTCAGAATTATGGAAAGGGACAGAATATTTATAACCTAGCAGAAGCAATGGTTCATGATAAAAAAGCTCAGAAGTATTTACAGGAAGGCATTGTAAAATTTCTTGAGGAATTAAGAAAAGGAAGTAATTAGGAGAAACACATGGCCGAAGCACTCAAAGAATTACTAGAGAGCGATCTCCTAGACGACAATACAAAAGCCAGTATTCAAGAAGCATGGGAAAGTAACATAGCAGAGGCGAAAGAAGCAATTGCTTCAGAACTTCGCGAAGAGTTTGCCAATCGCTATGACAGTGACAAGGCACAACTTGTCGAGGCTATGGATAACATGCTTAACGATACTATTAAGGCCGAAATTGAAGAGTTCAATGAAGAACGCAAAGGTCTACTACAGGCCCGAGTTGATTATAAAAATGCAGTAAAAATTCATACTGAGGCTTTAAATCAATTTGTAATGAATTCACTTAAGGGTGAAATCAACGAACTTAGAGAAGATCGCAATCAACAATTTAGTAACTTTAACAAATTAGAAGGTTTCGTACTAAAGCAACTCGCAACTGAAATTGCTGAATTCAACGATGATAAGAAGTCACTCGCTGAAGCAAAAGTTAAATTAATTACAGAAGGTCGCGCAAAACTAAATGAAGCGAAAGCCAAGTTTATTAAACGTAGTGCAAAAACTGTAGAAGCAGTTATTGAAAAAGTACTACGTAGCGAAATGACACAATTAAGAGAAGATATTAAGTCCGCACGTGAAAACAACTTCGGACGTAAGATTTTCGAATCATTTGCCGCAGAGTATATGACATCATATCTCGCAGAAGGTACAGAAATCCGAAAACTTAATAGAAATATTGAGGAACAACAAAAATCAATCAATACGCTAACTGAAGCAAAAGAAAATGCAGAAATTGTCGGAAGGAAGCTTCAAGGCAAAATCAATCGTAACAAAGTTATGATTGAACTGCTAGGCCCTCTAGCAAAAGCAAAGCGTGTGATTATGGAAGAATTACTTGAAAGTGTTCAGACAAAGAACCTTAAAGGTAGTTTCCAAAAATACTTACCAGCAGTTTTGAATGAAACCGCTGTTAGGGAAGAAACTTTGAAAAAGCCTACCCTCACTGAGAAAACCGGTGATAAGGTAGTGGCGAAATCAGAAGAAACCTCTAGAGATGGTACAGCCCAGGTTGTTCATCTTAAGAAATTAGCAGGTATTAATTAAGGAGAGAACAATGGCAGAAAACCTTATGGAAAATACTAACTGGGGTGCCACAAAAGAGGCTCTTCTAGAAGGACTAGAAGGCCAGCGTAAGCAAACTATGGGAGTTATCTTAGAGAATACTAAGGCACATCTCACAGAAGCAGCTACCGTTGGTGCTACTGCTTCAGGCAACGTAGCAACCTTGAACAAGGTCATCTTACCAGTAATTAGGCGTGTTATGCCAACAGTAATCGCTAACGAGATTGTTGGTGTTCAGCCTATGACTGGTCCAGTTGGACAAATTCATACATTACGTGTACGTTACGCAGATGCTTTTAATAGCACAAGCGGCGTAGACACCACCGCAGGCGAAGAGGCACTAAGCCCATTCAAAATCGCCGCAGGTTATTCAGGAGCAGCCGACGATAAAGCAGCCGGCACAGCCGCTCTTGAAGGTAACGCGGGCAACCGTTTATCAATTCAGATCGTAAAAGAAACAGTTGAAGCAAAGTCAAGAAAGCTCAGCGCACGTTGGACTTTTGAGGCAGCTCAAGACGCACAAGCCATGCATGGTATTGACGTTGAAGCAGAAATTCTTGCCGCATTAGCACAAGAAATTACAACTGAAATCGATCAGGAAGTTTTAGCATCACTTCGTTCATTAGCAGGCCAAGACGCCACTTATGACATGAACACTGTTAAGGCTTCAGCAAACTTCACACCAACATACGTTGGTGATGTACACGCAGTACTAGCAATTCAGATGAATCAGCAAGCTAACCTAATTGCGGCTCGCACAAGACGCGGCGCAGCAAATTGGGCAGTTGTTTCACCAAGTGTGCTAACAGCATTACAAAGTGCAACAACTTCAGCATTTGCTCGTACAACTGAAGGCACATTTGAAGCACCAACAAACGTTAAGTTTGTAGGTACATTGAATGGTACAATGCGTATGTATGTTGATACATATTATGCAGATGGTGGAACTGGCGCAGACATTCTAATGGGTTATAAAGGCTCAACAGAGACAGACGCGGCAGCATTCTATTGCCCATACGTACCACTAATGAGTAGTGGTGTCGTAATGGATCCAGCAACATTCGAGCCAGTCGTGTCATTTATGTCACGTTATGGTTACAAAGAGTTAACTAATACAGCGAACTCCTTTGGTAACGCAGGCGATTACGTTGCAGGCATTAGCGTAGCAAATCTTTCATTCACAGTATAATTAATTTTATATTAGTGGAAGTATTTAAACCCCTGGGCATTGTCCGGGGGTTTTCTTTTGCTAATTCGATAAATATAATTAAAGCATCATGTTAAGGTGAAATGAATGGCACAAAGTTCAATTAGAAATTTAAATATTGATGGAAATTTAGTTATTTCCGGTAGTACCACACAATTAGATGTTAATACAGTTGTTGTTGCTGATAATAATATTACAATAAATGATATTGCAACACCCACTGATGCAAATGCTAATCAGGGCGGATTAACATTAAAAGGTACAACTGATAAAACAATTAACTGGGTCGATGCAAATGATGCATGGACGTTAAGTGAACATTTAGATATAGCAACTACCAAAGAGTATCGAATTAATAATGTTTCAGTATTAAATGCAACTACACTTGGTAGTGCTGTTGTTAATAGTAGTTTAATAAGCATTGGAGCATTAACTGAATTAACTGTTGATAATATTAAAATTGATGGATCGAATATTGGATTATTAACTGATTTAAATTTAATTACTTTAGCAAATGATACTATTACAGTAGCAGGTGCTGTTCATGCTACAACATTTCACGGTAATGGTAATGCACTTACAAATTTAAATATAGCATCATTTGTTGCACCAGGTAGTAATAGTGATATAATTATAAATTCATCTGGTGCATTGGGTTCAATAACTACAGTTCCTTTGGCTCAAGGTGGCACAGGCGGCACAAATGCCGCAACTGCAAGAACTAATTTAGGCGTAACAGCAACAGGTGCTGATACTGCTTATAATTTTCGAGCAAACAATTTAAGTGATGTAGCAAATGTAGCAACAACAAGAACTAACTTAGGTGTAACAGCAACAGGTGCTGATACTGCTTATGCATTTAGAGCAAACAATTTAAGTGATGTAGCAAGCGCCGCAACTGCAAGAACTAATTTAGGCGTAACAGCAACAGGTGCTGATACTGCTTATGCATTTAGAGCAAATAATTTAAGTGATATTGCATCAGTATCGCTTTCTAGAACTAACTTAGGACTTGGAACAGCAAATAGTCCAAAGTTTGGTGGTGTAGGTACAGGTAGTGTAACTATAATTGCAACACCAAGTGCTGGTCCTGTTGCTCCTACTTTTAGTGGTGTGGTATTTAAAAGTGTGCCAGTAGCATCAGGTTCTGGACACAAATGGGCAATTGGTAATGAACAAGATGGTGATTTAATATTTAGTTATTTTACAATTAATGATGCTGGTGCTAATACATCATCAAGTGAATCATTCATTTTGTTTGATCCTACAGGAACAAAATTTGTTGCAGTTGGTAGTGCAAGTATTCGAGTTTTGATCAGTGGATTAGGCTATCCAACCGCAGATGGTACAGCAAACCAAGTATTAACAACAGATGGTGCAGGTACATTAAGTTTTACAAGTGTTTCTGGAATAGGCGCATTGATGGCGTCAAACAATTTAAGTGATGTGGCAAGCGTTGCAACGTCAAGAACTAATTTAGGCGTAACAGCAACAGGTGCTGATACTGCTTATGCATTTAGAGCAAACAATTTAAGTGATTTAGCAAATGTAGCAACAACAAGAACTAATTTAGGTTTAGGTACAATTGCTACACAAGCCGCAAATGCTGTTGATATTGATGGTGGTGCAATTGATGGCGCAACAATTGGCGCTAACTCAGCACAACCTGCAACAGTTACAACATTTACTTCAACTGGTATTGATGATAATGCTTCTTCAACTGCAATGACGATTGCTTCTAATCAAGATACAACGTTCGCGCAAGGTATTAAAGTTGGTAATATAGCAGGTGCCGCCGGCGCCGGAAATATACGTTGGAGTGGCACAGACTTCCAAGGACACGATGGTACTGAGTGGGTATCATTAACAAGTGCCGCAACCGCACAAATTAGTGGTAATATTGCTATTTTTAATACATCACCAACAATAACAAGTACAACATATGTTGATGTTGCTGGATACACAACAGCAATTACAGTAACAAATTCTAATATTATTAATGTACAAGTAGCAATGCCAATGGGTAATGCTAGTGGTAGTATAATTTCATTAAAAGTAGTTAGAGTTGTAGGAGGCACACCAACAGATTTATATGAAGAATTAAATCTTCAAGCCGGCCTATTTAATGTTGCATATGCAGATGCCCACGGACAATCTAATGGTACTGTTATTACATATAAAATTATGGCAAAAGTTGACTCAGCCTCTCACCAGATTAATCCAGACGCTGGCAACGCACAAATTTTCGTTTATGAAATTACAACAAGTCCAACCTCGGTTACATCAGTATGGGGCCTGACTGGCGACGTTACTTCAGCCGACTGGGGCTCAGTTGCATAAGCTACTGTTAATGTTAGATCTCCTATAGAACCAATAAATACTTACAAGTTGTAAATTTGTAAACTAGATTTGACGATCTAATTGTAAAAAAAGATATCGAAAATATTATATAATATTTTAAACGAAACGAAATATATAGGAGATTAATAAATGGCAAATTATGCAGTACAACGTCGACGTGGTACTACGGCCCAGCATGGCTCATTTACAGGACTAGAAGGAGAATTGTCTGTTGATACAACCAAGGACGTGATAGTTGTTCATGACGGTTCAACCGCGGGCGGCCGCGCAATGCTACGTGAAGATGTAGATAATCTAGCAGATGACGCTATTTCAGGAAATAAGGTTCATGGTGGTACTATTAGTGGTAACGTTGTCTTAGGTGACGGCGCAACCGCAACAACACAATCCGCAGGTAACAGTTCAACAAAACTTGCTACTACAGCATATGTTGATGCACAAGTAGATACAGAAGATACCCTTGCTGAATTAGATGATACAAATATTAGTGGCCTCGCAAGCGGCCATCTATTAGTTTATGATGGTTCTAATAGTTTTGATAACGTTGCAATGTCAGGTGATATAACAATCGTCGCTAACGGCGCAACAACAATCGCTAACGGCGCAGTTGACCTTGCTCATATGTCAGCCGATTCAGTAGATAGTACTCAGTATGTAGATGCTTCAATCGACTTAGTACATATGTCAGCTGATTCAGTAGATAGTACTCAGTATGTAGATGGAAGTATTGATCTTGCTCATATGAGTGCTAATTCAGTAGATAGTGATCAATATATTGATGGTTCAATAGACTTAGCACATATGAGTGCTAATTCAATTGACTCTGACCAATATGTAGATGGTTCTATTGATGCAGCACATTTAGCAGCCGCACAAACAAATATAACAAGTCTTGGCACATTAACAGCCCTTACCGTAACTGGTGTTATAACTGGCGGAACGGTTGAGGCAACTACTGATACTGCTGCTGGAGATAATGCTGCTATAGGTTATACTAGTTCCGAAGGTCTTATCTTAACAGGCCAAGGAAGTACTAACGATGTAACTATTAAGAATGATGCCGATGCAACTGTTATTTCAATTCCAACAGGTACAACAAATGTTGGAATTGCTGGCGCATTAACTGTTACAGGTAACTTTACAGTAAACGGTACAACGACTACTATCAGTACAACAAATACAGTTGTTGAGGACACATTACTTGAGCTTAATACAGGCGCAGGATCGAATGCAAACGACATGGGACTTATCATGGAGCGTGGTTCGACAGGTGATAATGCTATCTTTATGTGGGACGAAAGTGCTGATAAATTTACATTAGGTACAACTACAGCGGCTGCAAGTGCCACAGGTAATATCTCAATTTCAGTTGGAACATTAGTCGCAGCACTTGAAGGTAATGCTACTACCGCAACTACTGTTACTACAGTAGAGATTAATGATTTGTCAGATGCTCTCACAAATTCTAATGGTGGAACAATCGGTCTTGGTACGGAAGCATTAACTTGCGATGACGGCACTCAGAATCATAACACTGCTGTTGGGTTTTCTGCGCTTACGACCAACGACGTCGGCACGGAGAACTCTGCTCTTGGGTATACCGCGCTTCAGGAGTGCCTCGGGGGTAACAGGAATACAGCGATTGGGTCCAAGGCGCTTTATAGCAACATTGGTGGTAATAACAATACAGCTTCTGGGTATATGGCGCTCAATCTCAGTACTACTGGCGATGACAACACAGCGTCCGGGCACGGCTCGCTTAAACTCGTCACTACTGGTGATCTGA
>Ga0209554_1002984_pt1 | contig 11219 bp, 10 predicted proteins | sample MarorgKNORR_S2LV_5_FD_188221 | JGI IMG/M metagenome (GOLD analysis project Ga0209554, IMG submission 188221) | Marine microbial communities from the Southern Atlantic Ocean, analyzing organic carbon cycling - Bottom_A/KNORR_S2/LV (SPAdes) (version 2) | ecosystem: Environmental > Aquatic > Marine... | reverse complement strand
TAGCAGCTCGTCCGTGGCTTTGAGCCCGATGCTGACGCCAACGGGCACGACCGTGCGCTCGCCGCCCAACTTCTCAGAGAGGGACACTCCGTCCGCCCGCGCAGCGAGGTCCCAGCCCGCCATCTCGACGGCCGCCTTCGCCATGTTGTGGCCGCGCACCCAGCGCACGGGGTCCAGGATGTCTTCCGGGCCCTCGACGTCCCTTCCGACGATGCCGGGCAGGATGTAGTCGGTGAGCACGTGCCAAGCGGTCTCCGTCGTCTCGTAGGCATACGCCGGATCCTCACCCGCAACGCACTCACTCCAGCCCTCGATTCCATCCGCGTAAAGGGTCAGCAGCAGCACATTGCGATCCTGCATTCCCCCGCTGCTGATCTCAAAGTACTCCTTCAAGCGCAGCGGGATTTGGCGCAGGGTAGCACGCTCGATCCTCATTGATGATTCCCAGTAGTTAGGAGCGAAAAGACCTCGTCCACTTGTTGCCAACCGACTCGCATCAGGAACGTCGAGGTTCGGCCGTAGGACTTCTCGCCCAAGATGAAAAAGTCGGGCTCGGGGTTTCTGAGCGCGTCCACTCCCTGACTGGTCTGAGCCAAACAGTCCGCCGACGGAGAGGAGGGCAACGCGGCGGCGAGCTTCATGGGGCCCGACGTCGCCCAGCACTCGTGCACCTAGAGCTGCCGGTACATCGTATGGTCCCCCACCGATCCGGTGAGGGCAAGCACGCGATCGACCACTACCGTCTCCGTCGCCGCATGCGGGGAAATGCGCAGCGACACCTCGAGTCCGGCGGCGGTCCGTCGCAACGGCTCCACCGCGCGACCGAGTCGCACGTCGATTCCGGGACCGTGCGTGGCACCGTTCGTCGCAGCGGATACGAGCCCGCGAGCGCGGCGCGGTTCGGCAGTGGGTCATTCTCGACCTCTCCCCGCGACGGCTGGTCACTGGCGATCGCCCAGGTGACCTCCGTATCGGGGCGGCGTGCGCACACCCCGGCCAACTCTCGTGCGGTCGTCTGTCCCGAGTACCCATCCCCAACCAGCAGAACTCTCTTTCCAGCCCATTGCGATTCGTTTCCAGCGATATCAGGAATCAGGCGTACGATCGATTCCGACACCGCCCGCTCGCCCGGCGCGTGGATCCCGCCTCGTCCCAGAGCGTTTGGATTGTGGAAGCTGCCGGTGCAGTCGAGAACCACGTCTGCGAAGGCGACGCTCTCCTCGCCAGCGCGCTCGACCAGGATGCGAAAAGGCGCTTCACCACGGGCTGGAGTCGCGATCTCATCGCTCTTCAGGAGTCCGTCCCGACCGATCTCGAGCACACGCGTGCCGAACCGGAGGCGGGGCGCGATGTCCGGAAGCTGGGCGATCGGTTCCAGTAGCTCTTGCACCAATTCCCGACCCGTTGGGCACGACTCCCCCTCCGGCTCGGTTACGGCGGCCGCCTCCAGAGTCTCCCGGGCCCGCCTCGATACGTTCATCGACCAGGGAGTGAAGAGCTGGACGTGCCCCCAAGAGCGGGCGTTGCCCGCAGGGCCGTCGGCCATCTCGAAGACCGTGAAGTCGAGCCCCGCCTCAGCCGCTCGCAGAGCCGCCTCGAGACCCGTGGGCCCGGCGCCGAGGCTCGCTATGTGGGCGTGACTCATGATTCCGGCCGGCGCTCGAGCAGGTACTCGGAGGTTGCCCCAGAACGTAGGAGCTCCCGCGCTTCGTAGCCCTCGCCCAGATAGTGGGTGAAGACCGCGCGCGTGGCGCCCCTCCACTCGAGGGCGACGTCCAGTGATCGCTCCATGATCTCGGAGATGTCCGAAGGAATCGTTACCAGCAGGCGATGGTTCCGGCTCCCCAGGTCCGGCTCCCCCGGGCGAAGCATGCCATCGACGCCGTGACTGTCGAGCACCCTGGGAGCGTCGCGCGGCGGCGATTCTGGTCCGCGCTCGCTGCCGGCGAGACGGGCGACCACCCGGTCGGACGACATCTGCCAGAGCGCGATGAAGCGGTCGGTTCCGACACCCTGGTGCAGCGGTGAGTCCGTATCGCCGTACATGTCACGCACGTACTCCCGAACGACGATGCCGAGCTTGTTGAAGTTCAGATATGCGTTGCGCGACTGCAGCGGGTCGAACGTCCAGTACATGCTCTCGACGCCCCGGGCCAGCACCTGGTCTCGCTGGTACTGCTTCAGCCGGGCCCCTAGCCCGGTATCGCGCACGTGCTCACGCACTGCGAGCATGTCGGACCAGTGCGCGAGTTCCCCGTCTCGCACACCGGTCATGCCGAAGACAAATCCGAGCAACTGTCCGTCGGGGTTGTACGCACCCGCCGACACACCGCCGAGGATCTGAGCGACCTTGAGGATCGCCGGTGGCACGCGTTCGGAGAATCCCTCGCCCCACGTGGCCTCCTGCAGCTCCACACAAGCCCGGAACTCTTCGATTGTGTGGAAGGGACGGATGTCGAAGTCGGTCACTCGATCGGGCTCATGAGTAGCTCGCCCAGTAGAGCGGCCCGTTCCACCATGCTGTCGATCACTACGTGCTCATGTCGAGCGTGGGCTCCGTCGCCACGAGGGCCCAGCCCGTCGAGCGTAGCGGTGAACAGGCTAGTCGTATTGCCGTCCGACCCGCCGCCCGAGATCTCCTCGGTCAGATCCATGCCCAGGCGGATCGCGGCTTCCGTCGCGGCCCGCCACAGCCCTCGGTTCCTGGCCGTACGCTCCATCGGGGGTATCGCAACGCCTCCCTCGACCTCGATCGACGTTCCCTCCGTCCGTGGTGTCAGGCCACGAATGGTGGAGGCGATCGCTTCTCCATCGGCAGCCGTCAACACGCGCACGTCGACGTCGGCCGCCGCCTCGGCCGCGATTACGTTGCCACGCGTGCCTCCGCGAATCACGCCCACGTTGACCGTGATTCCGCGCTCGAGGTCCGTGAGCGCATGCAGCCGCTGGATTACGTGACTCAATTCGTGAATGGCGGAGACGCCCCCAGTCGGATCGAGCCCTGCGTGCGCGGCCTTGCCGGTGACTCGCACCGTGAAATGTCCCACCCCCTTACGGGCCGTCTTGAGGTGCCCCTCGGGACCCAGGGCCGGTTCCAACACGAATGCGCGCGCTACATGCTTGGCGATGAGGCGCACGGAACGCTTGGATTCGGGGCTTCCGATCTCCTCGTCGGAGTTGATGAAGAAGACCGGAGTCGCTGGGGGTTCGTATCCCAGCGAGCGCAGCGCGCGCAATGCGAAGAGACCCTGTACGATTCCGGCCTTCATGTCGAACGTGCCGGGGCCCCGCACGAATCCGTTCTCGACGACGACCGGCATCGACTCCAGGGTCCCGAGCGGCCATACCGTGTCCGAGTGCCCGATCAGCAGCTGCGCCGGCCGACCGCGCACGCGGTGCTCTGGAACCGCCAGCAGGTGACCGCCGGTCTCTCGGCCACTGACGTGGCGGACCCTGAAGCCGAGCTCCGACAGGGCGGCGGAAAGTTCCTCTTGTACCGGGGCCTGGGACGAAACCACGTCCGTCGGTGATTCCTTGCTCGCCAGCGACACCAGCATCTCGACCATCGCCTGGCGATGACCCTCGAGGCACTCGAGAATCGACCGGGCACGTTCGCTTCCCTCGTTCGTCCGGGCGCCGTTCATCCGGCGCCATCCGGCCCATAGAAGCCAGCCCTTCGGTAGCTCTCGTCGAGTAGCTCGACCGGATGCAACACCCCCTCGGGGGCGCCTTCCAATCGCAACCCGGCGCCGATCTGCATCATGCAGCCCGGGTTCGGTGTCGCCACCGCGTCGGCGCCGCATGCGCGCACCGCGGCGACCTTGTCGCGACCGATCTCGCCACCGAGCTCGGCGTGGGTAATCGCGTAGATGCCGGCTCCGCCGCAGCACTCGTCCGCCTTCTCCACGATGCGGACCTCGGCGCCGGGAATCGCGGAGAGCACGTCGAGCGGGGCCTGCTCGACCCGCTGCGCGTGCAGGAGATGGCACGGGTGATCGTACGCGACGGTACACGCGATCTCCGCACCGGGCACAGGCCCCGCCTCAGAGAGCAACTCGGTGACGTCCATCACCTTCGCGGCAAAAGAACGCGCGCGCTCTGCCATCTCCATATCATGCTCCAGCAGAACGCCATAGTCCTTCATGGCCGCACCGCAGCCGGCCGTATTCACCGCGACCCGGTCGATCCCGCCCGACTCGAAGGCAGCGATATTGGCCCGCGCGAGGGCGCGAGCCTGCTCGAGGTCCCCACCGTGGGCGTGCAACGCGCCACAGCAGTCCTGACCCGCGACAGGTACGACTTCGTACCCATTGGCTTCCAGAGTGCGCAGCGTCGCCCGATTCAGCCGCGAGAAGAGGCCCTCCTGAACGCACCCGATCAAGACGCCCAAACGCCCGCGGGAGCCCGCCGGAACGAGTGTCGGCGCGCCCGCAGGCGTATCTCGAGCCGCACCGGGTGACCTGCCCAGAGCGCGCAGGCCTCCCCAGCCGGCCGTAGAGGCGAGCATCGCGAGCGCCAGTCTCACGGTCTTGAAAGGACCCACAGCCGGCGTGATACGCGCGCCGAGCGAGGCCATGCCCAGGCCCCGCATCATGCGACTCTGTGCGAAGAACAGGGCCCGCCTGAGCGGGGAGGAGAAGATCCAGAGCAGAGCCCGCGTGAGGATGCCCGGCCGCCGGTGCTCGCTGATGGTTTCTCGCGCGAGTTCGAGCAGAGTGCCGTACTCGACTCCGGAGGGACAAACGGGCTCGCAAGCCCGGCATCCGAGGCAACGATCGATATGTATGCCGAAGGCCTCCGAAGCGGGGTCGAGGCGCCCGTCCACGACGGCTTTCATCAGATGCAGGCGCCCGCGAGGAGAGTCCGCCTCATCGCCCAATCGGTTGTACGTTGGACAGGCCGGCAGACAGAAACCACAGTGCACGCATGGGAGCAACCGCTCACGCTGCGCCTCCATCGCCACGGACAGCGTCGATAGCGTCTTCGTCACAGCAGCACGCCCCCCGGGTCGAAAATCCGTCTGACGCCCTCGCCGATCTCGCGGGCGTCTGCGGAGAGACGACTCGAGAGCGCGGCCGGGTCCATCCCGACGGGGCAACGGTCCACGGTGACGGTACCGCCCAGGCTCTCGGCTCCGGAACGCAGCTCTTCGATGACAAGCGCAGCGTCGGTCGTGGCGCCGCTCCAGGCGAGCCGCGCCGAACCCTCGATCACGTCCGCCATCAACTCCTCGTTCATGCCAGCCATCGGACCCCGCGCTACGTGCAAGAGGGCGCCGAGTTGTGAAGGCAGCGCACGCAGGCAGAGCCGGATGGCCGCATCCGCTCCTGCATCCCGCGTGGCGGTCAACAATTCGGTCGCCTGCGATCCCTCCGCCACCGCGAAGAGCACGCCGGCGTGCGACTCGAGCGTGCGCTGATCGGCATCGACCGTCTCGCGGGCACCGTGCAGGCGTACGAGTAGCGTGCTTCCGCCGTCGCGCGAGTCGGAGAGCACGACCGACGCAGGCAGAATCGGCGCGGTCGCCATCGCCCTCGCGGCCGGCAGCAGCGACGACGCCTCCGCGCCCTCGAGCAGTAGGACCTTGTCGACCGCCGGTAGCGGAAACAGCCTCACCGTCAGAGACGTGATCACGGCGAGACGGCCGCGGCTACCCACCATCGGTTTGATCAAATCGAAGCCCGCCACGTTCTTGACTACCCGTCCGCCGAGCCGAAGCACGCGCCCGTCCCCGCAGACCACGGTCATGCCGAGCACGTGATTGCGGAGGTGTCCGTAACCGGCCCAGAGAGGCCCCGTCACCCCGGCGGAGGCGAGTCCACCCAGCGTGCGATTGGGCACGTCCATCGGGTCGAACGGGAGCCATTGACGATGCTCTTCGGCCACTCGCGCCAGGTCGCCCACTCGCGTGCCCGACTTCGCGGTGAGCGTGAGGTCCGCGGGCTCATAGATCTCGACGCCGCTCAACCGTTCCGTAGAGAGTACCACATACGGACCGGCCGGCCGCCGGTCCTCGAGGTGGGTCCCCGTACCCACGGGGATCACCCCTACCGAGTTGGACTCGGCCCAGGCCAATAGAGCGACGACTTCCTCAATGGACCCTGGGGCGACGACCGCGTCGGGCTCGCGCCCGAGTGCGAGGTGCGCGAATGCGACGCGGGAGCCGCCCTCCCCGCCGGACTCGACGAGCGCCTCGGCCGAGACCACGTCCGCCAGAGGCATCGCACTGCCTACGCTCACGGCTCCACCACCGGATCAGGGATGACCTTCCCCGGGTTGAAGAGCTCGTCGGGGTCGAAGACGCGCTTGGCGGAGCGCAGCATTTCCAACTCCGTCTCGTTGTGCACGAGCGGCATATAGTCGCGCTTGTCGACGCCCACGCCGTGCTCGCCCGTGATCGTGCCGCCAACGTCGACGCAGAGCTGCATGATCTCCTTGGACGCGCGCTCCACCCGCTCGAGCTGATCCGCGTCGTTACGGTCGAAGAGGATGTTCGGGTGGAGGTTGCCGTCCCCCGCGTGGAAGACGTTGGCGATCTCGAGCGCGTACTGCTCGCCGATCTCGGCGATTCGAACCAGCACCTCGGGTAGCTTGGTACGCGGGACCGTCGCGTCTTGAACCAACAGGTCGGGAGCGATCCGCCCCATGGCCCCAAACGCCTTCTTCCGGCCCCGCCACAAGGCCTCGCGGTGCGCGGCGTCTGTCGCCCTCTGAACCTCCCGCGCGCCTTCGGCGAAGCAACACGTCTCGGCCTTGTCTGCATCCGCGTCCAGTCCCGCTTCGGTACCGTCGAACTCCACGACGAGCGCGGCGCCTGCGTCCACCGGGTATCCGGCTGCGAAGACACTCGCCTCCACGGCCCGGATCGTGGCCTGATCCACGATCTCCATCGCGGCGGGCATCAATCCCGACGCCATGATGGCCGTCACTGCCCGACCCGCGGCTTCCATGGTGTCGAAGATGCCGAGCAAGGTGCGCACACCCTCGGTCATCGGCAGCAACCTCACCTCGATCTCGGTGGCGATCCCGAAGCAGCCTTCCGAGCCCACGAAGAGCCCAACCAGGTCGAGGGCGGCGTACGGCTCGCCCGCCCCGCCCTCGAGACGAACCACGCGTCCACCCGCCAGCACCACGGTGAGGCCCGTGACGTACCGAGTCGTGACGCCGTACTTGAGGCAATGCGGTCCGCCGGAATTCTCCGCTACGTTGCCGCCCAATGTACAAGCGCTCTGCGACGAAGGGTCTGGAGCGTAGTACAGGCCGAACGACTTCGTTGCCTCCGTCAGTCGCGCATTGATCACCCCCGGCTGCAGCCGCGCGAGTCGGTTCTCGGCATCGATCTCGAGGATCTGGTTCATGCGCGCCGTGCCCACGACAACCCCGTGCTCCGTCGCGAGCGCGCCCCCGGACAGCCCTGTGCCCGCGCCACGTGGCACCACCTCGATGCCCGCCGTATGCAATACCTGGACAACCCGGGCTACTTCATCGGTCGACGCCGGCAATACGACCGCGCGCGGCACGACCCGGTAGGCGGAGAGCCCATCGGACTCATAGACGAGCAGGCGATCCGGGTCGGTGATGACGTGCTTCTCGCCGACAATTTCTCTCAACTCGAGCACGAGCGCCCTGGGAACAGGCGTCACGCGAGACTCAAGGGACATGGGAGAGGTGACCTGGCTCATGCCCGAGGATACCCCTCCCGGAAGGTGGTGGCCAATACCGCACTCTCAGCGCCCATCGCGCCCCCGCACGTGCTCCATGAGCGCAGCCAAACTGCGCGTCGCGAAGTTGGCCATCCGGGGCGGGAGCGCGCCCCCGTATACGATCTGGAGCAACTGCTCCGCGGTCGCGTCCTCGTTTCCGACCAACGCCTGCTCGACCTGACGAATCCGATCCAGCCGGTGTCTCTCGAAGCGATCGAGGGCATCCGTCACATCATCGAGGGGCGGGCCGTGCGCGGGATAGGCCACCGTGGCATCGATCCCCCGCAGCCGATCGATCGAGGCCAAGTAGTCGGCCACACATCCCGGATACTCGGCGACCCAGGTCGTGTCCCCGAGGCCGAGCAGCATGTCCCCCGCGAAGAGCGCGCGCCGCTGGGGCCAATAGAAGCAGAGATGCTCCACGGTGTGACCGGGTGTATGCACGGCCACCAACTCGCCGGCATCGATACCCACGACGTCGCCGTCACTCAGGCGATGGTCGACGTCCTCCACCCCTTCGGGGCCCCAGACTTCCACTCCGAGCATGCCCGCCAGCGAACGGGTCGCACCGGCGTGGTCCGCGTGTCCGTGCGTCAGCACGATGTTCACCTCGGCCGCATCTTGCACGGCCGAAGCCAACGCCCGGACGTGATTCACCACGTCCGGGCCTGGATCGAGTACCGCGACCCTGTCCTTCCCAACCAGGAAGGTACGGGTGCCGTCGAGCGTAAAGGCGCTCGCGTTCCCCGCGTTCAGGTGGGTCGGGTGCTTCGTCGCAGTGACTACCGACGCTCCGCCGCGAGCTGCTCGGCGAGCTTGGCCGCAATACTGATGAGTGCCATCTGGTCTTCTTCGGTGAACGCTGCCTCATCGTCCGAATCGATATCGATCTGTCCGAAGATCTCCTCCCCCGCACGGATCAGCACTACCATCTCCGACTGCGTATCGGGCGAGCAATGGAGGTAGTTCTCCTCCTTGCTCACGTCGGGGATGTTGAGGTTCGTCCGTTCGGCCACCGCGCGTCCGCAAACTCCCGTGCCAACGGGGATCTTCGCGTGGTGCGTGCCCGGACCCATGTAGTTGTGAAGCCAGAGTTCCTGATCGGCCTCATTGAGCAGATAGACGCCGACCCAGTTGAAACGGTCATCGGCTGCGTCGATCAAGCGCACGGCCCTGCGCAGCAGCGCATCCGACAGATGGCCCTCGTCACGCATCGCCTGAAGGTCGAGCACCACTTCACCAGAATCCAAAGCCATTCTTTCACATCCGTGCAAACGTCACACCCACGGCAGCGCGGTCCCACGTGGGCTTACCACAAGGACCCCATCGTCAGCGCCTCTCAGGGCGAGAGAATTCCGCGGTCCCGACGACGGGGGCACGAAGGGTAGAGAAGGCTCATTGGAGCGTCAATTACCGCAGCTACCGCGGCGTGAAGTCGGTTTCCGGTGTCAGCCTGCGAATGAAGGCCGCGATGAGGCGCGCCGAGTGGAAGAGATCCTCGATGCTGATGATCTCGTTCGGCGAGTGCATGTAGCGGTTCGGGATGGAAATCAGGCCCGTCGGCACGCCCCCGCGCGTGAGAAAAATTCCGTCGGCGTCGGTCCGGGTCGCCTTGGGCGAGGCTTGGATCGTGTAGGGTATGCCCTCGGCTTCCGCGACGTCGGTGAGCATCTGGAAGACGTTATCGTGCGCAGCCGAGCCTCGACTGAGCACTGGGCCGCCGCCGAGCTGGTGCTCTCCCAATTCCTTCTTGTCCACGTCCGGTACGTCGGTGCTGAAGGTCACGTCTACGGCGATGGCGACGTCCGGCTCCAAGACGTACGCGCCGGCGCGTGCACCGCCGCCCGCGAAGCCAATCTCTTCCTGCACGGTGGCCACCGCCGTCGCACACGCCACCGGCGGGTCGTCCGACAGCACTCGGATCACCTCCAGGACGACGAATGCCCCTACGCGGTCGTCTATCGCTCGGCTCGCGATGCGATCGCCGGCAAGACGGACCATGCCCTGGCAGACGACCATTGGATCGGCCACTCGCACACCCATCTCTCGGACCTGATCCCCGGAGGACGCGCCCACGTCGACCCAGAGCGCCTTCGTCTCGGGCGCCTTCTTTCGGTCCTCGGGCGTCATGAGATGAATCGCCTTCTTACCGATCACGCCGGTCACATCGCCGCTCTTACTGAGGATGGTGACGCGCTGACCGACCAGCACTTGGGGATCCCACCCGCCGATCTCGGCGATGTAGAGGAAGCCGTCGTCGTCGATGTGCGTGATTTGCAGGCCGATCTCGTCGATGTGGCCCGCCAGCATCACCCGCGGAGTACCCGAGGGGTTCACCACCGCGAAGGAATTGCCCGTTACATCCGTGTGGACGTCGTTCGCGAAGGTCTGAGCCTCTTCGCGCCAGACCCGGGCGGCCCGGACCTCGAAGCCGGAGGGTCCGGGCGCGTCGAGCAGCCGCTCGAGGAAGGAGATGTCATGACTCATTGCGATCCCGAGGAGTGAGTAGCGGGGTTCGGAATTTATCCGCAACCCTAGATCCTTGCCCAGATGCAGGCGTATGAGCTTGCTCGGACACGCGCGCGCGACGCACTGTTCAGCCTTCCAGGACCGCCAGGAGACGAGCATGGATAAGAAACGAGGCCGCCGGGATGCGACGCTGGACCGCCGCGAGTTCGTAAAGGTGGGTGGACTGGGTGCCGCGGCCGCCCTGACGATGGGGGCCTCGAGTTGTGGGCAGGACTCCTCCTCCCCGGCGGGAACGCCCTCGGACGCGGCCCCCTGGTGGACTACGGAGGCGTTCGAGTTGGAGGACGCAACTTTTGCGGGCCTGCTGGACGACATGTCGTCGGGTCGCCGCACGTCCGTCGAGATCACCCAACTCTACCTGGACCGCATTTCCGCAGTGGACGGCGCGGGTCCGCGACTGCGGTCGATTATCGAGACGAACCCCGAGGCCCTCGATATCGCACGACGCCTCGACGAGGAACGGGCAGCCGGCACCATTCGTGGTCCGCTGCACGGCATCCCGATCGTGGTCAAGGACAATATCGACACCGCGGACCAAATGATGACGACGGCTGGCTCCTACGCGCTCGAGGGGCACATCGCCGCCCTGGACAGTCACGTCGCTTCCACCCTCCGCGCAGCGGGCGCGATCATCTTGGCGAAGGCCAACCTTTCGGAGTGGGCGAATTTCCGGTCGACCCAGTCGACCTCCGGCTGGAGCGGTCGCGGCGGACAGTGTGGGAACGCCTACGCGGTGGACCGGAACCCCTGCGGGTCCTCGGCCGGATCGGCCGCGGCTACCTCCGCGAACCTGTGTGCGGGCTCGATCGGCACCGAGACCAACGGGTCGATCGTCTGTCCTTCATCCATCAACGGCGTGGTCGGGCTCAAGCCGACCGTGGGATTGGTGAGTCGTTCGGGCATCATCCCCATTTCGCATACGCAGGACACGGCAGGTCCCATCGTACGCGCGGTCGCGGACGCGGCAGCGATGCTGACCGCGCTCGT
>Ga0209554_1002983_pt1 | contig 11221 bp, 10 predicted proteins | sample MarorgKNORR_S2LV_5_FD_188221 | JGI IMG/M metagenome (GOLD analysis project Ga0209554, IMG submission 188221) | Marine microbial communities from the Southern Atlantic Ocean, analyzing organic carbon cycling - Bottom_A/KNORR_S2/LV (SPAdes) (version 2) | ecosystem: Environmental > Aquatic > Marine... | reverse complement strand
TTCAGATTTAATGAATCACTCAAGTTTGGAAGATATTGTAAGGGGGTAGGGGTCCGTGTCAGTTCAATTCGGGGATAGTCGTTCAGCCGTTTTTCTAGAGGAGTGCCCATATTTACAGAATATTTTCCATCATCATCACGAGTCCAGAGATTATAAGAACTCCTGCAATCAAGTATTCCAAGAAGCCCAAAGTTAGTTTAGAAGCTAAAAAGACACCCAGTAGAACACCTATCGATTGCCCAATACCTAACATCAGGCCGAGTTCCAGATCCAGTTGCCCTCTCATTAAGAATCCGATTGAAGCAAAGATTGCCAAGGGGATCTGAATGGCCTGCGAAACACCCACCGCTTTTCTTAGCGGGTATTTGATCGACATAAGAAGCGGAATCAGGAGCACCGGTCCACCCGTTCCTGTAAATGCGGAAAAAAAACCTATTCCAAACCCCATGAACAGAAGGGTCCTGAAACTGATCTGGTCTATACCCTCCTGCTTTTTTTGGATGATGGAGTGAAGGCCGGCAGCCAGTAAAAAAATGGCTATAACCAGGCTGAGGAAATGATCGGGGGAAGAATTGTTGGCGAGAGCCCCAAGATATGCGAATGGAACTATACCAAGTGTGAGGAAAGCAAAATACCTCCAATTGATGAGTCCCTGATTCTGATATCGATAGGTACCGACCACACCGGTAAAGAAAAAACTGAAGCTGCTGGCCGCCATCGCCACATGGATATCCATACCCAAACCATAGAACAGCAGGGGTGTAAGCAGAATACCACCAGTTCCTACCGAACCGATTAAGCTTCCCGTAAACATGCAGATGATTAAAAGTAGAATTAATTCCACGCTCATATTGAAAGTGTTTTGTTTGAATCAGGCAATCGTTCAACTACCTGGCATTTCGTATTGCATAAATCCTAATTCAACCTCCATTAAAAAATCCATGTGCCACAAAGCCATGTTATTTGGGAAAGGGGGTACCAGAGCTGAAAAAACCCTAAACTCACCAGACAGCGCATTGCGCGGACGTTACTGACCATACCATAAACGCTTATTAGTTTCGGTAATTGGCAGACCATGGAGTCAAAGCGGGTTCATCTCTTCATCAGCGGACGGGTACAGGGCGTCTGGTATCGGGCCTCGATGTCCAATGAGGGGGTGAAGATCGGGCTCAATGGCTGGGTACGCAACCTGAATGATGGCAGGGTCGAGGCAGTGGTCGAAGGTATGGAAGATGATGTCCAGAAGATGATCGCCTGGTGCCGTAAAGGGCCTCCGATGGCACGTGTCGATGATCTCGTGGTGGAGAATGAGGCAGCGACCGGGAACGAACCGCCATTCAAGACGCGCTACTAGGTTGATTTATTTAAATACTAATCGTCAGAAGGAGAATACTTTAGCTTCTAGTCTACAGATTGACGACCGTCTGCCCATGGACCACGCCATCGACCGTCTCGGTCTCGATATAGAAGACATGATCACCGTATATGGACTGATATATCTCAATGAAATCTTCTGAAACGCTATCGAAAAGGAAAACTCCGTCGCCGAAATCCTCGATCCATGCCAGATGAATATGGGAAACACCCTCACCACCCTCGAATCCTGGGATTATGGTATCCAGGATGACGACGCCGGACTCATTGGTAACTAATTTCCAGCAAGAACAGCCGTCACTACCAACCTCATCTATCACGGCGTCGACCTCGGTGTCGTAGACCGGAAGCTCCTCGGCGGGCCAGTAATACTGGCCATCCATGTTGGTGTGGTAGATCCAGACCTCCTTGTCCATGACCGGGGTGCCTGTCTCGTCATCCAGCAACGTCAGTTCCAATTGCATCGTGATGCCGGGTGAGTAGAGATGTGGCGTGCCTCTCTCTTGGGCAAGAAGCCAACCGATGACCCATTCATTGGAATAGAGGTGTTCCCAGCCCCAGTGGCCCCAGCCCTCAAGTGTGGTAAAATCAATGTAGGCTCCTTCCTCCTCCAATGCATCTACCATTTCTGTGGCCATGTAGTAGGACGACACTACGTCGATATTCCCGAAAGACATCCATATCGGAAGATGGGAGACCCCCGAGGCCAATGAAACATAGGAATAAGGTTCATGATGAGGCGAAAGGGGCATCAGGGCGGCAAACTGGTCGGATAGGGCTGAACCCACTATGAAGGTGCCTCGCCCGCCCATTGAAAGGCCGGTCAGATAGACACGGTCCTCATTGACGCGCATGTTAGATTTGACGTCCGTAAGGAGGTCCAGGATCTTCTGGGGCTCCCAGTCCCACTCCTTCTTGGTTGGTATCACCAGGATGTAGGGATCCTCATCAGGTATATGGAATTGTCCGGAAAGCCAATGTCCTTCCCCAGCACTACTGAGGTGGCCCCCATGAAGGAAGATGACGACGGGATAATCCTTGGTGTTATCATCATAGCCATCCGGAACCTTGACCCCGAAGTAGTAGCCGCACATCCAGTCCTTAATCTCCTCTTCCTCCTCGGAGGCCATGTCATCTGATTGATCATCATCCCATGCAGTATCTGGATCCTGGGATTCGTTGTAGATAAGATCGGTCAGGCCATCAACATATAGCCATTCGTCATCAACGATAATGGACCAATCTGCTGGGTTGGATATGGATTGCAGGCCCTCGTTGGCATAGATTGTGCATGGTCCATCTTCCGTATCATCTGTGGTCTGTTCCTCTTCTTCATGTTCGTGCATGCCACCATGCATCGCTTCCATCCAGCAATCGTCCTCGGGATCCGTGATAGGCCCCTCCTGAGAAAGACAGGGATGATGGTTCGCATAGACATCATGTTGCTGAAGCCAGGGTTCGATGATCCAGGCATGGACCATCCAGTAGTCGTGCAGGTGAACATTGGTCGCAGGACCGGATTCGCACTCTTCATCACTGAGATCCTCACCTGTCGCTTGGAAAGTTGCATCCCTGAAACACAATGAGCCATGCCTGTGCCACCAATCATTATCCCCAGCAAAACCTTCTGGCGGGGTTGTTGAATTGGTTTTCACATACCATGCAAAACCGACAAGGGGCGAGTCTGATTCTGTTCCTGAGTACATCAGGAATTCAGGTCTATCATATTCGAAGACTCCGTCCATCCTGGTCCCGGGGAATTCAGGGTCCTTGGGGTCGAAATCATTATCCATGCTGAAATTACCGATCCTGGTGTGATGGGTCCCCATTCCCTCGACATAGTCGACCACCATATGGAATTCATCATCTTCAGCCTCTCCGAGAGTTGGCCATTGCATCGCCCAGACGATTGCCGCTGCGAATTGTTCGTTGACTAGTTGGCAATCTTTATCTGATAATTCGCCTTTGGTCATGCCCTCATATGCCGGATCGACGTGATGGCCTCCCATACCGGACGAACTGCACCACCAATTACGAACGACTGGTGCGGGTTCTTTTTCAATATCCTCGTTATTATCAAAAGCGGGCTCCGTATCCTCAACTTCCAGCTCCTCTTCAACCTCGGTATTCTCGATATCCTCGCTACCCAGACAGCCCGTCAGGGAAGTCGTAAGCATCAATATCGCAAAAAGATAGGAATAGCCCTTCTGCATACTCGTTGAAAATCCCATCGGTATATAATGGGTATTCAACGCCATCATTATATTTAAAATCTAAGACAGTCGATCAGGAAAGCCTGAAACATTATATCAAAGTAAAGGTTAGGTACTCATGAAAAAACAGGACCAACATCCTATCTGGACATCTAAAATCATATTCCATATTGGCCTATTGATTTCAATCTTATTGTTCGAGATCATTACCGATGGACCAACAAAATTCGGTTGGGCCATCTTTTCACTGATTATCATTCTTCCGATAAGTGCCATCATCAGTTTCGCGGTCCTGCTAAGAAAGCAATACACCCAAATCGTCTACTCCTCGATTGGAATTGCATTCCTGACGGTGATAATTGTCTCGCTAGGCTCGACTCTAGGATACTATGGAATGCTTCTGGCATGGTACGCAAGTTGGGCGCTTGGTTGCGGAATAATCAACAAACTATGGCTTCAGTAGTTCAAGTATCGACTTCTTCTTGGGTTCGGCCTTTTCCTGGTCCAGTCCCTGCTCCATGGCCATTACTGCCTCACCCTGCTCGGACGTGGTGATACCATACTTCCTCCCCCACCGCTTCTTCCAATACCTCAAATTCCTGGGAGCGTCATACTTACTGACGAACTGGCCTTTGACGTTCCTTGGATGCCGCAGGTCGAAGATCTCCTGCTTCAATTCCTTCCTTTCCTTCTTTATCTGTAACTTGGTCCTTATCATCTATTTACCTCACTATTTAATTTCACGTATCCCTGAAAACAATTTCCATGAATCGGTACATGTGTTCGGGGCTGGGTTACATTAAAAACCTTGGGCAGATTCCTAAAAAGAGAACAAGGCACCAAACCTTTTAGTAGTATGATTCGATGGGTAGTAGCTCGGGCAGAAGTTAAAAAAAGCAAAGTATTACAACTCAATTGAACAAACACCGTCCGGGCACTATTGCGACATTCGAGGATGTCTGGTGAGGGAATCTATAACGTAAAGGTCTGCCCGGGATCCATTATCTCGACGTCTATTCCATGCTCCTTCTCTACCTTGGCCTTGAACCCATCAATATCTACCTCAATCGGGGGCCAGGTGTTGAAGTGCATCGGGATAACTCGCTTGGGCTTGATCCATCCGACCGCGATCGATGCCGAGCGAGGGCCCATGGTATAGCGATCACCAACGGGTATCATCAGGCAATCGATATCCCAGAACTCGCCGACCGTCTTGAAGTCCCGGATAAGACAAGAATCCCCAACATGGTAGACCGTTGCTCCACTTTCGAAGATATATCCGGTCGCCACACCGCCCGGTGTACCGTCCGGGAAAGTTGAGGTGTGGTTGGCAGGCATCTGCGTGATACGGGTGTTGCCAACAGTGATTGTACCGCCCGTGTTCATGCCATCGGTCTTGCAACCCTTTGAGGCGAAATGATCGGCCACCTCGAAGGTCGCTACCACTACCGCATCATTGTTCTTGGCGATATCCACGACGTCCTCGATATGATCAAAATGGGTGTGGGTCACCCCAATGATATCGCACTCTATGCTCTGCGGGTCGGCCTCTGTGGAAGGGTTACTGGTGATGAACGGATCCACCAGGATCCTGTCATTCCCTTCAATCAGGAAAGTAGAATGACCGAACCAGGTTATGTCCATGGAATAGACCAAATTCGCCGAGTTAATAGGATTTACCATCCTTGAACAGGCCAAAGCGTATTAATGACCGAAATATGAACTTGTCGTAAGAGGTGATATCATGATACTGTCCTATAGTGATTTTGGCCGGATACGGGTCGGTCACGAAACCTACCACCATGATGTGATATTGAATAACGGCAAGGTTGAGGCTCGACAAAAAAAGAAGAGCAAACCCCTTCGGTCACAATTCGGTCACACACCTCTTGGTCCTGAAGAGAATATTCCCTGGGATTGTAAGGAACTGGTGATCGGTACCGGTTACTATGGCCGGCTACCCGTGACTGAGAAGGTCGTCCAGAAGGCCGAAGAGAAGGGAGTGGACCTGAAGATAATGAAGACCGCTGAGGCATGCGAATACTTGTCGGGTGACATGAAGAAAACCAATGCGGTCCTACACGTTACTTGCTGAACACCACCGGAATCATAACCTATTATTGCGGTAGACAACAAACCCAAGCCCGTTGATAATTAACCCGGACAGGATTCCCAGATGCATGCTGCGCGCCTGTACCGGGGTCAGGCTCAATTTGGGTCTCTCTCCCGATCCACCTGGGGAAGGTGGTTGTGCTGCCATCTGTATCTGTACGAACTGCAGGTCTTCCTCATTCTGTAGGAACAGACCATAATCGTCTGGATTATTGGGGTGGTCATCGATCCGGAACATAGCTGTTACCTGAATGCGATCGCCCTCCTCCAGTTCTACTTGGTAAGGACCCAAGATAAGCTGAATCTCGGATTCTGGATGCACCGGATCGGCCAGACGTACGGCCGAGGGACCAACGATCTCGATCACGTCCCCACCGCCTATGTGGACCTTTCGATCATAGAAATCCTGTGGACTGGTTGCTAACTGATCAATGTTCGTCTCAATCGTTTGCTGTTGATTCGGAGCATTGTTCATCTTTGTCCATCGGGTCTGTAGATCCTCCTCAGTTTCCAGGAACACCGTTGCCCCCGAGGCCACGATAAGCAATGACACAAAACCCACGACCATATTCCCATATTCCAGAGATTTACCGATCGTGAGCATCCCTCTGGCGGCCAACAAGCCCAGGGGAGGGGCCAGGGGAAGGTAGTAGCGTATATCAGTGAAGGTATTATTGAGGACCCACCCCTGAGTTAGGTAGATCGCGAGCATGGCCCCGATCCAGTAGACCAGTGCCACATTGGCCGGGGCAGTCCTGCACGCCACCCAGATGCCTGACGGGATGATCAGCAACGCTGGGAAGAAGGCAGTCACGAACCGACCGACCTGTCCCAGATTCTCTATTTCTTGATCGCCTAGATTGACATAACCTTCCCACATCGTGCCTGCTGGTTCGTGGGTCTCTACCGTAAGGTTACCACTATCACTGCTCACCTCCAGCACATTCTTGGATTGATAACCTGAATTGAACGGGCCACCGAAATAAGCGTCATTGTACATTGCCAAGGGTATGCCTATCAGAAGAAGGCCAAGGGTCAGGGCCCCAGCCTGCATCAGGGGCTCCTTGACGTGAGGCCAAGATAAGGCGGTCTTCAGTCGATTCCAGAACTGCCTGATATTGCCGTCTGGGAGGTTGTACCACCCGATGTACAGATAGAGTGAACCTGAGGCTAACACTGTGGTGTAGCGCATCGTCACCCCGATCCCGACCAAGACCCCCCCAAGAACGGTCAACCCCAGGACCTTCTGTAGCCTATGATTGGTATCAGTTCCGGAAAGATGGGTTGCTTCCACGACCAGCCAGAAACCAGGAAGGGCAAAGGCCACGGCAGCCAGATCACCCATCCATTGCCCGAATTGCAACATCAGGACCACGCCATTCAGGTATGTGAAAACCGTGGCCAGGGCCGCTGTTCTCCAGCCCCACCAACGCCGTCCCAAGCCATAGGTCGCGATGCAGGTCATCGCTGCCATCAGGGTTCCAAAGTATTCTTCCAGACCAAGGACTATCAGCGGCATCAGGACCACACTTGGTCCGGGAGGCCAGTGATTGACGAAATGATATTCATCTTCTACAGGCGCTATGCCGGAAGCCATAGGGGGGTCATATCCCTCAATTTTCCAATCGGTCTTGATCTGATAGACATTGAGCTCCAAATCGCGGACTATGGTCAGGGTACCATTCTGTGGTGTGGTTCCAAGTTCATCACCGGTCGGGAACAAGGTCATTATTGCTCCTTCGACCTGCATCCCAAACAGGTCTTGGGCGCGGACACTGAGCTTGGTCCTTTCAACCACCTTCACCTGGACCCTGTCGTTAGTATCCAATTGACCAAGATCGCGACCGCCCAGGACCACGCGAAGATTCCTTGGGGACTCGCCCTCATCCTTCATTTCAAAATTACCTCGTTTCTGTTCCAAGTCCCCCAACTCCAAATGGCCCTGGTCATCGGTATTACCCTTGAGCTGACCATTGAACCGAACCTCGATACCAACGGCCGGGTCCCCGTCCATCCAGTAGACCTCCAACAGGCCTTTCAGGGTCCGATCTGACAAGAACTCGACAGTCGTCAATGTTGTTATACCGTACCGGGCCTGACCGAGGGAAGTGGATTCTAGATTGGTACGGACTATCAGTCTTGGCTCTCCCTCGCGCTCCAGTTCCACTATCAGAGGAGGGGTCCCAAGAGGAATGTCATAGAGTTGGGCCTGTCCGGACTCGTTGGTGATTGATTCGATCCTTGCTCCCCCGGGACGGGGGATGTAGACACTGGCATCCGTGACCGGATCACCATTCTCATAGTTGACCACGACACTGAGATCATCGTTCTGACCATCCCCGTCCAGATCAGTGATTGTATATTCTACCTGGAGAGGCGGGGCTTCCGAATCAACACTAATGCTTTCCTGATAGCCATAGACCCCGTTTACCTCATCCATGGGCAACGAATAGTATCCCTCCAGGTACAGTTCGGCCCAGGGATAGTATCCCTCCTCATCCTTCAGATGTCCCTCAAGCAGGAGATTGTGCGGCTGAGATACAATCCAGGTTGAGATCAGTAGAAACCCGACCATCAGGATCATGGCAACGTTTTTCTCACTGTCCAGCCATTGACGAATGTCTTTCACTGGAGGCCCACGTTTGTGATTACTGAAAAACTAACCGGTCCACCTACGGAAGATCGCAACTATACCAACAGCTCCTATAACTCCCCAAAGCGAAGTGGAAGGAAGCCCAGTTTCTTCCCTGCAGGCGTCTGAGTAGTCTATCTCAACATTCTGGCAACCGGCCTGACAACTGTTACTGTAGGTCTTTCCGTCGGTACCACATACCGGGGCATATTCTGCGGTACAGACGCACTCCCCATCAACCACTACAGTCGCGGCTCCAACGGCATTGAAGAGTACTGCGTATTCGATGTATCCTCTCGAGATGAAGGTCACGATCCCTTCAGCATCGATCACCACCACCAGAGGTACGGGATAGGCGTCATATCTCTCCTCGACTTGGGCTGTATCGGTATCAATCGCGTGGCGCCATATGTAATTGTTCTCGGTAGCATGGTCCTTCAGCATCTGGGTGGTTTCTAGTCGATCTACGCCGATTGAAAGAATCATGACATTCAGGCTTTGATTCTCTATTTCATTATAGAATGGTACCAAAGTGTTCTGGGCCAACATCTGGCAGGTCCCACACCATGTGGTCATCATGTCCAGGACGACCACTTCACCGCGGTAATCGGAAAGGCTGAATTCCTGACCATCTGTATCAGTCAGGGTGAATTCGGGGGCCTCCCTGCCAAGTTCCAAGATAGACAGGTCCGAAAGCACGGGCTCTGGTTCAGCGCTCTCGAAATCAATACCGCCCACCGAGACGCCCCGGATAAGCCGGATATCGCCGTCAATGGCCTGGTAGAGGATGATCCCGTTGGCCATCGATGGATTGACCCGTTTATCTTCCCCGGAAAGATTGTAATAGGAAGGATCACCAGTGCTAAAATTATTGATATACCACATATATCCCTTCATGTTCCACATTGATGCTCCGACGCCATAATCGGACGAGATTACTGGGCCGGTCGCAGCGCCGAGCAGCACCGGTTCCGAGACCCCGTTTTCATTGATCGTGGTGTAGTAGACCTGGGCCGTGGTGTTCTGCAGGCCTCCGAACCAGACCACGTGCAGGACATCTCCCTCGATCACCATATTCGGGCCGGCTTCAGGACAGACTCGCCCACCAGTTACCCAGTGAGGGCTGACAGTTATCGACTCGGTGGGTTGATTGACACCATCCCAACGGAGGTATGCTGTGTACTGGTACCAAGTCTCATTCTCGGCGTATCTGGAGATATTACGGTAAGCCACGTGTAATCCGCCATCTGCGGCACCGGTCACCGAATGGTAGCAACAATCGCAAGGATAGCCGCCCTCCGGATATTCCACATTACCGACATCGAAATGGTTGAGTACCGATGGCTCTCCCCAGGTCTGACCATCATTCTCACTGGAGATTACTTGCAATTGCCTCAGGCCCTGATTGTCCTCAAAATATTGCCATGATAGATGCAGATTACCAAGCCCATCGAAATCGGCCGAGAGGAATGTCGAACTGTCCTCCTTGCCCAGGGTCGTCAAGGTCATGGTATCTCCCCATGAATTCCCGGCATCGTGGGATTGGCGAACCCTGATCGTATAGGGATTCTCTGTACTGGAGACCCAGAAGACCGCGACATGTTCACCGTCCACTGCAAGGTCCGGCTTCTGCTGGTTCCAGAATGCGGCGACCTCCCCGTTCACAGGATTTAGCTTCTCCGAACTTGACCAGTTAACCCCATCCGCGGAATTGGCATATCTGACGTTGGCCGGGGCCTTCCAGGCTGTTCCTCTCTCGACCCAGATCGCATGGTAGGTATCATTGTCGAATTTCAGGGTAGGATAGACCAGCCAGTGGTCATTGGGTTCACTGACATCGAAGAAGGTCGGATCTTCCGAGGAGGCATTGTTCAGGCTGAATATAGCCAGACAAAGCAAGAATAAACTGGATAATCGTATGAGATTGCCGCTTCGGTACATGACGCCTCCACAGAACATGGCCGAAGGGGCCTTTGTATCGATTGCTATCATGTTTTAAGCAAAGATTTTCTTCTTGGTCTGACTCTCCAAAATGGACTCTAGGTGGGCTACCCTCTTTTCCAATTTATCAAGTCGAATCTCGTACGGGTGCCTCATACAAATCAAGTAAGGTAATGGGACACTAATATGTCTATGGTCAGATTTTAGAAAATTGTTCTAGGGGGCAGTCGTAAATACGAAAGATTGATAGGGCTATATGATTCTGGGATTGATAACGAAACCTATCAGTGCTATCGTGGATATTGTTCTGGCATTCATACCTAAAAAAATACTTGTTCTGATTGTTGTGCTTCTAGTTTTAGCAGTTTACTATAATTTTAGCTATTCGGCCTAACTTTCACTTAGATCCTTGTTGCCTAAACATCGCCATTATACGACTGTTCATAGAAAATATTACGATTGACAATGTTAATTTATCTGGGGACACCTTGCAAGCAATATGGCTCCTGAACCAATCCCGGATGAAACCCGAATCGGGCACGTCCATCTCAAGGTGGCCGACCTTCAACGTTCCATTGACTTCTATCATGGGGTCCTGGGATTCGAGATCTCCCAACGTGTTGAGGACTCAGCAGCTTTCCTGTCTGCGGGAGGCTACCATCACCACATAGGTCTCAACACCTGGGAGAGTGCTGGAGGTTCACCGCCGCCACTAGGCTCCACCGGTCTCTACCACGTCGCGATACGTTATGAGAAACGGGTCGAGCTCGCGGATGCGCTGAGGCGTCTGTACAAGGCCGATATCCACCTGGATGGGGCTGCAGATCACGGCGTCAGCGAGGCGTTGTACCTGCGTGATCCGGATCTCAATGGTGTGGAGCTCTACTGGGACCGCCCCGAAGAAGAATGGCCACGAGACAAGAATGGAGGACTTATGATGGTCACAGAC
>Ga0209554_1002982_pt1 | contig 11228 bp, 11 predicted proteins | sample MarorgKNORR_S2LV_5_FD_188221 | JGI IMG/M metagenome (GOLD analysis project Ga0209554, IMG submission 188221) | Marine microbial communities from the Southern Atlantic Ocean, analyzing organic carbon cycling - Bottom_A/KNORR_S2/LV (SPAdes) (version 2) | ecosystem: Environmental > Aquatic > Marine... | reverse complement strand
TTCGGGCAGGTAGCTCGGACGCACCCGGGTCGTGCTGTCGGGTGGGGAGGTCCTGATCCGCGAGGTCACGTAGTCGTCGCTGCCCATCGGGGTCCACCGAACCGAAGCTGGTGATCCGACCGCGGCACCCGCTGCGACGATGAGCTGGATCTCACCTTCGTCGATCGCGAAGGCACCACCCGTCGCTCCATACCCGTACCGAAGATCCTCCACTTCCCAAGTCGGCCCTACCGTGGCGGAGTCCCACGCGGAAACATCGACGAAGACGGATCCGCCTACCGCCGTGAGCCCCCGACCTCGCAGCGAGTCCGCGATCGCGGCGAGCGCTGCCTCTCCCGAGTCCCAGTATCGGTCCGAGAGAGTAGGGTCTCCCGAAGCGAGGACGACGAGGTCACCGTCGAGCAATGATCCGAGGACCGAGCCCGTAGCCCAAACCTCGGTCTGGTAGCGGTAGTCGGGACCGAGCAGCGTCAGCGCCGTGGCGGTGACGAGGATCTTCTGGTTGGAAGCCGGCACGAACTTCTGGTGAGCGTTACGAGAATAGAGTGTGCGGCCCGTGTGGGCGTCGATCGCCAAGATGCCGAAGTGCACTTGATCGAGGGGCGACACGCCCAGAATTTGCTCAATGGCCGCGCGATCGGAGCCTCCTGAACCGGCACCTCCGACCGAGGCGCATCCGATCTGAACGGCGCCAGCGAGCAAGACCAAGAGACTCTTGAGCACTCGCTTCTTCTTGATAGTGTGCCCCACGCGGCTGAACAAGGCGGCGTGCACACACACGAGTCCTCCGCGTTCAGCGACCTCGCTTGCCGTGAGCCCAGTATTCTTCTTCATGGCGCGGGCGAGAGAACTCGCCGTCGAGTACCCGAGGAGGAAGGCTGTCTCCTCGACCGTACAGTGGTCCCGTCCAAGGTACTCCCCAGCCCACAGGAGTCGTCCCCAAAGCTGAAGTGTCTTGGGAGCTGGAAGGCCGCTCCGGTGCAATGCGGACACCAACCTCGAGGCGTGCGGCCCATGGCAACCGCGAACTGCTCGACGGAGGTCACGGACGTAGCCTGCTCGACCGTCCACGAGACGGCCCGAGAGGCCAGCTCGCCAAACCGTGCTTCCAGGGCTGTTGCCACCCGTTCTGCGGTATTCGCGGCCAACGCCCGGTCCACCAGGGCTCGAATGTCGGCTGCGCTGTGCTGGTCCGCGAGAAGGACGCCATCTACGCCGAGCTCGCCCAGGTCGTAGAACTCGAGTTCTCCCGTGATGTCGGCGTATGCGATAATCGCGAGTCGAGGATACTTCCTTCGAAGCGCCTCGATTTCAGAGTGTGCGTCGGCTCGGTTGGGGTGATCCGCGTCAACGACACATCCATCGATGAACTCCCTTGTCAGCGTCTCATCCAGCGCCCGCCACGAAGAGCGCACGATCAGGTCGTGGCTTCCCCCGAGGGCGGTGCTCATTCGCGCCGCTGCTCGAACACCTGGTTGGAGGACTGCTAGTGAGGCCAAGGGTCGTTCCTGCAAGGTCCCTAGGAGGGGCCTCGCAAAAGTGTCGGCCTCCGCGTGGATCAGCAACTTTTCCGGGTCCGAAGGCCGCCCTGCGTTGGTGCGGCAGCTGGGCTAGCCGCCAGCCTCCAGGGTCACGGCGGTCCCGTAGCAGAGCATCTCGGCCGCGCCCGTCATGACCATCGAGGTTTGGAAGCGGACGCAGATGACCGCGTCGGCTCCGAGCGCCTGGGCTTCTTCCACCATTCGGTCGAGGGCCTGCTCACGAGCTTCCGCGAGCATCTTCGTGTACTCGTGCACCTCGCCACCGGCAATGTTTCGCAGCGCAGCCATGATGTCACGCCCAATGTGACGCGAGCGAATGGAACTGCCCCGGACCATGCCCAGCGGTTGCTTGACCCGCGCGCCGTGCAATTCAGGGGTAGTGACGATGATCATCTGTGCACGCCCTTATAGGGGTCGGTGCCCCACTCGCGGTATCGATCCCAGATCACGGAAGCCAGAAGCGTGAGTATGCCGATCACGATCGCGCCCGTGGCGAGCTTCTCCCATGGGTTCGCGGGCGATGTAGTGAAAACATACGCGCCGTAGGCGGTCCAAACGATGACCCCTACGGTGATCAGGATCCAACCGATAGGTCTGGTCACGCTCGCGTTCACCTGGTCCCATACGGACTTGTGATAGGTGCCGGGGTCGAAGCTCAGTCCTTGGAAGTCCGTCCTCATCGCGCGGAAAATCGCCAACTCGCGCTTGAGCTCGGTGGAACGCTCGAGCTCGGCGTCGAGACGGACCCGCTGCTCGGGCGGCATTTCGCCGTCCATGTAGCGCATCAGCTCTTCCTTGGAGACTGGTTCGGTCATGGCGGTTGCTAGGGGTACTCGACGCTCTGACGTACGAGTACTTCCTTGAGCGCGTGTCGCGCGTGATAGAGGCGGCTCGCCACGGTCCCTTCCGGAATTTCCAGAATCTGGGCGATCTCCGAATATCTGAAGCCTTCGAGCTCCTTGAGGACCAGGATTTCGCGGTGTTCGTCGCCGATTTGCTCGAGCCCCTTCCAGAGCGTCTCACGCGCCCTGCCGCGCTGATGGGCGCGCTCGGGACCCTTTTCGCTGCTCGCGGGACGAGCCTCGAGGCGTTCATCGAGCGTCTCTATCTTGAACCGCGCTTGCCGACTACGGAGCATGTCCCTGCACTGGTTCCTGAGTATCTGGAAGAACCACGGGCCGAACGGCCGTCGCAGGTCGAAGCGGTGCAGCGACCTGAACGTCTTCACGAACGCCTCCTGCAAGGCGTCCTGCGCGTCTTCCGTATTGCCCATCATCGCCACCGCGAGTCGCAGACCGGACGGCTCGTAGGCTCGGACGATGGGCTCATAGAACCGAGCATCACCGGTTTTGACCTTGCGTATCAGTTCGCGCTCCAGCTCAGGCTGCAAAGTTACTCCTCTCGTGACTGCTACTACGCAGATCCCCTGGAACTTCTTCACTGCGAGCCTGCATGTCTATGAAACGAGCTCCGCCAACGCCGCGATCAGGGTCTCGAGCTCCTCGTCCGTATTGAAGTAGTGGGGGGAGATGCGCAGGCAGCCATCGACTCCCTTCTCGTCGTAGTCGATGATGGCGTCGGTACCTTCTTGGCCCGTCGTATTGATGCCGCGCGTGCGCAATTCACGAGCGAGGTCTGGCGCGTGCCACCCGTCGACCGAGGCGGTCACGGTTGCGCACAACATCGGCCCATGGTCGAGCAAGCGGACCCCGTCGACTCGGGCGAGCATGGCACGGAGCCGATCGGCGAGACTCCATGAACGGTCGCGAATCGTGTCCAGGCCCAGGTCGGTGGCGTACCGAGCCGCTACTCCGGTCGCGAGCACGAGCCCCCAGAAGAACTCCCACGTCTCGAACCGCTTCGCGTCCGGGGCGGGTTGGTAGAGGTCGGGAGCGACCCAATCGGCACCCCTGAGGTCAGGGAATAACGGTTCCAGACCCGCCTCCAGCGCCCGGTCGGAGACGTACAGAAAGCCGGCTCCGCGAGGCCCGCGCAGGTACTTCCGCGCCGTGGCCGAGAAGAAGTCGCAGGCGATCGCCTCGACGTCCACCGGCATCTGTCCGACCGATTGGCAACCGTCGACGAGGTACAGTATTTCACGAGCCCGGCACATTGCCCCGATGGCTTCGACATCTTGAACCAGGCCCGAGTTCGTAGGGATCTGAGTGACCGCGACGAGCCTGGGACGACGACGGTGGATGAGTCCTTCGATCGCACCCAGGTCGACCCCTCCCTCGGGCGCATCCGGCGCTCGCACCACTTCCACGCCGAAGCGTTGCGCCAGGGCCAGGTACTGGATTTGGTTGGAGACGTAGTCGTTTCGCGTGGTCAGGACTACGTCGCCCGCGGAGAACCGAACCGCAGACAGCGCCGAGACGAACGAAGCCGTGGCGTGTTCGCTGAAAGCGATGTTGGACGGGGCGGTGCCGAGCAGGTTCGCCACGTCCTCATAAGCGGTGGCGATTTCTGCGGAGGCTTCAGATTCTGCCTCGTATCCGCCGATACTGGCTTCCAGGTCCAGGTGCGTTCTGATCGCGTCGAGGACTGGGCTTGGCATGAGCGATGCCCCAGCGCTGTTGAGGTGTACACGGTGTGCGCACCCTGGCGTATCTGCTCTGAGTCCGTCGATATTCACAATTCGCTCAATGGTCGTATGTGGATGGGTAGCACAGATTCACTGAATCACGCCCTACGCTCAAGGTCGCCGCGTGAACCCCTCGCCCGACGAGGGGGTGGCGCAAAAGAAGCGCATCCTGGTCGGCGACGACGAACCGGCCGTGACGAGTGTCATAGTTCGGTTCCTTGAGCGGGCCGGCCTGTACGAGGCGATCGCGCTCAACGATCCCACCAAGGCCGTCGAGGTCGCTCGTGAGTTCCGACCCGACCTCGTGGTGCTCGACATCGTGATGCCGACCATGGATGGCGGCGAAGTCCTCGCCGCACTCCGCGAGCACGAAGGGCTTTCCGACGTCCGTGCGATCTACCTCACCGGCCTTGTCAGCGAATGCGAGGTTGGTCCGGAGGGGTATGCGGTTGCCGGTCATCCGGTGATCCCGAAGCCGGTGGGGCGCACAAATTCCGCTCGATCGTCGCGCAGCAACTCGGCATCCAGCAGTAGCGCCCGCCTCCTCGGAACGCAGGTGTGCCGCACCAGAAATGGTGTCGGGTCTGACGTTTGTGCGCTTTCTAAGGCTTTTCCCTAGTTCGTCCGATACTAGCGAATAGGCCGACTCATGTGGGTCGGCGGTCGGTGCTGGAGATTTGCCATGTCAAACGGAGCCATAGGGATTTCGACGATTTGTGTCGTGATCGGCGGATGTGCCGGTGCACCGACTTCGTTTCAAACTCCGACGAGCGATCCCGTCGCTATTGCGTACCAAAGCGCGTCGGTTCCCTCGCGAATTCGTAGGGTCACGAACCACTCGAGCCGACTCAAGTCGGTACTGTTGCTGCCCTCCGCCGTGAAAGGGATGGTCGGTATCGGCCCAATCGCTCGCACACGAGTCTCCGTAGGCGCTCTGTTCGCCGTACAAGCAGTCGGCTCGGATGAAGTCGCACGACTCGCGCTGGTATTCCAGACGGTCGGCGGTGGCTTGGGCGCGACTCTGTCCGTCCGGGCCTCACTAAAGATCGTCGTAGACGGCGAGCCCGTGATCGAGGGCCCCGTTCTCGACCCCCGCCTCTACACCATCACCCCTGGACCCTGAGGCCCTGTCGAGGCCGTGATGGTGCCGATTCTTCCGATCCTTCTCGATCGCATCGCACACGGGGCCAGCGTCGACATGGCCCTTGGGGACGCCATGCGCTTTCGGCTCGATCGCACCCAACGCTCCGGCTTCAGTGACTTGCTGAGGGAGATTCCTGCGGACACGGACTTCGGTGTTCACGCACGCGCTAAAGCGCTGCCGGGGTTCATCACCCAGTAGGTTCACGCGGTCTCAAGGATGTTTGCAACAAACGGCCCCGCCCGGATCAATCCGGGCGGGGCCTGAATTGTTGGCGGGGCTCCGACTGTCGGCGGCTAGCTCCCGCCCTGGTCGCTGATGACTATGCCGCGCTCCCGCTTCTGCTGGCGCACCATCTCGCGCACGTCGGCGAGCAGTTCTTTCGCGTCGTAGACGATACCGTCCTTGATGGTATAGGTAATGCCCCCCACGCGCTCGAGTTCGCCGGTTTCGTCGTTGAGCATCGGGGCGCCCGTGCCGTAAAGCACCTTGAGGTTGGCGAGCGGGTTGCGGTCGACCACGATCATGTCGGCCTTCATACCTGCCTCGAGCACGCCGAACTGGAGGTCGTTCTCCATACCCTTGGGCTTGTGTAGCTGTAGCGCTCCGTGGTACGTCGCGGCCCTGATCACCTCGAGGGGGCTGAAGCCTGCCTCGCGCAGCAACTCCAACTCACGGATGTAGTCGAAGCCGTACAGCTTGTATATGAAGCCCGAGTCCGATCCGGTCGTGACGATGCCGCCGGCGTTCTTGTAGTCGTTGAGGAACGCCATCCATTTGTCGTAGAACTTCCCCCAGTGGTATTCGTCCTCGGTGGTCCAGTAGTACCAGTACGACCCATGCGCCTGCCGGCTGGGCTGATAGAAGTCCCACTGGCTCGGAAGCGTGTACTCCTCGTGCCATTCGGCCTCGCGGGCACGCATGACGTCGCGGCTGGCCTCGTAGATGGTCATCGTGGGATCCAGACCCAGATCGAGCTGCAGGAACTCCTCGATCACGGCGTTCCACTTATCGGACCCGCGCTCGGCGGACTGGTACCACAGCCGCCCGACCTGTCCGAAGCGATCCTGCTCGTTGTTGTAGTTGTAGTCGTGAGGGAAGTCCTGGATGGTCCGGCCGTCGAACAGCGCCTCAAAGAGCCCGTAGTAGTGGGTGATCATGTCGAGGCCGGAGCGTGCCGCGTCCATGGCGTCCATGCGCGACACCCCGGTCTGCGCCAAGTGGGCCACCGTACCGAGGCCGTGCTTGTGCGCCTCGTCGTTGAGCGCTTCCATGATGGCCGGCGGAAACGAGGTCAGTTTGAGACCGTCGATCTTTGCGCCATCCACTTCGACCGCCGCGGCCCAGCGAACCCAGTCGCGCGCCTTTTCCGGCGAATCGATGGGACCCTGGTCCCAGGCTTCGCCTGGGCGCGCGTACGTGAACATGCGAGGCGCGACGATTTCGTTCCGTTCGGAGAGCGCCTTCTGCTCCAGTGCCCACATCATGGATCCGTGGCCCACGCCGCGTGAGGTGGTGATGCCGTTACCCATCCACAGCTTGTGCACGTACTCCGCTTGTGGGGCCTTTCCGGAGCCGCCCGTGTGCGCATGCATGTCGACGAGACCCGGTAGCACGTACATGCCCGTGAGGTCGATTTCACGCGTGTGGCCCTGTGGGCGACGGCTCTGGTTGATCGGTGCCATCGGGAAGCCGACCGAGCGGATTTCTACGATGCGGTCGTTCTCGATGACGATGTCGACGGGCCCGCGAGGCGGCGCCCCGGCGCCGTCGATGTAGGTCGCGCCCCTGAGGATCAGCCGCTCGTGGGGGCCGTCACCCTCGTCTGCGCGCCTGGGATTGGTGTCCTCCATCTGGGCGGCGGCATTGCCGGCCATCACCAGGAGCGTCGCGACAGCGGACGCTAGACGCGGGAGCGTTTGGTGCCTCTTCATACTTCCTTCCTCCGACTCTTGATTCGCGGCACGCACTCTCTTGTGCGGGGCCGTAAGTATCGAGGTCGGACTCTGATCGCGCCACGGGAGGTCGGTTCCTGCGCGCCGCGCTAGACCCCACTTAGTTGACCGACCGGATCTGTGCGAAGGTGTCTCTGAGCGCGGCCAGCACGCGTGGCCACGTGGATGTCGATGGCACGAGCATCTCGAAGTGACCCGAGTCGGGCAGGTCGACGACCCGCACCTCAAAATCACCCACGGTGAGCGCGCGGTTGTAGTACGCGCGCGCCGGTGGTGCCCAGTCGCCATCGAGCCGGCCGATGAGGAGCGTTTGAGGCACTCCGACGGGGGCCAGTTGCATCGGTGAGGCCGCCGCGTACCGGTCTGGGTGCTCCACCGGCGACCCGCCCATGAGACGTCCGACGACGCCGCCGCACGTTCCGCCTTCCTCGAGGCCCTCGAGGTCTGCGGCCGGTGCAAGTGCGAACACGGCCTGGACCGGCAGGGGGTCGCGGGCGTACAGCTCGCTGGCGGGGTCGACCTTGTCCCGCGCGGCCGCCCAAAGCGCCAAGGCGCCTCCCGCGGAGTGACCGGCCGCCACCACCCGAGACAGGTCCAAAGCATGCGGGCCAGCAAGCTCCCTAAGATGGTCGAAGCCGCTCCCCACGTCGAGGTAGGTGGCGGGCCACCCGCCGCCTTCGTCTCCGATTCTGCGGTACTCGATGCTCCAGACCGCAAATCCTGCATCCGCGATCGCCTGTGCGGCTTGGCCAGCGTAGGTGAGGTCGAACATCGAGAGCCAGCACCCACCATGCACAAACGCAACCACCGGATGGGGCCCGTCACCGTCTGGGAGCCTGAGGTTGCCGAACTGGAGTGGATGGCTCCCGTAGGAGATGCGGTGGTCGGGTTCCGGGGACTCGAACCGCAGTGCGTCGCCCGCGCCGATCAGTTCCTGCGCGCTGGCCGGCGAGGCGACTCCCGTGAGGCCGTTCGACGCGGAGAGTGTGAAAGCGTATAAACTGCACTGCACCGCGAGTGATCGAAGGATCGCTCTTCTCCTCATGTCGGTCGCTCCGGTTGTCTAAAGCGCGGATCCGCTCCTTAGACGGGCGAATCCCTACCGGGCACCAATTGAGGCCGGTGCGACTCAAAAGTCTACGCCGAGCGGAAGCGTCACGGTGAAGGACGCGCCGACGCCCAGCTGGCCCGAGGCGCCGATCGTGCCGCCGTGTAACTCGACGATCTTCTTCGCCGTGGACATGCCCAGGCCCGAGCCCAGGAACTGGCTACGGGGGACGAGCCGTTCGAACGGCTCGAAGAGGCGATCCGCCGCGGCGGGGTCGAAGCCGATGCCGTTGTCCGTGACCGAGACCCGGCACTGCCCCTCTCCCGCGTCCATCTCGCAGAGCACCTCGATATGCGGTGGCACTTCAGGCCTTCGATACTTGACGGCGTTGCCGACGAGGTTGTGAAAGAGCTGGTGCAAGAGCACCGCGTTCCCCCGTACACAGGGGAGGCCGGCGATCTCCACGGTTCCCCCCGACTCCGCGACATCCTCCGCGAAGGCGGAGGCCGTGTCTGCCACGATCCCTCCCAGGGGGATCGATGACATGGCCGGGGGGGGCCATCGAGCTTGGCGAATTGCAAGAGTTGGACCACCAGATCGTCCATACGCGCCGCCGAGGTGTCGATCTTTTTGAGTCGAGCCGTGGTTTCGCCCGACAGCTCGGGGCTTTGCGCCTTGTGAATCCTGCCCACCCAAGAACGGATGTGCCGAATAGGTGCCCTGAGATCGTGGGCGGCGATGCGAGAGAACTGGCTGAGGGCCTCGTTGCTCCTCTCGAGCTCGGCCCGAGATGCTTTCAGCTCCGCGATCACGCCCTCCAACTGAGCCTGCTTACGCCTCAGTTCGAGGAAGACACGCACCTTGCTCAGCAGAACATGCCGGACGATCGGCTTGGGGAGGAAGTCCACAGCGCCGCTCTCGTATCCGCGAAATGCCTGGCGCGCATCGCTTGCTCCGGCAGTCACGAAGATGATCGGTATCGTCTTGGTGTTTTCGTTGAGGCGCAGGATCTCAGCGGTCTCGAAGCCGTCCATCTCCGGCATCTGCACGTCCAGAAGTACGACCGCGATGTCGGGGCGTCCCAGCGCGATTTCGATGGCGAGCTGACCTGAGCCCGCGGTTAGGAAAGTGGCGTCCAGGCAGTCGACGATCGTCTCCAGGGCAAGAAGATTCTCCGGCCGATCGTCCACAGCGAGGATCACCGGCTTGGTCTGTTCCATGTCGTCGTCCTTCGTCATGGTGTCTCCCTCCTCAAGCCGCCGCGGGTGAGAGCAGCTTCTGCATCGCAGCGAACAACCCGGTAGCGTCCACTGGTTTCGAAAGGAAATCGTTGGCGCGGCCTCCAGGCATTCTTCTCGGTCCTCCGGCATCGCTCTGGCGGTCACCGCGATGATGGGCAGTTCCCGGAAGGCATTCATCAGCCTCATCTGCTTCATTGCTTCGAGGCCGTCCATGACGGGCATCATTATGTCCATCGGGATGAGATCGAAGTCGGCGTTCGCCTCGAGCTTGTCGAGGCACATCTGCCCATCTGTCGCGGACTCGACGACCATCCCAGCATCCGTGACCAACCTGCTCAGCGCGAAGATGTTGCGGGCATCGTCGTCGACTACGCGGACCCGGGACCCGGCGAGGCCCGCGCTCGACGGCACAGCGGACGGCACAGCGGCAGGAAGCTCCTCCCCCGCCGCCGGTTCGCTCACGTCGGGCGTGCGCACGTCCTGCCAGGCATGATTCTCCCAGGACTCGGTGGACGGAGAAGTTGTGGCGCGCAGTCCCATCTTCACCTGAGCGTCGGCCGGTGGGGTACCGAGCTGCTGCCCGGGACTCGATGGGATGTAGAGCGTGAACGTGCTTCTGGATTCGGTACTCGAGGTCAGCCGGAGCTCACCCCGAGTAGCTTCGCGAGATCCCGAGAAATCGTGAGGCTCAAGCCGGTACCACCATGAGAGCGACTGATCGTCCCGTCGCTCTGTTGGAAGGCCTCGAAAATGGAGGCATGGGCTTCCTCGGGCACTCCGACGCCGGTATCGGTCACGGACAGAGCAACGACTTCGTCCGCCGCGGACAGCGAGCCGGCGACATTCGTGGTGGCCACCTCCATGCGCAGCGCCACCGAACCCCGTTCGGTGAACTTGATGGCGTTGGAGAGAAGATTCTTCAGGACCTGCCGTAGCCGCTGCTCGTCCGTCAGAATGCGTGCGGGGGCGCCGTCCCTCACGATGTCGAGGCTGATGCCCTTGTCGGTCGCGAGGGGCTCGAACTGGGCATGGAGAGATTCGCCGAGTGTCTTCAACTCGACGCCCTCGAGCACGAAGTCCATCTGTCCAGCGTCGATCTTGGATAGGTCGAGAATGTCGTTGATGAGTGAAAGCAGTTCAGCGCCGCTGGAGTGAACCACGGCCGCCGCATCAACTTGCTTCTCGGTCAAATTGCCCTCGCTATTCTGGGCTAGGGCGGCCGACAGAATGAGCATGCTGTTGAGCGGGGTTCTGAGCTCGTGGGACATGTTCGACATGAATTCGGACTTGTGCCGATTGGACAGCGTCAGCTCCTCTGTCTGCTCCTCGAGCAGCGCCCTTTGTCGCTCGACGCTCGCGGTCTGGTGCTTGAGCTGCTCGGCCCGCGCCTCGAGTTCCAGATCCAAGGCCCCACCGGCGATGGTGTCGGCCTGCCGCGCAGCCCGTCTGAAGGTCGCGATCATGCCATTGACGTAGCTCGCTATGTTCTCGGAATCCGCATCCGCGAATGCCATGTTCTCGGAGAGCACCCCGGAAGCGACTCGGCGGGCCACCCTCTTGAGCTCGGCCGGCTCCGCGCCGAGTTGATTCATCAGCGCCCGGGTGACGACCAGGCCCACTCCCAGGGCCACGACGATGGCGAAGATCGTGCCATAGAGGGCGACTCGCTCAGCCCCCAGCGCCGCCAGCTCGGCCTCGGCTTCGCGTGTGGCCAACAG
>Ga0209554_1002979_pt1 | contig 11237 bp, 11 predicted proteins | sample MarorgKNORR_S2LV_5_FD_188221 | JGI IMG/M metagenome (GOLD analysis project Ga0209554, IMG submission 188221) | Marine microbial communities from the Southern Atlantic Ocean, analyzing organic carbon cycling - Bottom_A/KNORR_S2/LV (SPAdes) (version 2) | ecosystem: Environmental > Aquatic > Marine... | reverse complement strand
GGCGAAGGCGGAGGTAACCGGGAGAGATTGGCAGATTCTCGGGGTCAGCGGCCCAATCCATTGCTCATTCCAAGGTCTGCGAGGCTTTTGTTTAATCGCTGATTTTATTCGCAGAGGAGTGCTCTTTATCACCACAGGATGAATGGTATTCGGTAATCGAATCTCCGAAGTCAGCGAACTAGGCCTTGAGTTGGTCTCGTCTGATTCGGGGAATCTCATTGATGCCGTGTTTCTTACGGATTATCTGTACCCGCTGATGGACTTCCTTGGCCAGGGTCCAGTACTGATGACTGCCTCTGCCGCTGGTCTTGTTATTGGGTGAATGCAATATCACCGTCGGAGAGCCTTCCGAGGGTGCTTCGGCGATTTTCACCAGGCGCTGAATCATCGTCTTGAATACCTGACGGGCAAAGTGCTTGTTGACCTCATTGCAGACCGAAATCGACAACTTCGATTTCGCCAGGACCATGGTCATGACGATTCCCAGCAGTTTGAGATGTGGATTGATGCGTCTCTGCACCAGTTTGATCGAATTCATCAGCAGGCTCATTCCTTCCAATGCATAGAACTCGGCCTGCACCGGCACGATGACCCAGCGCGCCGCCGCCAGTGCATTGATGGTCAGCAGGCCGAGGCTTGGTGGCGTATCGATGATGATGTAATCGAAATCTTCCTCTATTGAGGCGAGTGCCTCCTTGAGGCGAGTTTCTCGACCGATACGGGTCGATAACTCGATTTCAGCCCCCGAGAGATGGATGTCCGAGGGCAGCAACCACAGATTGTTGACCTTGATATGGTCGGGGACCTTCTTCTTGTCGGGATATTCTGCTGCCCAGGCCCGGCGCATCGCGGTGGTAAGTTGTTCAGGCGGCAGGAGGAAATCCTCGATGACGTTCATCTCCTCACCGGAATCATTCATCAACAGGTCGTTGACGGTGCGCTTGAGATGGCGTTTCTCGACCCCGAACGAGGTCGAACAATTCCCCTGTGGGTCGAGGTCGACCAGCAATACCTTGCGCGCTGGAAGGCGTTGTCTCGGGTCTCCTTCGGCCAGAGCGGTGGCGAGATTGACAGCAGTGGTCGTCTTGGCACAACCACCTTTCTGGTTGGCCACGGCAATTACCATCTTGTAGGGATTCATCTATCAGACCTCAGTAATATGTCGAAGGTGCCCACCACCTATCAATTATCACCTACCAAATGCTCAAGCGGGTTGGATGACCGGAACCGGAACTTCGGACATTATCTTGCGGACGATGTGCATTCCAGTGATGCCGCGAATCTTCGCTTCAGGCTTCATCATGATACGGTGGCTGATGACCTGTAGGGCGACCGCCTTGATATCGTCGGGAATCACGTAGTCTCGACCATCGATGGCGGCCGAGGCACGCCCGGTCTTGAACAATGACTGGCTGGCACGTGGGCTGGCGCCGGTGATGACGCGGTGGTCTTCACGGGTACGCTGGACGACTTCGACGATGTAGGAGAGGATTGCGGGGTCGATGTGAACGGTCTCGAGCGCCTTCTGCATCGCCACCACCTTCTTGGGTGAGGTGATCTTCTCGACGTCGTGGGTGTCCTTGCCACGCAATTTTCGGCGCGCCAGGATGGCCTTCTCTTCGGCTCGGTCGGGGTAACCCATGCTCATCTTCATCAGGAATCGGTCCATCTGTGCCTCGGGCAGTGGGTACACTCCCTCTTGCTCGATCGGGTTCTGGGTCGCCATCACCACGAACGGAGCGGGAAGCTTGTGGGTGATGCCCTCGATGGTGACCTGCTTCTCCTCCATCGCCTCGAGCAGGGCTGCCTGAGTCTTTGGAGGAGCACGATTAATCTCATCGGCGAGCAGAATATTGGAAAATAATGGCCCGGCGCGAAGTTTGAATTCACCGGACTTCTGGTCGTACATGTAGGTGCCCATGATATCGCTGGGCAGCAGGTCGGGGGTGAACTGAACCCGCTTGAACTTACAACCCAGGGCTCGGGCAAAGGTATTGGCGAGCAGGGTCTTGGCCAATCCGGGGAAATCCTCGAGCAGCATATTTCCGTTAGAGAGGATTCCGATGGTCACACGGCGAAGGTTATCCTCCTTACCGATGATCACCTTGCTCACTTCGTTCATCAGGCCGTGGGCAATGGTCGAAACGGTCGAAATCAGGTCTTTGGTCCGGGCATCGCCAGCAACTGTTTGATTGGTCAGAGTCATGGTGAGTCCCCACTGGAGCAACCTTCCGACCATATAGAATCATACTTCAAGATATTGGCTGAATAAGTCATCTTTGCATCCGTGAAACAGAAACCCACAAACCGCCGCAGCAGCCTTGCAGTATTACGTTTAGTAACCCCAGAAGCGATCGCTCTTACGGTGCAGAGCGACTATCTCGTCGAAGATTTCCTGCTCGGTCGAATCGAGTTTTATATTGCGCAATCGCACCGCGTGTGATTCGGGAATATCGACCAGAAGAACATCCTCTTCGTCGATTCCTCGACCGACCGTCGCCCCGCCGATGGCAACCGCCACCTCGGCACCCTGCTCAGCCTCTTGCAGTCCGCTCTCACCGGTTCTTATCGACTTAATCTTACCGACCCTCTTACCATCGCTGCGCATCAGATGCTGGCCGATGTGAATCCGGCCGCCGAGCACCTTTATGCCGACCACGGCTGGGCCCGAGCGTCGGAAGATGTGGTCGACCATAATCTGGATTCGCCCGGGGAAGACCAGTGCCTCACGTTGTTCCTCCTCGTGTTGGCGGGTGCGCTCCTCGCGCCACTCGGATAACTGCTCGATGATGTGGTAGATGATTTTGCCATCGATGTATTTGACCGGGCTGTCATCATCATCGAGCAGGATGGCGATTTCAGCCAAAGGCTTGGTCGAGAATGCCAGAATCACATTATGCAGGGGTTGGCCGGCATTCTCGGCGGTGATGAAATCACGCTTGCTGACATGCCCGATGGTCGCCGAGCGAATCGGGATAGCCAATTTATCCAGCTCAAAAGCCAGAGCCTCAAGCCCGCCGAGGGTATCGGCCTTGATGACCACCCCCTCCTCTTCGAGTTCAACCCCGATGCGCGCCTCTTCGAGGGCTTTTTCATGCGCCGCCGAGGCTTGTTCGGGAGTATTGGAAAGACGCAGGGTGGTGCCGGCCAGGACATTTTCTAAATCCGGACCATTGATCTTGACCCCGGCGGCAGCCTCGACCACGTCGACATCGTCCCACCGGTCGCCAGCATCGCGCATCTCTGACATTCCACGCGGGCGGAACATCCCCTTGATGTGGGTCTGGAACGGGCCATCTTGACCGACCAAGGTGATGCGGTCACCCTTTTTCAACTCGCCTCGGTAGAGGATGACGTCAATGGTCTTGCCCAATCCTCGCACCTCCTTCATCTCCAACACAGTACCTTCGGCAGGCCCCAAAGTGTCACGCAAGCGGTCTTCCAGATAGCGCTCGGCCAAGCCGACCGTCACCGCCAGCAGGTCTTGGATACCCTCTCCTTCCTTAGCACTGCACGGAACCACGGTAATCGCCTGGGTGAAGTCCTTGATCTGGTCGAAACGCTCGATGTTGAAGCCATGTTCGGCAAATTGTCCGACCAGTTTCCACCAGCGTTTGTCAAACTCCTGCAAGACCTCGCGGCGCTGGTCTTTTACAGCGACCAGAAATGACCGACCATACTCTGATTCCCAACCATGGATTCGGTCTACCTTATTGGCGGCGACGACAAACGGTGTCTTCAACTGCTTGAGGATATTGATTGATTCGATGCTCTGCGGTTGCAGACCTTCCATCATATCGACCACCAGAATCGCAATATCGGCCAGCGTCCCACCGCGTCGGCGCAGACTGGTGAACGAGTGATGCCCGGGGGTATCGATGAACAGCAGGCCGGGCGACTTGAATTTACCACCCCGCAACATGTGCGCACAGGTATCATTGAGAAGGTCGGCGGGAACTTCGGTGGCACCGATATGCTGGGTTATTCCCCCGGCCTCACGGGCCATCACGCTGGCCTGACGCTCGAGGCCGAGCGAGCGGATATAGTCGAGAATGCTGGTCTTACCGTGGTCGACATGGCCGAGAACGCTGACGATGGGCTGGCGGTTCTCACCCAACTCAGGCGATGCCGGCTCAGTCGAGGAACCATCGGATGATGGAGACTCGGCCGAAGACTCAGGCTGGTCTGGAATGGGGTCCTCGGACATGCATGCCACCTCGCCTCACTCGTAAACCCAGTTCTCGCGGTCTGGCAGCCAATCCATCGTTCCTTCGGGGAACCACAGCCCCAACTCGAATTCGGCGGTCTCTGCCGCATCCGAGCCGTGAATCATATTGTAGCCCATCTCCATGCCGAAATCGCCACGGATGGTACCTGGTGGTGCATCTCGACCGTTGGTAGGGCCGATGAGATTGCGGGCGACGCCGATGGCGCCGACACCACTCCAAGCCATGCAGACAACCGGTCCGCTGGTGATGAATTTAATCAGGCCGGGGAAAAATGGTCGCTCCTTGTGGACCTCGTAATGGGCGCGGGCAATCTCCTCGCTGGGGATGAGACTCTTCAGTCCGACCAGACGCAATCCCTTACGCTCGAATCTGCCAATGATCTCGCCGACCAGACCTCGTTGCACCCCATCGGGCTTGACCATGATGTAGGTAGTCTCCATATTCCTCACCTCTGCGGGCATTCGCCGCCTTTTCAATCTATTCTACCTATTCACCGACTCGCTTTACGGGCGGTGAATAAACCGGTAATGCCGATTATCAAACTCCACCCTTGATGTAATGGCGGGTCCACTTCACCTTACGGGGGTTACGCTTTAACTTCAGCGCGTTCTTCCTCGCCTTGCTGTTCTTGAACCACTTGACGGTGCCATCTCTCTGGACGAACATCAAGCCGGTTCCAGGTTCGATCTCCTCGCCGGAGAAACTGCATACTCTTCGCTCTGGCACCTTCTTCACCTCACGTTCAACTTACGGGCTTCTCGACCGGTATCTCGCAACATCAAGATGTCGCCGACGCGCACTGGTCCAACCACGTTTCGAGTAATGATTCGCCCGACGTCACGGGGATTAGGGGCGTCGTTGACGCGCACTTTTACTTGGGTGGCCTCACCGGTCATTCCGGTTCGACCGACGATTTCGACGACCTCTGCTGGCCATCCACCGATATCTTCGCTCATGAAAATTACTCCGCATCGCTATTGTTGAGTTTCATTCGCCCCTGATGTTGGCAAGGTGCGAAATCACGTCATCGAACTTGGCCTGAGCGCCTTTTCCGACTTCCATCACCGCGATGGATGCGGTCTTGACATTCTTTGGCATGCCACATTCTTTGGCCAGATATTCCTGACTACCAACGTAAGCATATGGAATATTCTTCTCATCGCAGATCATCGGGATGTGCGCCAGAAGTTCTGGCGGGTTCACATCTTCGGCCATGATGATTATCTTGGCATTGCCGCGCTCGGCAGCCTTGGTCACCTCATTGCTTCCTTTCTTTATCGCGCCGACTTTGCTGACCTCTTGGACCAAAGCATAGACGGCTGTCTCTACATCTTCTGGGGTTTTAAATCGCACATGTACACTCATTGGATCACTTCTCCTATTGGGCCTTCCTCGTGTTAGGCAGGCGCTCGCACAGCATGCTCAGTATAAACCCAACGGCTACCCCGTAGGGGTAAGTGTATCGTAAATCGCACCTGTGAATAATGGTGGAATCTCCCTCAAAGAGCCGCAGTCCAGCCTTTCCCCACACTCACGACAAGTCCTCGAGCAATGACAGCACACCTCGGGCGAGGGCTGGTCCACCGCTTATCACCGCCCGTGGATTCTGCAATGAATTCGCCGCATGGACTCCATTGACAAACTCATCCAATCGAGAAATCGCCCCGCCGGTGAACAGACCGTGCGCACAGGCGGCGTGAACCTCGACCGCCCCCTGGGATATCAATGCCTCACTGGCCCGACAAATCGTCCCCCCGGTCGCAATCATATCGTCGACGATGGTGACGATTGCACCATCGACATCGAGGTCTTTCGCCTTGTGGACGATGGTGTGGGCATCGATGCGGGTCTTCTCAAGATAAGAAAATCGACAACCGATGGCCTCGGCAACCTGACTGGCCCGCTCGATTGCCCCCTTGTCGGGTGAAAGGATGAAATCCGGCTTGACAATCTGCTGAAGATAATGGGCAATTTCGGGCATGCACGAGGTGAAGACCACCGGCACCCCGAGTTCTTCAAGGGCACTCCGTGAATGGATATCGAGAAACACGATTCCGTCACAACGTCCGGCCAGCAGTTTCCCGATCGCCTTGGCCGATACGACCTCACCGGCCTGAAAGCGCTTGTCTTGTCGCGAATAGCCGAAATAGGGAACCGCTAGAATGACCCCGGGACCTACCGGTAGCAACCCTTCCGGCCCGCCGCCCTTGAGAGAATCTGTCTTCCCCTCCCGCACATCGCTGATGGCCTCGAGCAGGAGCAGGGTTTCGATGATTCCGTTATCCGGGTAGGTCGTCGAGACCAGCACAACCGGCTCACTTCGACTGCGTACCGCCTCGATATGCTCTGAGGGAATGCGCACATAGCCTTCCAGATCCGGAAATCGTCTTGACTCAAGGGGGATATGTTGCCAGCCCAACTCGGCCGCAAGGTCAATTGCCAGTGGTCTGGAATTGGAACCAGAGACTATCGGCACGACTCTCCCCGAGCCATCGGGGCAGTAGCCTCTTGAAGGACTTTCCCGCCACCACGAGATGACATAAACCGTGCAATATTTCGCCCCTGACACCAGCCATTCAAACCATGAGGCAACGGCAGCCATACCAAAGCAGTGCACACAATCCAAGCCACACCTCACACCGTTGGCCGCCACCGAAGCTCAAGCCGACCAAAGCCGAAAATCTAGCCGAACACCACGCTGAAATCAACGGGCGGTCCCAAAGAGGAGAAGGGAGTGGGCGAGGCAAGATTTGAACTTGCGACCTCCCGGTTATCAGCCGGGTGCTCCAACCAACCTAAGCTACCCGCCCAGGGCAGTCCGGCGAGATGCGTTGGCATCATAACCGTAGCGGTGACTCCAGAAGCCCAGGAAATCCATAGGTGGCCAATATCACCATCAGGTTCGCCCCCCAGGATAATTGGAAGTTCGATTGTCTGACATAGCACGTAGGCCAAGCCTGAATATGCTGTCTGGTGATATTCGTGATTCTCCGAATCGAGTGGATTATTCGTCGGATCCGTAATCTGGATCGTTGATGGTGATGTAACTGGGCAAAGTCAAAACTCGGTCAAAATTCCTCGCGAGAATCACCTCATCCAAGGTTTCTCGTGTTCGGCTGAATGCCGTAATAGGTATTTTGAGTTCCGGCTCAACCCCGAACTTACGCTGAATTCCCGAGCGTACACGTACCATGACGCCTCGGTAGGTTCGCTTTACTTTCACAAGTTCGGTTATCGTACCAATTTCCAATCCCTGGTTATCGACTACCGCCCGGTCGAGCATCTCGTCCGGAGCGTACAACTTTTCATCGATGCGAACAGTATTGCGCCATCGGCGCTGTAGTTCTCGCATCGACTTACTTAGTCGAACCGTTCCATCTTCACGGATACTGTGTACCAGCTCTTTGGCAAGAGGTGCCAAAGGTGCTGGCTTCCGCATATATTCTTCCGCAATCTCCGGAAGCACCTGTAGTCGCATTGACTGCACCCGTGTTTCATTCGGGTGATGGCGCTCGCCGACGATTACGCCAACTTTGGTTTGTTTGACGTAAACCTCCCTCTGGAGGAGGTCTTGTATGTTATAATCATCTTTCATAGGTTCCCATCCTGTTTTCTATATTCCGCCGTCTCCGGCTTAAATAGGCTGTACACTTGCCGGTATATATATTATGACCTAAAAAGTAGTCTTGCATGTTTAATTGGAATTATACGAAAATCACGGAATTATCAATTGAAAATAATATAGAATTGCTGGATTCAACTTCTCGACGTATAATCTATTTCTAATTAGGTATGGGCAGCCGACCTTCATTTCATTCTAATTGTAATATACCAATAACTGTGAGAAGAACTTCAACTCTAGAAGATTTCAAGCATCCAATTAGAAAGAGCCTATAATTATGGTTTTCTAATAGGTACTACAGTATTTTCTTCCGCGTGCAGTTACCGAATCTAGTGCCATGCTTCATCGCGTATATTATACGCCCATTAATTTCAGTTTTTTCAATTGAAAAGAAGTTTTTTCAATTAGAATATATTCCCCTTATCTGCGTTGTTCAGCGTCGACGTTCAACCCCTTCATCACGCCAACCAATTTTGTGACGGTGATTATCCCCTCACCGGCTGATTCCCCGTTAGCTTGACACCTACTGGCGGCAGAGAAAGTGAAGTGATGTCACCGGCGAGTTCATGTCATCACTGAAGTTGAGGTACCTCGATGGATACGGCGGTAGGTCTTGATGTCGTAATCCATGGCGTAACAACGCCACTGGGTTCGGCGCTGGTAGAGAGATTATTGACCACGGCCAAAACCATCTATGTCGTGGAAAAAGAGTTTCAACTATTGCAACAGATAATCTCTCCGACCACATCACTACATGGTTGCTCGGTCACTATTGCTACCGGAGAGGAGGATTGTCGAAAAATCGAATTCGTCACCGAAGAAGACTTCCACGGGGATTTCGACATCACGGTCTCGCCAAGTAGTATCGATATTTTTCGCCAATCTGGAACTCATGTGATAATCCATGACCTACTCCTACCACAGCGAGATGAGAATTGGGCACCCAGCGATATTCACGATTGGGTTGATATCCTGCTCAAAGGTGGCGAGCCGAGAATGGTTTCTCAACCTCGTCATTGGCTCTCGCACCGTGATGCGACCACAGGAATCTTCGACTTGCTGCGGTGCGAAGATTTACCCGGTGGAATCATTCCCATGTGTGGCCGGAGAGAGTGGTCGGCAAACGCTGCTGTCGAGCAATTGAAATTGCTACTGCAAAGGAGTTTGAGCGCTGTGTCGCATTCCTTTAGCGCTAGCGATTTAGCCGTCGACTCGGCCCTCGGCATCACCACCGGCACTGCAACTGGCACTGCATCTGGCACTGCATCTGGCACTGCCGCTGGTAAATCCAATGTTATTCCAATTGGAAAAGGAGGTGGGCCTTCACCAAATCGCCCTGATCTGGCTGTGCTGCACTCGACACTGCTCAAATTGCAACCCGAGGGTTGGCGTACCTTGACGCCACTGCGGGTCGGACTGATGGAAGTCATCGCCAACTACCTTTAGGTCGACGTTGACTGAACAAACCCCGAACGTCAAGCGACGGGTTCAATAAGTGGGCGCGGGGGCGGCACCGACCATGATAGAGCTGGTTGAGGCAACCGATGAGAGAGGGCTGGCAATAAGCCCCACCCTCTCCGAGGGAGGCAAGAATTTCCTCATCGACATCGATGGTACCGTGTGTGAGGACATACCCAATGAGGAGCCCGAAAGGATGGCGACCGCAGAGGTTTTTCCCGACGTAGTGGAAATCATCAATCGCAGGTACGATGATGGCCATATCATCACTTTCTTCACCAGCCGTCTGAGCCAACACACCAAGGTCACCGAGTCGTAGTTGGAGGAGCATGGTTTCAAGCATCACGGAGTATTTTACAACAAACCCCGTGGGTGCAATTACCACTGGGTCGATAACCACACTGTAAGGGCCACCAGATTCAATTCCAAGTTCACGGAATTCATCAAGCGCTGGAACGTGGTCGAAGTCTTCGACGATGAGTGATGATGGCCGTCATCGGTCTGAAGGTCTGCCGGGTCTTTGGGGTCATCGAAACAAATCTGCTCCGAGTATCGGCAACAGCAAACTGGCATCACCTTCGACACAGATATTGGGGGCTTCCGGACGCATCTTGCCCCACGAAATAGCCTCGCGTAATCGTGCCCCTGACAGGCTACCGTCGTACTCTGGAGCGGTGGTGATGTAGACCGCGGAATCGAGCCCACCGCGATATTGATTCCACCAGATGACATGATGCTTTGAGATGCCACCACCGATCATCAGGGCGTTTGAGGTATCGGTAGTCCAGGTCAGGTCGGAAAGGATTTGCTCATCGGCCAAGGTGTCGAGGTGGAAGTCACTATATTTCTGCCGGAACATGAACAACTGCGCTCCTACACTGCCATCGGTCATACCAGGAATAACCACCGGTATCCGATGCTTGGCGGCCCAATAGATCAACGAGTCCGGAGTGCCGATTCTCGCTCCCAACTCCCACACCAGATGAGCACTGCCGAAGCCGAGCCAGAGGTCGGCGCCAGACTTGCCGGTCGCCTCCATTCGGTCAGTGCGAATCTGCTCGAGAACCGGCATCACCATCGCCTCGATAATCACCCCATAGGATGAATTGGGGACGATGACGTTACCGAGTCGCATCAGTCCGTGCTGTCCGAGTTCGATATCGTCGAGTTCGAACGAACCGTGATAGTAATTCTCGTAGGCCCGGGCGATATCGTGGTCGAGGGTGCCACAGGTGGTCGATACCACGTTGAACATCTTGTGCTCAAGCGCCTTGACGAAGAAACCACGGGTTCCCGTCGCAAATAGGCAAGCGGGGAAGGAAAGCCAGTTGGCAACCTGTTGTGGGTCGCCATCGGCGGCATCTATCTGCTGTTTCATGGTGAATAGCAAGTCTCGCGCCTCAGCCAACTTTGTCGCCGTGAATCCGCCGGCTGTGGCCATCTGGTCGATGAGTTTTCCGACCGCATTTTCCTCACCCGCTAGGGCACTGAAATCATAATCCTCGACCGGTCGGTCGAATGAGTCTGGGTTGATTGCCATAGCCAACGAGGTTTGCGAAGCATGACCTGCACATGAACCCTGCCTCGGTGAAAAAAGCCAACTCGTACAGCCCAAGCCAGATCATCGGTTCGGGAGAGCCAAAAGCCAGGCTTGACGGAAAACCGAAATCCACCGGTGATTCTAATCCATATTCTGCTCGAGTTCATAGATGCGGTCACGCAGGGCCGCAGCACGTTCGAAGTCGAGCGCTTGTGCCGCCTGCCTCATGGCTTTCGCCAAATCCTTCAGCAGAGAGATTCTGTGCTCAGATTCGAGGGTTTGCGGGAGAGACTTGCTGCCATCTGATTCAATTGCATTTTCTCCTTCTGCAATTGGAATATCCGAGTCAAGTGGTTGCGAGATTGCAGCGACGATATCGTCACTCCCC
>Ga0209554_1002975_pt1 | contig 11252 bp, 8 predicted proteins | sample MarorgKNORR_S2LV_5_FD_188221 | JGI IMG/M metagenome (GOLD analysis project Ga0209554, IMG submission 188221) | Marine microbial communities from the Southern Atlantic Ocean, analyzing organic carbon cycling - Bottom_A/KNORR_S2/LV (SPAdes) (version 2) | ecosystem: Environmental > Aquatic > Marine... | reverse complement strand
TATAGTACAGTGGGATGAATTATCAAATGCAGAAGATGACGAAAATTGTGGTACTTCGAGTGGATGTGTAAAAGAAACTTTCCAACTATTGATTTATGAAAATGGTGAATATGGCCAAGGCAATATTGTATTTCAATATAAAGAAATTCATGATATTGATGATGGCACTGGAGGTTATACCTGGAAAAATGGGAATTTATCAACCATTGGTATTGAGTCTCCGGATCAAAATTTAGGAATCCAATATTTATTTAGAGGGAAATTTTCAGATGGGACCACCCTGCAAGAGGGAGGATTGGATGAGAGAGCAATTCAATTTTATGCCAATCAGTATATTGAACCAAATTCGGGGTCATTTTTGGAGACGGAATTTGTTGAACAACCATCCAGTTTTCAATTGATAGATGCATATCCCAATCCCTTTAATCCCACAACCACGGTACGGTATTCATTATCCGAATCCAGTTGGATTAATTTAAATGTTTATAATATAAGGGGACAGAAATTGACTACATTATATAATGGTACTAATATTCCGGGAGAACATAGTGTGGTCTGGAACGCATCTAACTATGCAAGTGGGGTATATTTTATTTCCTTAAAGGCACAGGGTTCAACTATCACCCAAAAGGTGCTTTTACTAAAGTAAAATCAAAATATTTAATAAAATGGTTGTTGTTGATTTAGGCATTATTAGTATAAATTTATTAATTGGGAAGTTAAGAAAATATATAATTTTATGAGTGTTCGTATAGTTTTTTTAAGTTTCAATTCAGTGTAGTTTCCATCGTAGTTTTTTTCTCTCAGAGATCACACTTTTGGCATCATGCATATATAGATTTTGAGTAAGAAATACCTCCCGCCTGGTGCTACTTAGATGGCATGGGACGGCCAGGCTGGACAGGAGCCCTCCGGTTTACTGGGGGGCTCCTATTTTTAAATGGTATAGATAAGTTCTTTTAAGGAAGTAAATACAGTTATTAACTTATTAGCTGTGAAAAATGGATATGAACTCTAATAATATTTTTCCTCTAGAATCAGATTTTCTGAAAAAATGTCTCAATGACTGGGATGTTGATCTGACACATGTGAGTATTAGGGAATTAAACCGACTGGTTGATGAGCTCTCTGAATATTTTGATGTAGAATTTCTTCGTTTTGAATTTGGTATTCCTGGGCTTCCACCAAATAAAATTGGTCCAGAAGAAGAGATTCGAATCCTTCAGGAGAATCCGCGAATTCCTTCAACCTACCCACCATTTGATGGAATTCCTCGATTAAAAGAAGCTGCATCAAAATTTATAAAAAAATTCATGGATATTGAAGTGCCTCCCAAATCATGTGTACCTACAGTAGGTGCTATGCATAGCGGATTTATTTGTCAATCCATTGTGGGCCGGAAATGCCCTGAATCAAATACAATCCTCTATTTAGATCCGGGCTTCCCTGTAAATAAACTGCAAACCAAATTTCTGGGACTTCAGAAAAAATCAATTGATCTTTTTGATTATCGGGGAGATGCTCTCATTAATAAAATTGAAGAGATATTTTCAACAGGTGAAATAGGTGGTCTTTTCTGGTCTAGTCCCAATAATCCCACATGGGTTTGTCTTAAAGAAAGTGAGTTAGAAGGTATTGGTAATCTCTTAACCAAATACGATGTGATCGGCATAGAAGATGCTGCCTATTTTGGGATGGATTATAGGCAGGACTATAGCCAGCCTGGAATACCACCATTTATTCCAACTATCGCCCGCTATACGGGTAATTATTTTTTAACTATATCCAGCTCAAAAATATTTAGTTATGCAGGTCAGCGAATTGCCATTACGGTTATTTCTCCTGAATTAATGGAAAAGCGTTATAAAAACCTCAGGCAATATTTTGATACTGAACGAATAGGGCATGCATTTGTACATGGGGGTATTTATCCAACTACTGCAGGAGTGCCCCAAACCCCACAGTATGCATTAGCAGCATTGTTTGAAGCCGCCTCCAGTGGGGATTATAATTTTTTAGAAGAGGTGAAAGTGTATAGCAAATTGGCTGCAAAAATAAAAATTATCTTCAAAAAATATGATTTTGATTTAGTATATGATAAAGATATGGGTGAACCAATAGGTGATGGATTCTATTTTACCGTTTCTCGCCAGGGAATGACGGGTGCTGAACTTTTATTTCAGATGCTGCGCTACGGGATGGCAGGTATTCCACTCAGTACTACCGGTTCAACCAGGGAAGGTATTCGTATTTGTGTCTCCGTTATCCGCGAATCACAGCTGGGTGAAATGGAAAATCGTCTGTCTGCCTTAAATCATCATCTCCAGCCCAATCCGGTTTAATCTTCCTTATATATTAGTTTCCAGTAATTAATTTTTCTTTATTAAGTAGAATTATACTTACCCCCCCCCATAGATAAATACCATAATTACCTAAATAATTAATAATATTATAAAATAATACTAATATATTGTTGCATATATAGCAAGTAACATAATAATATTAGGTATGTCTCCAATTGTAAATATAGCTGAAAGTGAAGTAATTAATCTGGATCAGGTAGATCGGGATATTCTGGAAATCCTTCAGAAAGATGGCCGCTCCAGTGCAAGTTTTATTGCTAATGAAATTGGAATGTCTGTCCCGGCAGTGTCAGACAGAATTAAAAAATTACAAGACTCAGGTGTGATTAAAGGATTCACTACTTTGTTGAACCATAGAAAAGTCGGATTGGATGTATCAGCATTTATAACCGTTATTTCAGAATCATCCAGTCATTATAGTGATGTAGTGAGGGAAACCAACAATAGCCCTGAAATAATACAATGTTTTACCACAACCGGAAATGGATCGCATGTACTTTTAGCGCTGGTTGAAAATACGCATAGTCTTGAAAGGCTTTTACGAAAAATACAGAGTTGGCCCGGTGTAATGCGTACAGAAACTCAGATTATTTTATCATCTTATAAGGGCATTAATGCGGTCTTGATTCCCTGATATAAAATTTAATTATATATACCCTTAACAATTAAATAAACTAACAGGAAAAAAGAGAATGGAAAGAATTAAAGCAGAATATATTTGGATAGATGGTCATAAACCAACAGCAAAATTAAGATCAAAAACAAAAATAATCGATGACCCCGTAAAGACTGTAAATGACCTGCCAATTTGGGGATTTGACGGATCCAGCACCATGCAGGCTGAAGGAAGTGATAGTGACTGCGAACTCATGCCAGTTTATTTTACACCGGATCCCATCCGCAGCGGAGACAATTTACTGGTGATGTGTGAGGTAAACAATGCTGACGGAACACCGCATATATCTAACACCAGAGCACAACTGAGAAAAGTAGCTGAAAAATATAAAAGCCAGGAATCGTGGTTTGGTATTGAACAGGAATATACCTTTTTTCAGGGACGTAATCCCTTAGGTTGGCCCGAAGGCGGTTACCCGGCTCCACAGGGTCCCTTTTATTGTGGTGTAGGTGCCGATGAAGTCTATGGCCGGGATATTGTTGAAGATCATATGGAAGCATGTATGACAGCTGGTCTCATGCTGTCCGGAATTAATGCTGAAGTTATGCCCGGTCAGTGGGAATTCCAGGTAGGTCCATTAGGTCCGTTAGATGTAGCCGATGAGTTGTGGCTTGCTCGCTGGCTTCTCTACCGTATTGGTGAAGATTATGGCGTAAATGCCACCCTGCACCCCAAACCGGTTAAAGGCGACTGGAATGGCGCTGGGGCACATACCAATTTCAGCACAAAATCCATGCGGGAAGAAGGCGGAATAAAGGTCATTATTGAAGCCTGTAAAAAATTACAGAAAGCACATAAGCGTCATATGGGTGTTTATGGCGCCCATAATGAAGAGCGGCTCACGGGTCTCCATGAAACCTGCAGCATCCATGAGTTCAGGTATGCTGTCAGTGACCGGGGCGCTTCTATCCGTATTCCCATGGCCACCGATAAAGCAGGAAAAGGCTATTTAGAAGATAGACGGCCGGCTGCCAACATGGATCCCTATCAGGTTTGCACTGCAATTATAACCACCGTGTGCGGAAATTCTAACTCAACAGTAGAAGATAAAACCGAAAAGGTTTCAGAAGCTGTGAGTTAATACAAGATTACCTTCCTCCTCCGTAAAGGGATGCGTTACTTAATTTGACACAATCCCTTTGGCAAACAAAAACTCCCCATTCATTTTTTTCACCCACTCCCGTATTTCATCCCGTACTTTTCGAAAAACTTCCAGTTTTCCTTCATTATTCCCCACGGCAATTACAGGATCAATAAAACTACGGTGAATTATAGTTTCACATTTACCTGAAAAAACGGGACAAGATTCACGGGCATTATCGCATACAGTGGCAACTATATAAAAATCATCATCCAGATATTCTTTCACAGATATTGGGTGATGCTGCGAAATATCAATCTCCAATTCCGCCATTACATTTATTGCATGTGGATTTATTTCATCCTCGGGTTTTGTACCTGCGCTAAGTGCCAGCCACCCCGCTTTTTGTGCAAATCCCTCTGCCATTTGTGAACGGCAGGAGTTTCCTGTACATAAAAATAGAACCTTTTTCATTTTTTACTATTCTCCAAATAACTAATAGAATCCTTTGAAAAACCATTATAATGGTTTAGATATATTTAAAATATCAAGTAACCCACGATTTGAATCGTGGGCTAACCGTAGAGATATCAAAATGAACCGATTCAACGGTTTATACAAATAATTGGTTTTTCAAAGGATTCTATTAACTGTTTAACTAATTACTATTCCCATTTTGAAACTTAGGCTTAAATTTCACTATGAAGAAAAAGGTTTTGATTAGTGCCTGTCTATTGGGTAAAAAATGCCGCTATAATGGAGGGCATTCCCTGCTGGAGGAGTTAAATGGATTGGATGTGGATTGGATTCCTGTTTGTCCTGAAGAATCCGGCGGATTGGGCACACCTCGGCCCCTAGCGGAAATGCAGGGAAATGCTGAAGGCATTCTAAATGGCAAAGGAAAGGTAGTAACAAATAAGGGAAAAAATGTTACACCGGAATTTATTCGCGGTGCGGAAATATCTTTGCAATTGGGTTTGGAGGTTGGAGTAAAAACGGCTATATTAAAATCAAAAAGTCCATCCTGTGGAATTGGTAAAATATATGATGGATCATTCACAAAAACATTAAAAACAGGGAATGGTATTTTTGCCTATTTATGCCAGGAAAATGATATCAACTGCATTTCTTCTGATAACATTATTCAAATAAAAAAGACCTTAGCAAAACTCAAATAGTCTTACTTTTCCACCTTGTTTGTAAAACCAATTTTCGGAGAATATATTTATTACAATTGATGGTATAATACTTGTTTCAGTATTGCTGGTAATGGTTGCGTTTTTTGTCATGGAAATACTGCCCATTGAAGTTACTGCCATGGGTGCAATCGGCGTTTTACTTTTATTTAATGTCCTAACCTGGCAGGAAGCCATTAGTGGATTTAGCAATCCGGCAGTGATAACGATTGGAGCTATTTTTATTCTGAGTAGGGCCTTGGTAAAGACTGGGTTTCTGGAAGTGTTTGCTGATTTCCTTACAAAAAAGGGTGGTAATCAAAAGTGGCTAACTATTTTCATTTTTCTTTTTACTGTATCCATCATTTCAGGGTTTATTAATAATACCGCAGCCGTTGCAATATTTATTCCTCTGGGTATCGATCTCTGTCAACGATTTCATATCAGTCCTACTAAAGTTTTACTCCCTTTATCATACGCAGCAATATTTGGTGGTACGCTCACCCTCATAGGTACATCCACCAACTTGGTTGTAAGTTCTATCATGGAGGAGATGAATATGGCTCCATTTTCCATGTTTGAATTTACAAAATTAGGATTAATATTCCTGGTTTTGGGCACACTCTACAACATGATTATATCTAAATGGTTTATGCCCTCAAGGTCTATTATTTCCTCTCTTACCAGAAAGTATCATATGGGTAGTTTTTTAACAGAATTCAAAGTAGGTGAAGATTCACCCCTAATTGGGAAAACCTATAAAGACTTGGATATCTCCCAAAAATATAATCTCCAAGTATATAAAATCATTCGTGATTCAAAAAATATTCGCTTTAATTTGCAAAATATTATTATCCGCGAAGGTGATATTTTTCTGGTTCATATAAATGTGAAAGATATGTTGAAATTCAAAGATGATATGAAAGTTCTCCTTCTAACAGATGTGAAAATGAACGTGGCAGAATTAACCGGGAAAAACCATGTAATTGTGGAAGGGCTCGTTTCCCAGCAATCTGCATTAATTGGTAAAACGCTCCAAGAATTTGATTTTAGAAATCGCTATGGATCCTTTGTTTTAGCTATAAAGAGACAACGTGAATTACTTCGGGATAAAATTGCCCATATCCGCCTGAAATTTTCTGACACCCTTTTAATAATGGTTCCGAAGGAAAGGTTAGAAATTCTTCGGACAAGTAATAACCTCATTGTTTTGGAAGAATTGGATATTCATCTCAGGTATGAGCGCTTTTGGTGGTTTTCTATTTTAGTAATCCCTGCTGTAATGTTACTGGCTGCATTCGGTGTAATACCAATTGTGAAAGCCGCCATTTTGGGGGCCATTTTATTGTTGGTTATGCGGACACTTTCAATACAGGATGCCTATGAGTCTATTAGCTGGTCAGTTATTTTTCTCATTGCTTCCTTAGTCCCCATGGGAATTGCTATTCAAAAAACAAATCTCGATGAGGTAACAGGTAATCTCATTATTGGAATTGGTACACTCATTGGCGGTGGCGAAGGTTTAGACCCAGTTATAATTTTAGCAGTACTGTATGGGGTTACATTTATTTTATCAGCATTCATTTCAAATGCAGCTGTTGCGGTGATGCTTACACCCATCGGGATAATGTTGGCTACCATTCTCAATGTGGATCCGCGCCCATTTTTGGTAGCAATCTGCTTTGGGGCTTCCTGTAGTTTTATGACTCCAATGGGATATCAAACCAATATGATGGTATTTGGTCCCGGACAATACCGATTGAAAGATTTCTTCCAAATGGGTATTCCCCTTACAATTATATTCTGGTTTACCGCAGTTTATTGTATTCCAAGATTTTGGGCATTTTAATCAAGGATATTTATAAATGCTAAAGTTCATGTTAATTATATTGGATGGCTTTGGACTTCGCCAAGAAAAAGAAGGGAATGCCGTAGCACTTGCAAACACTCCTACTTTGGATAGAATGATGAATGATTGTCCTCTATCAAAAATTGAAACCTCGGGAATATTTGTGGGCTTGCCAGATGGAATTATGGGTAATTCTGAGGTGGGGCACATGAATATGGGTGCCGGCAGGATTGTTAAGCAGGATTTAGTCCGAATAAACGATTCGATTAAATCCAATGAATTAAAAAATAATTCCCAACTTCAAAATGTATTTAATCATGTAAAAAATAAGGATAGCACCCTGCATATAATGGGCTTAATAAGCGATGGGGGAGTCCACAGTCATTTGGATCATTTTGAGTATATTTTATCAACCGCACGGGATAGGGGAGTTGAAAAAATTGCAATACATGCCTTTATGGATGGTCGTGATACTTCGCCTACGAGTGGCATTAATTTCATAAATATATTAGAAACTTTCCTTGACTCTGATGATAATTACGGTGTGGCAACCGTATGTGGGCGTTATTACGCAATGGATAGAGACAATCGATGGGAAAGGGTTGAATTTGCTTATGGAATGCTCATCCATTCCGAAGGAGAAAATTTTCCTGATGCAACGACCGCCATCCAGGCATCTTATGACAATGATATCACGGACGAATTCATAAAACCAGCTATTATTGGAGAGCCTTGTCCGATTCAAAATGGGGATGCGCTGCTATCATTGAATTTCAGGGCAGATAGAATGCGGCAAATTGTTTCAGCCATTAATGATACTAAATTTTCACATTTTGCAGCAAAATCCTTGGATATATTATTTACATCAATAACTAAGTATCAGGAAAATTTTACTTATCCGGTTTTATTTTCGCCTGAAAGGATTGATAATACTTTTCCCGAATTATTAGCTCAAAATAATTATCGTCAATTGCGGATTGCTGAGACAGAAAAATATGCTCATGTGACTTATTTTTTCAATGGAGGAAGTGAACAGCCCTTCCCAGGTGAAACTCGAATACTCATTCCTTCGCCTAAAGTTGCCACCTACGACCTCCAACCGGAAATGAGTGCCCACGAGGTAACCGAAGAAGTGCTCCTTGCAATTGAAGGTGATGATTATGAAGCTATCATTATGAATTTTGCCAACCCTGATATGGTAGGGCATACTGGTAATATTCCAGCAGCTATCTCCGCTATCGAAACCATTGATGCCTGTTTGGAGAAAATCCAACGTGCCGCAAAAGAGAAGAATGCAGCTATATTTCTCACCGCTGATCATGGAAACTTGGAACTCATGGTTGACCCCCAGAATGGAATGATTCATACAGCACATACTACTTTTCCGGTTCCTTTAATCCTGGTGGGAGTGAATAGAAATTATCGCTTGGCAGAAAGGGGAAAACTTGCTGATATTGCTCCCACTATTTTAGATTATTTAAAAATAAAAAAGCCATTAGAAATGACTGGAAATAGTCTGCTAATATCTACCTATGAATAAATGGGATATTTTTTATTATTCATAAATGTCATCGGCTTATTAGAAGCACAAAATTTCAGATATGTCCCTGAAGATTGGTATATCATAGCCAAGGCAGGAGCTATTACTGCTATTGCAGAAGATAATTTCAACCTCTATTTTGCAACTGAGACTGGGGTGTATCGCTACGACAAAGCAATGGAAGATTTTCAATATGATTATTCATTTTCTGTGCAGTTACAATTTCCAAATATTACTCATTTTTATTTTGATTCCTACAGAGATTATTTTTGGGTAGTGCATGGGCAAGGTATCAGCTTTAAATCTTCCGTGAGCACAATTTGGCGGGATATGTCCCTCATAAATTCTGGTATTTTCAGTATTTATGAAATTGATGATATTGGGTCGTCTCCAGAATATTTTTGGATTCGATCTGGTGATGACGTATTCCCTTTTGATCCTTTTTCTGCAACCCCGGAAAATTGGGAGGAAGCTATGAATGAAATTGATTTTATCCAATGGGGGAATTCCAGTAGTGGTATTGCGGGGGAGAATTTGGACCTTTTTTGGTATAGCATTGAAGGAGACTGGGATATTGGGTTGGGTCAAATATTACCCAATGGTAAGAGAGGTCATGTTATTTCGAATAAAAATGGAAAAAAATTAATGGCAACTATGCAAATGGAAGATTCCAATGGCAATCTGTGGATTGGCACCAATGGAGGATATGTGTTAAAAGGGTGGACTCAATCTTCAAGACTGAATATGATATCTTTTGGCTTGCTTTCAGATAATGTTACTATAACATATTTTGATTCAGAAGAAAATTGGTGGTTTGCAGACAGCAAATTTAAACGTACGGGACAGTTTTTATCATTTAATGATCTTTACCAATCAAGCTCTACACCTTTTATCAGCCAGTGGAATGAACCCGCAAACCAATGGACCTATTACTACCCCGATGAATCTATAGTAATTGAAAATACGGATGTTAATTCTATTTTGCGTATAGGCAGCACCATGTATTTTGGCACCATGTCGGGGCTTCTCTATCTTGACCTGTATAACCGGGATTGGAATATTATAACTGCCACCAATGGATTAAATGATTCTGCAGTTTGGGACCTGATTGAACATGACGGATCCATTTATGTGGCAACCTCTAGTGGAATTAATGAAGTATCAATAATAAACCATAATGTTATTCCGGATAGAGATAATAGATTTGAGAAATTATCCCAATTTAACATTTATGATATGGAGGTAGATTCTCAATATCTTTATTTGGCATCCGAAGCTGGACTGTTTCAATTGAGTTGGGAGGAAACAGAAATTAAAACACTCTCAAAAAGAGATCTGAGGAAAATTAGATTGGAAGATGGCAATATTATGGGAACGGATGGTATGCTTTGGTCTATTTATGGATATGATGATGAAGAATATATTTTACCCAATGTACAGAATTTTGATATGTGTGGATCATTTCTTTGGAGTTCAAGTGGAAATCAGGTCACATTGACGGATACTATTACGGCACGATCTTGGGACTATGGAATGGAAGATGGTATTCCCGGGAATAAAATATATGGGGTGAATTGTGATGAAAGCTGGGTATGGTTTTTAACCAATAAAGGTGTGGCATTTTATAATTGGAGCAGGTATCATTAAAACAAATATAACCTATATTATTATCGCAATGATGATTTTATCCTGTGCAGGAATTTCGAAGAAAAATAGATCATCTAAAATAAAAAATGAGTCCAAAATTAATGTTAATACCCAGCATTGGAATACAACTGAAGATAGTTTAAATTTCTATGTTCATTTCTCTATTCCCATAAATAATTTTGTATTCAAAAAACAGATTGATCATTTTTCAAGTGAAATCATCTTTACTTTAGTCTTATCAGATGCTGAAAATAAAACTCAACTCCATCGTGAATCGTGGCGGGAAATTTTTTCAGAACCCTATTATGAAAATACTCGAGACCCCGATAACTATTTAAAATCGGAGAGAAACATTGCATTACTTCCTGGAGTATACAAACTATTTCTCAATATTCAGGATGGGGACAGTCGTAAGAATTGGAAAATTACTAAAAAAATCACATTAGAGAGAGTGAACTATATTAGTCCATCATTGCTGTTTGTAAAAGAGGATGGAGGGAAGATGAATCAAATAAATTTCTTGATACAGAAACAGGATACCATCTGGCTTCGCACACAAGTGAATTTTCCCCAAAATGATTCATTGGATGGATCAGTAATTGAAGAAATAACTCCAGTCGAAGGGAATAAAAATATTGAATATTTTGTCATTCATAATGAAACTATTATTGACTCTGGAGAAGTAATTATTACCAATGCCGGGATTCAAAATATATACTATCTTCCCATTCCCATCACCCAACATAAAAGTGGTATTTATAAAATTGAATTACGATATCTTGAAGAAACACAAACAACCTCTTTTCACTATGGATTTAAAACGAAAAATTATTGGACTGATGAAATTGATGAAGTAATTGGGGTTATGCGCTATGTTCTTCCCTACTCAGAATATAAACAGTTAAAAGGAAAAGATGATTC
>Ga0209554_1002974_pt1 | contig 11253 bp, 9 predicted proteins | sample MarorgKNORR_S2LV_5_FD_188221 | JGI IMG/M metagenome (GOLD analysis project Ga0209554, IMG submission 188221) | Marine microbial communities from the Southern Atlantic Ocean, analyzing organic carbon cycling - Bottom_A/KNORR_S2/LV (SPAdes) (version 2) | ecosystem: Environmental > Aquatic > Marine... | reverse complement strand
CTCCAGCGAGTGAGTCTAAGCGGCCACACCCAAAGTGACGTGGCCCGCCTCATCGAGGTGACCGCCGGTGTATCGCCTCCGGAAGATTTCGTGGAGGCGGTCCACACTCAGACCGAGGGCAATCCGCTCTTCATCACAGAAGTGGTTCGGCTTCTGATGCAGGAAGGAGACCTAACGGCAGACTCAGGAGCCACATGGACCGTCCGTATTCCCGAGGGTGTCAGAGAGGTGATTGGCCGCCGGCTCAATGGTCTGTCCCAGGAAGCTAATGAAATACTGACCATCGCCTCGGTCAGCGGCCGGGAATTTGATCCGACGGTGATCGCGCCGTTGATCGAGGACACGAATGAAGACCGGCTGCGAGAGGTGTTGCAAGAGGCTATGGCGGCCTTGTTGATCGAGGAGTTACCCCGGGGCCGGTACCAGTTTTCCCATGCCCTTGTCCGAGAGAAATTTGCGGAAGACATGTCACTCACCAGGAAAGCGGGGCTACACGCCACCATCGGCGAGACTCTGGAAGAGATTTATGGCCGTGATGCCGAAACACACGCCGCCGAGTTGGCTCATCACTTCAGCGAGGCGCAGACGGCGGTGGGCAAAGAGAAGCTGGTGCATTATTCGCTGGCGGCCGGGGAGCAGGCGCTGGCCTCTTATGCCTACGAAGATGCGCATGATCATTTCGAAAGGGGCTTGGTTGCCAGGGACATAACCCTGTCCGGAACAGAGCCCGCGTCGGACGCGGAAAGTGCGGCGTTACTGTCAGGTCTTGGCCGGGCAGAATTGGGCACGCGGGAGAGGCAGACCTTGTTTCAGGCCCTTCCTATTCTCACTCGAGCCTTTGACTACTACGTAGCGGCAGAGGATTCGGAACGGGCGGTGGCTATCGCGGTACAGAGCCAAGACGGATTTGGCTTTATCGAGAAGGCCCTGGAGTTGGCCACGCCGGGTTCCCACGATTCTGGGCGGCTTATGTCCCGATCCATTCGGGGGTTAAGAGCGAACTATGAGAAGGCTCAAGACGCGGTCAACGGCGCCTTGGCCATCGCGCGGGAACACCAGGATTTAATTTTAGAAATGGAAACGCTTATGGGGGGGCCTGTGTGGACTTCACTTACTGCCGTTTCGAAGAGAGTCTGGACCGGAACCGGCGAGCGGTCTCCTTGGCCGGGCGTGTTGATCAGCCAAGCGTTGAGTCCCACGCTCGGTATGACCTTGTGCACGTCCTGTATGCCATGGGAAATCCGGAGGAGGCTGCTCAACACGCCTCAGCTTTGTTGAGATCAGCGGAACGGTCGGGTTCCCGCCAGTGGCAGACTTTTGCTATGGAAGCCAACGAGAATCTGAGTAGCGCCAGGGGCGACTGGCAAACTGCTCGAATCTTCGCGGAACAAGGCCTGGCGATGTCGCCACGGGAAGCTAACTTACTCGGATGCCGTGCCTTACTGGGATACCAGGTAGGTAATTTCGACGCCGGCGAGGATTACCTGGAGCGGCTGCTGGAAAACGTCCGGCCGAGCCCGTAAAGCCTGGCGGCCTTTACAACTAACACCGTCCCAGCAGTGGTCATACCTTTAGCAGCCTATATCACCGGAAAGATAACTCGATTCGACGTGGCCGAGTCGATTGCCGGGTCCATTCTCGACTCGCCATCCGGGTTTCCGTCCGTGCAACACGCAGCTCGAATCGGATTGGCGCTGATAGCTGTCCAAAGGGGCGATGCGATGGCAGCCGGGAAGTTGTACGGCGCCATAGAGCCTCTGATAGCCACCATGTCTCCCCAAGGCCCCTTTGGGCCTGGGCTGTCCGCCGACCGCGTCCTGGGCCTCGTCTCTCAGACCATGGGCAATCTGAAGCAGGCCTGCGAACACTTTGAGGACGCCCTGGACTTCTGCCGCAAAGCTGGCTACCGGCCCGAGCTGGCCTGGACCTGCTGCGACTACGCCGACATGCTGCTAGAGCGCGATGGTGAGGGCGACCGGGCAAAAGCCATCACCCAGCTTGACGAGTCCCTCGCCATCTCCAGCGAGCTGGGCATGCGACCTTTGATGGAGCGGGTACTGTCCCGGCGGGAAATACTGAAGGCGTAGTAGCTCTATTGGATGCTGAAACTTGGCTGAAGGCCGATGTTTTTCGAGCTAAGATTTAAGGCCATCATCCCTTCACTTGTCAGACGGGAACGATCTAAGGGCCACGGCCGGTCCGAAGTCGCCGATCTTGGCGACGCCATTAAACTTCAGCCAGAGGTTACCCGGCTTAATAACCACTGACCCCGACGGTCGTTCCGTATAAAGAGGCCGGGAGCACTCCATAAGGGGAACATGGTGACCCTACGTGTGGTCGTTGACGGTCTCTGGATGCAGCATTATAGTTCCCGTTATCCCAGAAGCCGCATGGCTAAAGAAATCTGCTCGATCTGGGATAATTGGCTAACAAATGTTCTGAGGAGACCGGAAATGTACATGGTCAGAAACGTCTGGAAGTGTGCCCGAGGAAAGGTGCCTGAGTGCTTGGAGGTTGTAAAAGAGGTTAGGGCTTCGTGGGCCAGCGATGGTAATACAACGGGCAAAATCTACTTGGATTATACAGACCGAATGGATACCATCGCATTTGAGATCGAAGTGGAAAGCCTAGACGATTACTTTAATAATCAGCGCTCCAACTACGACGAGCTATCCCCCGAGACTGTAGAGTCTGTCAGACAATTTAATATCAATACAGTAGAAGGCAACCGCCAGATCTGGGAGGTCGTTCCATAGAATATTTGCGCTAGGCAACGGCCCTTAATGGAGCGGGTGCTGTGCCGGCGGGAGATACTAAAGGCGAAGGGGAGTTGTGATCAGAGACTAAATCCATCTCTTGCTCGTCACGACCGGCCACGGGCTCCTTTTGACCAATTGATCGCCGCAGCACCGCCAACCCGTATTTCTAGTGGAGATCACCTCTCCCTCGATTACCCGCTACGACTTTGGCACAACCGAGTCTATCAACACACGCCTTCAGGACGAGCTACTACTGATTTCAGGAAATCCTAGGCCAACGAGAAGGGCGACTCTACTGACTCGTGGTGACCCCAAGCAAATCATGGGCAGCCAACAGATCCAATCTCTTCTAAGGCCGGGATTCCTTTAAGGCCGGGATTCCGTGGGCAGGGGTAGGTTGGAGATTATTCCGTCGTCAGCCAGGGCCGTGATCTCTTCCCCAGACAATCCGGCGATCTCCCTCAGAATCTCCTCATTGTGCTCACCCAAGGCCGCCACACTGTGGATACCCATGGAAACGCCCGGCATTCGGAAGGGACGTCCGGCATATTTCCGGGGGCCGGCTTGAGGAGCGTTGACGTTTACAAACTCTTCTATGTATTCCCGCTCTTGGAGATGAGGATTGGCCACCAGGTCCTCGGCGGTCAACACCGCGCCTGCGGAAACGCCATTTTCTTGAAGATGAATCATCAACTCTTGATCGTCTTGGGTACTGGTCCATTCCGCTAGGTGTTCGCCCAGTTGGCGCCGGTGGCTCCAGCGGCCTTGGGCGGTGTCGAAGCGATTGTCGATGGCCCAGACTGGGTCGCCCATCGCCTTGGTTAGGAGCCGCCATTCATCGTCGGTGGACACCACGATGGTGATCCAACGGTCTTCGCCGCGGCACGGGAAGACGTTGTGGGGCGACTTCCACAGATGCCCGCACCCCAGGCGGGGACGGGAGATGCCCCTTTGCGTTTCCAGGATAGCCGGGCCGATGGCCGACACGCCGGTTTCCTGCATGGTGAGGTCGATACGCATGCCTTTGCCGGTCTTGTTGCGTTGGTACAGCGCCAGCAGCAGGGCATAGGCCACGTTGTTGCCCACCGAGTGATCCATGTAGTTATTGCTGGCCCGCCGCGATGGGCCGTCTTCATAGCCGGTCAGATAGGACATGCCGCAGGAGGCATCTACGGTACGGGCCCGGGACCCGGCCTTGCTCCACGAGCCAGTGTATCCGAAGGCGGTGGAGCTCAAGGTGATGATCCTGGGATTCAGCTTGCTCAGGCTCTCATGGTCGAATCCGTACCGTGCCATGGTGCCGGGTCGGAAGTTATCCGTTACGATGTCGCATTCTTGAGCCAGCTTGAGGAAAACTTCTTTACCCCGGGGATCGGCCACTTCAAGACAAAGGCTCTGCTTATTCCGGGCGCCAAAGTAGGCCAGGTTTCCACCCTCGTTCCACCATTCTTCGCTGGACTGCCCGCCGGGGAAAGGGCCGGACTTACGGTCCTGCAGGTGGACCACGCTTTCCACGCGGATGACCTGGGCGCCCAGATCCGCTAAGAAAGACGTCCCCCAAGGCAGGGCGTGCACCTGCTCTAAAGTGAGAACGCGCACACCCTCGAGAATACGATTTTCCGGCATAAAACTCTTCCGTATCCGGGCCGGCCAAACTGCCACCCGGAGTTGATCGGTATCGGCGCTAACTAGGGTGCTTGGAGAACATTATCCAGCCGCCGCTGCTGGGGGTGACAAAGGCCGCCAGCGCCGTCTCAGCGCGTACCGTGACCTGCCGAGGGCCGGCGGTCCCCCGAAGCTGTTGGATACTATCGGTGTACATGGCAGTGCGGGTACGGCCGTTCCCCAGGTTGCCGCCACTGGAGCTAAAGGGATGGGGACCCTCCACCCTGATGTCATCGGCATAGAAGGCGAAGGCGTCGCCCCGCTTCACACCGTGCCATTGGAAGGCCTCCAGATAGAACTGGGTCATCGTCGCATAACCGTCATACGGGTTGAAGATGTCCACGTCCGCCGGTCCGAGCCCAGCGCCCTCGTACATCCTTTTAGCCGCCCGGTCGGTCCAGCCCTCTATCTCATCCAGGTCCGACTGAGTTGTCCGGGTAGGGAAGTTATGCTGTGAGTGGTTGAGCACGTAAACCGGGGGCTGCTTCATATCCCGGGCCCGCTCGGCGGTGGTGAACAGGTAGGCCGCCGATGCGTTGACCGGCCGGTCGCAATCCCACAAACGCAGGGGATTCAGGATGTACCGCGACGTCACGTAGTCCTCAACGGTAAGTTGTTCCAGCCCGTGGCTGGCGTTGTAGCCCCACGGGGTCAGCAGTCCATTCCGGTGCTGGTTGATCACGAAGGGAGCAAGATCATCGTGGGTTCCTCCGTATTTGAGGCAATACTGGTTGTGGGGGAAGATGTTGATGAAGTCGTTGCCCCCGTGGTTGCCCCAAGGCGCCACCCATTGGCGAGCGCCCTTGGCGTAGTCGTCGGCGTTTTCACCGCCACGGCGGTACCTGCCTTCCAGATTGCCCGTGGGGTAGATCACCAGACAGGTGTTGCATTTCCCGTCGGCCACGGCCTGCGAGGCCATGCCCACCATCTCGCCGATGGTCGGGACGCCGGTCGGAGCGAACTTGACATTGGACAACCCCATCACTTTGACCAGCCATTCACCGTTGATCAATGTAAGCCCCAATTCCGAGTCGTAAGGCGGGTCGAAGTAGGGACGCGGCGCCCAGTTGGACGCGGTACCCCCACTGCCGCCGGCGATGTGGCTGTCGCAGCAAATGATTCCGTCGATCTGGTCGGCGGTTACGCCCGCGTCCTCCATGGCAAGTTTACAGGCGAGTATGGAGTAAGCGCCCAGGGATTGATCCATCGATTTCTCATCCCAGCGCCGGTCGACGGGGGAGTGACCGTATCCGGCCACCGCAACCTTGCCCCGGTGATCCCACACCCCCAGCCCATCCTTATCTCTTCGCCACTGATACTGGTTTTGCGTAGCCATCATTCACCTATTTTTTATGATAAATAATAATGCCGTTTGAGATTACTGAACAATCAGCCGACGACCTTCCATTCATGGATCAGTTGGTCCGGTGCGACCTCTTCAAACATAACCTCGACAGCCGACCCCACCGGGACTTCGTAGGGAGGGACTCCGGGAAGGTTGGAGTAAAAATTGACGCTGGTATCTTCGTCCAACGTGATCAACGCCAGATTGTAAGGCTGATCGGGCATGCGACGGTTGAGACGCCCGTCCTCAATCACGATGTAGGTCGAGATATGGCCTTTGCCTTCCACATCTTTCCACTCCAGCTTTTCACCAGAGCCACAGAACTGGCATGCCGGTTTCGGCGGGTATTGGAGCCGATCACATGCGGCGCAATGTTGCAGGATCAACCGTTTTTCATTAACGCCGTCCCAAAAAGTCTTGCTCAAATCGTCGGCGACTGGGATTATCTTGGGCATATTCCCTCACATGTCTCTTCGTTGACCGTCAACAAATAACCCACGCCTGTGAATCGGACAGTGGGTCACCGCAGGAATAGTAACTCTGAGTCTCTATTCTGTCTACCATATGATTCGCGGCTAAAGTATCACCTTCTTGTCTTTTAGAGCCACGATGTCATCCCAAGAGTAACCCAGCAGGCCGATGAGGGTTTCCTCCGTGTTCTCTCCCAGAGCCGGGGCCATTTTCCTCGTAGACAGGGGCGTCTTGCTATAAGTGACCGGCGTTTGCAACCAATTCGAAGGCCCTATGGCCGGGTGGTCGAACTCGACGATGTAGTCGTTGGCCACAACCTGAGGGTCCTTTGGCAGGTCCAAGTTGCGCTGCACCCGCTCCCAGATGATGTCGTCGTTCCCCTGGAGAGACTCCTCCCATTCGCCACTTGTTCTAGAGAGGAAGAGGGCGTCGAGAAGTTCGACCAGTTCTTCCCGGTTCTGGTAGCGGTTCTCTGGCGTATCGAACCTCGAATCATCGATCAGATCGGGTCGCCCCACGGCACGGCAGAACGGCGGCCAATACCGATCCTGGCCCATGGAAAAAGCTATCCAACGGCCGTCGCCACACCGGTAGTAGTTCCATAACACGTTGCCCGGACTATTCCGGTCGAATCGCTGGTACTCTCTATCAACCAGTAAAGAGATCTGGTTCTGCATCCCCCTAGCCCAGATCATGCTGCCCAGATGCGAGACATCTACCTTCTGGCCGAATCCGAACCGCTCTCTGGCCACGATAGCTCCGAGAATGCCGTAAGACAGCATCACCGCGGCGCTTTGGTCCGCGATGTCCAGCTGATGGGGTGTATCGTCGGGTGGCCCGATCCACCATAGAGCCCCCGCCCTGGCCTCAGCGGTTAACGCGAATGCCGGCTTGCCCGAGTCGGGTCCTTGCGGCCCGTATCCCGAAGCGGAAGCGTAGATAATCTTCTCGTTATGCTTGACCAAGTCTTCATACCCCAGTCCCAGACGTTCGGCTACGCCCTTCCTGAAATTCTCAACGAAGATATCGGACCTGGCCGCCAGCTTATACATTATCGCCACGCCTTCGGGGGTTTTGAGGTTAAGCGCGATACCCAGCTTCTGCCGGTTCAGCCCTTCGAAAAAAGCGCTGGCCCCGTTGGGGAGGGTTGAGTCCAAGCCCACCGAACGGCCGACATTCCGCCCGTGATCGCCATCCAGCGACTCCACCTTGATGACTTCGGCGCCCATATCGGCCAGCATCATCGTTGAGACCGGACCAAACTGCCACATGGTCCAATCGATCACCCGCAGCCCGTCCAAAGGTCCCTTCGTGCCGTCGGGTTGGTCGCTCATAATCATCTCCTCTTCCCGGTTGCGCCGCTGCCAAGTCGATCGCTACTCACGTTACCAAAAAATCAGCTTCTCCGTTAACCGACAATTCTTTCAAGCCATCCGGACCTGATCTTCAGCCTCCGGGATCCGCCCGGTTGTCTGGTAAGATACGTCTGCCCGCCACCGATCGCGCGCCGGATGGACCTGGGCACAGAGTCCCAAACCGCCAAACTAGGACAGAAATAGTCACTTCCCCGGGGAGTGGCCCGCCTAACGGCTGAGGAGTTTTACCGTGGCAGTAGACGAGATTCAGGAACGCATCGAGGCTTTGGAAAACAGGGTAGTGGACTTGGAGTCTCAACTCACCCAGAGGGCCAAGGATGCCGCTTATGTGTTCATACACTCTAATTGGCACCTGATACGCTGGTACTTGAACCGGCAGAGAGACATCAACGGTGAAGGCTCAGACATATACGTCCGGGCGGCGAATGCCGAAAGGCTTATCGAATGGGAGTTATCCCGCAACTTGAGAGCGATCTATTTCGAGGACGACCCCATGGCCGTCGCCTACCGGTGGCGCATCGAAGCGACCGCCATCCTGCAGAAGAATGGCTACACTTTCTTCGATTAGGTGAGAGATATGGTACGAAATCGACGCAGCTTCCGGGCGCGGGCCACTGGCGCTAACCCGGCGAGGTTTGTCGGAACCTTATTGGTGTTGGCGCTTCTTATCGCCATGGCGACAATAAATAGTTCTTCAGTCTCCCATGCCCAGCCAGCGAGCCGAACATCGTTCGAAACCATCACCATCATCATCCCCGTGGGCGAAAGCTCCGCGTCGGTAACATTCAATGAAAAGGACAATTGGTGGCATAACGCGACGGCACAGCCAGCCACCGGTTTTCTGTTTTTAGCGCAGCCGGGCAACACGTTGATATACGCGATTGAAAATAATTTGGAGTTTCTGGGATGGGCTTCATCCCCGAGTAGGATCGGCGTCCAGAGGCCGAGAGGCGACGACCGGAAAAAGCCAAGAAAATACGTAATCAGTGTTAAGGGGACTGAAAACGACCATGGATCGAGCCATGAAGATCCTACGATTATTCAGTTAAACACGCCCGTAAAAGGAACCAAAGCCGGTTGGGACCTTGACTGGTTCTCATTCCAAGCCACTGAAGGCCAAAAATATTTTATCGATCTAGACTATGTCGATTACAAAAATCGCGCCAACTTCAGAGGCGACTTATCCATCTTTGACTTGCAATACGACGTCGACGACGCCAGCCGGTATATCGGCGATTGGCCGATGGACAGAGGTTATTTGTTTCATTTCACCGCAGTCGAGAATAGCCAACTTTTAATACAATTAAGAGGTTTTCGAGGCGCTTACACTTTGACTATCTCGAGTGACGACCACGGCGAAAACCGCGAGACAGCCCGGGAGCTAACCATCGGTGTTCCTGAGCCGGGAGTGATCGATTACAAAGGCGATGTCGACATGTTTGTCTTCGAGGCGCAGGAAGGTTGGATCTACCAGTTGACCACTACCAATGTCACCGGGTCGGTCATTGGAGACCTATATCTGGGGTACTTAGAGCCATACGAAGGCCCAAAAAGAGAGGAAGGCGCCCAGAGTGTGATTGAGAATTGGGTTGCCCCGTCAACCAGAAGGTACTTTTACTCGATTAGCAACATCATCAAATCCGGAGCGGCCTACATTTTGGAGGTCAGGGGCGAGCAAGATGATCACGTCAACTTGGCCGAAGATGACGCAACGGCCTTGAACATGAACGGCGTGACTGAGGGCAAGATTCAATACCTCGGCGACACGGACGTGTTCGCATTTGAGGCTAAGAAAAACTGGGTTTATCACATCGGCACGGCATTTGCCGGACAAGCCCGTTTCTTTCCCGGAGATTCCGATGACCGTGCGACCGTATTCCCCGGGAGTTTCAAACTGCATCGGCGAACCGCTCCCGGCAGCTTCCTACCGTCGAAAGAAGTCCCGGCACATTTGAACGGTCCGTACCGCCAACGCCCCGACTGGGCCGACGACCCGGCCGCCCTGGAGCGGTTAGCCGCGGGCGTCGATCCCATGGACACCAGACCCCGTGCCGGGTTGACTGATAAAAGGTCCGGGTTTGGTGAACCGGGCTACCGGCTGGTGCCGGTGACGCCGGCGGAATTCCGTAGCGCATCATTCGCCAACGAGCCTATTGCTTTCAGGGCGCCCGAGGCCGGCACCTATTATATTTACGTGAGCAAACTTTCGAAGAATCAGATCGCTTACACGGTTTCCATCAATGGAAAACCGGATGACCACGGCGACGACGTGCTTGAGGCTACTTCGGTCCCTCTCACACGAAACGATAGCGGAGATCTCCCCAGACTCTTCGGCAGCGTAACAGGAGAAATACAGATTCCCGACGGCTTTAACACAGGTGGGTACGACCTGGACCTTTTTACTTTTGATGTTATGCCCGATTGGCTTTACCGGACTGAGGGGGAACTGGGCTCGATGAGAACTCTCAGATTGGCGGGCATTTCAAGTGACGGGGCATTTCATATCCTAGTCGTCCGAAAAAACCCAAAATCAGACGATCCTCCACCGGTACTTGAGCTATCTCCCCGGTTTTCTAGCAAGGCGGTTATCTCTATTAGGTCCTTTAGCGAATTCGGCGTATTAGCCTACCACTCCGGCACATACACGGTTAGAATCACTGCCGAGCTAGACGACCATGCCGACGCGGCCACCAATTCTCCCGCCATCGAAGTAGGGGCCTCCAAGCCCGGTGTCATACAAAACCGCTCCGACGAGGATTGGTTCTCGTTCGAAGCCGAAGCTGGTGTCAAATACGACATATTTGTTGACTTGATCTCTTTGGAGCGGACGGGCCTAGATCTCATCGACCGCGATGCCAGCACTCATCTGACCACCAAAGTTAACCTTACCCAGTCTGACGGTGATCCTAGCATTCTTGACTGGGTTGCGCCAAACTCCGGAACCTATTACTTATCTGTATGGAACCTTTTGGAAGCCTATCCCGAGTTTGACGAACAGACCAAGGCCAAAGTAATCGGGACTTACGAAGTGAAAGTTGTGCGTTCTGTGCGTTCTGATGGTAGCCAGCCATCTGTGGACCGGCCAAGTTCTTCAGGAACAATGGCAACAACAAATCAAGAATCGGGACAAGGGTCTAAGTCGTCTAGAGTGCCTGACCAAGCCACGATTGCGGGTGCTTCAAGTGCAACCCAGTCTCCACAGCCCAATCCGACTAAGACGCCGGATCCGGATGGTTCGGGCGCTGGCTGCTCGGCGCCAACGGGACAAGGGGGCGCAGCGGACCTGAGCCTGCTATTGCTGTTCGGTCTAGTTGGGCTTATGGCGGCGCCTCTTAGGGAGTTGCTAAGGCCCCGGATCCGGGTTCGGTTTGCACTCCGTTTCCTAGCTCGAATAATGATAACCGGCCGGTAACCCGGCGTTTGAATTGGGATGTTTAAGGAGCGATCGGCATATCAACGTGACGTTTAGGCCGTCGTTTCGGCGTAAGCCTTGCCCAATTTGAAGTTGACCCTGTAGCCACGTTCCTGTACGATACGCCACGGCCTGAAACCTGGCGGATTGGGCCCACTGGCTGCTCAGACAACGCCGGAACAGTAGAGCGGTGTAGCTTTTTCGTCGTACCGCTTGGGTTGCCAC
>Ga0209554_1002973_pt1 | contig 11257 bp, 9 predicted proteins | sample MarorgKNORR_S2LV_5_FD_188221 | JGI IMG/M metagenome (GOLD analysis project Ga0209554, IMG submission 188221) | Marine microbial communities from the Southern Atlantic Ocean, analyzing organic carbon cycling - Bottom_A/KNORR_S2/LV (SPAdes) (version 2) | ecosystem: Environmental > Aquatic > Marine... | reverse complement strand
GCCATTTGCGAACGCGGCCGCATTAGATCCGCCACCGGCCGGCGATCGAGGCGCATAATGTTGAGGATGATTTCCTTTTCTGAAATTCCCAGCGTGCCCGATTGCCAACCCAGTTCGATAAGCTCGCTGTATTCTTCATCGGAAAGTTCAGGCATCGGCTTCACAGATTTAGGCACCAATCTGAGCAGTTGATTGTTCACCCACTGCGCCACAAACCGCACCGGCCGCGTAAACCAAACAAGCCACAACAATGGACGCGCCACGCGAGGTGCCCAGGATTGCGGCCGGCGCATTGCCAATGTCTTGGGCACTACTTCGCAAAAAAGCAGCAGCCCCGCAGCCAACAACAGTGCCACGAAAATGAAATGTTGTTGATCGAGCTTCCAGCTAATGGCCAGTGCCGTGGCGATGATGGCCGCGTGCGCCACGGTGTTGAGAAAGGTCATCGTAGCCAGCAAATCGTGCGGTTCGGCGAGCAGTTTGCGAATGAATACTCCGCGTTCCGGCTGATGGGCGGTGATTTGGCGCAGGCGCCATTTGCCCAAGGTCAGCAGGGCCGTTTCCGCCAAGGCAAGGAAAAAGCCGATTCCCGTGAAAATCAGCAATAAGGCCAGTTCAGTATACCACTGCATGGCTGGGAAAATGATGGCCCAAAGTCGCCGATAAGGCGAGGGATTTCAGGCCCATCAATTCAGGATGATATTTCGGCGCTGATAGGTGGGGATATCGAGATCCTCGCCATTGTGAAGCGTAGGCTCGCCTTTATCAAAACGGCCCTTGGAAATGTTGATCAAAGGCAGTTGTTGTTGATCCGCTGTCCAGAGCGTGGGGACGGCCGGTGCGGTTTTAGTCGCGGGTTGCTCGGAAAAATTTTCCAAACGGTTCACGGGTTCGGGATCAGCTTTGGCTACGGTCTTCGCCGCCGGACGCGGCATCATCACCAGTGCAGCCAAGCCATCGCCCTGCCCGGCTTCGGTGTGTACTCCGAGCAACAATCTCGCATCGGGCGCGGCATCCCGCAAATGGCTCATCACTTCCTCCACCTCATCCATCGGCACATCTTCACCGCTCGAAAGGCAGAGGACGATGCCCTCGGTTTTGCCCAACAACGTTCCGGCTTCGAGCTGGGGATGACGAAGAATCGCGTCCATCAACGCACGCGGACGCGAATCGCCCATCACCTCAAGGGTGGCCATCATGCAGCCGGTGTGGCGACCGGACATCATCGAATGGAAATGGGCAAAATCAATATTCATCTGGCCATCGGTTCGCAGCAACCGGCCCATTCCCAAGAGCGCCTCGAGAATCAAATTATTGGCCGCCTCGAAACATTCGGGAACCGAAGCTCCGCTCGGTTGCCGATCCATCACGGCTTGGTTGGGCATGCACACCACCGTGTCGGCTGTGCCCCGCAGCCGTTCGAGGGCCTCGCGCGACTGGGCGTCAAGCCCTTCCAAATCAAACGGCTCGATGGCCAGCGCCACCACCAGCGCGCCGGCATCAGCGGCGATCTCCGCCACCACGGGTGCGCCGCCGCCGCCCAATCCGCCAGCCAAACCGGTGACGAGCAAAACCAAATCAGTGTCCGCCAGTTTTTCCGATAATGTATCTTTCGCCGCGCGCAGACACGCCGCTCCCGCGCTGGCATCGCCACTGCAACCCCAGCCACGCCGGGCGCTTTCGCCGAGCTGCAGTTTCGCGGCAAGTTGGCAGTGCTGGAGTTTTTCGCTGTCCGTATCCACCGCGAGAAAACGCGCGGCGGGAAAGCCCAGCGCGGCAAGGCTATCCACCACCCGCCCGCCCGCGCCACCGAGCCCCACGACTTTCACATTCACTCCGAGCGTCTGAGGTTGTTTTGACATGTTATGCTCCCACCAGTTTGCCGGCCAGCCAATCAAACACGCCCGTGCGCGAATGACGCCGGGCGGCGTGTTGTTGCGCGCCCAGCTTTACGAGCCCCAGCGCAGTGCTGCACTCGGGTTCATCCAAAATACTGCTCGGCCCGCTGCCCACCTTGGCGCGGGCGGTTTGCACGGACATTTGAAACACCTGCGTGGCCAGCCGTTCCAACTCCGGCACGCGCGCGCCGCCACCGGTGAGGACCACCCCCGCGCGCAAATGCGCCAGCAACCCGGCGCGCGCAAGATCGTCGCGAATGAGCATCAGCAATTCCTCCAGCCGCGCGTACATCACCTGATGCAGATGACTGATGCTTACAGTGCGATTATCGAGCCCCACATCGCTGGTAAAATTCACCGTGCGCCCGTGCGCGGCAGGGTCGGGCAAGGCCGCGCCGTGCTCGAGCTTGAGCTTTTCCGCGCGCGCGTTGGAAAGTTTAAGCCCCACGGAAATGTCATTGGAAACGTGCTCGCCTCCCACGGCAATCACGCGGCTGTGGCGCAGCGAGCGGTTATGATAAACCACATATTCTGTTGTGCCCGCTCCGAGGTCGATGAGCAGCGCGCCCAGCTCGCATTGCTCGGGCGATAGCGCGGCGCAAGCGGCGGCGCGTCCGGCGAAGGCGAGAGCCTCCACCTCCAGACCCAGCCCCTTGACCGCGCATACGGAATTTTGCAGGCGCGTAATTTGGCCGCTCACCACATGGGCATCCACCTCCAGCCGCGAGGCAAACCGGCCCAGTGGATTCTCCACGCCGCCCTGTCCGTCCACGCGATAACCCTGCCGCAACGCGTGCAGCACTTCGCGTCCATCGGTCAATTTCGGGTGCGCCTTGCGTTCCACCGCCTTAAGATCTTCCTCATCAATTTCGCGATCCACCGAGGCGATCGGATGCATCCCATGATAATTATTGCCCTCGATGTGGCTGCCGGTGACCGATAAATAAACGCTGCGCAATTCCACATCCGCGCTTTCCTCGGCGGCGGCCAGCGCGGCCCGAATAGCTTCCTCGGCGAGATCGGCATTCACAATCTCGCCTTTACGCACTGCGCCCCGGGTGGGCTCGATGCCCACGCCGATGATTTGCAGCGCACCATCGGCATCGGCTTCGCCGACCACGGCGCATGTCTTGGCGGTGCCAATTTCCAAACCCACAATTATTTCTGATTTATCAAACATGGTTTCAGCCGCCTGCGGGACGGGCAGGCGTTTGCATCCAGCGCACGGGGAGGTTGTTTTTGATGGATAAATCCACAGTGGCCACGGCCCGGTGATGTTGTCGGCCGAGGTCATGAATCTGCCGCCAGCGCTGCAGCTGGCCGTCCAAGCCATTGAGGCCGAGCGTGACGCGCGCGCCCTGCCACGTGACGATGCCCAATGTTTCACGGCCGGTCACATCAATCTGCCGCAAGTGCGCCAGCCCAGCCATCGGCGAAAGGTCAAAGCGACTGACCAGTTGCAACGCCGAACGCAGCGCGGGTGAATCCACGGTGCGCCCGGGCAACAGTTTGGCGGGCGGGATGCCCACGATCAGCGGCAGCCATTTGGGTTGTTTCTTTTGCGTGGTGAGGCCGGGGGCGATGGGCGGAATCACCACGCCGCGCGCGTCGAGCCAGTGAACTTGACGCGTGAGCGTTCCATCAGCCTGTTGGCGATAGCCCACCACCTGCGCAATCGGGCGGCGCTCGACGATGCGCAGGCGTAGCGTGTCGGGCAGCACGCGTTCCACGGCGGCAGTCTCGATGAGCGGCGTCAACTCAAGATCACGCTTCACTCGCATGAGGTCCACGCGAAATAAATTTTCACCCGTCTGCACGCCGGCCATCTTTTGCAACTGAGCGGGCTGGATGATACCGCGCACGCGGACGTCGATTGTTTTGACGGTAAAAATTTCATTTTCATAAAAACCCACGCGCATCACCCACGCGCCGCCATACCACACACCAAGAAACAACGCCGCCATCCCAAGCAAGCCGCCGACCCAGCGGACGATCATTTTCACGCGCTGGCGGCGGGCCTTGCCCACGGGCAGTTCCACTTCCAGCAGCCGATACCGGCCTTGGCGGCGATTGCGTTTTTTACCCCACATGATTTTTCACTGCTAAATCCACCATCCGTCCGCACAACGCGGGAAAATCCAAACCCGCGACGGCGGCGGCCTTGGGCAGGAGACTGGTCTCGGTGAGGCCGGGCAGCGTATTGACCTCGAGCACGAAAGGGTTGAGCGCCTCATCGAGCATCAAATCCACCCGGCCAAATTCCGATGCGCCAACAGCCGTGAATGATTTCAGGCTGATTTCAGTAATGCGCTCGGCAGTGTCCGCCGGCAAATCCGCCGGGCAAAAATAGTCCGTGGCGCCGACGGTGTATTTGTTGTGGTAATCGTACGGGCCCTCCTTCGGGCGCACCTCAACAATAGGCAGCGCGGCGTCATCGAGAATGCCCACGGTGATTTCCCGGCCGCGAATGAGTTCTTCGCATAACACCGGCCCGCCGTAATCGCCCGCGACGGCCAAGGCCTCGCTCCACTTTTCCGGCGCTTCCACAATTCGCAGGCCCACGCTGGAGCCTTGGCGCGGCGGCTTAAGCACCCAGCCTTCGCCGAGATGGGCGGGCACGGGCGCGGCGGTGTTCGCCAGCATCGTCCAGCGCGGGGTTGGGATTTCGTTTTGGTCAAACACTTGTTTTGTCAACTCCTTGTCAAAGGCCACGCGACTGCCTTCCGGCCCGCTGCCCGTGTAGGGCACGCCCAAATTCTCCAGCCGGGTTTGCACCTGACCGTCCTCTCCGTATTCGCCGTGCAATGCCAAGAATACCACCTCCGTGTCGGGGGGAAGTTTCCAGTCCTTGTCCAACGGGTCGACTTCCATCACGCAATGGCCCGACGCGCGCAATGCCCTTTGCACGGCCACGCCCGAGCGCAATGAAATCTCCCGTTCCGCGCCCGGCCCTCCGGCCATGACGGTGATGTGGAACTGATTTGCCAAACCTCCTTGCTCTGAGTATACAAAAAACAGGTTTATTAACAATCCAAAAGACGCTGCCGCGCGGATTATTTGCCGACGATTTGCACTTCAGTTTGCATCTCAATTCCCGTTTTTTTGAGCACAAGCGCGCGCACTTGCTCAATGAGCGCAATAACGTCGCTAGCCGTTGCGCCACCGTCGTTGATGATGAAATTGCCGTGCACATCCGAAACACTCGCGCCGCCCACGCGATGCCCTTTCAGCCCGCACTCGTCCACGAGTTGGCCGGCCGGTTTTTCGGCGGGATTTTTGAACATGCACCCCGCGCTGCGATTGTGCGGCTGAGTAAACGTGCGACGCATACGAAAATCCTCCATCCGCGCGCGCACCTCCTCCGCCTCGGCAGGCTCACCGCGCAGCACCGCGCCGAGGGCGATGCTATCACGCAATACGGGACAACTCCGATACACCGCCGCCATTTCCGCCGCCGGGCGTTCCTTCACTTTCCCATCGCGGCCCATGAAACGCACGCGCTCCACCGCCTCGAAAGTCATCGTTCCCATCGCGCCGGCATTCATTCGCAGCGCGCCGCCGACGCATCCGGGAATTCCCTCGAGAAATTCCAACCCCGCCAAGCCCGCATCGCGCGCGGCATTAGCCACGTGCTTGAGGCGCGCGCCCGCACCGCAGTGCAGTTCCACGCCGCGCACTTCAATGCGCGAAAAAAATTCGCTTTGCAAACTCACCACCACGCCGCGAATGCCGCCATCACGAATCAGCAAATTCGAGCCGCGCCCCAACACAAACACCGGCAGATCATTTGCCGCGCAATGGCGCAGCGCCAGCGCAAGATCCGCCTCGCTCGCGGGTTCAATAAAAATTTCCGCCGGCCCGCCCACGCCGAGTGTGGTGCGCTTGGCCAGTGGCTCGTTTCCCACCACGCGCGAGGCTTCACTCAGTTGAGTTCGCAACGCTTCAAAATGAGTTTGGCCACTCATCGTTTCAAATCCGCAGCCAATTCGTGCGCCACGTGGGTGATGTCGCCCGCGCCGATGAAGACAACCACATCGCCCGGCCGCAACTCCGCGAGCATCTTTTCGCGCAGCACCTCCAGCGAGGCCGCGTAACCCGCCGGTTGCCCTTGTTTGCTGATGGCCGCCGCCAGTCGCTGGCCGTTCACGTCGGCAATGGGCGTTTCGCTGGCGGCGTACACTTCCGTGACCCACAACAAATCCGCATCGCCAAAGCTCTCCGCGAATTCGCTGAGCAAATGTTGCGTGCGCGAATAACGATGCGGCTGAAACGCCACCACCAATCGGCCGCCGCATTGTTCCTTGATAGCCCGCAGTGTGGCGGTGATTTCCCGCGGATGATGCCCGTAATCATCAAAAATGCGAAAACGCTCATCGTGGAAAATTTCCTGTTGCCGCCGCTCCACGCCGCGAAAGCCAGCCACCGCGTTGGCAATCTCCTCCGCCGAAAATCCGTTGTGATGTAAAAATGCAATCGTCGCCACCGCGTTGGAAACGTTTTTCTCGCCAAACAAACGGATTGTAAATTCGCCCAACCGCGCCTCGCCCCGCCACACGATGAAGCTGTGGTCCGGCTGAATCTCGGCGCGATAATCTGCCGTGGAATGGAAGCCAAAGGTCACGGCCTCCGGCTGTCCACTATACAACTCCACCAACCGCGAATCGTCCGCGCAATAAAACAAGGTGCCACTCGTCTGCGCCGCGAACGTGCTGAACTCATTGCACACCGCCTCGAAGTTGGAATAAAAATCAAGATGCTCCTCGTCGATATTCAACACGATGGATTGGCGCGGATGAAACTCGCGCAGCGTTCCATCGCTCTCGTCGGCTTCGACCACAAAAAACGAATCGTCCGCGCCATCCGCACTGAATCGCGCGTGGCGGCCCAGTTGCGGCGCCAACGCGCCCACCGCGTAGCCCGGTTTTGCGCCGAGCGCCTCCAGCGCGTGTGCAAGCAAAGCGGTTGTAGTGGATTTTCCGTGCATCCCCGCGATGCAAACGCCGTGCCGCCGATGCGCCAACGCCGCGAGCAGCACCGCGCGGCGCGCCACGGGAAGGCTCTGCTGCTCGGCGGCGGCCAGCTCCGGGTTGTCCGTGCGAATGGCCGAGCTGTAAACCACGAGGCCGGGCCGGACGTTGATGAGTTGTTCCGGCGCGTGGCCGATGAAAATTTCCGCGCCGCGTTTGCGCAACTGCCGCACCTCCGCATTCTCCCGCAAGTCCGACCCGTGCACTGCAAAGCCCGCGTCCAGTAACAAATGCGCCAGCCCGCTCATGCCGCAACCACCGATGCCCACGAGATACACCGGCGAGCCAGGCGTCGCCTCTGTCAGCCATCGGGCCATCTCCTCGCGGTTCAGTCGTTTCATTCGGCGGATGGTTTAGAGGCTGCGGCGCGGTTTGTCCACGGCACGTTATCCCAAGCGCGCGAGAATGCGCCCGGCAATGCGCCGCGCCGCGTCGGGCTCATCGAGCGCGCCCATCGCTTCAGACATTTTTTTAAGGCGGAGCTCGTCATTCATCAATTCACAAACGACATTGGCTAAACCCTCGGGAGTGGTTTCGCCCTGCTCCAAAACAATCGCCCCTCCGCTCTTCCCCGCCACGCGGGCATTGGCGCGTTGATGGTCGTCGACGGCATTGGGCAGTGGAATCAAAATCGCCGGCACCCGCGCCGCCGCCAACTCCGCCAAGAATGACGCCCCCGCGCGACTGATCACCACCGAGGCCCGGGCCAGCGCTGAGGGCATATCCTCAACAAATGTATGCACTTCGGTTTGGGGCGAGTGTTTGGCGCAGGCGGCTTTGACCGCGTCAAAATCATCCGCGCCGCAAATATGGACGATGGGTGCTTCGGTTAATTTGATTTCAGTCGCCAATCGATTGATGGCGTGCGCGCCTTGGCTGCCGCCGGTGATGAGCAGCAGCGGTTTATCGCTTAAGGATTGTTTGCGAAACGCCTCGCGCACGGGCGTGCCGGTGATGATGGCGCGGCCCTGAAAATGTTTGGCCGCCGCCTCGAAGCCGAGGAAAATTTCATCCGCACTCCGCGCCAGTAAACGATTGGCGCGACCGGGGATGGCGTTGGACTCGTGCAAAAATGTGGCCGCGCCCCGCCGACGTCCCACCCAAATGGGCGCGGCGGAAGTGAACCCGCCCATCGCGAGCACCGCTTGGGGCGGATCACTTTCAAAATGCCGCCGCACCGTTTTCATCGCCGCGCGCAAGCCGAGCAAAAAACGAATGGGATGCCGCACGCTGAATCCCACGGCGGACACGCTCCAATGTGGAATGTCCGGCACGGTGGCGACGGCTTGCTGATCCACGAGTTTTTCGGAAACCACCAGCGTCACGCGCGCGCCGGATTGTTGCAGCTCGCGCGCTACCGCCACGCCGGGGAAAAAATGACCGCCGGTGCCGCCACACGCAATGGCCACGTGGGGTGCCATCAGGGGGTGTCCGGCAAAAGTTCCTGTGGTTCATGAACCGGCTCGCGCTTCTTGGCTTTTTCCGGCGGCGATTCGCCCGCGTGGCTGGCAATACTGAGCAGCACCCCCACACTGCCAAGCATCATCACCAAGCTCGACCCGCCATAGCTGATGAACGGCAACGGCAAGCCTTTGTTCGGCAAAGCACTAGTCACCACCCCGATGTTAATGAACGCTTGCAGGCCAATCAAAAACGTGATGCCCGTGCCGAGAATCATTCCAAACCGATCGCGCGAATGCCACGCAATGTATAATCCACAGATGACAATCGCCGCAAACGCCAGCACCACCAGTAAACTCGCCACCACGCCCAGTTCCTCGCCGATGACGGAGAAAATAAAATCCGTGTGATGCTCCGGCACAAAGCCAAGTTTTTGCCGGCCATTGCCCAGCCCCAAACCGGTGGTGCCGCCCGACCCCAGCGCGAGCATCGCCTGATACGCCTGAAACCCCGTGTCCTCCCGATGTTGTTCGGGATGCAAAAAAGCCGTGATGCGTTTCATGCGCAAGGGATCATTCATGATGGCCACTGTGATCGCCGCCGCGCCCGCGCCCATTGGCGGGATGAGATATTTCCAGTGTGTGCCGGCGACAAACAACAAAATGCAGCACACCGTGGCCAGCAGTATGGTGGTGCCAAAATCCGGTCCCAGAAAAATCAACCCCAGCGTGAGGGCAATAAACACGCCGGGCAAAAGCAGCCCGTGACGAAACTCGCGCATTTTTTTCACATGCAAATCCGCCCACGCCGCGATGGCAATGAGCAACGTGATTTTGGCCAACTCCGATGGTTGGAAATTCATCGGCCCCAAGTCAAACCACCGCCGCGCGCCATTAAGCTTGATGCCGATACCGGGAATCAAAACCAGCACCAGCAACACCAGCGTGCCGATGCAGAGCGGCAGTGCGAAGCGTTGCAGGATGCGGTAATCAATGGAGGTGGCGGCAAAGCAGACGCCGAGCCCGAGCCCGCCCCAAACCAGTTGCATGGTTAGATAGCGCGCGCTGTCGGTCGCCATGCCGGCGCTGTAAAGCATCACCATGCCCAGCGCCAACAGGCCGGCCACGCAAAAAGCCAATATGGTGGTTGCGTACCGCATCGCGGCTTGGAGCCACCCTTACTCCGCGGGCGGAGGCGGCACCACGCTGCTGCTCGATGGCCCCACCGCGATGGGCGGTGCCGGCACGCTAATCGGCAGTCCGGTGGTCGGGGACAACGCCGGGGGCGCCGTGGGAATGGGCGCGGGCGGTGCGGATGTTCTCATTGGCACGGTGAGTTTCTGGCCAATCTTGAGGAAGTCCGAGGTCAACGCGTTGACTGATTTGATGTCGGCAACCTTGGTGCGATACTTGAGCGCGATGTGGCCGAGCGTGTCTCCGCGTTTCACGGTGTACACGTTGGGCGCATCGGGTGTTGGCAACGCAACCACCGGCGCGAGCGTCGCGGCGGGAATGATAATCTTCTGCCCAATCCGCAATCGCGTTGGAATGATGTTTGGGTTGGCCTTGGCCACCGCGTTCATGCCCACACCGTACTTGCGGCCGATGGAATAAAACGAGTCGCCCTTAGCCACCGCGTGTTCCGTCGTGCCGGTGACGGGTGGCGGCGGGATGGTTGCATCGATTGTCGGTGGCACGGTGGGCGGGAAGGACGTAGGGATTAGGCCTGTTCCGATTGGCGGGGGGGTGAATCCGCCGCTGCTACCACTGCCAATTGGCGGCGTGGTCACGGGGTCGGGCATTGGCTCGGATTGTATCGTGGGTGCCGGGCCGGCGATTTCGGCCATTTGCTCGGCGGTGGATTTAGTGCCTTCGGCGGCTTCGTCCTTTTGCTTGCAGGCATTGAACAGAATGCCGGTGAACAGCGCGACGTGCAGCAACACGACGACGATGACCGCCATGCGCATATTGGATCGACCGAGGCTTGCACCTTCAAAGTTTAATCCCGGTGGAATGATTGGATTGGTTTCCTTCATAATAACACTCTCCTTTTTTATAGTGGAAACCCGAATCTTCGGGTTGACACCTCCTTTGTTTCCCACGCCCGCAGGCGAGGCATTAGTTAACAGCACGGAGGATGGCCCGCCAAACCCATTGTGAAAAACTTGTCGACAGCGTGTGAACAGTCACACGCCATTCGGGTTTCTTCCCGGAGTGTTCACGGCGTTCAAACGCCGGTTCGGGTGCCCGCGCCCTGCTCCGCCAACAATTGACAAAACGCGCGGCCCCGGTGTTCATAGCTGTCAAACATATCAAAACTGGCACAAGCCGGTGACAGCAAAACCACATCTCCGGGAACAGCTTTCCTCCTTGCTTCTGCCAATGCTTCTACCAAATTTGCAACCAATTCGCAAGGCGAAAATAGGGCCCAAGCGGCACGAATTTGCTCCCGCGCTTCGCCCATCAAAAAAGCCCCTTTTACGCGCTTGGCAATCTCAGGCCCGGCGGCGTGAAAATCCAGCCCCTTGTCCTGCCCGCCGGCAATGAGCCAGATATTTTTTGGCGAATCGCCCGCCGGCATCGCACGCAGAGCGCTGCACAAGGCGTGGACGTTAGTGGCTTTGGAGTCGTTCACAAAACGCACGCCATCAATTTCGGCCACAAATTCGCAGCGGTGCGGTCCGCCGACACTGGCGCTCAGCGCGATTTTCATTTCGGCCACAGAAATTTTCAGGCAATGCCCCACCGCGAGAGTGGCCATGAGGTTCTCGGCATTGTGCAGGCCGTCGAGTGAGCAATCGTCGAGGTCGAGTATGGGGCCGGCCCAGCCGGGCAACCGGCTCACAAGCAAGCTGCGGTCCAGATACAAATCTGCGGTGGCATCCGTGGCGCTAAAGGTGATGACTTTCGAAGGCGGCGCGAGGTTACGTTT
>Ga0209554_1002969_pt1 | contig 11262 bp, 12 predicted proteins | sample MarorgKNORR_S2LV_5_FD_188221 | JGI IMG/M metagenome (GOLD analysis project Ga0209554, IMG submission 188221) | Marine microbial communities from the Southern Atlantic Ocean, analyzing organic carbon cycling - Bottom_A/KNORR_S2/LV (SPAdes) (version 2) | ecosystem: Environmental > Aquatic > Marine... | reverse complement strand
TGTCCTCATTGCGAGACCAGACCTCGCAGACCACTCCCTACCGCCGTGCGGTACGCAATCGGCGACGGAATCCGCCGGCCCACGAGAATTGGAGTCTACGCCCGGCACATAAACGACGCCACGAGCAGGCGTCACACAGGATTTAGAGATTCAACGAACGGAACCGTGTAACCCCAATGGGGCCCGGCCGGGCGGCTATCTGGGCCCGGCTGGGCAGCTATCTGGATTGTGAGTCTGTGTGAGTGGCGTTTCTGTGGGATTACGGGCGACCTTAGGACTGTGTTTCGCCCATGATCAGACCTGATGTCCGATCAGCTGCTCCCGAGCTTTGCCACGAGGGCCGGGACCTCGGAAAGGTTCTGGATGGACGGTCCGTTCCATTCGTGGACGTCTACTCGCAGTACCGTGCTCTGGTCTGCCGGTTGATCGTCGAGCATGTAGGCGGCGATGCCGAGTTCTCGAGCGCCCTGGAGTTCGTTGGAGCCTCCATCCCCGATGAACAGGCAATCAGACGGCATCACCCCGAGTCCATCCATGGCGGTCTTGTAAAGACGTGCGTCTGGTTTCCGAACTCCCAGAACGCACGAGAACACGGTAGTGGAGAACATCTTTGCGAACCGACTCGATGGCCAGATTGCGGGCACATCAAAGACGCAGTCGGATACCAGGGCCAGTCTGACTCCGGAATCAGAGAGCTGCCGCAAGGTCTCGATGCAGTTCGGTTTGGGGACCAGCAACCGTGACGTTGCATCACGCCGAACCTGAACGCACTCTTCCATCTGCTCGTTCGACAGGGTGGTACCAAGCAGGCCCATCACCTCACCGATATCGCCCTCTGACGAGCCGTTCGTGTCCTTCAATCGGTCATCGTTGACGGACATCCACAGTTCAAAGAATTCGTCGATCGGTAATCCAGCGATCCCTGCAATGGAATCGACCACGTCCCGGTACTCCCTGATCGGAGGCGATGGAATAAGTGTCCCAAATAGATCAAAAGTACGGCGCGTTTCAATCCAGCAAGCCCTCCTCGAACCACAAACGTACCCAGCGTGCGATGTCTAGCTGCTGCTCGTATTCCTCCACGCCGTGCGGTTCGCATGGGTAGACGACGACGCGGGTGTTGATTTCGGTCAGGGACTGAACCAATCGGTAGTGAGCGTCCCTGACCGAACGCAAGTAACTTTCCGATTATCACTCGGGCCATCGACTGACAGTAACTCCCTCATTTCCTGCACAACATCGATGTGACCCTCTGCTTGTCGCTTGCTTACCGCTTTGCCGTAATGAACCGCTCCCTCTCTAACTTGCTAGCTAGCTAACCATCGACTCCAAAGATCGGTATGGTCAGCCAGGCTCACCCCTGCTGCTTTCCGAAGACCGTCCTTCAATTTGTCATTGATTCACGCAGCACCGATGACTTCATGGAGGTTCGAGGGCGATGCACTCGGCCGAACGTTGAGTATGTCCCGCACGGCATCGATTGGAGTTGCGGAGAAATTCTGATTGAGGATCTCATCCACCATCATCTCTAAGGATGTACGGGAGTCAACAACCGCCATTCGATAATCACCGTACTCAACGTAATCCTTGGCGTTAAGAAGCAGAAGACCGTGCAGTGGTGTCTCGGTATTGTTCAAACATTGCGCCAGTTCGTTTTGAAACTCAATAGGCGCTGGATTCCTCGCTAAAGTCATACCGGATCTGAAGTTGCCTGATGCTGAAGAAACAACATAGCGACCGTCTTTGAACCAATCTATCTGGACGGACCACATACCAGTGAGATCCGAGGTTAAGATTCTTCGAACGTGAAATTCGTCAGACAAAAAACGATATGAGTCGACGAACTTGTTGATTACGGTCAGTGCCTGGTCTAGAACGTTGGCAGAAGGATCCGAGCCTTCGATTCCTTCACTCCGAATGTCGTCCGCTTCGACTTCAAGTAAAGGTCCTGGCAGATGTATTTGTACATCGGACGCCCGGATGAGGCCGCGGCGGTCATGCCTCATCTCAACACCTGACATCTCACCGAAACCCGGACCTCGCAAAAATGGGGTGGAGGATTCCTGAAGTGTCAACCGGCATTCATAGTCAGATAATTTGACAATAAACGATTTTCCGTTATCCACCAAAAAATGGATAGGAAGTTTAATTTTTACTTCTGCCCAATATTCATAAGAGTGCATGCTACGAATCAATTGAGTCTTCGCGATTACACTCAGTATATCGGGTGTCGTATTAGTAAGCTCACATCACCTCGGTTATTTACTCGGATTAAATTTAAATCCCGACCACAATTATGCGGAATCGTTCAAATCTTAGATGGAGGAAATATAACTAATAGAAAGGGAGAACGACGGGCGGGATGAAACTGCTGTACCCCTCCTCATCCCACGCTAGTCCAACAACCGCTCCTCGAACCATCGTCGGACGCGACGAGCTATGTCCAACTGGTGCTCGTACTCCTCGACGCCGTGCGGCTCTCTTGGGTACACGACGAGGCGGGTGTCGACGCCCTGGTCCTTTAGCGCCCGGAAGAACTGGTAGCCCTGTTCCACCGGCACGTCCCAGTCCTGCTCGCCGTGCAGGATCAGCGTCGGCGTCTGGACGTCCTTGACGAAGTTGATCGGCGAGAACGCAGCGTGGGCGCTATCGAGGTCGTACGGGTCTGAGTCGTCATAATGAATTGAATCCCACACGTGCAGATACGACCGCCCATGGAACGCTCTCCAATCGGCGATCCCCGCGCCCATGATCGCGGCCTTGAATCGATTGGTCTGTGTCACCGCCCATGCCGCGGTGAAGCCGCCATAGCTCCAGCCGCAGATGCCAAGCCGTTCCGGGTCGGCTATTCCGCTTTCAATTAGGTGATCGAGCCCGGCGAGCATGTCCTGGAAGTCCTCGCCGCCCATGTCACCGACGTTGGTTTCTGCGAACGGGACGCCCCAACCCGTTGATCCGCGGTAGTTCGGCATGAATACGGCGATTCCCGAGTCAGAGATCAATTTCGCCCATCGGTGGTGGTCCTGGAAATTGAACCTGACTGCGCCGGTAGGCCCTCCGTGCACCATCATCGCTACGGGTATGTGACCAGTTGTATAACCGGGCGGGAGCTGCAGCAAGCCCTGGATATCCAATCCATCGTTGCCCTCCCAGAACACCTCGCGTGTCTCGCCGATATCGAGATCGGACCAATCGGCATGTACATCGGTCAGCATTCGCCACTGGATCTTTCCTCCGACCTCCGTCCCCGCAAAAACCTCGGGCAGATGGTCGGGATCGTCGATTACGGCCGCGAAAACCGGCTCGCCAGGATCCGAAGACCCGGAGACGCCAGAGACGCCGGATGAGCGGGAGAAGTTGGAGAAGCCCTTCTTCTCGTTCCACAGATATGTGCGTTCTCCGGACTGGACATCGATCCTGCTGATGCCGGAGCCGCCGTGGACGTTTGTGGCCGTCAGGATGGTGTCTCCGCTCTCATGGAACACGCCGTAATGGTCTGAGACTCCGTGGTCCGCCGTGAGATTACGTGGTTCTCCGCCGGTGGCCGGAACCAGCATCAGATCGCCCGAGTCATTGCCGCGATCGCTGTAGATCGAGGTCAGGAACGCCACGGACGCTCCGTCCGGCGACCACTCTGGTTTGGCTGCTGGGCGTTTCTCGTCGTAGAGCACAGTGACCTGGTCCAAGTCGATCCCGAACACGACCAGGCGATTCAGGTACCAGTCGCCCTCGTACGGCAGATCGGATACGACCGCCGCAACTCGGTCCCCGTCCGGTGATACGGTCGCCTCCCAGATCTGGAGCCCGTTCGGGGATACGCACCGGGTGTCGCCACTTTCGACGTTCACAGTCCACAGGCGCTGGTATCGGTGATCTTCTTCGAAAACGATCTCGTCGGCGCCCGTGGACTGTCGATCACGATCTTCGTCGGTCTCGCCATCGACTTTTAGAAACGAGATGAAGCGGCCGTCTTCCGTCCACGACATCGGAGAAAGACTGCGGGGGCTTGGAATGTCGCCCTGCACATCCGTCAGCCTGCGTGCCTCGCCGCCACTACGGGGGAGCACGTAAATCTGGCGCTGTCCGTCTACATCGCGGTCTGAGAGGAATGCCAACGAACTTCCATCGGGCGACCAGCGTGGCATCGTATCGGACCGTTCGCTGTTGGTCAGCTTTACCGTAGACCCACCGGACACCGGAACGGAGTAGATACTTGCCCGTGGCATTTTGGGCGCCGTGGCCCCGCCTCGACGGAAGTTGTCTGCGACTACGAAAGCGACCAGCGCTCCATCGGGCGACACCTGGGCGTCGTACACGGACGGTAGTTCTACCGAGACCTCGGGCGTGAAACGTTTCGACAATGCGGGCACTCCGGTGTTGTAGTTACGGAAAGTCGGAAGACCGTAACACCGTTGGACTGTTATGTACGTCCCGGGAGCCGTGAGTGACACACGAAAAAGAGGGACGCTCGGCATGAGCGTCCCTCTTTATGGAATATCCGGGCTGCGATTAGCGGATTGGCACGGCCCGCTATGAAACCGGGGTTAGGCCGCCTTTATGGTTGCCGTCGTCTCCGCCTTCTTGACGAAGCGACCGCCCTTGCCACGTACCGCGGCTTTCGCAGGCGTGGCCTCAACCTCTTCCGCCGAACTCTCAGGCGTCTCTATCGACTCGGACACTACCTCAGTTTTCGGCGCAACTGCCTTGACAGATTTCATTACCGGCGCATTTGCCATCACGGATTCGGGAGTTAATTCGGCCCGTCGCCGTCGTCGCTCTTTGCGCTCTGAGACCTTGGATGCGGACGACTTGATGCGAATCGTGTCTGTGAGGATCCGCTGCGTCTCCAGCTCCTCTTGAGCTGCGATACGTGCGGCTTCGATATCGACGGCGATCCGCTGGATCTCTTCGGTGGCCTTCGATCGAAGCTTGGCTACGCTTGCCTCTGCTTCGGCGGTTGCTTCTGCGATGACAGTGGTCGCCTGTTCCTCGGCGTCCGAGAGGATCTTGCGGTTTGTGTCTTCCGCGTCGTTCAGCATCTTGCGGGCGGCCCTGATCTCGGCCGCAGCAGCTTCCTGGGCTTCGCTTCTGACCTTCGTCGAGTCGGCCTCGGCCTGTTCCTTTATGGAACGCGCAACATCAAGCTCGGCTTCGGCGTGCTCCTGAAGGTCACGAGCGGTTTCGAGAGTAGCCTGGGCCTCTTCAAGATCTGTTTGCGCCTCAGCCCGGATGTCTGCGCACAACTCTTCGGTCGCCCGAATTGAGTCCTGTTCGGCCTGCTGCCTGGCCTGCTCTGCGTCCGCACGTCGTCTGCGGGTCGCGTCGACCTCGTCGCGGGCAAAATCCCTGATGAGGAGGGCCTGGCGCCAGAGAGACTCCAACGACTCCGAGTTCATTTCATCAGAACGGTTATTGGATGGCGTATGAGCCATACGTACCTCTCGCTGGACTGATCCGGGGAATACCCGGCATTCGAGGTCGCCCCGGTGGCAACGACGACACTCTCCCCGATTCGCAGTGATCTTCAGACTAGCGGGGCTGATTGCAGACCTCGTCCCAGGTCTTACTTATCAAGATGGGGGTTTCCACCTACTCATCAACATTTTCCTGGTGGATTTGACAGGTGGTGAGCGGCGGCGATACTACGTCGGCTGGCGGCCAGAAGAAGGTTGGTCACTAATAATTCCCGGCAGGAGGGGTCTTGAGCGACGTTCAGAACGAATTTGAGGGGCTTGAAACCCTGGACGATCGTCATGTGATCGGTCGCCGAATTGTGTGGTACGAGGAGACCGAATCCACGAACGACGATGCCAGGCGTGCCGCTGAAGCAGGTGAGCCTGAAGGGCTTGTTGTGATCGCTGACGTTCAAACCGCAGGCCGTGGCCGGATGTCACGTACATGGACATCTCCTCCGGGTAGGGACATTCTTTTTTCGGTTCTTTTGCGGCCCGATGTAACAGATCTGCCCAAAATGCCTCTCGTCGCCGGACTCGCCATCGCGAGGACCCTGGACGAGTTTACGGATCAGCCCGTCACCCTGAAATGGCCAAACGATGTCCGCGTGGCTGATCGTAAGATATCCGGATCGCTTGTTGAGTCAGGCAGCTCAAACTCCGGATACTTCGCCATCGTCGGCACCGGCGTAAACGTCAACATGGACGCCGCCGCACATCCTGATATCTCAAATATTGCCACGAGCCTTCGTACTTTGACCGGAAAGTCTGTATCGAGACTTGAAGTGATGCGTGAACTTCTGTCTGAGATGGACCGCATCTATTCCAGCCCGGAGCACATGGGTACGCTTGTTTCAGATTGGAGCGCGAGGCTCGAAACGATCGGCCAGGAGATCGATGTGCGATGGGGCGATGAATTCATACACGGGATAGCGGAGGGCGTCGACGACACCGGACGCCTTCTGCTGCGAGACGGCAGCGGCGAACTGCGACTGCTCGAAGCAGGGGAAGTGACGACACAACTGCCAGGCCAGTAGCGAGCAGACTCGTGCCGGGTCAGCGCGTCGATAACATCGACCTATTAACCAGAACCAACAAGTAACTGGAGCAGCGAATGGGCGTACTTGATGCGCTAAACCTTGACGGCATGAATGTCGTTATAACCGGCGGCGGCACCGGCCTTGGCCTTGAGATGGTGCGTGGCATGGCCGAGGCCGGTGCCAACATCGCAATCGCAGGCCGAAGGCAGGGCCCGATCGACGATGCGGCGGACATGGTGAAAGAGCTCGGCGGGAAGTCGATGGCCGTCTCGACAGATGTCACGGACACGGCGGCCGTGAACGCGCTGTTCGAGACCGTCCTGAACGAATGGGGCGACGTTCACGTGTTGTTCAACAACGCTGGGATTGTTCGTGAGACCGGCAGGCCCCCGTTGTGGGAGATAACTGACGAATCGTGGCACATCGGCATCGAGACCAACCTTAGTTCCGCGTTCTACTGTGCCCGCGCCATTTCGAAGCACATGGCGGACCGCGGCTCCGGAAAGATAGTCAACGTTGCTTCCGGATTCGGCTTTCGGGGCGGCCGCGATAACTACATGTACACCGCAGGCAAGGGCGGTATCGTGAACATCACGCGCGCCATGGCCGTGAGCCTGGGCCGTTACGGCATCACATGTAACGCCATCGTCCCCGGGTTCTTCCCTACAGAGGCGACCAACGCCACCTCCATGTCGCTCCCGCGCGGAGACTTAATCCCTGTGGGCCGCACCGGGTTCCCTCGAGAATTCGGCCCTGTCGCCGTGTGGCTGGCCTCGGCTGCGTCCGACTACATGACCGGCGAGATGTTCATCGTGGATGGCGGTGGCCTGGCCGGAGGCATGGCGCCAACCGGCTACGGACCCATCACCGAACTCGCCTGAGCTACGGGTAAGTATCTCCACTTATCCCGAGATCTCTCCAAACTTCAAAGTCAGGAATAACGATGCCCGTCCCGAATGACTGGACCCTTGAAGGCAAGGTCGCACTGATGACCGTGGACACACGCGGCTGGGCGCCGGTGCTCGCCTCCGCGCTCGCCGAGGCTGGCGCGGACGTTGCTGTAGCAGGAAGCTCCGCCGAGTACGTCGAGTCCGCCGCCGCCGCCGTGACCGCACAGGGTCGGCGATCCGCGACGATCATCGGCGAGTTCCCCGGATACGTCGAAACGGACGCCGCGGTTGATAAGACCGTCTCAGAGCTGGGCGGTATCGACATTCTGGTCAACGCGTCGCTCACCGAGTTCGGAAAGCCGACGCTCGATACCACCGAGTTCGAATGGAACACCGTGATGGACGCCAACGCCGGTGCGGCGTTCCGCTGGGCACGTTCTGCCGGCCGAAGGATGACGGAGCAGGGCAGTGGCCACATCGTGAACATCATCTCGGAGATGGCCGAGCGTGGACTCACCAACCATGCTCCTTTCTCCGCATCACAGGCGGCGATTCAGCAGATGACTCGGTCGCTCTCACTTGAGTGGGGCAGGTCAGGTGTACGGATCAACTGCATTGCGACGGGCTGGATTGAGCTGGACCCGCCGTCGCTTGAAGAGCAGCAGAAAGAGCTTCTTGTCCGTTATCTCCCGCTGCGACGCAAGGGAACGCCGGACGAGATCGCGACGCTGATGATCTACCTTTCCGGAGACTTATCGGACTTCACGACAGGCCAAACGATCTTCGTCGACGGCGGCGCGATGGCGCACGCCTGAGCCTCGTCAGGCGGTTATTCATTTGGAGTCTTGCCGTATTACGATCCGCGTTCAGCCCCGGGCCAGCTCTGATGGTGTGCTGGGGTTTCTTGAGGACGGTACGCTTCGGATGCGCGTCACGGCGCCGCCTGTTGATGGCGCGGCGAACATCGCCGTATGCAAGGTGCTTTCGAAGGCGCTCGGCCTTCGACGCGCCGCCGTCAGAGTGACGCACGGGAAGACGGCGCGCCGGAAGATCGTTCAGGTCACCGGGCTATCTGAGGCCGAGGTTCGTGAGCGACTGACCGGCTAAGCGTTCATGAACACTCTTGAGAGAACGAACAGCGCGATAACGGCCACCATCGGCGAAAAATCGAACATGCCGACGCGCGGGATGACCCGGCTCAGCGGAATTAGTATCGGGTCCGTGATCTGGTAGAGGATTACTACTAGCGGGTTGGTTCGTGCAGACGGGAACCAGGTCGTCAATGAGCGGGCGATTATGGCGTAAGCCATCAGCTGAAAAGCGGTCCCGACAATTCCGAGAAGATCGCTCATTTGGAACCCCTACCTAGCTCTTCGCCGCGTTCCCATGCCGCCACTGCGGCCTTGATAACGATGCCCCGGAATCCGGCTTCCTCCATCACCTGCAACCCCGCCGCGGTCGTTCCTCCGGGCGATGTTACAAGGTTTCGTAACTCGGCGGGATGTTTGCCAGTCTCACGCGCCAGCACCCCGCTTCCGATGATCAATTGTTGAGCCAGCGTGTGCGCCATATCGCGCGGCAACCCCAGCAGCACTCCGGCGTCGATTAGAGACTCCATGAACACATATACGAAGGCCGGGCCGCTAGCGCTTACCGCAAGGGCCATATCCACGTACTTCTCGTCGTCCATGTAGATAGAGACACCAAGTGCGTCCAGCATCTGTCCGGCGAACTCGCGGATCGAGTCAGGTACCTCGGGCGACGCCGACCATGCGCTCATCCCTTCGCCAACCTGTGCCGGCGTGTTCGGCATCACCCGGATCAGCCGTCCGTGGTTCAGCTTGGTGCCGAGCGTGTGCATCTTGACCCCGGCGAGGATCGACAGAACTGTCTGTTCCGATGACAGTGTGTCGACGATCTGGGACGCCACGCCGTCAAGCTGTTGCGGCTTTACGGCGAGCACGATCAGGTCCGCGCCGTCGATGGCTGCCGAGTTCTCGGCAACTCCGACGACGCCGTAAGCGCTCTCTAGCGTCGCTCTACGTTCAGCAACAGGCTCGCCGACGGTTATGTCGGCGTCCAGGTTGGCACGGCGTACTCCGGAGATGATGGCCTCAGCCATCACCCCGCCGCCGATGAATCCCAGTTTCAAGTGGATGCTCCCGATTTGAAATGTCGCGCCCGCGTTGGATTACGGCGCAGTTCAAGTATAAGAATGCAGAGGGTATATGGCCCTCTTCAGGCAGGTACCGGTTGTGGCGTTCTGCCGAAAACTGGTCCCGCCTTGCGGGCTACGAAGGCCGCACGCCCGTTGCCAGTTGCGTCGCCAGCTTGATCGCCTCTCGCATGCTCACCGCCTGAGCGATGCCCTTGCCTGCGATATCGAAGGCCGTTCCGTGATCTACAGAGGTTCGGATCCACGGGATGCCCAGGTTCACGCTCACGCTTTCCTCGAACCCGTGGACCTTGATCGGGATGTGTCCCTGGTCGTGATAAAGCACCACCACGACATCCCATCGGCCGTCGATCGCCTGGTTAAACACCGAGTCCGCAGGGATCGGGCCGTTTGCGTTGATGCCGAGCGCCTGAGCGTCCTCCACGGCGGGCCGGATGTCCGTAATCTCCTCGTCGCCGATCATCCCGTTCTCGCCGCCGTGTGGATTTAAGGCCGCGATAGCGATCCTCGGGTTTTCGAAGCCCCAAGACTTGAACGTCTCATCCGTCAACTTCGTCGCCATCAGGATGTTTTCTCGTGTGGCGTACTCGGCTGCTCGTTTGAGCGACCGGTGCGTGCTCAGGTGCATGCACCGCAGTGTTCCGGACACAAGCATTGTTGCGACGTAGTCTGAGCCGGACATCCGCTTGAACACCTCCTGGTGCCCCATGTCGGTAGATCCGGCCATGTTCAGCGCCTCTTTGTTCACCGGCGCAGTCACCATGGCGTCCGCTCCGCCGTCCTGGCAGAGCCGTACCGCACGCTCTATCCAGGCGTGGGCCGCCTTTCCGGACATTGCCGAAAGCTCACCAAGAGGGAACTCGGCGTCCTCAAACCCATCGACGTTCAGCACGTCTATGACGCCCGGGTCTTCGCCAGCACCTTCGATGGAGGTCACTGCACGGGCCGTTAGCCCGACGCCCGTGTCTTTTATGCCGCGCAGCATCGGACCTAGTGCTCCCACAACTACCGGCCGGGCCATTCCGTAGGCGTCCGGTTCTGCGAGCGCACGTGCCACGACCTCCGGTCCGATGCCGGACGGGTCGCCGAGCGTTATTGCGAGTAGTGGTCGGTCCGGTCCTGGCATCGTCAACTCCGTATGAGGCAATACATGTGATCCGCCAACGCGGCGTGATATGAGATGTTAACGGTCATACGTCCGGACGCGAAAGGGCGCCCGCTAAATAGCGGGCGCCCTGTCCTCATCTTCTTGAGCCGATTTTGCTGGTCGGACCGAATTATCGGCACGGCCACATTACCGGGTCTGTCCCTTTTTCAGAGATCTGCCCCGGGGCTCATGTGCTCATTTAGCCACCGAAAGCTCCGAGAGCCTTCGCCAGTTCTGCGTCACCGAAGATGTCGCCTATGTTTATGTCGTCTCCGCCAAAGTCCAGGTTGGACGGGTCAAAGTCGCTGTCCCATCCCATGGCTTTCAGCTCTTCATCGGTCGGGCCTTCGCCAGACTCGCCGAACTGCTTCAGCAGGTCTTCGAACGAACCGAAGCCGCCCATGCGCTGTGCCTCGTCTCCGATCAACTCTCCCCTGACATCCAGGTCAAAGTTCTCGAAGTCGAACACCTTGTCGCCGAAGCCCTCTTTGGCTTTATCGTCAAGGTTGACCACGTGGTCGAATTCGAAGCCGACCAGCGCGTCCACGTCCATACC
>Ga0209554_1002968_pt1 | contig 11267 bp, 9 predicted proteins | sample MarorgKNORR_S2LV_5_FD_188221 | JGI IMG/M metagenome (GOLD analysis project Ga0209554, IMG submission 188221) | Marine microbial communities from the Southern Atlantic Ocean, analyzing organic carbon cycling - Bottom_A/KNORR_S2/LV (SPAdes) (version 2) | ecosystem: Environmental > Aquatic > Marine... | reverse complement strand
CCGGGATCTCGTCCAGGAAACGGCTGGGTGGGTTGTACTGGGTCTGCCCGTGCAGCATCCGGCTCCAGGCGTGGCTGAGGAACAGGCGCTCACGTGCCCGGGTGATTCCCACGTATGCCAGCCGCCGCTCCTCGGCCAACTCGTCAGGGTCGCCGAGGGCACGCAGGTGCGGGAAGACACCGTCCTCCATCCCGACCACGAACACGACCGGGTACTCGAGACCCTTCGCCGCATGCATGGTCATGAGGAGGACCTGGCCGGCATCGTCATCGCCGTCGGGCAGGTCATCGGTATCGGCCACCAGGCCGACCCGTTCGAGGAACTCATCCACCGAATCGAAGCCGGAGGCGGCACCCACCAGCTCGGCCAGGTTCTCCAGGCGCCCCTCGGACTCGATCGTGTTCTCGGATCGCAGCTCGTCCAGGTAGCCGGAACGGTCCAGGGCCGCAGAGAGCACCGTCCCCGGGCCATCCTCGACCGTCGCCGAGAGGTGGTCCAACAGGTCCAGAAACTCCCCTATCCCCGTTGCGGCCCTGCCTGAGACCCCGGCAGCAGGGGCCTCCCGGAGAGCGGCGACGAAACCGATCCCGTCTGCCACGGCCAGGGCGTCGACCCTTGACACCGAGGTGTCACCGACACCACGCTTCGGAATGTTCAGGACACGCCTGGCCGCCACCTCGTCGACCGGGTTGGCGGCCAGCTTCAGGTACGCCATCGCATCACGTACCTCGCGACGGTCGTAGAAGCGGGTCCCGCCGACCACCTTGTACGGAACGCCGAGGTTGACCATCTGCTCCTCGATAGCCCGGCTCTGCGCGTTGGTCCGGTAGAAGACGGCCATGTCCGGCCACCTCCGGCCCTCACCGTGAAGCGAGCGGAGGCGACCGACGACCCACCGTGCCTCGTCCACCTCGTCATCGGCGCGGTAACGCACAATGCGGTCACCCGGTCCGGCATCGGTCCATAGGTGCTTCGGCTGGCGACCCGGGTTCCTCGTGATGACCGCGTTGGCCGCATCCAGGATCGTCTGGGATGACCGGTAATTCTGGTCCAGCACGACGACCGTGGCATCAGGGAAGGCCCGCTCGAACTCCAGGATGTTGCGGATGTCGGCGCCCCGGAACCGGTAGATCGACTGGTCGCTGTCACCCACCACACAGACGTTCCGGTGGGCCGAGCCGAGCAGCATCACCAGGTCGTTCTGCACCTGGTTGGTGTCCTGGTACTCATCCACGAGCACGTGCTCGAAGCGCTTCCGGTACCGGTCCAGCACGTCGGGATGGCTACGCAGTAGGCGGACGGCGTTTCCCAGCAGGTCATCGAAATCCATCGCCCCGGCCTTCAACAGCCGGGCCTGGTACTCGGTGAAGACCTGGCCGATGCGGCCCTCGTACGGGCCCACGGCGTGCTCGACGTAATCAGCGGCCGATCGCCCCTCGTTCTTGGCAGCCGAGATGGCGGAATGCACGGCTCGGGCCGGGAACCTCTTGGCGTCGAGGTTCAGGTCCCTGACCACGTAGCCGGTCAGGCGTACGGCGTCGCCCTGGTCGTAGATGCTGTAACGGGACGGGTAGCCCAGGAGCCCGGCATCACGGCGCAGGATCCTGACGCAGGCCGAATGGAACGTCGATACCCACATGTCATGTGCGACAGGGCCGACGAGCGCAGCCACACGCTCCTTCATCTCGCCGGCGGCCTTGTTGGTGAAGGTGATGGCGAGGATGGAGAACGGCGACACCCCGCGTTCCAGGATGAGGTGGGCTATCCGACGGGTCAGGACCCGGGTCTTGCCGGATCCGGCACCGGCCACCACCAGGAGCGGGCCCGATGGGTGGGTGACGGCGTCAACCTGGGCCGGATTCAAGCCGTCCTCGAGGCTCCCGGGCGGGCCATCCAGCGGGCCCCTGATCGCCTCTCCGGGCACGGAATCTGGTTCGCTGGGGGCCATCGGGCGCACCCTACCGGTGACCGGCGACAGGCCCGGCTGCACACTGCGACCGACCCTCCGGCGTGGCCTAAGGTGACCCACCATGCTCCGATCCTTCCGCTTCAGTGTGCAGGCCTCCGCGCCCCGTCTGGCCGCCGAATGGCGCGAGCTGGGCAGGCGGGCGGAGGACCTCGGCTACTCAGCCCTCTCGGTCTCGGACCACCTGGATGCCGAGATGGCCCCCCTCATCGCCCTGGCGGTCACCGCCGAGGCGACCCGCGACCTGCGCCTCACCACCCTCGTGCTGGGCAACGACTTCCGGCATCCGCTGTTCCTGGCGAAACAGGCGGCAACGCTGGACCTGCTCTCCGACGGGCGCCTCGAGCTGGGGCTGGGAGCAGGCTGGAAGACCACCGACTACGAGCAGTCAGGCATAGAACTGGACCGGCCGAGTGTCCGCATCGCCCGACTGGCCGAGTCCGTCGAGATCCTGAAGCGATGCTTCGACGAAGGTCCCTTCGACTTCGACGGCGAGCACTACACGGTGCGCGGCCACGACGGTCAACCCACCTGCATCCAGTCCCCCCACCCACCCATCCTCCTGGCAGGCGGAGGTCGCAAGATGCTCACGCTGGCGGCCTCAGTGGCCGACATTGTCGGGCTGAACGCCAACATGGCCGCCGGGGTGATCGACCAGCGTGCGGGCGCCTCGGCCACCGTCGAAGCCACCGACGAGAAGTTGGGCTGGATCCGCGACGCCGCCGGCGACCGGTTCGCCGATATCGAACTCCAGACACGTGTCCACATATCCCAGATCACAGATGACCCGGAAAGCCTGGCTGAGCTCATGGCGCCGGCGCTGGGCCTCGACGCCGAAGCCGCCCTGGCCTCCCCGCACGTCCTGATCGGCTCGGTAGGGCAGTGCGTCGAAACGCTCCTGGCCTGGCGGGAACGGTGGGGCCTGACCTACATAGGCCTCAACGAGGACTCAATGGTCGAGTTCGCCCCCGTCGTCGAAGCCCTCGCCGGCGTCTGACCGACGTCCGGCACCCCACCGGGGGCTCCGGACCTACCAGAGCTCGTCGGTGTACCGGTCGGTACCCACCACCGTGCGGAAGAACGGCGCCGCCGAGGTGACCCGGCCCAGACCCGAGGCATCCAGCCGGGCGGCGTAGTCCACAAAGCGCTCCCAGCAGGAACGGGGATCCTCCTCCAGGAAGAAGATCTGGAGGGTGGCGTCCGGGCCGATCGGTGGAGAACCCAGGTCCATCGGGGCGTTGCTCGTCATGGCGTCCCTCGGAACCGCACTCCAGCTGCTGCACGAGGCCACCGGACCATCAGCGAACACCGGCGGCAGACCCTCGTCGCCTATCCATGCGGCCAGGGCCTCGGTCGACACGCCATCAGCCGGTTCCACGACCACCGAGGCGATCCCCTCGTAGTGGTGGTCCAACGCCAACTCGACGGGCACCGGGTCCGCATCCCGGTACTGGTACCCCTGATGGCGGTAGAGCACCGTATGGGCGTGCCGGCGTTCCTGGAACCCGCGACCTGCCTTGTAGAGCTTCACCACCTGCCCGGCCCCCCAGGCGAAGTGCTCATCGTGGTGACCGTCCTCCACCCAGTAGATGGCGAGGTAGGAGCCCCGGTCGGCCGGATCACTGACCGAGTTGTCCGTTCTGGGAAACCGCAGGTCCTTCAGCTCGCGGGTGGCCACCCAACGGCTGCCTGCCAGACACCACGGCCCGACCATGCATCCCCCGTAGAAGTGGTCCCGCTCATACCAGCGGTTGTAGGCCACCTCGCGGCCCGGGTCCGGGTCGACGAGGGTGTAGAGCATGCTGCCGACCCGTATCGGATGGCTCGGATCCTGATCATCGGGCTGTGCCACGTGGGTCTCCTCAGTTGGGCGCCGCACCCCAGCGTGGGGCGACCGGAGGCCGGGTGCAAACCGGGGACGGTGGTTCTCAGCGGGGCTCGATGAGGATGCTGGCCGTGGCCCGCCCCACCCGACCCCCGAGGTCGTACAGCACGGCCTCGGAGAGGCCTATGCCATCACCGTCGTTCTTGTGGAGACCCCGGATCCCGATCCAGTCACCCACGGGGTCGCGGAAGGCCGTCACGTTCAGGTCGGCGTTGATGGTCGACCACCCCTCGTGGTCCAGGTACTGGGCCGCCATAGACGTCATGTCCGCCATCGTGGATAGGCGCACGAACTGCGAGGTGTCATGCCCGGCAACCATCGTGTTGTGCATGTTCATCCAGACCAACCCGGGTGCACCACTCCGGAACTCACCCTCGCGGCGGAACTCCACGGCACGCAGGAAAGCGGGAACTCCCACATCGGTCACGGACAGGAACGACGGCCGGGTGGGCATCGGGTGGGGTTCGTCCTCCGGGTGCGCCGTACGGACCGGGTCCAACGGATTCACCGTCTCGGAGATGCGCATGCGGAGGCTGGTGGAACGTGCCACCTCGTCGGCACCGTCGAAGAGCGACGCCCGCACCACCTGGATGCGCCTCCCGGCCCGGAGCACCTCGACCTCCGGACGCAGCGGAGACATCGGGACACCGCGCATCATGTCGACGGTGTGGCGACAGATCCGCACCGGCGACGGGGACGGCGCCGACTCCACCAGGTGGGCGAGGAGTCCGGCGACCGGGCCGCCGTGCAGCAGGCCGGGATCCCACGGACCACCGGAGACAGGCTGCGGCACGAACATGCCGTCGACCTCGACGAAGAACGGGCCCGTCTCGTAGACCATGTCGAGGCCCGGGTCGTGGCCCGGACCGGTCACGGCGTCCTACCCAGGAATGACAGGAGCCGCACACCCGCGGACGCCCCCTCGGGCGGCATGACCGGACTCTCGAAGTGGGCAGCCATGCCGTCCGATCCGGCCAGCGGCAGCCAGAAGTCGAGGCAGCGCTCGGCCAACCCGTCGGGCAGGTCCACGTCGGTGCCACAGGCCCTGGCGAGATCCCAGCCGTGGACCAGATTGTCGGTGACCCGGAAGCCGACGATCACCCCGCCGGGCAGGTCGCCTGCTGAGTGGGGATGGATGGCGTCCAGCACCCCGTCGGCGGATGCTGCATCCAGAGCAGCCAGGGCGGTGCCGCGCCAGGTGGCCATCGGGTTCAGACCCAGAACGGAAGGATCCACCTCGGCGTCCCACGAGCCACCACCACTCAGCACCTGTGAGACCAGCGCCTCACCGGTGACGACATGGGCAACCAGCGTCTGGACGTCCCAACCCTCACACGGCGTGGGGCTCTCCCAGTCCAGCTCGGTGACCGTGGCCAGGCGCTCGCCGAAGAATGCGCAGGCCGAGGTGTACGCCGCGATCGTGTCGGCAGCGTCACCCGCGGACATCGAGCCCGGGGTCACTCCCACTCGATGGTTCCGGGGGGCTTGGACGTGATGTCGTACGCCACCCGGTTGACACCGTCCACCTCGTTGATGATGCGGCTGGACATCTTCTCAAGCAGGTCGTAGGGAAGGCGGGCCCAGTCGGCCGTCATGGCGTCCTCACTGGTCACCGCCCTGATGATGACCGGACGGCCGTAGGTGCGCTCATCGCCCATAACCCCCACAGACCGGATGTCGGGCAGCACCGCGAAGGCCTGCCAGATCTCACGTTCCAGACCAGCAGCGCTTATCTCCTCCCGGACAATGCTGTCCGCCGCCTGCAGTATCGAGACAGTTTCCGGGGTGACCTCACCAATGATGCGCACCCCCAGCCCCGGCCCGGGGAACGGCTGACGCCAGACGATCTCGTCGGGTAGGCCCAGCTCCGAACCCACGGTCCTGACCTCGTCCTTGAAGAGGTTCCGGAGCGGCTCCACCAGCAGGAAGTCCATATCGTCAGGCAGCCCGCCGACGTTGTGGTGGCTCTTGATCTTGGCAGCGTCCTTCGTCCCTGACTCGATGACGTCCGGGTAGAGGGTCCCCTGCACGAGGAACCGGGCGTCGGCGATGCCGGCGGCGGCATCCTCGAAGATGCGGATGAACAGTTCGCCGATGGCCTTGCGCTTCTCCTCCGGGTCGGTCACCCCGACCAGCTTCTGGAAGAAGCGATCTGCCGCCTTCACGTGGATGAGCTCGATGCCCTGGGTCTTCTCGAAGGCCTCGACAACCTGCTCGCCCTCGCCGGCACGCATCAGGCCAGTGTCCACGAACACACAGGTCAGCTGATCGCCGATCGCCTCGTGCACCAGGGCCGCCGCCACTGCCGAATCGACACCGCCGGACAGGCCACAGATGGCCCGGCCATCACCCACCTGCTCACGGATGGCGGCCACCGACGACTCGATGACCGACGTCATGGTCCAGTCGCCGGCACAGCCACACACGTCCAGGACGAAGCGCCTCAGGAGATCCTGACCACACGGCGTGTGGTGCACCTCTGGATGGAACTGCACGGCGTAGAGGCCGGCCTCGGCCGACTCGAACGCCGCCACGGGGGCATCCGGCGATGACGCCGTCACCGTCGCCCCGGCCGGTGCGTCGGTGATGGCGTCGAAGTGGCTCATCCAGACGGGATGGGTACCGCTACCTGCATCAGCCAGAAGCGTGCCTGTCTCACCCACGGTCAACTCGGTGCGGCCGTACTCGCCGCGCTCGTTGCGACCGACCACACCACCACGCTGGTGGGCAATGAGCTGGGCGCCGTAACAGATGCCCAGGATGGGCACGCCGAGGTCGTAGACACCCGGATCGATCCGTGGTGCACCGTCGACGTGAACCGAGGCCGGACCGCCGCTGAAGATGATTCCGGTCGGCCTGCGGGCCGCGTACTCGGCGGCCGTCAGGTCATGCGGGACTATCTCGCTGAATACGTTGGCCTCACGCACCCGCCGGGCAATGAGCTGCGCGTACTGGGCCCCGAAGTCGACAACCAGGATGCGGTCGGTGGCGCGGGCGCTGCCGCCCGGAGTCTCGGTCATCAGTGGAAGAGGTCGGCGGGGGGGCTAGTGCCCCATCCCCACGCCCTGCGCCTTCTGCAACGCCTTGCCCTCGGTCATGAGCGCCGGGGCGACCATGACCTCCGCCTTCTGGAACTCCTTGACGTCCGTGTAGCCACAGGTGGCCATGGAGGTACGGAGCCCACCGAAGAGGTTCAGCTTGCCGTCGTTCTCATTGGCCGGGCCCAGCAGGACCTCTTTCAGCGTGCCCCGGGTGGGCGTCTGGACGCGTGCGCCACGAGGCAGGGTCGGGTGGAAGGTGGCCATTCCCCAGTGGTAACCACGACCGGGTGCCTCCGCTGCGGCAGCCAACGGCGAACCGATCATCACGGCATCGGCACCACAGACAATGGCCTTGGAGATGTCGCCGCCGGTTGCCATGCCGCCATCGGCAATGACATGGCAGTAGACGCCCGTCTCGTCCAGGTGGCGCATCCGGGCCGCACGCACGTCGGCAATGGCCGTCGCCTGTGGAACCCCGAGGCCCAGGACGCCACGGGTGGTGCAGGCATGGCCGGGACCGACGCCCACGAGCACACCGGCGGCGCCGGTACGCATCAGGTGGAGTGCCGCCTTGTTGGTGGCGCAACCACCCACGATCACAGGGATGTCCAGCTGCCTGATGAACGTCTTCAGGTTCAACGGCTCGATGGTCTTGGAGACGTGCTCTGCGGAGACCACGGTGCCCTGGATCACGAGTATGTCCAGCTCGCCGGCCAGGATGTCGTCCAGCATGCCGGCGGTGCGCTGCGGCGTGACCGAGGCACACGACACCACGCCGGCGTCGTTGATCTCACGGATCCGCTCGGTGACCAGACCCGGGATGATGGGCTGCTGGTAGAGCTCCTGCATCCGCCGCGTGGCCTTCTCGACCGGAAGTTCGGCAATCTCGGCCAGGACCGAATCGGCGTCCTCGTAACGGGTCCAGAGACCCTCCAGGTTGAGCACGCCCACACCGCCCAGGCGGCCGATCTCAATGGCGGTGGCCGGGCTGACCACACCGTCCATGGCCGAGGCCATCAGCGGCAACTCGAAGCGGTAGGCGTCGATCTGCCAGCTGATGTCGACGTCCTCGGGATCCCGGGTACGTCGGCTGGGAACAATCGCTATGTCATCGAACCCGTAGGCGCGGCGACCGCTCTTACCCATCCCGATCTCGATCTCGGCCATGTCGACTCCTCGCCCGGCTCCAACGCCGGCTACGCCCGGTCGGGCCTCGGCGGCGGCCCCCGGAGAAGGGTCGATTGTAGCCAGCTACACCCAGTCGCCGCGGCCAGCCTGACCTGCGGTTTCAAGAGACCCCGGCCGCCCGGGGCGACGATCCCACCGGCGGCCTCAGGCCAGATCGTCGAACAGGTCCGCCAGGCGGTCCACGTGGGCAGCCGTCGTCCATGTGCCACCCACGGCTACCCGCAGCACGAAGCGGTCGTCCAGCTTCGTATGCGTCAGGAAGACCTCACCGGTGGCGTTCAGATTCGCCATGAGCCGCTCCGAGGCTTCGTCGCCATCCACATGGCGCAGGCACAGCAGTCCGAGGGAGAGAGGCGCCGCCATCTCCAGACGGGGGTTGGCCCGCACCCGCTCCGCGAGGGTGGCTGCCGCAGCCACATGTGCCCGGATGTGGGCCCTCAGGCCGTCCGTGCCGTAGGAGCGCATCACGAACCAGAGCTTCAGGGCCCGGAAGCGGCGACCCAGCGGAACCTGCCAGTCCCGGTAGTCGACCACCTCGCCGGATTCACTCGCCGCATTGCGGAGATACTCGGGGACGATGGACAGCGACGCCGCCAGCGGAGCAGCGTCGGCCACGTAGAACGCCGAACAGTCGAAGTTGGTGAGAAGCCACTTGTGGGGATTGAAGGCGTAGCTGTCCACCTGGTCCAGGCCGTCCAGGAGGTCGCGGTGCTCCGGGCAGACGGTGGCTGAACCGGCCCAGGCCGAATCCACGTGCACCCAGGCCCCGACGGCGATGGCGACCTCTGCAATGCGGGCCACCGGGTCGACGGCCCCCGACGAGGTGGTGCCGACCGTGGCGACCACGAGGCACGGGACCAGACCGGCAGCCACATCCTCGGCGATCATCGAAGCGAGGGCATCGGCATCCATGGCGTAGTCGCCGTCAACCGGCACGACACGCAGCTGGTGGCGCCCGAAGCCTGCAACCAGGACGTCCTTCTCGATCGAGGAGTGGGCCTGGCTGGAGGTGTAGACCCGCAGGTCAGGTAGTGCGTCGGACCCACCTGACCGGTCCCGGGCGGCCAGCACAGCGCACAACGACGCCGACGAGGCCGAGTCCTGGATGACACCGCCTCCCGGCCCGTCGGACCGGAACCTCTCGGGAAGGCCACAGGCCTCGGCCAACCAGTCCAGTACATGGGTCTCCAGCTCGGTGCAGGCCGGGCTCGTGGACCAGAGCATCCCCTGGACACCCAGACCAGCCGAGACCAGTTCCCCGAGCACAGCGGGGGGTGACGAGTTGGCCGGGAAGTAGCCATAGAAGCCGGGATGCTGCCACTGGGTGACCGCCGGGGCGATGAGACCGTCCACGTCGGCCAGCAGGGCATCGAAGGACTCGCCCACCTCTGGAGGCGACGGCGGCAACGATGCACGCACATCTCCGGGTGCCACGTCGGGCATTATCGGCCGATCGGCCACGCCAGCCAGGAAGTCCGCTATCCAGTCCACCGTGGCATGGCCTGCGGCCCGGAACTCATCCGGGGTCATGTGGTCGGGGCCGCTCACCATCTCAGGCGTCATCGGATCGATCATGGATCGACACGGTAGTTACGTCGGTCGTCGACCCCCAACGAGAGAGCCAGGAGTTGGCGGAGCATCGCAGCGGTGGCCCCCCAGACGGTGTCGCCCTCCAGCTCGAAGAAGGTGATGATCCACGGAACGTCGAAGCGGGCCCACTCCTCCTCCCGGTACACCTCGTCCAAGAGCAACTCGGCCAGCGGCACGAGCAGGACGGCCTCCACCTCAGCCGGGTTCGGTACCAGTTCCGGCGGTCCCGGCAGCACCGCCACGAACGGGTGGATGAGGCTGCGGGAACCGACCGTCACCAGGGGGTCCAGGCGCCCGACGAGACGGGGCAGCGCGGGGTCCAGACCGATCTCCTCGTTGGCCTCGCGTAGCGCTGTCGCCCACAGGTCCGTATCGCCGGGGTCACGACGACCCCCGGGAAAGCTCACCTCGTGGGAATGCGAGGCCAACCGCGGCGACCTACGGGTGAGGACCACGTGCGGGCCACCACCCTCCGGGTCCTCATAGAGGGCCACGAGGACGCCAGCCTCACGTTCGTCACCTCTGGGTAGTCCACGAATACCCGTCGGACGCCGACCGTCCAGCACCCCCAGGATCCCGTCGAGGGTGAGGGACCTGTCCTCCAGAGCAGCCCATGGAGAGGGCTCGCCGGGTAACCACCCGTCAGGTCGGGGAATCTCCTGGGGGCCGCCTCGCTCCGGGGCCCCGACCGGGGTCATTCCTGTTCCTGGACCATGTCCCCGAGGTCGGCCAGGAATTCTGCGAGGTCACCGTCACGCAGGCCCTCAGCGGTCGGCAACGGCAGCGCCGTACCCCGCTCCCAGGCGTTCCAGACCTCCGAGAGGGGCTCTGCCAGCCCACCACCCGACCCATCGGCGACAGCACCTGCCAGCACATCAGGCATCCGCCCGGTCTTCAGGTTGGCCAGCATCCGACCCACCAGCGTGTCCCCGCGGAGCCACTCGTCGAACTGGCCCGCCAACTTCTTGAGGTCCGGTTCCGGACGATCTTCCATCATGGGCTCACCGTACCGGCTGGCCCACGATCCCTACCCCGGAACCGCCCCGGAAGTGGCCCAAAACGACGGTAGCCGGGCCATAGGCCCGGCTACCGACGACGATCCGTGGGGATCGTTACATCATTCCACCCATGCCACCCATCGGGTCCATGCCGCCGCCGCCCATGGCCGACTCGGGCTCGGGCTTGTCAGCCACGAGGACCTCGGTGGTCAGGAGCAGGGCTGCGATGGACGCAGCGTTCTGCAGCGCAGCGCGGGTCACCTTGGCCGGGTCGATGACGCCAGCCTCAACCAGGTCGACCATCTCGCCGGTCAGGGCGTTGAGACCGGTGTGGCCGGTGGCCGACTCGATCTCGCGGACCATGACGGCACCTTCGAGACCGGCGTTGTCGGCAATGAGCCGTGCCGGAGCCTCAAGAGCGGCGTACACGATGCGTGCACCCGTCTGAGCGTCACCTTCGAGGCTGTCGATCACCTTGGCAACAGCAGGACGTGCCCTCAACAGGGCGGTGCCGCCACCAGCGACCACACCCTCCTCGATGGCTGCCCGGGTCGCCGAGAGGGCGTCCTCGATGCGGTGCTTCTTCTCCTTCAGCTCCA
>Ga0209554_1002965_pt1 | contig 11276 bp, 5 predicted proteins | sample MarorgKNORR_S2LV_5_FD_188221 | JGI IMG/M metagenome (GOLD analysis project Ga0209554, IMG submission 188221) | Marine microbial communities from the Southern Atlantic Ocean, analyzing organic carbon cycling - Bottom_A/KNORR_S2/LV (SPAdes) (version 2) | ecosystem: Environmental > Aquatic > Marine... | reverse complement strand
GGTGCTCATGTCGCCATCGACGGTGATGCAGTTGAAACTGGCCGCGACCGCTTCGCGCAGGCAAGTGCGCAGCGTGCGGGCATCGAGTTTCGCATCGGTGGTGAGATAGGCGAGCATCGTGGCGTGCAGGGGCATGCTGGCGGGGCGCGCGCCGGTGGGGCTCATGCCGGGTTGGATCATTCCCGCGCCTTTGCCGATGCCGCCGAGGCGGACGGTTTTTCCTGCGAGCTTAAATTCCACGGCGATTTCCTTCGGGCGCGTGTCACTGGTCATAATCGCCTCGGCGGCGTGATGCGCGGCGGAGGGGGCGTTGTCCAGTTCTTTGACAATCTCGCGAATGCCCGCGCGGATATTCGGCATCGGCATCGGCAAACCAATCCGCCCTGTGGAGCCGACGAGCACATCGGTCGGTTGCAGCAAAAGTTCATCGGCCAGCAGTGCTGCCATTTCGTGCGCGTCCTTGAGGCCACGCGGGCCGGTGCAGGCGTTGGCGTTACCGGAGTTGATGACGACCGCCTGCGCGTTGCCATTGTTGCTGGCGATGTGGTCCACGCAAAGTTTCACCGGCGCAGCGCAGATTTGATTGGTGGTAAACATCCCCGCCACCTTGGCCGGAACCTCGGAGACGATGAGGGCAAGGTCGCGTTTTTGGCCTTTGTCGCTGCCCTTGCCGGTGCCCAGCCGTTTGACATTACAGAACAACCCCGCCGCCAGAAAACCCCGCGGGGCAACAATAGAACCATCAATGGAATGAAATAATTTCATCTCTTTAAGAGGGGAGCATCAGGAAAAGAATACGGGAACCAACGCAACCTTAACGGCGGCGTCGACGCGAAGACTTGGATTGAGTCTGCAGGTTCATCTGGGGAGAAATGTAGGCGGGACGGGTGCGGAGTGTCAATGGTCATTTCGTCATTAAAACCATTCCCACCACGCCGCCCACGGCGATCAGGCCGCCAATCAGCGCGCGCCAGCTTGGTTTTTCTTCTTTCATTAAAATGGCGAACGGGATGACGACCAGAGGTGTGGCGGCGACGATGGGGAGGACGACGCCGGTGGGGTTGTCAAGCAGCGCCCATTGGTAGCAGGTGACGCCCAGCGCGGGGCCGGCAAGGCCGGTGGCGAGGAGCCATGGGAGGGCGGGGCGCCATTGGTTGTCGCGTCGGGTGAGGTTGCCGATGTTCTTTGAATGGGGGCGTCGTCGCAGCCACGCGCGGAAGGCGAGCAGGCAAAGGCCGGAGAAGACCATCCCGCCGAGCATCCGCTGCACCGCAACGGTGATGCCCGCGTGAAAGCCATCGAGCGGGAGGGTGTTCATATCTTTTGCCAGTTTATAAATATAACGACTGAGCACGCCTGCGCCAAAGCCTTGGCCGACGGCGGCGATGAGACCCCAGCCGATGCCTTTAAAAAGGTCGGGGCGTTTGATGTGTAAATTTTCGCGCGGGGCCAATGCCACGGCGACGCCGGCGAGGATGACGACGGCGCAGGCGATTTGGCCGGCGGTCATCGTGGTGCCGAGCCAAAGATATTCGATGGTGGCCGCCACGGGCACGGACACGCAATGGACGATGAGCGTGGTGAGGCGCGAACCGATCAGCGGAAAGGCCTGGAACAGCGCGATGTCGCCCACGCCGAAGCCGATGGCGCCGCTGAGGAAGAGCAAACCGAAAAGCGTGGGGTGCCAATAACCCGCCAACGCGGGGCCGAAGCTCAGCGCGATGAGCAGCATCAGCACGGGCGCGAAGATGAGCCGCGTGAAATTGGCCTCGGTGCCGCCAATATGCTCGGTAGTTTTCCGCGCCGAAACGGCCGAGGCGGAAAAAAACACGGTGCACAACAAAGCCGCTAACATGGCGCGAAGAGGTACGCTGTTGGGCGCGGTTTGTCACGCCATGTTTGGCGTTGCAGAAGGCTGACAAGTGGCTAGGATTCGGCGCATGAAAGTTGTTTGGATATTTTTGGCGTTGATGATGAGTTTAAATTTAAATTGGGTGCAAGCGGCGGACAAAGACGGGCCGGCGCTGAAGTTCGTGGAGGCGGCGGCGAAGGCGTTTCGCGAAGGGAAAACGGACGAGGCGCTGAAGCTGGCGGCGAAGGCAGTGGAGGCGGAGCCGAAGAATTTGAATCTGCATTATTTCAAAGGGCAACTGCACAGCAAACTCCGCCAACACGCCAAGGCCGCAGCGGCGTACACGCGGGTGCTGGCGTTGAAGCCGGAAAAAGATCGCGTCGCGGACACGCATCAGGAACGTGGCGAGGCGTATTTCAAGCTGGGGAAAATCAAGGAATCGATTGCCGACTTCGATGTGTTTATTAAAGCGTATCCGCGACAAGACCCCCATCATTGGCAGCGCGGCATCTCTTATTATTACGCGAACGAATTTAAGAAAGGCTACGAGCAATTCGAGCGCCACCAAACGGTGAACCGGAATGACGTGGAAAATGCAGTGTGGCATTTCCTGTGCCTCGCGCGGGCGAAGGGCATTAAAGAGGCGAAGGCAAAGTTGATCCCCATCGTGGGCGATGGCCGCGTGCCGATGATGGAAGTGCTGGCGCTCTTTGGCGGCAAGAGCACGCCGGCAAAAGTTTTGGCTAGGGCACGCGCGGGCGGAGTGAGGGGCGCGCGATTGGAGCGGCAGTTATTTTACGCGCATCTTTATCTCGGCCTGTGGTACGAGGCCACGGGGGAAAAGAAACTGCGCGACAAGTACATCGGCCTCGCTGCGGCAGTGGCGGATAACCACGGCTATATGGGCGACGTGGCGCGGGTGCACGCGGAGTTGAACAAGATTCCTGTCCCTAAAGTGAAAGCTGAAAAGTAGCGGAAAGTATTCACCGATGTGAATAGCTTAGCCTTGGCGGGGTGGGGTTATCTGTCTAGATTCACAGCGGTGAGAGGAGGTTATTCCAAACTATTTTGTGCAGCGGTGTTGTGCCTTTCGATTGGCGTGGCGGCGCAGCAATTTCAAGCGCGGCAAAATGGTCAGCGCGATCAGAAGCCCGTGGCGTTTCCAAAAGTGGAACAGGAGGAATTTTTCCTGCAAGCCATCGACGCCCTGCAAGCGGGCAACACCAACGCGGTGCTCGAGCTGGTGGACCGCGCGGTCGGCGTGGATGTGACCAACCGGTTTGCCTACATCAAGCGCGCGCAGTTGCTCGACATCTTCAGCCTCGATGAGCGCGCGGTGAAGGACTATTCCATCGCCATTTCGTACGACCCCACTTTTGCCGACGTGTATCAACTGCGCGGCTGCAGCCATTTCAAGGCCGGTCGGCTTGACGACGCGGTGGCCGATTGGAATATGTTTCTCAGCCTCAAGCCCGAAAAGGAGGCGCTGCACTGGCAAATCTGCGTGGCGTATGCGTTGCAAGGCCAGTTCAATGAGGGGCGCAATCAATTCGAGTGGCACTGGACGGCGAACACCAAGGACGTCGAAGTGGCGTTGTGGCATTTTATGTGCACGGCGCGTTTGGATGGATTGGACAAAGCGCGCGCGGCAATGATTGAAGTGAAACTGAGCGAGGACAAGCGCGTGCCGATGGAGGCGCTTTATAATTTTTATGCAGGCAAACTCACCGAGGCCGATGTGTGGCTGGCGGTGGAGCAAGGCGCGCCCGATGACGCGGAACGCGCCAAGCGTGAATTTTTTGCCAACTATTATATAGGCGTCCATCGCCAAGCTGAAGGCAAACTGGAGGAGGCGCGCGGGTTTGTGGAAAAAGCGCTGGGCATCGCCTATCGCAACGAAGGCTTCATCGGCAACAGCCCCGGCGGACAACTCCGCGCGGGCGACATGGCGCGCGTGCATCTCGGCGTGCTGGACATCCTCATCAAAGACGCCAAGGCGATGGCGGCGGCGACTTCGCCGGAGGCCATCGCGGCTCGACGGCGGATGATGTTTTTGGGTGTTGGGGGCTTGGCGGGGCTCATCGGGCTCGGAGTTTTCCTGCAACGCCGCCGGCCCAAGATTGCCGTTAAGCCAGAATTGGCCGAACCGGAATCGGCAGAGAAAAGCTCGACATAACCGGCCAGCCGGTTTTCATCCTTCGCGTTCACATGAGTTTGCCCACTGACATTCGCGCCATTGGTGCGACGCTTTATTTTCTACCCGTCCACACCCGCATGCCGCTGAAGTTTGGCGGGGAGACGGTCACGTATGTCACTTGCGCGCGCGCACGGATGACGGTTCGCGATGCCGCCGGGCGCACGGCGGAAGGCTGGGGCGAGACGCCGCTGAGCGTCACGTGGGTTTGGCCCAGCGCGTTGGGCTACGAGGAGCGGCACGAGGCGATGAAAGGGTTTTGTGAAACGCTTGCGGAAGCGTGGGCGGGCTTTGACGTGAGCGGGCACCCGATGGAAGTGGGGCAGGATTTTATTGAGCAAAAACTGCCTGGACTTTTGGAAGCGCACAACGAAGGCGCAGCCGAGCCGATGCCGTGGCTGGGGGCTTTGGTTTGCAATTCACTTTTCGACATTGCGCTGCACGATGCGTTTGGGAATTTGCACGAGCGGGATGTTTACGAAACATACAACGGCGAATGGATGAACCGGTCGCTGGAAGATTTTTTGGAACCGGCGACGGAAGCAGTTTCCTTTGCGGGAAAATATCCGGAAGATTTTTTTGTGGCCGAGCCGCCCCAGCAAATGCCCGCGTGGCATCTTGTCGGCGGAGTGGATCCGCTGGACGAAAGCGAATTGACCGGCAGTGAGCCGAAGGATGACCATCCGGTGCTACTCGCGGACTGGATAAAAACCGACGGCCTCAAGTGCCTGAAAATAAAACTGCGCGGCACGGACGCCGCGTGGGATTACGCGCGCATCGTGAAAGTGGGCGGCATCGCGGTAGCCGGCGGCGTGGAATGCTTGACGGCCGATTTCAACTGCACCGTCACCGAGCCGGATTATGTAAACACGATTCTGGATGACCTGCGCGATGAGCATCCGAAATTATTCGAGATGCTCTTGTATGTGGAGCAGCCCTTTCCGTATGACCTCGAACGGCACGCGATTGACACGCACAGTTGCAGCGAGCGCAAACCGCTGTATCTCGACGAGAGCGCGCACGACTGGCGGCACGTGCGGCTTGGGCGCGAGCTGGGTTGGACGGGCGTGGCGCTCAAAACCTGCAAAACCCAAACCGGCGCACTGCTCAGCGCGTGTTGGGCAAAGGCGCACGGGATGGGGCTGATGGTGCAGGATTTGACCAACCCGATGCTGGCGCAGATTCCGCATTGTCGGCTGGCGGCGCACGTGGGTACGATTATGGGCGTGGAAACCAACGCGATGCAGTTTTACCCTGCGGCCTCTGCGGCCGAGGCGGCGGTGCATCCGGGCTTGTATCAACGACGCGGGGGCGAGGTGGATTTGGCCACACTGGGCGGCAGCGGTTTCGGCTATGGCGCGGCGGCGACGGTTCGCGAATTGCCCGCGCCCGCCGCCGAGCATTCGGGGGTGTGAATAACCTTCCAACATTTTTCCGGTGCGTTCCGGGCCGGAAACCGGTTTGATGCGGCGGGTTCACGTTGATTCCCCCGAAAGGATTGATGGAATCCATCATCCGTTACGTCAAATTTTCCGGCTCACCCGTGTTGGTACACACACGCGGGAACGGGAAGTTTTTGACAAAAATCGGTTGCCGAAAAAACAAACTGGAACGACACTGTAATATGCAGACCATTGCTACCCCCCGAACCTCCACTTGCGGGTTGGGCCGGCACGCGCTCGCGCTGCCATTTTCTTTGCTTTTTCTCGCTCTGGCCGCGCCGGGGTCAGTCTCTGCACAAAATGTGGGCGACCCGAATCTGGGAATTTTCCTGAAGGCCAGAGATTTTTATGACAAGGGAAACTTCCCGCTGGCGGTACGGGAGCACCTGAAATTTCTTAAGGCCGCGCCAAAACATCCGCGCATTCCCGATTCCAAATGGGGGTTGGGGCTGGCATACGTTCAGCTGAAACAATGGGCGCCGGCGGAGGGGCTGATGGGCGAATTGGCGGCAGGCAAAACCGCGCCGGATTTGCCCGGGGCATTTTATTATTGGGGCCAAAGTTTGTTGATGTTGCGGAAGCCGGCCAACGCGGAGGCGGCATTCCTCGAGGGCCTCAAGCTAAAACCAAAGGCGCGGCTGGCTGGATTTCGGATGGGCTTGTTGGAAGCCCGGTTTCAGCAAAAAAAATGGAAGGCAGTGAAGACCTCGGTGGCCGCGTTGCCGGCGGAAGAGCAGGCGGATGAGCGGGTAATGTTTCAAGGTGGGTACGCAAGTTTTATGCTGCGGGATTTCAAATCGGCCGCGAAGGAACTGGGCGCGTTGAAGCAGCGGGTGGGCGCGGCCCCCTTTGCGCATCAGACGCGATTTTTTCTCGCGGAATCGCTGCGCGAGCTGGGGCAAATCAAGGAAGCCATTCCCGAATATGCGGCGGCGCGCAAATTGCCCGGCGAGTACGCGGCCGACGCGCTTTACCGCGAAGGGTTTTTGAATTTCCAAATCAAGCAATACCGGGAAGCCGCGGGGTTGTTTGCCCAATTTCGCAACCATTATAAACAGCACCAACTCCGGAGCGCGGCGGGTTTGAGCCTCGGGCAGGCGCATCTCGAGAATCGGAATTACAAAGAGGCGGACTTCATCTTCACCGCCTTGGCCAAGGAACGGGGCGCGAATGCCGCCGTTGCCCTGTGGCACAGCCGGGTGTTCAAGCGGCAAAAAAAATATGCGGCGGCGGCGGCGATTTTAGCGCCGGCGGTAAATCAATTTCGCGGCGACGCTACAATGGACAAGTTGCTTTTCGAATTGGCCGAAAACTTATTTGGCGGCGGGGAGTATGCCGAATCCGCCACGGTGTTTGAACGGTTGATGGCTGAGCACCCGAAACACAGCCAACGGGAAATGATTCTGCGCCTCAGCGCCCAAGCCCGATTCCGGACCGGTCGCTATGCCGCCGGGCTGGCATTGTGCGCGGATTATCTGGAGGCTTACCCGAAACATCCCGAGGCGGCGACGGTGGTTTTTCTCAAGGGCGAGAGCCAGTTTTTCCTTGGGAAATATGCCGACGCCGCGGGCACCTTCGAGCAATTGCTCAAGGCGCATCCCAAGCACGCCCGAGCCCGCGCGGCGCAAATGCACATTGGCGAGTGCTATTTCTTCAACAAAAAATGGAAAGACGCACTCGCCGCATTTGAAAAACTGGCGGATGAGAAACGCACCGGAGCCGTGTTTCAACAGTACGACTTCAATGTGGGTAGCTGCCATTATCGATTGAAGGATTGGGAAAAGGCCGTGGTTTCATTTCAACTCTTCACATCGCGTTTCCCCAAGGCCCAAAACGCGGACACCGCGCTGATGAAAACCGGCCTCGCGTTGGAAGCCCAAGAACAAACCGACAACGCACTGTCCGTCTACGAACAGCTCGCGGAAAATTATCCCAAGAGCGTCCATTATTCCCAGGCCGCGCTGAAAGCCGGGGGCATTCAATTTGAAGCAAAGCAATACGCCAAGGTACAAATCACGCTGAAGCCGACCGCGCAAAAGAAGGGCGATCCCAATCAATCGTTGGCCATATATTATCTGGGCTTCGCCTCGGCAGAAACCGGGAAAACAGATGAAGCGATCGTTTGGCTGGAACAACTTGCCAATGAATTCCCCAAGGATCCAAATGCCGCCGAGGCTCGGTTGAAGGCGGGTGAACTGCAACTCATCGCGGAGCAATTCGATGCGGCGCAAAAATCTTACGAGAAATTTTTCAGCGCATTCCCAAATCACAAACGGGCTGATGACGCGCATTTTTTCCTCGCCCAAGCGCAGGCGGGGCAGGAGCAATGGGATGCCGCCATCAAGAGCTACCTTGCCGTGGGAGAAAAATCCGAGCGGAAGGATGAAGCTCTGTACCAATCCGCCTGGTGCGATCGCAAGGCGGGCCGCGCGGCGGATGCTCGGAAAAAATATGAGGGCTTGATTTCCAATCATCCCGAGAGCCCCGAAGCCGCCAACGCCAAGCTGGAATTGGCCGAGCTGGAATATGAAGCCGCGAAATACAAAGACGCCATTGGTCGCTTGGAGACGTTGATTGAGACGGACACCGACCGGCGGCGTTTGGCGTTGGCTCAATTTCGCCTCGCCCATTGCCACAGTCAGCTGAAGGATTGGGACAAGGCAGGCGAAGCATTTCAAACTTTCCTCACCAAAAATCTGCGGCACGAATTGACCTGCAAAGTTCGGCTGGGTTTGGGGCGGGTGCAGATTGAGCAGGGTCAAGACGACGACGCGCTATGGTCTCTCTCGCGCGCGGTGCGGGGCAGTGACGGCGATGAGGTGGGCGCGGAGGCGCAGTTTTTGCGGGGCGAGATTTATCGGGCCCAGGAAAAATTTGATGAAGCGATTGCCGAGTACGCGAAGGTCGAAGCCTTCAAACTCCACGAGCCTTGGCGGGCTGATGCACTATTGGGTCAGGCCTTGGCGCTCGAAGGCAATGGCGATGCGGCGGCGGCCACGGACAAATTAAAAGAACTGCTCACCCAATTCCCAAACTCCACCGCCGCCCAAAAGGCGAAGGAAAAGTTGATCCCCTAATTGAAAAATAAATCGGAATGAAAACTCGCTCAACAAACTCACACGCAAAGTACTCCTCATTCAGTTGGCTGGTTTTGGCTCTGGCGGTAGCGCTCAACCCCTCGCCACTCGCCGCCCAAAACAAGGAGGCCGAAGCCGCCTATGAAGGGGCGGCTGGGTTGGTGCAATTGCAACTGTGGGAACAGGCGGTAAAGGCGTATCACGAATATTTCCAAAAATTTCCCAAGCACGAGATGGCGGGCCACGCGCATCACGGACTGGGGCTTTGCCATTTTAATATGAAAGACTACGCCTCGGCCGCGCGGGAATTGAAGGCGGCCGCAAACAGTCGCGCTCGAAGCCGGCCCAATCCGGCGGAGGTTAATTTATTGTTGGGACAGGCGCTGATGAAGAAAGCGCCCGCCGATTTCAGGAATGCGGAGGAGGCATTTGAAACCAGCCTGAACGCGTTGGGTTTTTCCAAGTCAGGAATCATTAGGCGGTCTTGGGATGAAAAAAACGTAAAGAAGTGGCTGGGCAAAACCAAGGATGCGGCGCGGAAAAAAATTGCCGCGGATGTGTTCCTTGGCCTTTTGGAGGCGACTTATTTCCAGGGCGACTGGAAATCGGTTCTCAAAAAAGCGGCCGCCTTTGAGTCGTTGATTCAAAAAACCAGCGCGGAACAACGCGTACGTGTATTCACGGGCGAGGCGTTCGAGCGGACGGGAAATTTCAAGGCCGCCGCCGAGGCTTACGCATTCGGCGCGAAGCTGGAAGGCAACGATGCTTCGAGCGCCTTGTTTAGTCTGGGCATGGTTCGCCTGAATCAACTCAAGGATTATATGGGCGCGGCCAAGGATTTTAAATCATTCACGCTGAAATACAAAAATAACGACCAGAAGCCGGACGCCGCCTTCAATGAGGCACTCTGCTATTTCCACAGTTATTACACCGGAAAAGATGATCACTTAATCGGGGCGGTCGACCGCTTTAACGCGTTTGCGAAGGCCAGTCCCAGACATAGGCTGGCCGATACCGCGCGGTTCTACGCGGGCAAGCTGCAGCATTCACAGAAGCAATGGAAAGCCGCGTTGGCCTCCTTGGAGCCGATACTCGGCAACACGGAACCCGCGCTGAGCCAGCTGGTTTTTCTGGTGGCCGATAGCCATCATCGCCTTGAGCATTGGGACAAATCGGCAAAGTTTTATATGCAGTTTGCCAAGGGAAACGAAACGGCATTAAACGCCGATGTGGCGCTGCACAATGCCGGGATGGCGTTCTCGATTCTCGACCGGCCGGATTTCGACAAAGCTATCGCGGCGTATGAATTGCTCGAACAGAAATGCCCGAGAAGCCCGAACCTTCCCAGTGCGCGCTTGAAGCTGGGCATCATCCATTTTAATGCCGGTCGGTTTGAAAAAGCCCAGAGGCCGCTCAATAAAATTCCAGCGCGCCATCCGCTTCGCGCCGATGCGGATTACTTTTTGGCGTGGACGGATTTGGACAACCGAAACCCCGCCGGTGCCGCCAAGCGATTTGGCCAGTTGAGCGCCCGCTTGAAAAAATCAGCACCGGGGCACCGGCTCATTCCGCTCGCCAAATTGTATCAGGGCATCGCCGAATATGAGCGAGGCCGTTTTGGCGATGCGGAGAAAACCTTGGCCGGGTTCGTCGCTGATTTTTCAGAGCACAAAATGTTTTACGAAGCCGCCTTCAATCTTGGGCAGGCGCAAATGGAACTGAGAAAGTGGGGCGATGCCATCAGGAGTTATAAGAAAGTGCCCGATGAATCGCCTTTGCATCATCGGGCATTATATCAATCCGGCCGAAGCAAACGCTTTGGCGGCAAGGACGCCGAGGCGATTCCGTTCTACAAGGAATTTTTGAAACATTACGCGGACAGCCCAATGGCGAATGATGTGACCTTCGAACTTGCGGAATTGGAATTCGAAAAGGGCGGCCAGAATGGCGGGGCCGCTGCGGTGAAACGGCTCACGGCGTTATTGGATAAAAACCCCAACGCGGTGTTGCGCCAGAAGGCCCTGTTCAAGCTGGGCATCGTGCAGTTTTCTGAGAAAAACCACGAAGCTTCCGCTAAGGCATTTGAGGAAATGTTAAAGGGCCAGCCGGTGGGCTTGGCCATCGATGCTGCCTGGCAGGCGGGCGAAGCGCGTCGGCTGGTGGCAATTTCGCAAAAGGGAGATGCCAGAGACAAAGAGAACCGTGCCGCACTCAAGAATTATAAAACGGCGTTGAACGCCAAGGTTCCGGCACAGGCCAATCCAGCGCGCTTGCAGGAGCTGGCGCGATTCCAGCAGCAGGCGTTGCTTAGGATCGGGGAAACCGAGGCCAGGCTCGAACAGTGGTCGGCATCCCAAAAAGCGTACGAGCAATTCATTAAGGCGAACCCAAAACACATTTTGATTCGCACGGCTTTTCAAGGGCTGGGTTGGGCGATGCAAAATCAGGAAAAATATCCGGGCGCAATCGAATCCTTGGAGAAAGCCGTGGCTGCCGGAACCCGGGATGACGTGGGCGCGCGCGCGCAGTTTCTGCTCGGCGAATGTTATCTCGAGCAGGAAAATTATGACAAGGCGATCATTGAGTTTTCCAAGGTGGAATCGCTCTATGCATTTCCCGCCTGGCAATCTAGAGCGGCCTACGAAATGGCGCAGTCCCTGTTGCGGAAGGATGATCGGGATGGCGCGCGCCGGCAATTCCAGCGCTTGGTG
>Ga0209554_1002963_pt1 | contig 11281 bp, 9 predicted proteins | sample MarorgKNORR_S2LV_5_FD_188221 | JGI IMG/M metagenome (GOLD analysis project Ga0209554, IMG submission 188221) | Marine microbial communities from the Southern Atlantic Ocean, analyzing organic carbon cycling - Bottom_A/KNORR_S2/LV (SPAdes) (version 2) | ecosystem: Environmental > Aquatic > Marine... | reverse complement strand
TTGCTTGAAAAGGCTTATGACAGAATGCTAAATGAATTTCAAATAGTACTTGGAGTTTCCCACGAGCAAACTCAAAAAAAACTTGATAAAGCTCTTAAAAGAAATCAGCCAGTGGAATAAAAAATACGCTCCTTACAAATTTTGTAATAAGGAGCGTATTTAAAGAAAACCCTGTTATCTTCTTCTTTTTTTAGCTTTCTTTTTACCTTTTTTTGCTTTTCTTTTTTTAGCCATCTTTAACTCCCATTTTTTTAACGAATCAAAGTGATTCGGTTTATATTTCTAGCTTTAAGTTTTTTTTTACTTATGTCAAACATAAATTATGTTGAAAAAAATTAAAAAAAATGAAAATTAAAAAAAAAATATATTCTTTAATAAATTGTAAAAATAAAGAAGAATAAGTAGTAAAATAAACAAGTAATAACAATACTTTTTTAAACAATAAAATAAATTAGATTTAAAATTGAAATAACTAATTTTTATAAAAATTTTCTAAAACATTTTTATATTTTGCAATAACTTTATTTCTTTTTACTTTCATAGTTGGTGTTAACAAACCATTTTCAATTGAAAAATTTTCATTAATTAAATTAAATTTTTTTATTTTTTCAACTAAAGTTAAATTTTTGTTAATTTCATTTACTATTTCATTAATCTTTTCTTTGTTTTCTTTAAATTCTTTGCTAGGAACGATTAGCGCAACTAAATAATTTTTTCCATCTCCATATACCATGCACTGATCTATTTCTGGAGAATTTGATAATTGATTTTCAATTTTAGCTGGTGAAATATTATCTCCTCCTGCGCTAACAATTATATCTTTTTTTCTATCTGTGATTTTTAAATAACCATCCTGAGAGTCTAACTCTCCAATATCTCCTGTATATAACCATCCATCTTTAATCACTTTTTGGGTTTCCTCTTTTTTATTCCAATAACCTAGCATTACATTTTCTCCCTTAACCAATATCTCTCCATCTTCAGCAATTTTTACTTGGTTGCCTTTAAATGGAGGGCCTACAGTTTCAACCTTAATTTTATGAATAGGATTGCAACTGACTACCGGGGAAGTTTCTGTTAAACCATATCCTTGAAGAGTGGGAAGTCCTATAGCATTTAAAAATTCACCTATTTTTTTATCTAATGCTCCTCCTCCTGAAACAAAAGCTCTTAAATTACCACCAAATTGTTTCTTAACTTTTTTTCTTACTAGAAAACTACAAACAAAATTTATTAATTTTTCGTTTAAACTCATTTTTTGGTTGAGTAGCTCTTTTTTACCCAAAGAGATTGTAAATTTAATTAACTTAGCTTTTAAGCCGGTTTGTTTTTTCATATTCATGTTTATTTTACTATAAAGATTTTGATAAAACCGAGGGACGGCAGTCATAAGCGAGGGTTTAGCTTCCGAAATATTATCCAAAAGTTTTTCTATTTTTTCTGCATAAAAAACTTTTGCTCCAACGGCAATTTGTACAAATTGAATTGTATGTTCATAAGAATGCGATAAAGGAAGCCAAGTCAAAAAAACAGGCCTTTTATCAATTAATGGTTTTACAATTTCATATGCACCTTCACAATTGTTTAATATTCCTCCATGACTTAAAATAACTCCTTTTGGATTTCCTTCTGTTCCCGAAGTATATATTATACAAGCGGGAGATGACCTTTTTAAATTCAAATTTTTGATTTTATCATTTTCTAAAAGATCAATCTTAATTATAGAATTAAAATCTATATATTTATTGTCATAGTCAACTCCATCTATTTTTTCAAAAGTAATTACCTTTTTTATAAAACTTTTTTCTTCAATAATTTTTTGTAATTTTTTATGCATCTCGTTATTAGAAACAATGATTATTGAGGGTTCGCAGTCTTCGATTAAATACTTATAGTCATTTGCAGTATATGTGGTGTAAGCAGGAACCGTGATGGCATTTGCTAGCATAATTGCTATATCTGAAATAAGCCACTCTGGCCTATTTTCCGAAACTAAAAGACACCTATCATCTTCTCTTACGTATGCTTTTAAAATTTTAGCAAATTTATAAATATTTGATGATGTTTCTGACCATGTAAATATTTTTTTATTTTTTGGATTAAGCCACTCTAAAAAAATACTTTCAGAAATTTGTTTTTCGGCCTGATAAAAAAATAAATCTGTTAAACTGTTAAATTCATTTAAATTCATTTAAATTTTGGTGGGCAAAGAGAGACTCGAACTCTCACAGCATTGCTACCATTGGATTTTGAGTCCAACGCGTCTACCAGTTCCGCCATTCGCCCTTCACACATATTAGTTAATATTTATGCGATATCTTACTCTGTGTTGTACAAAAGACTCAACTAAAATTTATTTTTATCCCTAGGTTAAAATCTTGTTAATGTTTTTAATAATTAATTAGTAGGAAGTAGATGACATGCTTCTGACAGTTTTATGTTCTTTTTGGACTTGATTTATAACATTGCTTTTGTGTAAATTACGAGTATCTGCTGGACTAATTTTGGCAATACCCTTTGATAATTTTTCTCTTCTAATCTGTCGATAAATATTGTCCCATTCCTTAAATAAGTTCAATTCTTCTTTTGGGGAAATCCAACGTTTTCTCTTACTTTTCATAGTATCAATTAGACTGGTATATGCATTATGAAAAGCTGTCTGAAGTTTAGAATCATGTCCTTCACTTGAAAATAAACCTTTAAGAGCAATTTTAACTGAATTAAGCAAGCTAGATATATTATTTGTTGACTTTTTAGATTTATAAAATCTTAGATAAAACTTTAGTTTCCAAAGGAATAGACTTACACGTGATATAGCAGGACAATACTTCTGCGAAGGAAACAGAGCCAAACTATCAAGAATGTGTTTGAAATACTCAATATCTAATTTAATTTTATTTGAGTCATACAAACTATGAAATAACTCTGTTCCTGGTAAAGCCATATAAAAACCTACCGAAAGATCAGTTACACCATGTTTTGCTAATCGCTCAACAAAATTTTTGTTTTCTTCGAGGTGCTTAGGAAGGTCGTGAGGAAAGCCTATAACGAGAAAAACTGCTACATTCAGATCTGCTTGAGCTGCTGCATCAACACTGTTAAAAAGTTTATCTGTTTTCATTTTTTTCTTTATGTACTTCCTTGTTTCTTCCGATCCAGACTCAGGTGCATATGCCATGCTAGTCATACCAGATTTCTTTATAAGAAAAGCAATTTCGCTATCTATAGCCTCAGAACGAGTTCCAGTAGGGAGCTGCCAGGTGATATTTAACTCTCTTTTTATTAATTCCTCACAAAATGCTTTTATCCAGTCTCTTTTTATTATCGCAGTTAAATCTTGAAAAGGAAAGTTACCCGCTCCAAATTTTTTTACATAATATTCTATTTCATCAACAACGAGTACAGGATCTCGAGGTATCCATAGAGGCAACCACATGTTAGGAGCCGAACAATAAGTACATTGATATGGGCAACCTCGAGTGGCAAGTATAGGAATAGTCAAATTATCCGAATACATACCTCCAACAAATCTGTTTTCATGATATCCTTTTACATTGAAAGAGTCCCAATCAGGATATGAGATCTTGTCGATACTTTGTTGTCTGTTCCTTCTATTATTTATAACAACTTGATTATTTATCCTGTAACCTATGCCTTCAATTTTTTGAAAAGTTTCTTCATTTTTTATTGCCTTTATTAATTCAATTATAGTTTCTTCACCTTCTCCCATCACAATATAGTCCGCATTAGAAGTCATCAGAGAAAACTCAGGCATTGCTGAAATATGTTCTCCTCCTAAAATGACAGGCATATTTGGAAATTTTTCTTTTATTAAAGATACAAGCTTAACTACAGCGGGCCATTCATGAGTAAATATTACTGATATCCCAATACACTTGCTGTTGGGATTAATCTTTTCAACTATTTCTTTTAGACTTGAACCAACCAAATATCCTTTATAATAGCCAGTTCTATTTTTAGGCGCTTCACCTACAGCATCTAAGATCTCAACTGTGAATCCATGTTCTTTAAGAGAAGAGGATATGTAGGCCAGACCAATCGGTAAAGATATTGAAGTTGTAGCAAATCTAAAGGATTCAACTGCCGGCGGTCTTATAAGTTGTATATCAGGATAAGATAATGACATTTTCAAAAGTGATATTAGATGAATTTCATTAAATTAATCAAGATTTTTAATTTTAAAAAGTAAAAGTAGCCCAATAATCAGCAAAAAAATAGCAGCAGAAAATCCAATTCTTTGGCTCCCACTTACAAAGGTAAGTGTACTAACCAATACTGGACCAAGAAATGAGGTTAATTTTCCTGAAGTAGCAAATAGACCAAAACCTTTGCTCTGATCTTCATTAATTAACATTTTTGAAATTACAACTCTACTCGCTGATTGGATTGGACCTATAAATAAACCATTTATGGTAGCAAAAACAAAAAAATACATTTTAGAAAAGGAAAATAAAATTAAAATAGAAGAAATAATTATTCCTAACAATGATAAGACAATTATTTTTTTTGAACCCAAAAGATCATTAAAGTATCCACCAATTATCGCACCAATCACAGCAGAAATATTCATTAAAATTGATAACTGAAGTAATTCCTTTATCGATAATTGAAATACCCCAACAGCAAATATTCCACCCATTACAATGATGGCATTGAGTCCATCTGCATAGAGCATTCTAGCGATTAAAAAAATTCCAATTTTTTTGAGCCCTCTATCCCAAACAAGTTTTTGGATTTGAGAAAATAGACCAATTTCACTTTTAGTTTGTATTAAAGTTTTTTTTGCACTTATTAATAACGGTATTGAAAATATTAAAAACCACAAGCTTACAAAAAATGAAATTGCTCTAACATTTTCATAATTTTCTTTCTTTAGACCAAATATAGGATTTTCAGTATCTATAAATAATTTTATTGCCAAAAGTAAAACTAATATGCCACCTAGGTACCCTAACGCAAAACTTGCTCCAGAGGATTTTCCAAGATTTTTTTCTGACGAAACAGTTTTGAGCAAAGCATTGTAAAATAATAAACTTAGTTCATAAAAAAAATTTGCAATTACTACAATTATTAAAGTGAAAAAAATATAGTCTTTTGAAGGTTTTGCAAACCAGAGTGAGGTGGTTAAAATAATGCACAATAGTGAAAATATTCTTAGAAAAGTAACTGTTAAATTTTTTTTGTCAGAAATAGCACCTAGAAATGGTCCAATTACTGCAACAGCAAAACCTGAAACTCCAATGGCCCAGCCCCAATAAGATTGTCCTAATATAGGGTCCCCTACAATTTGTTGTGCAAAATAAGTTGCAAAAATAAAAGTAATGATAATTGTCGTAAAGGATGAATTTGCAAAATCATAAAGTGCAAAGTTAAATATTTTTCTCATACATTGATAATGATAATTGCTTATTTTCATATATAATAGCAATATCTGCTTAATTAATACAAAAACCAGGAGTTACGAAGTGAGTGAAATTATCGAATTAATAAAAAAAGTACCAAAAGCTGAATTGCATTTACATATCGAAGGTTCTCTGGAACCAGAGCTCATGTTTGGGCTGGCCAAAAGAAATAAGATAAAAATCCCTTTTAGAAGTGTTGATGAAATCAAGACCGCTTATAATTTCCACAACCTTCAATCCTTTTTAGATATTTATTATCAAGGGGCTAGGGTTCTAATTAGTGAGCAAGACTTTTTCGATCTTACTTGGGCCTACCTGCTAAAGTCTAAAGAAGATAATGTTGTTCACACAGAAATTTTCTTTGATCCCCAAACTCACACGGATAGGGGAATTAAATTTGACCTGGTTATCAATGGTATTCACAGGGCCATTCTGAAGGCTGAAAAAGAACTGGGAATAAGTTCAAAAATTATCATGTGTTTTTTAAGACATCTTGATGAACAGTCAGCTGTTAAAACATTAGATCAAGCCTTAACACATAAAGATAAAATTATTGGTGTAGGTCTTGACTCTTCAGAAGTTGGTTATCCTCCAAGTAAATTTGAGCGCGTGTTTAATAAGGCAATGGAAGAAGGCTTTTTAACCGTGGCCCATGCAGGAGAAGAGGGGCCACCTGAATATATTTGGGAGGCCTTGGACCTTCTTAAAGTAAAAAGAATTGATCATGGTGTCCAGTGCTTAAAGGATGAAAAGCTCATTCAAAGACTGAGGGATGATCAAATCCCCTTGACAGTTTGTCCTCTTTCAAACGTTAAACTCTGTATCTTTAAAAAACTTAAAGATCACAATCTGAAAAAGTTACTGAACAAAGGGCTGATAGCCATGGTTAATTCTGACGATCCTGCTTATTTTGGAGGCTATCTCAACACAAACTTGATTGAATGCCAAATGGCTTTAAATCTTACTAAAGAGGATATAAAAAGACTGGTCATAAATTCATTTAGAGCATCTTTTTTGAGCGAAGATGAAAAGAAAAAGTGGATAGATCAGATTAATTATTTAGTTTAATTGGATATAGGTATTTTTATTTTTTTTTTTCTGAATATGTTTTCCACATTAAATTTAAACAATTTTCAAAATGTTTAGCATATTGTTTTGTATTGCTTAATGGAGATTTTAAAAATTTATTTCTTAATTCCTTTTTAGTTTGAAACAATTTTTTTAAATCTGAAGCTTTGGAAATAGCTTTTAAAATATAATCTTTTTCATTATTTGCTATCCAATCTTCCATATCCAAATTTTTATTTATACTTGTTCCAATTCTAGAATAGAAATTATTTCCTTCTTTTGTAAGTAATGGAACTCCCATCCAATTTGCCTCTAGACTTGTGGTAATCCCTGAATAAGGAAAAGGATCTAATGCAATATCTATTTGATTATATTTTGTTAACATTTCTTTTCTTGTTTTAGATCTGCCTTCAGTAATTATTTTTTCAGTATTTATTCCATTTTTTTGGAATTTTTTTTTTATATTTTTTACAATTATTAAATTATCCAATTGTTTTGCTTTTAAAAAAAGTTTTGAATTTTCAACTTTTTTTAATATTTCTGACCATACATATATTACTCCATCATTTATTTTAGATAAATTATTAAAACTCCCAAAAACAATATCTCTTTTATTTTGGTATCTACTGTGATCAATTTTAATATCATCATTTATTGAAATACATTGAAAAGTATTTGGTAATTGAAAAATTTTCTCAGAAAAATATTTTTGATCGCTTAAAGGCACAACATATGGATCTGCAATAATATAATCTATTTCTTTAAGGCCGGTAGACGCATTGTAACCCAACCAAGTTACTTGAATAGGTGCAGCTTTATTTACAAAAATTGATAATCTATTTTTTGCAGTATGACCAGAAAGATCAAATAAAATATTTATTGAGTCTTTGCTAACTAAATTAATCACATCTATATCACTTAAATGATTAATTTTTCTCCAAACGTTAAATTTTTTTTTAAGTTCTAAAGTTATTTCGTCCATTCTATTTGAGTTTGAATAAGCTATTAATTCAAATTTCTCTTCACTTATATGATTTATAGTATCTAATAGATAATGACTTACAGGATGATTCCCATAATCTCCCGATACAAATCCAATCCTAATTTTTTTGTCTGTCTTTTTTATTTTTGGAAATTGTTTTATTTTTTTTAAATCAATTTTTGGTAAATTTTGTTTGAATTTTTGTACTAATTCTGAATAAAGATTTAAATCAAAATATTTGCTAAAATTTAAACAAAACAAATAATTTTGATATGCTCCAGAAAAGTTTGGATTTATTTTGATTACAGATTTAAAGTTTAATACAGCTAGGTCAAATTTTCCAATTTCTTGGTACAAAGTACCTAAATTATTATATGCTGCAAAATAATTTTTATTAAATTGGATTGCAAGTTTATAGTTATCAATGGCTTTTTCATAATCTGCTCTTTTTTTATATAAATTACCCAAACTATAGTATGCATTACTATCTTTTGAATCAATTTTCAGTATTTCGTGAAAATATTTTTCAGATTCTTTTTCTTGGTTTAATTTATTATATAAGTTGCCGAGTAATAGTAATGTACCTATTGATTTCGAATTAATTTTTAAACATTCTTTTGACTGTAAAATTGCTTCATCATATTTTTTTAAATCATAAAGTAATTGTAATAAGTGAAAGTGTGCTTCAAAAAAATCTGATTTGATATGGATAGATTTTTGAAAGTAACTAATTGCTCCTTCTAATTTATTAAGTTTTAATAGAATCAATCCATAAATATTGCATAGTTGATAATCTTTTGCATTTCTTGTAAGTAACCTTTTAGCTATACTTTCTGCTTTTAAAAAGTTGCCCAAATCATAATTTTGAATTATGTCTTTAATTTTTTCTTCAAATGTCATGATATTATTTACTAAGTTAATTAAACTAATTTAAAATGTAATAATGATCAAAAAATTATTTGATAAATGTGTAGACTGGGCTGGCCGAAAATATGCAAATTTTGCCCTAGCTATTATTTCTTTTATAGAAAGCTCCTTTTTTCCAATACCCCCTGATGTGATGATCATTCCAATGGTTATCGCAAAAAAACAACACTTTGTTAAAATAGCTTTAATCGCAACTACGTTTTCCGTATTAGGTGGTCTGTTTGGATATTTGATAGGTTATATTTTTTTTAATGAAATTGGTTTTAAAATTTTTGAAATTTACGGCTATGAAAATGTAGACGTATTAAAAGATATGTTTTCAACTAAAGGAGGTATGTTGTCTTGGTTTGGACTTTTATTTACAGCTGGATTTACCCCTTTACCATTTAAAATATTAACAATAACTAGTGGATTTATACATTATAACATATTCGTTTTTATTTTAACTTGTGTCGTTACCAGAGGTTTAAGATTTTTTTTAGTCGCATTTTTAACAAATAAATTTGGTTTGAAGATAGGACCTTTTTTAGAAAAAAAAGCCGCTAAATGGACATTCATAATTGCCGGGATAGTAATTCTTCTTTGTATAGGATTTTATTTTTTAATAATAAATAAATAATGTTAGATCAAAAAAAAAATATAATTTTAATTATTATTTTTTTCATAATTTTACTATCAATTATCTCCGCATTAATAATTGAACACGCTCTAGGTCATCAACCATGTAGTCTCTGTCTTTATGAACGAATTCCCTATTTTCTCTCCGCTTTATTAATTATTACGATATTCTTTTTTAAGAAATACGAAAAAACTACCTTGCTGATATTGTTTTTAGTATTTATGTCTAGTTCATTACTTGCATTTTATCACTTTGGAATTGAACAAGGTTTTTTTAATGAATCTTTTGTCTGTAATGTGGAAAATCAGTCAAAAATTTTATCGAAAGCACAACTACTTAAAGAACTAAATAAAAATATTGTAAGCTGTAAAAACGTAACATTTAGAATTTTAGGCCTATCGCTTGCAACTATTAATACTATTTTATCTATTGTATTAAGTATTATTTTTTTAAAATTATTTTTTAATTATGGCTCCAGTTCAACATCCCAATACAAATAATCCATCCAACTCTCATGTAAAAAATTTGGTGGGAAATTTCTACCACTTCGGTGCAAATCATCCACTGTTGGTCTAATGGGCTTTCTAAATAATTTCATTTCAGAAGTAGAATACAGTCTACCTCCTTTTTTAACATTACAAACTGAACAAGCTGTCACAACATTCTCCCAGTTAGTAAATCCTCCTTTAGATTTTGGCAATAAGTGATCAAAGGTTAAATCATTTTTATCTCCACAATACTGACAAGTAAATTTATCTCTAAGAAATACATTAAATCTGGTAAAATTTGGATGCTCTGAAGGTTTAATAAAACTTTTTAAAGCAATTACACTTGGTAAATTCATTTCAAATGAAGGACTTCTTACTTTTCTTTTATAGTTGGAAACAATACTTACTCTCTGAAGAAAAACAGATTTAACAACATCCTGCCAACACCACAATGACAGCGGATAATAGCTTAAAGGTCTAAAATCAGCATTTAAGACCAATGCTGGACATTTCTCCAACGGAGCTGTCTCTGTGGCTGCTATTATCATACAAATAAATTAGCCGATACTAAGAAATATTTCAAGGGAAAGTTTTTTAACAATACTGTTTCAGTTACAAAAGATTTTTTCTTAAAAACTCTAGCCCAAGACTTGAAGCTTTAACAGATATTTTATGTTCACAATTTTTAAAAAGTTTAGTTCTAATTTTCAAATTTTGTTGAGCTAAAAAATCTTTACTTTCTAATAAATAACTAGGTGATACAATGGTATCTCTATCACCGTGCATCAAAAATATTCTAGGTCTTGAAACAATATTGTCGGATAAGTGTTGCTTATTAATTATTTTTCCAGAATAGCCAACTAAACAATTAATCTGTTCTTTTTTTTTAAGCGCTGTCTGAATAATCATCATACAGCCTTGACTAAAACCAACCAATGCAAGATTTTTTATATCTAGTTGAAAATTATCAAGAACTTGATCCAAAAAAGTATTGAGTTTTTTTTCAACTACTAACGACTTTTCGAGAATGGTTTCTTCATTTTCTACATTCATATCAAACCATTGATAGCCGAGTGGATTCACAGTACAAACTTCCGGAGCATTTGGACATAAAAATACAGCATCTGGTAAAAATCTTCTCCAACTATTAGCAAGAACACTTATGTCTTGACCATCTCCACCATAACCATGGCATAAAATAATCATTTGCTTTGGTTCATTTTTCGAAAGCGGTGAAAAAGATGTTACATCAAAAATATATTTAGTCATAATTTGATAACCATTTCAAAAATTTTTTATTACTAAAATCAATTGATCCAATAATTCTTGCAAATTCTTTTCCTGTTTTATTTATTATAACTGTTGTTGGAACACCTCTAAGTTTTAATTCTTTTACAAAATTTAAATTTGGATCGAAGAAAATTTCTAATTTTTTGACATTTAAATTAGAAAAAAATTTTTTTGTTTTTTCATAATTAATATTTTCTATATTAACAGGAAATATTACTAAGTTTTTAAAATTTTCATTTTGAGAAAGGTTATCCAAAGAAGGAATTTCTTCTTTGCAAGGTTTACACCATGTTGCCCAAAAGTTAACTATTACAAGCTTTCCAGAATAATCTCCCAAATTAACCTTGTTACCTGAAAAGTCTTCAAATACTATGGGAGAGATTGGTTTTGGACTTGTATGCTGGGCTATATTATTAAATGGAACATTTTCATTTGTTTGTGATATTGATGAAACAATATTAAAAAAAAAACAGCAAAAAATTAT
>Ga0209554_1002962_pt1 | contig 11288 bp, 7 predicted proteins | sample MarorgKNORR_S2LV_5_FD_188221 | JGI IMG/M metagenome (GOLD analysis project Ga0209554, IMG submission 188221) | Marine microbial communities from the Southern Atlantic Ocean, analyzing organic carbon cycling - Bottom_A/KNORR_S2/LV (SPAdes) (version 2) | ecosystem: Environmental > Aquatic > Marine... | reverse complement strand
CTGTCGTACCCGCCGCTGTAGTTCGGATCCATGCGGAATATCTCGCCCCCCGCCTCCATACGAACTCCCCGCAGCGAAACCGGCCGACGCGCGTTGAAGAGATAAGCCCAGCTTCCCTTGCTGTGCTTTCGGCCTTTGACGTCCTGGTCGTCATTGGAGTATGGAAAATGGCCTTCCTCCGAGTTGTAGACGATCTCTCCCTCGGCCATCAACTCTCTGGCGGTCAGCTTGAAATCGGTGCCGATGAGCGTCTTACCCGATGGAATGCCGTAGTCGAACTTCACCGTGCGCCGGCGGTCCAAACCCGGTCTACCAGAAGCCCTGGCCACGGTGGTGTGTGGATCGTCCTCAAGGGGCTTGAAATCGAAGGGGTACTTCAGGTTGGAACGCTGCGAGTGACCGGGACGGACCACGCCGCGGACGACGAAATCGGGAAACGCGGAGGGCCAGTGACGCTCCTCGGTGGTTCCTGCCGCCAGGTCGGTGAAGTCGTGAGCCTGGCGAACCGATATGCGGTAGTCGCCGGCCACATCGGCGCGGAATACGGCGCTGACGATCTGAGCCCCCTGGGGCAGCTCGAAAACGTACTCCACCACCTCGTCTTCTCTGGCCTGGTAGACGTCCCCGACCTGGCGCCCTCGAACCGGTGGCCCTGGTTCCAGCGAGGGGCGGTACACCTCTGGCGGGTCGGTCTCGTCCGAGCTCAGGCGGGTCCGGCTGCCATCTTCGGCGACCACAACCAGCTCGATATCCACGTCGTAGACCCCGGCCACGGACCCACCATCGGGCGCGTCGCTCTGTATCCACACCGAGATCCGCTTGGGGACCTGAATCTGATAAGGTTGGGTACCGCTGATAAAGCTCCCCTGCCTCGATTCCACATCGACCTGGTGCTGGTTGAAAAGGGTTGCCCCCACAGTCAGCACTTCGCTGGGCCGGTAAAAGTAGTGGCCACCATAGGCGAGAACTGGGCTCAGATCCTGCTTGCCGGGGGAATCGAAGGAGGAGAACCTCTGAGCCGCACCGCGGGTCATCAGACCGGTAAATCCCTGATTCTTACTCTCCCCATCGAAACGCAGCCCCTGCCACCTCGGGCTGCGTAAGGTTAGGGGTGACAGGCTTGTGCGAATGGCGTCCCCGACGGTCAGTGAGAGATTCCAGCCGCGGTAGCTGTCGCTGGCCACCATCATATTGTTGAAGAAATCGAAGAAATAGTTCTCCCGCAGCAGGCCGCTCTCCTGCACGCCGACCTGGTCAGAGCGCGTTTCCCGCCAGCTCAACAGGGGGTAGCCGCGGAAGAGGTGACCTCCTAGACGATCGTAGAGCTCAGAGGAGCGGACGCTGGTTGTGGTCGGCGAGTAGGGCTGTTTGCCCAGGTTCAAATACCCGGGCCAGGCGCCGCGGTTCAGAAAGGGCCTGAGCGGAGCGGAGGAGGTAGTGGTGTAGAGCTTCAGACCGGAGGTCGACCCGCCATCGCGCTGGGCGGCCAGCGGAGCACACAACACACCCGTCAGTACGACAGCTTGATACCACTTGCCGAGACCCATGCCAGAAATACAGATCCTCATCCGTTACGCTCTCACCAAAGCTGACCGCCGCGCTTATTCACCGCGCTTCACCCTTCTCAACCGATGTTTTCACCTGCACGACCGCGTAACATAAGGAATTGAACAACGCACTACAACTCCTTGTCGGAGGTCCCTCACTCGACTCTCCGGAGCGCCTCCTCGTGAATCCGAATCCGCTGAGCATGGCGTTTTCTCAGATCGCCGATGAAGCGATCCATCGCCAGCGTGGCCAGATCCTCTTTCAGTTGCTCCTCCACCTCCTCCAGGCTCAGCCGCAGACCCGGGTGTTTCTCCAGAACTTCGAAGACAGAGTATCCGCCCGGCACTTTCAGCGGCTTCTGCAACCCTTCGGAATCGAGGGCGATGCGGTAAATCTTGGAGCCGCGCGGATCCGAGCGCGCCACCTCCTCCCACAGCCCGCCAGTTTTGCGCAGATCCGTCCTCACCGTGTATCTGCGGGCCAGCTCCGACATCTCCTCCCCTGCTGAGATCCGGTCGAAGAGCGAGTCCGCCAGGGCCTGGTCGTCCACCAGAATCTCTCTGATCGTAATTCGCCTGTCACCAATATACGTGTCTTGATTTGCCCGATGGAAGTCCGACATTTCCGCAGCGGTCGGATCGCCGATCTCGGCCTCGAACAGAGCATCACTCAGAAGCTGCAATCGCAGCTGTCCCAGCTTGTTACGAACCTCGTCCAGCTGGTCGTAGCGACGTTTTCGGGCCTCGATCGCGATCACTACATCGAAGGCCAGACCCTCGGCCAGAGAGCGGGTGTGGGCGGTGTCGTCAGACACCGCCCTGGGATTCTGCGCTCTCTTGACGTAGGTGGCCACGTCCAGACTGCCGCCAAGCCAGCTATAGAGAATTCCGTCACCCGGAATCCTGTCTTCGAGCCGGGCCATGTTCACTGCGGTCTGCGGATGCCAGGTCAGCTCGTAGTCGCTCCTGAGCCGATCCTTGAAGAGGGCATCGACGCGGGATTTCTCCAGCCGCTGCAGTCGAGCGGTGAGCGCCGCGCTCTGCTCAGCCAGGCTCCGCCATCGACGCTCGATCAGCTTGACCACATGGTACCCCATCCGCGTCCGAATCGGCTCCGGGTGTAGCTCGCCCAAAGGGCCGGCCCAAACGGCATCGGCGATCTCGGGCAGAAGCTGAGTCTTGCGCAGGAAACTCATGCTGCCACCCATCTGAACACTGTCGATATGCTTGGAACGCTCGCGGACAAGCTCCTCGAACGACGTGCCCGCGGCGAGGAGCCCCAGGATCTGTTCGGCCTCTTCGCCCGTCCGGACCAGGATATGGGCGACGTGCAGCTCCTCTCCCGAGCCGCTCTCTGCGTACGACACCTGCAGGGCGCTGTCAGAGACCGTAGCCAGGGGCCACACGTCGCGCTCGTACAGGGCCTGTTTGAGTAGCTTCCGCTCCAAGGGCAACAGCTGGCCGACGATGTCAGCGTTCTGGTCAATCCCTCGTTTCTCGGCCTCGAGAATCAGCAGACGAGCGGCGATCAGGGCATCCAGCACCGCCAGCCTCTCAGGGTAGTCCAGATCGGCGACGGCGGCCTCTTTCCCACCTATCTTTTCGACCGCGGCTCTGAAATCTTCGGCCGTTATTTCCAACGACCCCACATGGGCGACGATGTCGGCGCCCTCTTCGTCGGCACATCCAGCGACGGCGGCCAGCGCCAGACATCCCAGGCAAACCATCAACAGCGACAAAACCGGTATCGTCGAGGCTCTCGGGTAAAACGAACGGATCCGTGAAGTCCCGCAAGCGCTTATTTTTGGCATTCCTTCTTTCTTTTTCAGCAAGTCACCATCCATCGCCGACTGAGAACGCAGCTGCGTCGCGGTCAGGTACGCGAAGGAACCCGGGGCGATGTGCGAGAGTGCGAGATTGCCCGTAACCCGCGCATCAAGGGATCTTCTCGCACCAGCTCAACGTGCTCTAGGGGGCGGAATAGGAGGAGTTGCTGAGAGCGCCCAGCAACGGCCGGGGAGAGAGGGTGCGTAATTGATCCTGTCCGTGTGAGTTGAGAGTGGTGAGCCCGCCGGGTTTCGAACCCGGGACCTACGGATTAAAAGTCCGTCGCTCTACCAACTGAGCTACAGGCTCCGCCCACACGAATCCGTGCATAGTGCTCTGTTAAGAAGTAGACTTCGGGCGCCGATCCATCGCGGCTTTACTCCTTAACAGAGCTCTAATAGAGCACCAGGGAAAGATATGTGGCCGTGTGTACTCGGTCAAACCGCCTGTCCCCCGCCCTTCATCGCGATCACCTCGGACCGGCTACTGGCGGCATACGCCGCCTCGACGAACTGCATCGCCTTCAGCGCGTCATCACCATCGGTGATAAATGGATCGCCTCCGGCCGCCGCACGAATGAATCCGGAGACGAACTCGATCCCCCCGGACCCGCCATACCCAGGCGCATCCCGCGGTTCCACGGTAATCTCCTTGTAGCCCACGCTCTCCCACCCGGGAGCGTCGCTGTGGACCTGCAAGGTGCTCCGCCGTCCGGAGACGTCCCACATCGGCCAGACCACCTCGCCAAGGGTTCCCCGGATGGTCATGCCGATGTCCCCGTAGCGCTGGCGCAACACATACCCGGCGTGCAGGTTGCCGACGGCCCCGTTGCTCATAGTGAAGCTCACGGCGGCCATGTCTTCTACGTCGATGCCGGTGTCGGAAAGGGTAGCCACGTGTCCGCTCACCTGGGCGAACTCCAATCCGGTGACATATCGAATTAGATCGATGCTGTGGATGGCGAGCCAGTGCAGGATGCCACCGCCGGCGGTCGCCTGCTGGAAGAGCCAGTGGTCGGGGCCGCGCTGGGCCACCGAACTGGTCACCATACGAGCTTCGATGGATACCACGCGACCCAGCGCCCCCGCGCCGACAATCTCTCGAAACTCCTGAGCAGCGGGGAGAAATCGGTTGAGGAATCCGGTGCACCAGGGAACGCCGGTGCGCCGGGAGAGATCGATGAGGGCTTGGATTTCAGCCGACGTCCGGGCCGCTGGCTTTTCGATAATGACGGGGATCCCCGCCGACAGGAACCGACTCCCCAGCTCCGGGGCCTCGTCGTTGCGCACCGAAATAAGCGCAAAGTCGAGATTCTCACTCGCCAGCATGCTCCCCACATCGCTATAGGCGGCATCCGGGTGTGGTTCGGGAGAGTCCGGCGGAACTGCTGCCTCCGAGCGGGGATGGTCGCATACCACGAAACGATCGATGGTCGGACAGTGCCTCAGCGTCTGCCGCCAGCCGCTGCTGTGGGGGGCGGTCAGTCCCACCAGCGCAGCTGTGACACCTGGACCGCGAAGGCTCTCGGGGGCAGTTTCAGTCATACCGTTAGGCGCCGGCATTGGACAATCCCCCCCTCTCGGGAGGAGCGGTACAGATCCTCCAGCAGAGCGACAGTTCGGCGCCCCTCGCGCCCGTCCACCCGCAGCTGGGTCCCCTGCTCGAGACAGGAGACGACATCCTCGATAATGTTGTGCAGCGGGTTGTCGATGGCGTTGAGCCGCTCTTCCAACCCCTCGCCAAAGACGCGGCAGGTGCCATTGAGGGCGGCCTCGATGATGACTCCGCCCTCGGTGCCGTGGACCTCGGCGCTGAAGTAGACGTTTTCAGGAAACGTCGTGGTCCCCAGAATCGTGCCCTTGGCGCCGCTGCTGAAATTGAGAATCGCCATACCCAGGTCTTCGGTCTCGATATCGTGATTGGCGATGTCGGTCTCGGCGTATACCCGCGAAGGCTCCCCCATGAACCAGAGGAGGAGATCCAGCAGGTGGGACCCCTGGTTGGCCAGCGAGCCACCGCCGTCCATGGCCCACGTGCCCCGCCAGCCGCCGCTGTGCTCGAAGTATTCACCCGACCGAAACCACTTGAAGCGCACCTCACCCAGTATGGGCTTGCCCAGCCAGCCCTCCCGCAGCGCCGTGGCGACGCGAAAGTTGGTGTCGACGTAGCGGCTCTGGTAGTCTACCGCCAGTTTGACGCCAGCGGCATCGGCTGCACCGATGAGACGATCACAGGCCGCTACGGTGACGTCCATCGGCTTCGTCGTGACCACATGCTTGCCGGCCTCAACGACCTGAATTCCGATCTTCGCGTGAAGCCCACTCGGAGTCATCACCAGCACGACGTCCACATCCTGGCGACCGAGAACCTGAGCCAGATCGGTGGACCAGTTGCACCCCAGCTCCTCTCCTACTTCACGCGCCAGCTCAGCGTTCAGGTCGACCACAGCGATCAGCTCGGCACCAGCTGTCTCGCTCACCAGTCGGGCCCGCCCGCGTCCCATACCCAGCCCGACAACGGCAAATCCTACCATGCTCTCTCACTCTCCCTTCAAAAACTGGTCGATGTAGTCGCGAGACCGCACCAAGCCTTCCTTCTGCAACTCGGGTGTCGCCCAGAAATGGTGGTCCTCCAACTCGACGCTGAGCACGCCATCGTACCCAGCCTCTTCCAGGCGGCGGATGATCAGCTGCCAGTCGACGATACCCTCCCCCGGGATCGTGTAGCGCCACCAGCCCTCACCGAACCCGTACGAACGCGAGTAGCTCTCCCCCAGAATTCCGGATTCGTAGAGCTTCTCCGAGTTGATCTCGGTGTCCTTGAGGTGTACGTGCTTGACTCGATCGGCGAACTCGTGGAGGAGTCGGACGTGATCGACCTGGATGCGGGCGAAGTGAGACGGGTCATAGCATATCCCCAGATTCGGGGACGGGATGCACTCGAAGATGCGTCTGAGGCTCTCGGGGGTACACCCCAGATTGGGACAGAATGGGGACCCGCCCGGCCAGGGCTCGATGGCGATGTTGACCCCGACCTTCTCGGCGTGGGCGACCACGCTGGGGTAGACTTTCTCGAAGATCTCAAAGGTCTGTGCCCTTGGCTGAGCGCGGTCATCGGGCCCAAGGATGGCAAAATAGGTGTGCCCGCCGTGCCTGGCGATGGCGGAGAGATCCTTCTTAAGAGCACTGAGTGCCTTCCGTCGAGTAGGCGCATCCGGAGACAGCAACCCTCCGGCCCCGGCATCGCAGGTCCCGATGGCCAGCCCCGAGCGCTCACAGGTCTTGGCTATTTCCCGGGTCAATACACCAGTGTCTACGGCCTCGAAGCCGCTCTCGGCCAGCCACTGACAGAAGGCTTCGAAGCCGATCTCGCGGGCAAAACCCGGCATGCGCGTCCCGATTTTCATGATTCCCATCTTCCCTTTCGGATTCGTTGTATTTAGCACTCGCCTGCGTCAGAGCCGCCCGACGTGACGGTGTCGTGTCCTGTGCGTTCTTCCACCCTCACCCACTGACTCGCTACCAGAGAGATGAAGGCGAGCACGGAGCCTGCGAAGAATATGATCTGGTAGCCGAACAGATGCCAGACGACGCCGCCCACGAGAGGGGCGATGACGGCGGCCACGTGGTTCATCGTCACTCCCATCGACAGCGTCGGCTTGAGGTCCCGCTGGGGGGCGATTTTGTAGATGTAAGTAGTGAGGGCGATACTGCCAAAGAAGATGAGGTTGTCGATGCAGTAAAGGACGTAAAGCGTCGGTCGGTGCTCGATCAAGCCGTATCCCAGAAAGACGAAAATCAGGCCGATGTAACTGGCGGAGAGCATGATCCGCTCGCCGAAACGGTCGACCATTCGCCCCAGGATCGGAGCGCTCAGGGTGATCAGAAACTGGTTGACGAAAGCGAGGACCAGCGTCGTCTCCACCGGCATTCCGTGCACCTTGACGAGCGCAAAGATCGCGAACGTGATGAACATCTGCTTGCGCCATCCGCCGAGGAAGTTGAGTAGATAATAGAGGGCATACTCGCGCTTGAGGAGAATCCCCTTGTGCTCGTCCGCTGGTACCTTGCGAGTGGCGAAAAGAAGGGTCACACCGCCCAGTACGGCTGCCAAACCGGCAAGGACAAACAGTCCCTCGTAGCCGATGTGATCCATCAGCACCATGCAGGCGCCGATCGAAGCGAGCCAGGCGATGCTGCCGACGCTGCGCAGTTGCCCGAGCCAGCGTCCCTTGTCCCCCGGCGGGGAGTAGGCCAGCGCCAGGGCTTGCTCGAGGGGGGCCCACAGGTGAAAGCCGATACTCCATATCACCGAGTAGAGCGCCAGTGTCGGAATTGACGACACCGTGGCATAGGCGGCGATGCCGATACCCATGATGCCGAGGGCGACCCCGGAGATCAGCGAAGGAGCCAGGCGGACCATCAGCGCGATGAAAATCACCTGGAGGAATCCAGGTACCTCGCGGAGGGCCTCTACGTACCCCAGCTCGTGGGGCTCGATCGCCAGCCGCGAGACCACGAAGTTGTTGTACAGTCCCAGCTGCACCCCGAAGAAAGCGCCGACTGCGAAGACGGCTGCCGCCAGGAGCTTGAAGTCCCTGTTCCACGCCTTGAAGGGGTTGGTCACGTCGACGTGCTCATGTGGGTATACGCAAATCGCCTACCAGAAAAAGAGGTAGTTCCCGGTCATGCCCGTGAATCCGTCGATGATGCACCACAGTCCGCCCGCCACGTAGTGGCCCAGGATAAGCCCGAGAAAAAACGGCCGCGTCTTGCGGTACCAGGTCACGCCCCCGTACCTCAGCACCGTCGTCTTCACCAGCCACGCCAGGAAGATGCTAGGCATGAGATGGTGGGCGGTCCACATGGCGCCAATGGGAAAGGCGATGGGATGCAGGGGCCACCACAACCACCGTTTCGACGCCAGGGTTAGCAGGAGCTGAGTGGCGCCGCCTAGACCGGCGACGCCAAAAAACTCCCAGCTGACGGGAGTGGGGTTGGTCAGATGATAAGCGGCGAATCCGTACGGCGCCGTCGCCGCTCCCGCCCCGAAGAACCAGGCACTGAGGTTGAGCGCCCCGTGCTGGTAGCCGACGGTGAGGATCAACCACACGGCGGCGGAAACACTGGCCACCACGGCCAGCATGATGGCGAAGAACAGACGACGTCGGTTGGTGTGGACGTAATACTCGGCCAGCTTCAGGCTGTGGATGACAGCTGACATAATGGTGACCCGCATGCCCCCCGACCAGGTCAGCGACATCCCCATGGTCGCCAGGTTGCCCGCCTCGAGCGCAGTGGCTCCGAAAGCCCCAACCATGACATCGGCGGGGATCATCGGCGCCTTGGTGACCGCCACTCCGCCTTCAGATACGATGCGCGTCAACCCAAGCATGACGAGAAAGGTCACCAGGAGGAACCCGGGAACCAGCCACCAGCTCATCCCCGCCGCGGTCAGCCACACCATCATCACGACTGCACTGCCCAACAGGAGCGACACCGCCTGTCGGTAGGAGAGGATCTCGTCGGAATCGTCTACATCATCGGCACCCGCCCAGAACTTCCGCCACACATTGTACAGGTGGCGCCGCGCGACCCAGAGGGTGCTGGCGGCCAGCACGACGATCGCGCCGAGTCCCTGATAGACCAGATAGGAAGACCCCAATGCCGTCCCCATGACATGCTGAGTCCCCGGAATTCCGAAGTGGAGGAGGAAGGCGTGTTCGAGGGAGGTTAGCAAGCCCAGCATCCAGAGGCTGAATCCCAGCTTGGTACTCAACAGATAACCGAAGCCGACAACCGCATAGCTGAGCGAGAGTCTGAGGCGGAACTTGGCGTCCCAGAAATAGTAATACTTCCAGATCAGCATACCCTCCGGGAACGCCGGATAGTAGTTGTGGAGGGCCCGCATGCTGTATAGGACAATGGGGACCAGAATCCCGATCCAGGCGGCGGGGGATCTGAAAAACCGGCTGAAGACACCGGGATCCTCCTCCTCTTCCCCGATGATTGCTATGGGCACCTGCACCAGCGGAAAGGTCAGGCGCTCGTGGATCAGCCACTGCCTCCGCATAATTACCATGATGGCAGTCATGGAGCCGTACAGGGCGAGCAAGAAGGGCGTCCACGCCAGCAGCACCGGTATCCACTCACCCCAGGGCAGCGGCGTGCCCTTCGGCAATCCCTCGTAGAACCAGGTGATGGCCTGCTGGTCGGTGACCCGAAGCCAGTCCGCGAAGTGGGGCAGTACCATGTCCACCCAGCTGTTTTCCGGCGTGGCGTAATACGTACCGGCGGAGATGTGCGGGAGGAGCTTGGCCACGAGCCCACTCGTGGCCAGGGTACAGGCCACGGCGGCCATGACATAGACGGTGGCGTATTCGGCCTTGGTAAACCGCCAGGATGGACGGATCAGGGCGAAAAGTGGGCTTGCGACGACCAGAAACAGGAAGAAAATGAAGACGGCCGCGGGTGTGCTGTAGTCGAAATGGAGGGGCGAGCCCGAGACGATCAGGCTCTCGTAGGGCGCGGCGATGCCGAGAAGAGCTGCGACCAGGGCGCCGACCGCGATCGACCGATAGGTGACGCCACCGACTTTGGAATGGGGTTTGTCTTCCACGCGCTCCACGACCGTGATGGTGAAGGAAGATGGAACGATAAAGCTTCGCCCTCGGATCGTCAAGCCGGCGGTCACCCGGCCGAGCTGGTTGACCGGCTACGCCACATATCATATTCTTAGCCGTCGTTTGCCTCAACAGCCCGCCATCAGGCACCGCCAGCCATCAACCAGACCCCACGCAAGCCCATCACCAGCAAGGAGGAAAGAGATGTCCGATAATCGCGTCTTCGTCGGCGATTTGAGTCGCAAGGAGTTCAGGGAGCGCATGGGAGAGGGAGTCATCCAGGCTGCCGTTGTGCCCACGGCCGCAACCGAGCAACATAACGAGCACCTGGAGATGATTCACGACAGCCTGCACGTAACCTATATGGCCGAGCATGCCGCAAAAAGACTTCACCCGAAGGTAGTAGTGGCCACGCCCATCACCATCGGCGTCTCCGAGCACTGGATGGAGCACATAGGTACGCTGACTGCCCGCCCCGAAATCTTCTGTGAATACGTTTACGACGTGTGCAACTCGTTGAAAAGGGCAGGCGTGAAGAACATCCTTATCCTCAACGGGCATGGGGGCAACGTGAAGCCTCTCATGCGCCGCATCGACGAGTACCGGGAAAAACTGGGGGTCAATCTGAGATTCAATTCCTACTGGGATGTGTACGACCCCGACCTCGTCCAGGAAGTCATGGACAACGGGCGCCTGCCCGGTCACGCCGACGAATTTGAGACCTCCACCATGCTCGTACTGGACCCGAAGCGGGTGCACACCGCCGATATCGACAACGATGCGGCGGCTCTGGGCACCAAGGAAAAGGGGGAGAAGCTCATCGAACCGGCGGTGGCGGGTGTAGCGAGCATCCTGGAAAAGATGATCGCCGGTGAAGAGATCGACTGTCCGCCAGTCACCTTTCGCGCCGACGGACGAATAAACATGATCACCGGCGATCCGGTTTGAACAGGGCGTGCTCTGGACCGTAGTCTTGCCCCGGACCACTCCGCCCTGCTAGGGTTTGAGAATGACCCCCAGCGCTCCCCCGGGGTTTTCGACCAGCACGTCGACCGCATGGCTGATCTGCTCCAGCCGGAATCGGTGAGTGATCAGCGGAGCCACCTGTAAACGCGAGGCTTCTATAGCTCTCAGACACTCGCTGAGATTGCGTTGCGTCGGCCACTCGACAAAAACCGGTGGGTACCCGGCGCCGTGCTCGTAGGCTTCATCGTGGTACCCGGGCCCGGTGCGAGCGGAGCTGCGGACATCGACGTTGCCCAGGGCGGCGGCGAATCCGTGGGTGATCCGGG
>Ga0209554_1002959_pt1 | contig 11291 bp, 9 predicted proteins | sample MarorgKNORR_S2LV_5_FD_188221 | JGI IMG/M metagenome (GOLD analysis project Ga0209554, IMG submission 188221) | Marine microbial communities from the Southern Atlantic Ocean, analyzing organic carbon cycling - Bottom_A/KNORR_S2/LV (SPAdes) (version 2) | ecosystem: Environmental > Aquatic > Marine... | reverse complement strand
GAAAGTCCAGCGGACTTACTTTTTTCAATTTCTTCGATCAGGTTCTGCGCCGACTTATCCGCTAAACGCTCGAGAGAAGCCACTTCATCTTTTTGCAGAGTATAAAGGTCAGAAAAGTTTTTGACCCGTCCCGAATCAACCAACTGCTCAATCACTGCCGGGCCAAGATGGTCAATGTCCATCGCCTTGCGGGAAGCAAAATACTTAAGTCTTTCTTTTAACTGCGCAGGACAAGCACTGTTCACGCAACGCCAAACCGCTTCACTCTCCGCACGGTAAATGGGAGCCTGGCATTCGGGGCAAACTGCGGGCATCTTAAAGGGTCTTCCCCTCTTACCTGTCTTCTCGGAAAATTCGATTACCCGGACCACTTTGGGAATAATTTCACCGGCTTTTTCAATCACCACCTTATCGCCAACGCGGATGTCTTTGCGTTTAATTTCATCTTCGTTGTGCAAGGTCGCCCTGCTAACAGTGGACCCCGAAACAAACACGGGGTGTAACTCGGCGACAGGAGTGATAGAGCCTGTCCTGCCCACCTGACAAACAATATCCAAAATTTCGGTCATGGCCTGTTCCGCTTCATACTTGTAGGCTACCGCCCAGCGGGGAAACTTGGAAGTCGTCCCCAGCTTCTTGCGGTAAGCCAATGAATTTAACTGAATGACCAGGCCATCCACTTCATAATCGAGCTCTTTGCGCTTATCTCGAAACTCCTCAATCAAGGCGAGTGCCGATTCAAAGTCTTTACACAGCCGGTTGTGTTCATTGATAGGAAATCGTAATGTCGACAATTTTTCCTGCAATTCATAATGGGTCTGAAAAGGATTAGCATCGAGAAAACCTACGCCATAAATAAATATGTCGAGCCTGCGCTCTGCCGTGATAGCAGGGTCAAGCAGGCGCAACGCTCCGGCGGCGGCATTTCTGGGGTTAGCGAAGGGCGTTTCCCCTTCCGCCTCCCGCTGAGTGTTAATGCGTTCAAACTCTTTTTTCGGCATAAAAACTTCACCACGCAGTTCGATGTGGTGAAAGGGCTCCGTATCAATTTTCAAAGGGATTGAACGTATGGTTCTTAAATTCGCCGTGATGTCTTCCCCTTGCAGGCCATCGCCACGGGTGGCTCCACTCACCAGCAAACCGTCTTCATAGGTGAGCGCCACAGCCAGGCCATCGAACTTCAACTCCACCACATATTCAATGGCGTCTTCAGGAACATCCGGGAGACCTTTGAGCACTCTCTGATGAAACGCCCGCAGCTCATCCACATTGTAGGTATTGTCGAGACTGAGCATGGGAACCGGATGCACGACCGCTTTAAAACGTTCATCTACTTTACCGCCCACTCGCTGTGTGGGAGAGTCGAGAGTAACGTATTCGGGGTGAGCGGCTTCCAGTTCTTCCAGACGGCGAAGAAGAGCATCATATTCCTGATCAGAAACGGTTGGGGAGTTTTTGATGTAGTAGAGGGAATCGTACTGATGGATGGACTGTTTGAGAGTCTCGATTTCCTGTTTTGCCGTCATAGAAAAAGGGAATTTTTTATCAGGGTTCCAGGGTCACATAATACCCCTGCCGTCCACGCTGGACCAAGAGCAAAATACGATCCGGATTATTCATATCCGCAACGGCCTTATTGTAATCCTCTTCACTGTCCACACGCTTCTGGTTCATTTGCCGAATGATATCACCAGGATTGATACCGATTTTCCCGGCCGCACTGTTGGGAATCACTTCCATGACAACCATTCCCTTGGAAGCCATCAGCCTGTTGGCTCGGGCAAAACGCTCACTGTTCTCCTGGACTTGCAAGCCGAGCCAGTTTCGGGTGAATTCCTTGACATAACCTTTTGGGATGGATGTCACGCGAACCTTCCGTTCTATCATTTTGCCATCCCGCAAAATGGAAAACTGGATAACACTATCGACCGTATAAGAAGCCATACGGCCCCGGAAGTCCGATTTGTCTCTCACCTCATAATCATCGATCGCAATGATGATATCTCCGCGTTTCAAATCGGCTTTCCCGGCCGAACTTCTATCGGCGACACCAACAACGAGAACCCCTTTTTGCCGGTCCAACTGAAAATGGCGCAAAAGCTGGGTGTCCAACTCCTGCACGGAAACCCCCAGCCAGCCACGTCGGACTTTACCATAATGGATCAGTTCATCAACAATCCGCCTGGCATGGTCGATGGGAATAGCAAAACCAATTCCCTCTGCTTTTTGGAAGATGGCCGTATTGATTCCTATCAGGGAGCCATTGATGTTCAATAAAGGCCCACCGCTGTTTCCCGGATTGATCGAGGCATCGACCTGAATGAAGTCGCTGTACACCTTGTTTTTTCCAGCCCGAATGTTGCGGTTCAATGCACTAATGATTCCTGTCGTGACTGTGTGTCGCAAACCAAAAGGGTTACCAATGGCCAGCACTTGTTCACCGACCATTAAATCATCGGACCTGCCCATTTCAATATAAGGCAGGAGCTTGCCTGAGTTAATCTTGATGATTGCTAAATCAGATTTGATATCCGAGCCGATGACACTGGCATCGAACTCCTGTTTGTCACTCAGGACGACATGGATCTTCGCAGCTTTGGCAATAACATGTTCGTTGGTGAGAATAAATCCTTCACCATTGATAAGAACCCCTGAACCCAGACTACGCTTTTGGCTTGCGGTGGGAGGAAGGAAATCCTTGAAGAACTGGTCAAACAGGTTGTTGCCAAAACCTCTGAAGGGATTCCGCGCTGACCGGGAAATTTCTGTTGTGTAAATATTCACAACAGCCGGGCTGACTTTTTCTACTGCCCGGACAAGAGGGGTTCTGCGATTATAGCGTTCATCCGCAAAAGCCAAGGGTGGCCCCATCACGGCAAACACAAAAATAACCCAGAACCATCTTGAGGGAATGCGCACGATAAAGCAGGATAAATAAGTGAAGAGCAAAGCCCTACTCAACTTTGACGGCAATATATATGGTACTCCCTCCCCGCTTGACCAGAAATAGGACGGACGAGCCCTTTTGCACAGAGGCCATGAGGTTTTGGTAGTCCCGCATGTCTTTGACAATGGAGCGGTTCATTTCCGAAATGACATCACCCCGACGGATACCCGCTTCTGCGGCGGCATTTCCGGCAGTCACATCGGAAACCAACACTCCTTCCACACTTTCCAATTTCAGGCTTTGTGCCAACCCCTCAGTAATATCCTGAACCTGAAGGCCCAGAGGATCGGCCTTGGCCACTACCGTTTCCTGCGAATCTTCCAATAATTCTATGCTAACGCTAAGCGTCATCCGGGAACCATCACGAATCACCTCCACATCTACCACGGAGTTCGGGCGTGTTGCGGCAACAATTTTGGGAAGGTCTTCCATATCCTTGACCTGCTGACCGTCAAACATGACAATAACATCCCCACGTTTTACCCCTCCCTTGGCAGCTGGGCCATCGGGAATCACATCGCCGACAAGAGCCCCCTCACTTTGGCTGAGGCCAAAAGATTTTGCCAGATCAGGGGTGATTTTTTGAATCATGACTCCCAACCAGCCACGGGTAACGGTTCCTCTTTCTCTCAGGTCCTTTAAAATTCCCTTGGCGATATCAATGGGAATCGCAAACCCAATTCCTACATTTCCGCCGGTATTCCCTGAAATGATAGCAGTGTTGATCCCAATCACGTCTCCTTCGATATTGATAAGTGGCCCACCACTGTTACCCGGGTTGATAGAAGCGTCCGTCTGAATGAATTCATCATAAGGACCCGCACCAATGCTCCGGCCCAATGCGCTTACCACGCCCACCGTAACGGTGTGGCTGAGACCAAAAGGATTACCAATGGCCACCACCCATTCCCCCACCTCCAGGTTTTCGGAGCTACCTAACCTCAAAAAAGGAAAGTCCTTATTATCCCCCGATTCCCGTTTGATTTTAATCAAGGCAATATCGGTCTTGGGGTCCGAACCCACCAAGGTAGCGGTGTATTCTTTTTCAGTCCCATTGTCATCAAGGATCACCACAATTTCACCTGCCCCTTCTATCACATGATAGTTGGTCAGGATATGACCCTCCTTGTCAATAACGAATCCGGAACCCATACCCCGTTTTGGCCTTTGGTTCGGGCGCTCACCAAAAAAACGGTCATAAAAATCACGAAAGGGATCAGGAGACTTGTTCTGCCCAGGGCCGGGCCGAGGAACACGGAAATTTTTATGTGCGGTCTCTGCCTTGGCCTTGGTGCTCACATTAACCACAGCGGGGTTTTGCTTTTTTGCAATTTCGACAAATATATTACTCGCAAGTGGCTGGGTATGACTGCTTAACGCAAAAAGGGTCCCTGGAGAAACAACCAGTCCAAAAGGAAGTAAAAACACAAAAACCAGTGAAGGGGCACGATGGACAAAAGATTTAAACATATTTTTTAATCCTCAATTGGACAAACAATCAAAATGAATTTCCACAACGGAAAAAGAAGCCCCCAGGAAACAACCCAGGCTCTTAATAAGGAACGGTCAAATAATATAAAGCTTAATACTTTGGCTATTAATTTTCGGATAACAAAAAATTAATTTAAATTAATTTTGCAGGCCTCTAATAATGGATTCTTGGTAATTATATAATGCTTTTTCCTTTATTTACAACCTCAAAACCCTTAGATAGAACCTGCTGAACCCACTTTTGCACACCCTTCTCCAAACTAATTATATATTGACTCGCTTTATGAGATAAAAGATAATCGGCTATGGGTTTTCGCACTGACCTGTCCCTCAAGCCGACCAACCGAAATAACCGGTCAAAATTATTGAGCCTTCTACTTAATCAACGGAAAGAGTCACGTTTTTCACAGAAAGGACGTTCTTTTTCTTCTGATTTTTCCTGTTACTAACTTTGGTATAAGTTATGAGTCTGTTCTTGTCCGCCGTGGGTTTGATGATGGTCTTTGAAGGGATTCCTTATTTTTGTTTTCCGGAACAGGTCAAGTCCTTTGCACGCAAAATTCCGGAAATACCTCAGGGCACCTTGAGGGTGATCGGTTTTTGTCTCATGATGACAGGCTTGCTGGTGGTCTATTTAGGAGGAGGCATAGCATAAAATGATTAAACGACTATTCCTGTTTTCATTATTTGGAGTTTGGTTATTCGTAGCTGGTTGCGCAACGTGGGAAGAAATGACAGCCAAAACACCTCCCCCCCCACCGCCCCCTCCTGAATTGGCCTATCCTTTTGCAGACATTCCCGTTCCCAGTGGATTTGAACGGAATCATTCCAAGTCCTTTGTCTATGAGTCAGGAAGCGGCACAGTCAAAGTAGGTCGGTTATTCTTTTCCGGATGGGGCAATTTGAATGAAGTCATCAGCTTTTACCAGGACGAAATGGTCAACAAAGGCTGGAGCTTGGTTAACGCCATCAAACATGAGACCACAATTCTGAATTACGAAAAAGACGGCTGGGTTTGCACAATGATGATACATTCCACGCTGGGAAAAACATATATCGAAATTCAGGCAGGACCGAAATAACCCGGGGATACATGAACAACAGACCCGGCAAACAGTTACTGTTAAACTTCCCTTCCCATCCGGAATATGACTTTTCCAACTTTGTTGTTTCGGAGGGATCGCGCATTGCTTTTGAAACGGCAAAGGAATTCTGCTCCGAGAACCCGGCCCCCTATCAAGCCCTGTATATTTTCGGACAGAAAAATTTAGGGAAAACCCATTTACTCCTGTCAATAGGTAATCGCGTGGCAGAGAGAGAGTTGCGTGCAGTCTGCATTCAAGGACATGATTTCGTTGACAAATTAGGAGGCGACCCATCCCCTGAAGCCCAACAAACCCTGAAGCAACTTTTGAATGTTGATTTTTTTCTCATGGATAACGTGGAAAGCCTAACCAAATCCCCAACAGCACAAGAAAAACTTTACCATATCTACAACCAGATGATGGAAAAGGGTGGGAAGCTTGCATTCACCGCGAACCTTCCACCCGACAGAAATTCTGCCATGGAAAGCTACCTGACTTCCAGATTTCAGTGGGGAATGGTTGCGGAGATCAAACCCATTGACGATTCCACAACCGCCAAAATCATTTTGAAGCTCGCAAAAGATATCAACCTGACCATACCGGAATCCATCATCCATTTTTTGCTGTCTCGTATTGCCCGAGATTTTATTTCCATTCAAAATGCGGTTTCCTCCATTAATCAAGAGTCTTATATCCAGAAGAAAAAAGTAACCCTGCCCCTGGTCAAGGCGGCTCTCGATTTATCCTAGCCAACCATGAAGTCCTACAATATCTCCACTAGTCTAGCGCATTGGGCAAAAGAAATGCCGGACCAGCCCGCGATCATTGAAATCCGGACCAGAGCTCAAATTACCTTCAAGCAGTTGGAAGAAGAAAGCAATTTGATTGCATCCGGCCTTCTCCATTACGGCCTGAAAAAAGGTGACCGGGTGCTCGTGATGGTTCCTTATGGAGTGGATTTTGTAACGCTGACGTTCGGATTATTTAAAGCTGGAGCGGTTCCCGTCCTGATTGACCCGGGACTGGGCAAAAAAAATGTTTTGCGCTGTATCAAGCAATCCGAACCTCAGGGAATCATCGCCATTCCTCTAGTCCATGCCGTGAAAACCCTGATCCCGGCTCCGTTCAAGTCGATTAGGCTCTCAGTAACTGTTGGAAGAAAATGGTTCTGGCGGGGACCCACTTTGGATCAGGTAAAAAGAAACGGGCAACCAGGTTACCAGGTTGGCAATATCCCTGAAGAGCAGGCGGCGGCTGTTTTATTCACCAGCGGCAGTACCGGCCCGGCAAAGGGGGTCCTTTACACCCACGGCATGTTCGGCCAGCAAATTCGAATTCTATGCGAGCACTTCGGCATTCTTCCGGGAGAAAAAGATTTACCCACCTTCCCTTTGTTCGGTTTGTTCAGCACAGGGATGGGAATGACTAGTGTGATCCCGGATATGGATCCCACCCATCCGGCAAAAGTAAATCCTGAAAACATTATCCACCCTATCCAGAACTATCACATCACCAGCAGTTTTGGTTCCCCGGCTCTTTGGGACACCGTCAGCCGCTATTGCCAGAAAAGCAAGATAAAGCTTCCCTCCCTCCGGCGCATCCTGATTGCGGGCGCTCCGGTTCCCGGAACCTTGCTCAAACGTTTTGAGTCTATTTTAGAACCGGATTGCAAAGTCCTCACTCCCTATGGGGCAACGGAAGCTCTTCCTGTCACTTCTATAGAGAGACAAGAAATCGTGGGTGACACCTGGGCGCAGTCGGAGAAAGGGGAAGGAACCTGCATCGGTAAAGCAGTGCCAGGTGCTGAAATAAAAATCATCCAAATTTCAGATGAACCTATCTCAAAATGGGAAGAGGGCCTGGAAATTCCCAGGGGTCAAACAGGAGAAATTATCGTAAAGGCTCCCTGGGTTACTAAAACCTATTTCAACCGGGAGGATGTCACGCGTCTGGCTAAAATCCCGGACGGCGAAACCTTCTGGCACAGGATGGGAGATGTTGGCAAATGGGATGAGCAAAACCGGCTTTGGTTTTGCGGCAGAAAAAACCACCGTGTCATAATCGGTTCGGAAACTCTGTTCACCATTCCCTCTGAAGCCATATTCAACCAGCACCCTGATGTCAGGCGTTCTGCCCTAGTGGGTAAGGGTTCGGGAAATGATCGGGAACCCGTAATAATTATAGAACCAGAAAATAAGGATGGAGTCGCTAAAGACCGGAAAACCTTCACCAAGGAATTGCTGGACCTCGGGGCCGCATACCCGCATACCCGTTCCATAAAGAAAATACTTTTTTATCCAAACTTCCCGGTTGATGTGAGGCATAATGCCAAAATCTTTCGCGAGAAACTGGCCGCCTGGGCCGAAAGCCAGTGACCTTTCTCAAGACCCACAAGAATTAAAAACTTCACTATCCTAAATGTTTTCCAACACCTCAGATTCTCAAGCTAGTTCTTTCAATCCCTTCAGGATTTTATGGGGGATATTTTTTATAGCACTGGTTTTTCGTCTATGGGGGGTGACCAATCCTCTACTGGACTTTCATGGCTGGCGGCAGACCCTGACCGCCACGATAGCCTATAATTTTTATGCCGATGGGATGGACCTTTTTAACCCCCGCCCAAACATGATAAATTCGATTTACCACTTCGAATTTCCTCTTTATACCTATCTCGTTGCTCTTCTTTATAAATTTTTTGGTTTTCACGAAATTTTCGGACGAATAGTAGCCATCGCCTTTAGCATGGGTTCCCTCTGGTTTCTTTATCTTTTAGGAAAACGCTATTTCGATAAAACTTCAGCCATTGTGGCTTGTGGATTTTTTGCTGTTCTCCCTTTCAGTGTTTATTATTCCCGTACTTTCATGCCTGAGGCGGCTATGCTTTTTTTCTCCATTTCAATGGTGTATATGTTTGCCCGCTGGCTCGACACCGGAAAATGGAGCGATTTTATTTTCGCGTCACTCTTCGCCACCCTGGCCTTTCTGGTTAAACTTCCCACTCTTTATATGGGGGGACCTCTCCTATTCCTGGCCTGGAACAAGTTTCGCGGGAAAATTTTCTACCAGCCACGATTGTATTTATTTGTAGTAATGATCCTCGCCCCTCCCGCCCTCTGGTACAGCTATATCGCCAGACTCCAATTTGAAACTTATGGTGGCGCTAATGTCTGGCTGGATATGCTCAAGGACTGGGAAATTCTCTTGACCCTCCGGTATTGGAAACTGATTTTCTGGACCCGACTTGTGGAGAAAATGTTCGCCTTCACCGTTTTTCCATTTTTAGTATTGGGAATGTGGGCAACAACCCAAAATAAAGAACGCTATGTTCTTCATACCTGGTTTTTCTCCATCTGCGCCTATTTTGTGATTGCGGCAAAATACAATTTCATCCACGAATACTATCAGGTCCCCATAATTCCAGTTGGCTGTCTATTTGCCGGGAAATTTATTGCGGATTTTTATAGGCAGAACGCCTCAGGCGCCTGGAACAAAAGGGTTTGGCTCGTTTTAATTATGATCGTATTTATCCCCATTCATTCCATCTACAAACTCAATAAAAGATTGAATTATAATGACAGCTATATAAAACTCGGCGAGGAAATTAAAGAAAACACCGAGCCGGATGACCTGATTATCGCCAATCAAGTCAACGCGTCTCCACAAATATTTTATTATGGACAACGAAAGGGATGGGGAGTCACCTTCGATCAAAAGCTAAAACCTAAAACTCTCACCGAGTATGTCAACAAAGGAGCAAGACTATACGTTATGGTTGGAGGAAACCTTGAGGAGAATGATCCTGAGCTCAATGAGTTTCTCAAGTCCCAACATCAATTCCTGAATAAAGACCCTAAGGTAACTCTGTTTAAACTGATTCCTAATGATCGGGCTTTTTTAAAATCGGGATGACAAGACTAAACCACCGCTCCTGAAACCCGCCCGAGGATAGATGGTAAAGTGTCGGCCTTTTTTGTTGCTATGGAGCCTGAGGATAGTTTTCGAGGTGAAATAACCCAACGCCGCACCGAAAAAAACGTCGGATGCCCAATGTTGATTATCGTTAATTCGGGAAAGGCCCGTCAGGGTGGCGATACCGTAAGAAATGGGGGCCACCAGGGGAACCTCTTCATACTCATTGGCCACCACCGTAGCAATGGCAAAGGCAGTTGAGGTATGACCGGAAGGAAATGATTTATTACTCGTGTTGGGACCATCGTAAGTGCTGGAATTATTATCCTTGGAAGGACGGTGCCGTCCTGTACTCACCTTTAAAACCGTGGTGAACAATCCGGTGACAAGAAAACTTTCAGCGGCCAGCAAAGCGGTGCGTTCCATTTTCTCATTCTCCCCAAACCGGCCGTAAAGATAAAATCCGACCAAGGCAGGGAAGCTATAAGTTCCGTTGCCAAACGGTTCAAAAAAATCTGACAAGTCATCGGTGGTAGAGCTTCGACTATCTTGTAACTCGCTTTTGATTTCATCATCCAGCATAAAAAAAACACCCGTCACACCTGCAACGAGTGAAGCGGTGGCCCAGTCAGAATTGTTCCAGCGCCAAGGAGATGTTAGAGCATAACCCGTATCGGAAAAAAGACCTTTAAAATATTTGCTGTCCAATTTAATTTTTCCGCGCTGATTTGACCTCTCCTTTTTATTCCTATGAGTTGAAGAACGGCTTTTTTTTCTGGCCAGCTCTTCGCCTTTACTTGCGAAATCGAACTCCCCTGCGTTGAAAAATAAATCCGTAGAATAATAATCGAGACTCTCCGCTGGCAACTCGACCAGACTTTCCCCTGCACTCAATGGTACCCGGCGGTTGTGGTATTCCGAGGTCACTTCAGCTAAGGCAGGAGTAACCATAAGGCACAGCCCCAGAACAACAAAAATCACCCACCTAAGCTTTGCGAGAATATCAGGATTTGCCATGGTCTTTTGACTTGCCTAGCCCACATATTGGGTAAAAGGTTCTAAATCACCCCAGCCCCTCTTTGTAAAAGAGGGGTCCATTCCAGCTCCACCTTCTACGAAGGGAGTTTTGGGGATTTGATTTTTTTATGTAGTCTTTCCCCTTTCAGGGCATGTGGAGTCCAGCGTCACGCTGGCCCACGACCTGACAATAATAGCATTGTATTTAAAAGATTTATTCACTTTTTGATAACCCACTTCCCACCCTTTTCCCACGGGCTGTGATTTTCCCGAACGCTTCTTCCAAGGTGTCCCTGTAAATCTTCGAATACCGCTTTGTTATTTTCGACCCTTCTGCATGAGCCAGGGCTTTCCCAATCCAATCATTGCTGTATCCATTATCCAGCATTATTGAGGCTATGAATCTGCGGAGATATTTGGACCCATAACCATCCAGCCCAGACTTCGTAAAACATCTCCTGATATGGGTTCCAGCCGCATCCGGGTCCATTTCCGGGAATATCCGTTCGTTCTGTTTGATTGGCCATGGGATTGGTTTTAAAATCTGGGCCAGAGGAGCACAAACCGGGATATTTATTTCCATCCCAGTTTTCCCTCGTTCTTTAATGATCCAACCATCTTTGAAGTCTTCAGGCCTCAAATAAACCACATCGGAGACATCCATGCCGGTATTAAGCCATCAACCAATAAACCGGCTTATATTCGTCAAGGACTCGCTCAGCAACCATTTCTATTTGCTCTAGAGATAACGGGGGCAGGATCTTCTTGTACAGTTTTTTATATGAAACTTTTGGCAGGCTATAGTTCTTTCCATAAACAGACTGGAGTAACCTTTTAAGAGC
>Ga0209554_1002958_pt1 | contig 11292 bp, 12 predicted proteins | sample MarorgKNORR_S2LV_5_FD_188221 | JGI IMG/M metagenome (GOLD analysis project Ga0209554, IMG submission 188221) | Marine microbial communities from the Southern Atlantic Ocean, analyzing organic carbon cycling - Bottom_A/KNORR_S2/LV (SPAdes) (version 2) | ecosystem: Environmental > Aquatic > Marine... | reverse complement strand
TGCCGCCTTCGCCCGCCGCTCCGCTGTGATCGATGAGATGGAGCGGCACGACGAGGTGGCGGTGGTCAGCCACTGTTTCCCACTGCTGGAGTCGGGGCTGGCAACGGGCGCCATTGTCCTGGTCCGTGACGTGACAGAGCTCCGTCGCCGGGACCGTCAGCTGGTGTCCAAGGATGCGACGATCCGGGAGATCCACCACCGGGTGAAGAACAACCTGCAGACCATCTCGTCGCTGCTGCGCCTCCAGGCCCGTCGGCTACAGGGGGCCGAGGCGCGCTCTGCGCTGGGCGAGTCGGTTCGGCGCATCGGGGCGATCTCGGTGGTGCACGAGATCCTCGCCCAGAGTGCCGAGGACGAGGTGGCCTTCTCGGAGATCGTTCGCCCGCTGGTCCGGGTGGTGGAGGAGAGCGTCTCGTCGCCCCTCCGGCCCCTGGCCTTCAGCGTGACCGGCGATGCAGGGGTGCTGCCGGGCCAGGTCACGACGACGATGGCGGTGGTCCTCACCGAGCTGCTCCAGAACGCCGTGGACCATGCCTACCCGCCGGATGCGGAGGCGCCAGACGATGAGCCCCCTGATGGATCTACCCCTGGACGTCAGGTCCGTATCGAGCTGGATCGCCGACCCGATGGCCTCTCCGTACGGGTTGTCGACGACGGGGTCGGCCTACCGGATGGCTTCGACCTGTCGGAGGCGACCGGTCTTGGCCTGACGATCGTGCGCACGTTCGTGGAGGGTGAGTTGGGTGGTCGGATCCGGTTGCTACCGGTGGATGGGGGGAGCGGCACGATGGCCGAGGTGTGGGTGCCTGCTGCCCGTCTGGTCGGACCGTGGGGCGATGCGAACGAGCCGACCACCTGAAGTGGCTGGCCGACCTAGGGTCGATGCCGTGAACGGTCGACCGCCCGAGTCGGGCATCTACGCCGGGAGGTTCTCATGACGATTCTCGTGAATGACGGGAGTCCGCGGGTCATGGCCCACCGCGGTGCCTCGTACGACCGGCCGGAGAACACGGCGGAGGCATTCGCCGAGGCCCGCAGCCAGGGTGCCGACTGGGTGGAGTTGGACGTCCGTCTCTCGGCCGACGACGTCCTGATCGTCAACCACGACGCCCACTACGTCGATGGCCGTCTGGTGCGCGAGGTCATGGCCTGTGACGCTCCCACCGACACCCTGAACCTTGCCGAGGCACTGGAGGCCTGCGAGGGGATGGGGGTGAACGTGGAGGTCAAGAACCTCCCGGGTGATCCGGACCACGACGCATCCGACCTGGTCTGCGAGGCGGTGGCAGGTCTTGTGGCCGCCTACCGGCCCACCGACGAGCTGCTCGTCTCGTCGTTCGACATCTCGGCGATGGACCGCATCCGTGCCACCGAGCCGTCGCTGCCCACCGGATGGGTGGTGGTGGAACGGCTCGGTGCCGACATGACGCTGGACCGGACGGTGGCGCACGGCCACCAGACGGTGTGCCTGTGGGATGCCCTGGTCGACGAGTCAATCGTCGTATCGGCCCGTGAGAGGGGCCTGAAGGTCGTTGTCTGGACTGTCGACGAACCCGAGCGGATCACCCAGTTGGCCGACTGGGCGGTGGACGGCATCATCACCAACCGGCCGGGGTTGGCTCGTTCGGTGCTTGACGGTCGCCTCGACGGCTGAGCAACGCTGTGTGGGAATCGGTCCGGCAGCCGATTCGGGGTTTCAGCCGAAGGCGGCTGAAGCGAGCGGTACCACCAGGTCCAGCGCATCGGGTTCATGCCTGATCGAGAGGCTCGTGGCCTCGCCGAGGTGGTCGCCGTCGACCTGCCACGGGACCGGACGCGACGCACTGATGGATGCCTCCACCACCTCCCGTTTCACGTCGATCAGGGAACTGGATTCCGGGGTTGCCCGTCCGACCCCCAGAGCACCTGCGAACACGGGTAGGAGCCTCCCGGGTGAGAGGGACCGGAATGTGACGATGGCGAGTGGCGTGTCCAGGGTCGCCTCGGGGACCAGAGAGATGCCCCGGGTTCCCAGATAGGTGTACGGGTCGGTGTTCAGGCACACCGTGAACACGCCGGGAACACCCTGGGCCGGATCGGGTGTCTCCGATTCCCCCAGGCGGCGGCTGGTTACCCGGAAGGCGGGTCGCCGGTGGTCGTAGTGGCGAACCCAGGTGTCGATGGTCGCTGCGATGAACAGTGGATGGCCGGCGAACCGCTTGAGGAGGCCGCCACGGCGCTCCACCTGTTCCACCACAGCGGCATCGAAGCCGATGCCGGCGTGGAACAGGAAGTACCGGTCGTTGATGGCTCCCAGGCCGATCCGGCGGATCGAAGCCGCCTCGATGGCGTCGAGCAGGGCGCCGGTGGCCTCGACGGCGTCATCGGGCAGGCCAATGGTGCGGGCGAAGACGTTGGTCGACCCGCCGGGTAGGGCCGCCAGTGCGGTGTCGGTGCCAACCAGACCGTTGGCGGCTTCGTTCAGGGTGCCGTCGCCGCCCAGGACCACGACCACGTCCATCCCGTCGTTGGCGGCGCTCTGGGCCAGTCGGGTGGCGTGACCCCGACGGGTTGTGGCCGCTACCTCCAGACGGTGGTCTGCCGAGAGGGCCTTCTGGATGACGATGCGGGTGCGGGCGGTCACCGAGGATGCCGACGGGTTCACGATCAGCAGGACCTTCACCGACAACTCCTCATTGGACTGCGCCGATGATGGCATCCAGGAGAGGCTGCATCACGCCGTCCAGCAGGCTTGACGGGGGTTGCGGGGCCGAACCCGTGTGGGCCACGACTATGCCGGACGGTCGGTCGATGGCCAGGACCTGGCCGTGGGCTCCACGCGCCATCGGTCGGACATGGTCGTCGAGGTGGCGGATCCACCACTGGGACCGGTACGACCAGCCGGGCATGGTCTCCATCCCGGCCAGGGCGAACAGGTCCCGGTCGCCGCCCAGGAAGGGTTCGTCGGCGACCTCCTCGGGGAGGACCCTGACACCGTCGACCATGCCACCGGTCCGGAAGAGGTCGCCGAACCTGGCGAAGTCCCGGGTGGTCATGTTCATCGTGGTCTCAGCACCCGACGGGTCGACCATGAAGGTGGCATCTTGCTCGGCGCCCAGGTGGCGCCAGATCCGTTCGGATGCCAGGTCGGCCAGGCCCTGGCCGGATGCCCGGCGGACGATCCACCCGAGGACGTTGATGTTGGGTTCCCTGTAGGCGAAGGCCCTGCCGTGCCCGCCGGCCCCACGAATCGTCGGGAGGTACTCGTAGAACGATCGGGGGCCCTCGTGTCCGGGTCCGAACGGCAGCATCCCGGCCGACCGCAGGTAGCGGTACACCTCGGAATCCCCGTCCAGGTAGTCCTCGTGGAACTCCATGCCGACCAGCATGTCCATGACCTGGCGGATGGTGGCGTCGTCCCAGGCGCTGCCGGCCAGCTCCGGCACCAGGTCGGTGACCGGGGCGTCGCGATCCAGGAGGCCTTCGTGGTCGAGCAGCATGGCCAGCGTGCCCACGACCGACTTGGCGGCCGACATGATGATGTGGGGCCGCCGTGGGCCGCCGTGGCCCCGGTACTCCTCGTGGATCAGGCGTCCGTGGTGGAGGACCACGAGGCCGTCGGTGTGGAGTTCGTCCAGAGCCATGTCCCAGGTGAGGTCACGACCGTCTGTGGTCCGGATGGACGGGCGACCAAGCCCGTCGGTGGAGCCGGCGAGTGGCCGATGAGCGTCGGAACCCCGCCAGACCGATCGGGTGGGGACCAGCTGCTGGATGTTGGAGAACGTCCAGCGGATCTGGGGCCAGGAGTAGAAGGAGCCGTCATCGAAGCGGATGCGGGCCTCCGGCGGTGGTGGGAATCCCTCCATCCACCTGACCTGGTCTGGTGGGGCCATCGCCGAACCCTAGGTCGGCAGGTCGTGGGCTGGGCCGGATGACCTGTACCCGATGTGGAAACTCTGTCCGCGTGTGGTGTCGTTGCCCCCTCTGTCGGGCAAACTCCTCGCCATGATCGTCGTCGTATGTGTGAAGCAGATTCCTGATCCAGCTGACCCCGGTGCGCTGGATCCCGAGACGAAGACCCTCAGGCGGGACGTCAAGCTCATCTTGGATGAGTCGGACTCCTACGGGGTCGAGATGGGCCTGCAGTTGGTGGATGCTGCCGGCGAAGGCGAGGTGAGGCTGGTCTCCATGGCCCCCCGCAACGAGGTGGGTGGCCTTCGTACCGCCCTGGCCATGGGAGCGGCGAGCGCCGTGCTGGTCAGCGATGAGGCACTTGCCGGATCCGACGCCCTTTCGACCGCCAAGGTGCTGGCAGCCGCCATTCGGCGCTGCGAGCCGGATCTGATCCTGACCGCCACCGAGTCCAGCGACGGCTACACGGGGACCGTTCCGGTCCAGATCGCCGAGCTCCTGGGCCTTCCGTCGGTGACGTTCGGCAAGGAGATCGAGGTGACAGATGGGGTCGCCACGGTGAAGCGCCAGACCGAGGCCGGTTTCGACCAGGTCGAGTGCCCGCTGCCCGCTCTCGTCTCGGTGACAGCCGGTGTGGTCGAGCCCCGCTACCCATCCTTCAAGGGGATCATGGGGGCCAAGAACAAGCCCGTCGACGAGCTGGACCTCGCCGGACTGGGTATCGATCCTGCGACCGTCGGCTGGGCCGGCGCCCGCCAGGAGATAACCGATGTAGCCGTCGCCCCCGCCAGGGACGCAGGCGAGTTGATCCACGATGAGGGCGACGCCCACGAACGCATCCTTGCGTTCATGGACGACCTCAAGGTCCTTTAGGAGTTCGTGATGGGAATCTCAAAGATCTGGGTATTCGGCGAGGCCACCGATGCAGGTGTCACCGCTTCGACGTTGGAGCTGATCACCAAGGCCCGCCAGTTGGCCGACACCGTGGAGGTCATCATGTCCGGTGACGCTGCTGGCGTCGCCGGGGCCGTGGGCGCTCACGGTGCCACTGCGATCCACACCATTGGTCCGATCGAAGGCTCGCTGGGTGGTCCCCGTATCGCATCGGCGATCGCCGGGGCCATAGCGGCCGGGACAGGTCCCGACGTGGTGATCTGCTCCACCTCCTACGACGGTCGTGACGTAGCGGGTCGTCTCTCAGCCAAGATCGATCGACCTGTGATCACCAACGTGGTGGACCTGGTCGCCGACGGTGACCGCCTGCTGGGTTGCGAGCCCGTGTTCGGTGGCACCACCGACGTGACGACCGGCTTCACCGACAGTGGAACCGCCATCTTCCTGGTGCGTCCCAAGTCGTTCACCGCTCTCGAATCCGGTGGCGGTCCGGCCGAGGTTGTCAAAATCGCCGTGGGCGATCTTGGCGATACCGGGTCGGCCACGGTCAAGGAGCGGTTCGTCGAGGAGAGCAGCGGCCCGAAGCTGGACGAGGCGGCGATTGTCGTGTCCGGTGGTCGTGGTCTCGGCGAAGCCGAGAAGTACGAGATGATCGAGACCCTCGCCAAGCTGGTGAAGGGTGCACCCGGAGCGTCGCGCGCTGTCGTGGATGCCGGCTGGGTGCCCTACTCCTACCAGGTGGGCCAGACCGGCAAGGTCGTGAAGCCCACCGTCTACCTGGCGTGCGGCATCTCGGGTGCCACCCAGCATCTGGTGGGCATGAAGGGCTCGGCCAACATCATCGCCATCAACAAGGACGAGGAAGCGCCGATCTTCGGCATCGCGGACCTCGGCATCGTGGGCGACGTGCACAAGGTGCTACCCAAGTTGATCGAGGCCCTCAAAGCCAGAGGCTGAGTTCCGGTCTGCTGCGGCGTAGGCCGCCGCAGCGGGTTCAACTGGCCGGTGTTGCCGAATCGCCTGCGCTGAGCGCCCATGCGAGGCCATCCAGGGGATCCTCGACGGCTATCTGCAGGTGCCAACCGGACGGCGGCGTGCCGTCGTCGAAACACCACCATTCCAGTTCGCCAATGGCCGCCCCCAACTGGTCAGCCTGAGGTGGCCAGTTGCCGTCCAACCCTGTCAGGGCAGCGGCACACCACCAGGCCTCGAAGCGCCCACGGGCCATGCCCCGTCGCTTGCCGTGGGCACCCCCTGAGGCGCCGGCCCAGGCCAGTAGGGAGAGTGCCTCGGCGCTCGACAACGAACGCCTGCGACCAGTCGTTCCGGTGAGGGCCTCCACGGCCTGGGCGGCGTTGCCCCGGATGCCCACAGCGGACCGCAGGCCGTTGGACTGCTCGGTCCAGGCGGCGGTGAGTTCCAGGAGGGCGGCCAGCCCCGGTTCCGTTTCGGGTCCACCTGCCTCGGCAGGCTCGACTGGTCCCACCCCGTCGAGTTGTCCGGCGGCGGGTACCGGGTCGTCAATGGCGTAGGCGCCGATCGTGGGTCCGACGACTGCTGGTTCCCATGGGGCGAGTCGTAGCGGCAGACCGATCGGATCCTCGAACAACTCGAGCCCGGTCAGGTCCTCGCCACGTGCCACCCGCTCGTGGGCCACCATGGAGCGCAGGGGTCCGCTGGCGACCTTGCCCAGATGGGCATCCAGTTCTTCCCAGGTGTGGCTCGAGGCGGCGACCTCGGTGAGGGAGGCAATGCTGAAGGTCACGGCATCGCGGAGCACTGCGCCGGCGGCATGGGCGGCAGGGGCCTCCAGGGCAAGGCGGTGTTCGGCGTGGTCGGCAGCGGGCCACAGTTGGTGGCCACGCTCGTGGGCGGGTCGGGACTCCAGGGCGATTCGCTCCAGGACCTCCCAGTCGCCATCGTCGCAGGAAGCGTCGATCAGACGCAGGAGCTCGTCCAGGTCGCCGTTGGCCAGTGCGCGCTCGAGGCGTTCTCCGCTCACCGGGCCGACCGTCGGGCGGGAGTCTTCAGACCAGTGGCCACGGGACCCGCCGTCCGGTGGCGTCGGCGGGAAGTTCGCCATCTTGGAGAATGGCGCTGGCCCTCGTCAGCACGGCGTCGCGCTCGAAGGCGTCCAGTAGGCGGGCGAGGTCCGCCGAGAGGCCGTCTTCGATGAGGCGGACCATGTCGGCGATCGGACCCTCGCCGAGGGGGTCGCCGGCGAAGTCCCAGATGACCGTCCTCACCTTGAACTGGTGGTGGAAGCAGAGGGCGTTGTCGATGGCCCAGAGGCGGCCGTCGTGACCAGCGAGCACGTGGCCGGACTTGCGGTCGGTGTTGTTGGCGATGAGGTCGAATATCGCCAGCCGCCGGAGGTCGTCGAACCGGTCGGAATCCTCTCGGATTGTGAAGTAGTGCTGTTCGTAGTCGCACGGTACGTACAGCTGGATCGAGCCCTCACCGAATGGCCCGTCCCTGATGATCGTGGGAGGTACGAGGCCCCAGCCGAGCTGGTGGGCCAGCTCCCACGCGGCTGCCTCGCGCTTGTACAGCCCGGTGGGGAAGTCATGCAGCGGGCGTTCGCCACGACCCGGCTTGTACACCCCCTGGAGGTGGGGTTCGTCGCCGGTGTCCGGGTGTGTGATGTCGACCAGGAACGTGGCGTTGGACGTCCACGGCATGCGACCCAGAACCGTGAGCTCTCCCGAGGAAAGGACCTCGACGGCCACGTCGTCGTCCACAGGCTCCCGTAGCCGGAACGGATTCACCACCTGTTCGTCCCCGGATGGATCCGTTGGCGTACCGGTCGAGGTGGCCGGGTCAGTTGGCACAGGGGCACCAGCCGTCGACCGTGGGGTCCAACGGGGCGCCACACCATTCGCAGGGTGGTCTTCCGGCGGCCACCAGTTGGCGGGCCCGGATGATGAACGCCGCCACCAGCTCCCGACGCATCGGGAACCTGGCCTGGGCGCCTACGAGGTCGTCGTCGCGCAGGAGCTCCTCGGCAATGAGCACGAGGCGGTCCGTGGACTGCTGGTAGGTGACGCCGAGGCTTCCCACGACCCAGTCGGCCTCCACCGGGTCGTCGAATCCGGTCTCCGTTGCCTGCTGGGTGGCTGGCCCGTCGACAGGCGGTAGGTCTCCCATGATCCCGTCCAGGAATTCGGCCAGCCCGGCCACCTGCTGCTTCTCCAACTTGAGGGACACCACCTGTCCGGCACGGCGCGCCTGGATGAAGAAGACCCGTCGCCCCGCAGCGCCGACGGTGCCCACGGTGAAGGCATCCGTGTCGTCCCAGTCGATCTCGGGTCGTTCCATCGCCGGGAGCCTAGGAGTCGGTGGTGGTCACGAGGGACCCAGCCCGACCAGTCGACCAGTCGAGTTGACGGTCAGCACCGTGGGCCGCTCAGGGCCGTGCAACACAGCGCTGACGGAGCACGGGCCGACCACAAGTCGTTGGAACAGGTCCAGGGGAGTGCCGAGGGCCTGGGCAAGCGCCGCCTTGATGGGGTCGGCATGTGACACGCAGACGATGGTCTCGCCGGGGTGGCGCGCAACCAGGTCGGTGACCTGCCCGGTGATCCGGACCTGCATCTCGGAGAATGACTCGCCTTTCGGGAACCTGAACGCTGAAGGCTGGCGCTGCACCGTGGACCAGGCCCTGAGCTTCATGAGGTCCTTCAGGCGCCGTCCTGTCCAGTCTCCGAACTCGCATTCGATGAGGCCGGTGGCGGTCCTCACCCGACGACCGACAGAGCGGGCGATCGGTGCGGCGGTCTCACGTGTGCGCTCCATGGGCGAGGCGTAGACGGCGGCGACACCCCCGCCGGGCATGTGGGTGGCCACCTCGGCGATATGCGAAGCCACCGTCTCAGCCTGCGCTCGGCCCACCTCGGAGAGGTGCAGGCCCGGTGCCCTGCCGGGGAGACGGGAACCGGTGGTCGGGGTACGCCCGTGGCGTACGTAGAGAACCAGCGTCGGGGACCGGTTGTTCGCTGTCATGGTCGTCGAACCTACCCTGCCACCATGGACGGACCCCGACTGCTGCTGGCGGTGCATGACGAGGTGGTGGAGTGTCGTGCCTGCCCGCGTCTCGTGGAGTGGCGGGAGCAGGTGGCCACAACGAAACGGGCCGCCTACATGGACCAGGACTACTGGGGAAGACCGGTGCCGGGGTTTGGGGACCCGGACGCCCGGATCCTGGTGGTGGGCCTGGCGCCGGCGGCCCATGGTGCCAACCGGACGGGCCGGGTGTTCACGGGTGACCGTTCAGGCGACTTCCTCTTCGCGGCCCTCCACCGGGTGGGCCTGGCCAACCAGCCCGAGTCGGTCGGCCCCGACGACGGCCTGCGCCTGACCGATGTGTTCATCACGGCTCCGGTCAAGTGCGCCCCTCCTGCCAACAAGCCGACACCGGACGAGAGGGCAGCCTGCCGACCGTTCTTCCAGCGGGAGGTGGCCGCATTGGAACGGGTGAGGGTGGTGGTGGTCCTGGGTCAGATCGGGTATGTGGCCACTGCCGCTGAGTTCGGGCTGCGGCCCCGTCCGAAGTTCGGCCACGGCGTGGAGGCGCCGCTCGCCGACGGCCGGACCATTCTCTGCTCGTACCACGTCAGCCAGCAGAACACCTTCACAGGTCGGCTCACGGAGCCGATGTTCGATGCCGTGCTGATCCGGGCGAAGGAGCTGGCCGCAGCGGGCTGATCCGGTCCGTACCTCCGGGGAGCGCCGATAGTCTCAGCGCCGTGCTTCGATTTCATCGCCTCCTCACCCCGGTTCTCGCCGTGTTCCTTCTCGCCGGTTGCATGTCCTCCGGTGAGCCCGTGTCGTGGGAGGACCAGGCGGACGAGTCGGGTGACGGCCTCGTGGAACGGGAGTTCACCGCTGCCTGCATGGAGGCCAACGACGACCTCTCCATGGTGAAGTCCCGGACGTTCTGCGCCTGCGTGCTCGACGGGGTACAGGAAGCCGTCACGTTCGAGAAGTTCACGGAACTGGATGACTTCATCGACAAGCACCGCGACGACGTCACAGCGGCGATGCTGGATGAGCACTTCGCCTGGTTCGTGGAGGCCACGGAGGCCTGCGTCGCCTGACCTGGCACCAGGTCTGAAGGGGGCGACTTACGCTTCCGGCGCCGGTTCCCCGGTTCTTCCAGTCCGGGTAGCGGTGCTTCAGCCGGCCCTGACCGGTATTCCCACCCGGGCCGTCGGGTTGGCCCATTCCGGCCACCGTTGCCGGCTCTTGGTGGCCAGCTTGTGCATGAGGGCAATGGCCCCCGGGTCGCTGTCGCCCGGTCGACCCTCGATGACGCCCTCCTCGAGCATCTTCATGATGATCTGACGACCCAGTTCGGTCCGCACGATCGTGAGGGTCCAGTCGTTGTTCTCGCCGATTCCGCCGGTTGAGATGTCGGCGTGCTCTGCGGCGAAGTCCGGGCAGTGTGTGCAGCCCTCGCGGGTCCAGGCGTGGCACTCCTTGAGGTTCACCTCGTGGTAGTCACCGTTACGCATCCAGATCTGGAACACGCCCTTGATGTTCATCTTGACCATCTCCTCCTTGCGGAGGCCGTACTTGGCCAGGAACAGTTCCTCGAAGATCGAGTCGTCGAACGACTTGGAGCAGAGCAGCCCGATGTTCAACTTGATCGGCTTGCCTGCCTTGCCCACCTTGCGGTGCCACATGACGGGTCCGATCGAGGTCTGGCAGCTCATCCCGACGAGGGCCAGCGAGCTGAGGCCCTGCTCGAGGGCCTCCGGCAGGGCCAGTGTGTTGGCCGAGTAGGTGTAGCGGCTACCAGCGCCGGCCAGCACCGACTCGCGGTCGGTGGCCAGGGCGGGCACGGCCTTCCAACTGTTGCCTCCCTCAGCGTCGGGCTTCTCCAGATGGCTGGTGAGGGCGCCGTCGATGATTCCGTTCTCAAGGCACCAGATGAGGATGGCTGAGACCAGGCCGCCGTCCTGGCCCATGGCGTGGACTGTCTTGTCGGAGGCCCGGGTGAGGAGCACGTCCTTGTAGATGCCCGACATCTCGTCCGGCCGACGCTCCCGTCCGAAGAGGTGCTGGTCGGCCTCGGTCTCCCAGCTCCGGAACCGGGGGCAGGCCCGGGTGCACGATGTGCAGCCCTTCTGGCCGTGGCCGCAGTCGTCCAGTCCCAGATCGTCTTCCAGATGGAACGGGGTGTACTTGCCGGGGGCGTGTTCGTAGCCGATGACATCGTGCGGACAGGCAATCACGCAGCCGGCGCAACCCGTACAGAGGCCGGTGTTGATGACCTCCTCGTAGAGCTCCTTCCACTGGAAGGACCATCTCTCTCGCTTGGCGGCCATTGGCGCCACCCTACCCATCGGCGTCGGAGGCGGCCGGACCCGGGTCGGACGCGACGGAGTGCCGCCCACCCTGCGGGTCGACGGCACCCTGATGGTGCCCCTGGCGGGACTCGAACCCACGCTCACGGCTCCGGAAGCCGATGCTCTATCCACTGAGCTACAGGGGCTGGGACGGGTC
>Ga0209554_1002955_pt1 | contig 11296 bp, 5 predicted proteins | sample MarorgKNORR_S2LV_5_FD_188221 | JGI IMG/M metagenome (GOLD analysis project Ga0209554, IMG submission 188221) | Marine microbial communities from the Southern Atlantic Ocean, analyzing organic carbon cycling - Bottom_A/KNORR_S2/LV (SPAdes) (version 2) | ecosystem: Environmental > Aquatic > Marine... | reverse complement strand
TAGTGCGCGCGGTGATTGAGGTGAAAATAACGCCCGAGCGCGAGGGTGGCTTTGACCGGTTGGCGACACGGATCGCCCGCTTTGATGAAGTGCACAGCTGTTATCTCATGAGCGGTGGCTTTGACTTGATGGTCGTCGTGGAGGGCTCCGACCTTAAGGGCGTTTCCTCTTTCGTATCCGAAAAACTGGCGACCCTTCAGGGTGTCGTTTCCACCGTCACGCATTTCATGCTCAAGCCGTACAAGGAGCAGGGCGTGCTGATGGCCGGGGAATTCAGCGACGAAAAACTGGCGGTCTCGCCCTAGTCAAGCTTCTTCATCGCCCAGTCAAGGGCGGCAATAAGTTTGTCCATTGTTTCCTCGGTCTCATCCCCCATGTTGGAGAGGCGAAAAGCCTGTCCCTTGAGCTTGCCGTATCCTCCATCGATGAGGATTCCTTTTTCCTTCATCAAGCCCTGCAGTTTCGGCACGTCGACCACGCGGCCGCCTTCCTTGGCGCCGTTGTTGATGCAGGTGAGCGTGATGGATTCATAACCGGCCTCCGGGAAGAGAGTGAAATTGTGCTTCACCGCCCAGTCGCGGGTCATCTGGTTCGTGGTGCGGTGACGCGCGTAACGATTGTCTAGGCCTTCGGCAAAAAATTCATCGAGCTTATGCGAAAGCCCGTTGATGTGGGCAATGCTCGGCGTGCTGGGGGTCATGTTCTTTTCGGCGTTGTTCTGGAATTCCAAAAAATCAAAATAATAACCGCGGTCTTTCGCTTTCTCAGCCCGTGCTAGAGCGGCCTCGGAGCAGACAAACACCACCAGTCCCGGCGGGAGCGCCCAGGCTTTTTGTGAGCCGGCCAGCAGCACGTCAATGCCGAGTTGGTCGAAGGGCAGGGGCACAGCGGTCATCGAGCTGACACTGTCCACTATAAACATCACCCCGGGATGCTTCGCCTTGAGCGCGGCAATATCCTCCAGCGGGTTCATCACTCCGGTGGAGGTTTCATTGTGCACCAACGTGAGTGTATCAAACTCGCCCGTAGCCAGCTTGGTGTCGATGGCTTCGGGGAGGATCGGCGAGCCCCAGTCCACCTGTAGTCCTTCAGCCTCAATGCCGCACCGCTCGGCGACATTCAGCCACTTGTCTGAGAACGCACCGCACATGCAGCAGAGAAGCTTCGTTTGTGCGAGATTCCGGATTGCACCTTCCATGATGCCCCAGGCCGAAGAAGTGCTGAGAAAAACTAGACGCTGAGTGCCGAGCAATTCCTGAAGCTGAGGTTGCATCTTGGCGTAGAGATCCTGAAAATCCCTGCTTCGATGGCCAACCATGGGCGTGCTCATAGCGCGCCATGTTGCTTCGCTGACTTCAACTGGTCCCGGGATGTGCAGTTTCAAGTGTCCCATAGTTTGGCAATCCATTAACGAATATTCAAGGTACCGCCATCCACGGGATAGGGGCAGCCGGTGATAAAGGAAGCCTCGTCACTGCAGAGGAACACCGCCATCGCAGCCACTTCCTCGGGCTTGCCCATGCGGCCGACGGGTTGAGCCTCGGAAAGTTTTTTGAACATTTCTTCCGATTGGTCCGGATAATTATCCTCAATGAAGCCGTCAACAAACGGCGTGTGAATGCGCGCGGGCAGGATGGCGTTGCAGCGGATATTGTTTTTCAGAAAATCTCGCGCCACGGCGTAGGTCATCGCGAGTACCGCGCCCTTGCTGGCAGAGTAGGCGAACCGGTCGTCGATGGCCATCACGCTCACTGTGGAGGCGATGTTCACGATTGAGCCCCCGGTGGATTGCATATGACCCACGCCGGCCTTCAGGCAGTTGAATACGCCTTTAACGTTCACGCTGAGCACACGGTCAAAATCCTCCTCGGTGGTGGTAAGCACATTGCCCACATGGGCAATGCCGGCGTTGTTGATGAGACAATCAATCCGGCCGCGCGAGCTGATGATCTTGTCGAAGGTCGCCTTCACCTTGTTCGGTAGAGTCACATCGCACACGTGGGACGATGCCGTGCCGCCGGTCTCGGCAATTTCCTTCACCACGGCTTCGCCGGCTTCCTCATTCACTTCCAGGATATCAACGGTCGCGCCTTGTTGCGCAAACGCTTTGGAAATGGCCAGGCCAATTCCAGACCCACCACCAGTGACCACTGCAATTTTGCCCTCGAGAGAAAACATCGGCGGCACTGTGCGGAAGAAGATGAGGTGGGGCAAAGAAAAAAGCCCGGCGATTGAGCCGGGCTTGGAATTTGGCTGCCGTTTTTCTTAGCCAAACAACTTTAGCTGTGCCTCGGCCTTAACTAGTTCGCGGGGCTGGTTGAGGTGGTTGTACACAATTGTGTTCGGGTGGATGCCGAAGGCGTGATAGATGGTGGCAAGCAACTCGGTGGGATGAATGGGATCCGTGTCCGGCGCGCTGCCGGTCTTGTCGGATTTTCCAAACACATTCCCACGCTTGATCCCCGCGCCCGCGATGACTCCGGTGTAACAGTAGGGCCAGTGGTCGCGGCCGTTGGCGTCGTTGTTGTTGCCGCTGGTGGAAAGACCTTTCTGCGGGCTGCGACCGAATTCACCGACGCACAGCACCAGCGTGTCTTTCAGAAGTCCACGCTCGTCCATATCAGTCAGTAAACCGCTGAGGCCTTTGTCGAGCATGGGGCCAGATTGAGTCTTCATTCGCTTCTCGAGGCCCTGATGCACGTCCCACGAATGGTTGTTGCTGTTGGCCACCTTGGGCCATATGACTTCCACCACGCGGGTGCCGGCCTCCACGAGGCGGCGGGCGAGCAGGCAGCTTTGGCCGAAGGTGTTACGGCCGTACAGGTCGCGGGTCTTTTCCGATTCCTGCTTGAGATCAAAGGCATTGCGGGCGCGACCGCTCACGATGAGGTTCAACGCCTGATCGTAATACTCGTTCAGGTTGAACTTGGCCACAGCCTTGTCGATCTCGGGCATGGCTTCGTTGATGGAATCGCGCAGGCGCGCGCGGCGGCGCAGGCGGTGACTGAACACCTCGGGCCGCATCTGTAAATCATCAATTTTCACGCGATCCATCTTTTTCATGTCCATGTCATCGCCAGCAGGGTAAAGCGTGTAGGGATCGTACGCCTTGCCGAGGAATCCGGCGGAGCCGCCTTTGCCGATCACGTTGCTTTCCTGTAGGGGGCGCGGCAGCATCACGAAGGGCAGCATGGGTTCCTCTTGCGGCTGGAGCCGGGTGATCTGCGAGCCGAAGTTCGGGAAGTCCTTCGGACTGGGCGGTTCCAACTGGCCGGATGGGCTCACCTTGTCAGTGGTGTAGCCGGTCATCATTTGGTAAATGGCCGCGGTGTGATTGAACAGGCCGTTGGGCGTATAGCTCACCGTGCGCATCATGGTAAACTTGTCATTTACCTTGGCGAGGTTCGGCAGCAGCTCGGTGAAGTTGACGCCGGGAATCTTTGTCTTGATCGGCTTGAACACGCTCTTCACGTTGGTGGGCGCGTTGGGCTTGGGGTCCCACAAGTCAAGGTGGCTTGGGCCACCTTGCAAATAAAGTAGAATGACGCTCTTGGCTTTGCCCCAGCCGGGGCCGCCGCCTTTCGTTTCCTTGGCTTGAGCCTGCAACTCCAGCATGCCGCCGAGCGTGAGCCCGAGCATTCCAGAGCCGCCCACGCGCAGCACGTCGCGCCGGGTCATGCCGAGGTGGCTGTCGCATAAATCTTTTCCGCGTTGTCCGGGTATTCTAATCATAGCTTATCCTCTTTCTTAAAATGTAGAGTTTTTTTCGGCTTTGTCGAGTCTTAGTGGTTGAACAAAAAAGCAGGGTTGTTGATGAGCGCCCAGGCAATATCCTGCGCGCCGTAGAGGCGTTTGTTGGACAATTGCTTGGTGCTGAGACCGACCGCGCGTTTGTAGGCGCGCAACTGCGGGTCTTCCGGCAGGGGCTTCTCGACGCGGGTCAGGGCTTCCTGCAGCGCCTTCAGCTTGGGATCGATGGGGCGGGGCTTCTTCGCGTTGGCCAGCGCGGTCTGCAGCTTTTTCAATTTGCCGTCCTGACCGCGGAAATAATCACGCAGAGTTTTCTTTTGCTTGTCGTTACGCTTGTCAGGAGCGAGGGCGAGCAAGCCGTTGATGTTCATGGGCAGGCCAAAATTCACCGGTTTCTTCCCGTCAGTGATGGACCAGCGGAACTTTCCGAGCTGCCAATTTTTGCCGCTGAATTCCTGCTTCATCACGATGGTCAGCAGGATGGGGCCGTCGTGCTTGGGCGCGTCCTTGATTTCAAATGACGCCTGATGCGGCTTGCCGGTTTGCGGGGAGACAGCCCAGCCATTGTTGTTGGGTGCCAGCTTGCCGTCGATGGACGTGGCCACGGCGTAATTCCCTTGGCTGAAATCAGCCTTGGCCTTCTCGAGTTTTAGTTTTTTCTGTTCCTTCGGCTTGTCCTTTGGCGCCCACAACAGCTCCAGCTCGGTGAGCACAAAGTTGCCATCGCCGGGCGCGCGGCCGGGGCCATTCTTCGGCAGGCGCTTGTCGGTAAGCGCTTCCAGGCGCAGACCGGTCAGGTTTTTCATCGTCGTCTCGGCAGTGAGGGTAAACGTGTCCTTGCCGTTCTTGCCGCTGGCAAAAATGATGCCGTCCTTTTCCTTGGCGAGCTTCGTGCCAATCTTTGACTTCAGCACCTTCGCTTCCACGGTGGTCCACGGCGACTTGTCGCCGCCTTTTTTTATCCACTCGGCAAACCGCGTGTCCTTGCTTTTCTGGTGATCCTTCAACGTCTTGTCAGCAGCGGCGATAGCGGACTTCTGTTTTTCATCGGCCTCGGCCTCGCGGGGGGCGTTGGAATTTTTGAAATCCTCCACCGTTTTCTTCGCCTCGGCGATAACTGCCTGCCGTACTTTTTCCTTCGCTTCAAGAATCGTTTTGAACTCTTTCTCGTAAGCAGCCATCTCGGCCTCCAGTGCCTTGTGCTCGGGCTCGATGGAAGCCAACAACTTCAGGCAGCTGGCAATTTCCTTGTCCGTTGCGTGGCGGCTTAAAATTCGCAGGAATAATTCGTCGACGAGTTTGCGGTCGTCTTTCTGCTCCTTCACCAACCTGGCGATGGCGTTGTTCTTGTCGCTGATCGCGGTGTCGACCGTGGGGCCGGTGATGAGCGCCATGACGGGCCCCAGCTGCAGGCCGCTGGCGCGTTCGCATTCGCAGGCGCTTTCGCGGGCTGGGCGGCCAAGGGTGCTAAGGAATCCGTCTGGCAGTTTCACTCCTGCATCGGGGAGCGCTGCCGCGCGCGTACCCGCGGGCACTCCGGGAAACTTCGACTGCGTGCCGGTCGCAAAATAAATCGCGTCGTACAACACCTCAGCCGGCAACCGCCGCGCGATGGCGTGCGAGTAGTTGATGGTGTCGTCCTCGTTCCATTGGTTGGTCGCGATGGTGAGTTGATAAGTGCGGCTCTTGCAGATGAGCTTCACCACATGCTGCACGTTGAACTCGCTCTTGATGAACTCCGCCGTGAGCCAGTCGAGCAGCTCGGGGTTGGAGGGCGGATTGCCCGCGCGGATGTCGTCAATCGGCTCGATGATGCCCACCCCGAGCAGGTAACCCCACAGGCGGTTGACATAACTCCTGGCGAAATACGGGTTGTCCGCGCTGGTCATCCACGCGGCGAGTTCTTGTCGGCGCGTGGATTTCTCCTTCTTTTCGTACTTGACCGTGAAGGGAAATTTAGGAGCGGTGACTGCACCTGTGCGCTCATGTTTGATGTCGCCATTGGGTTTATCAAATATTTCCTCGTAGAGAGCTTTCTTGCCTTCCACAGCGGTGCCGCCGACGGTTGCCTTGTCGGCTTTGACAAGCTCATTGTTTTTCTTTTGTGCAGTGTCCTGCTTGTCTTTGGCTTTGGCCGCGGCCTTGACTGCTGTAGCAGCCTTGGCCTCCGCGGCCTTTGTTGCGGCAACCGCCTTGTCAAGGGCGGTCATGGAGGTGGTGGCGGCTTCCCGCTTGTCACTGGCAGCCTTGGCAGCAGCTTGCTTTTCGGCGGGCTTCTTGGCCTTATCCCCAGCGATTCTCTTCGAGTTCGCTTCAGCATCCTTCGCGGCCTTATCAGTGGTATCAAACACTTTCTGTGCAGCCGCTTGCGCGGCCTTGGCGGCAGTCGCAGCCTTGTCGGCATTCGTCTTCTGAGCGGCGGCCTTAGTGCTTGCGGTCTTGGCAGCTTTCAACTGGGCAACCGCGGCTTTGACGGCCTTTCCGCTGGCCGGGTCTTTTTTGAGGCCCAAACGGGCGAAGAACGCGGCGGTCTCGTAGTACTGGTCCTGAGTCCAGCGCTCGAAGGGGTGGTCATGGCATTTGTTACAGTTGAAGCGTGTCGCCAGCCAAAGGTGAGTGGTGTTCTCCATGATTGCGTCAGGCTTGCGGAGAATCTTGTAGTAGCTTGCCGGTGGGTTGGTCTTGTTGGAGCCGCTGGCGGTGAGAATCTTACGCGCGAACTCATCGTACGGCGTGTTGGTTTTCACTTCATTGCGAATCCAGTCGCGAAACGCCTTGGCCCCCTCGGTGCCCAGGAATTTGCGGTTTACCTGCAACAGATCAGCCCACTTGTTCGCCCAGTGATCCACATAATCGTTGTTGCCGACGAGCTGGTTAATCAGTTCGTCACGCTTGGCGCGGGCATCGCGTTTGTCGGTTAGGAATTTCTCGACGACTTTAGTGCTGGGGGGAAGGCCGGTGAGATCAAGGTAAACGCGCCGCACAAAGTCGGCATCGCTGCATAGGCCGGACGGTTCAATCTTCATGCGCTGCCATTTGTCGGCGGCCAATTGATCAACCTTGCCCCATGCCTCCGGTTGTTTCCAAACAAAGCCCGAACGGTCGCCCATCGCGGTGACGGTGGTGGCGGCATAGGCACCCTCGAACCGCGCCAGCACGGGCGCTTCTCCTCGCCGAAGAACGGTGACGAGACCTCCCGCATCCGAGTCCGCCACATCCATGTTGCCGATTTCGATGAATGCCTCGGCGGTTACATCGCGCTTCTCGCCGTTGGTGTAGGTTGCCAGCACACGCATTTGCTGCCGCCCACCGATATTTTGAATCACCGGGTTTTGTGGAAACAACTCGATGGATTTCACGCGCGCGGTTTTTAAATTTAGCTTGGCGCCGCTGGCGATCCAGTCGTGCAGGATCCGGTAATACTTGGAACCGGCAGGGGTGACTTGGCTACCCTCGTGCGGCACAACGCCGGTGGACTTGAGCAGCATCAGGCTGTCCGCCGGCGATGCGACATTTACGCGTCGGCTGGCCAGTTCGTCGGTGAACGCTCGCACGTCATAAATTGGATCATACCCGCGCAGCGAAAGCTTGAAGCCGTTCTTGCCGTCCTTTGCACCGTGACAGGTGCCGGCATTGCAACCGAGCTTGGAAAGCACCGGCATCACGTCACGCACATAATCAATCTTTCTTATTGATTTAATGCCATTTACGGTGACCTTGGCAGTGGCTTTCTGTCCGGCCAACTCGACGATGAGTTGGTCCATGCCATCCTTGCTTGGTGTCACTTGACCGCGCGCGTCAACTGTGGCTATGCCACCCTTTAGGGTAAGCTTGGCCATGCGTGTTACGTCGGCGGAGCCCCCGGTGTTCAACTTGGCGGTTATCAATACCTGCGCGTAATCGCTCGCGCCAGTGAGTGAAATGTCCGCCGGCTCTATGCTCAAGCCAGTTACCTTTGTGCCCTTGGGCAGCACCTCGACAATGGCCTTTTCAGTGATGGCTCCGTTTGCCTGCGCCACGGTGGTGTTGATAACGGGTTTGCTTAGTGTGACGGGCAGGAATTTTCTTATCTCCTTACCGTTGGCAGCATCGAGAAAGCGAATATGTCCGTCACTGCCGGCGGCAGCCAAGGTTTTACCGTCCGGGCTGAAAGCGAGCGAGTAGATGCCGCTCTCTGTAATATCAAGCTTGGCGATTTCCTTGATGCCGCTGGTACGAAATTTATCGAGCTTCTGGATCTCGCCGGCATTGCGATCCCGCTCGCGCTTGGCTTGGATTTTTTTGATGTCGTCCGGCACCTTCTCAGGCACGTTGGCGGCAAAGATGACAATTTGCCCCTTGCCATCGAGGCTGCTGCCTGCGGCGAAAGCGGTGCCGTCCTTGTTGAAGCGCACATCAAACACGCGCCCGCGCATCTCGGGGAACTTGCGAAGCAGGTTGGCATTATCGCCAATCACGCGCTTGGTTTGGCGGAAAATGCGGAAGAGCTGCGGGGCTCCGTCTGCGCCGCCCACGAGAATGTGCTCGTGGCTCGGATGGCGGTCAATGGCCGCAATGCCTCCCTTGAGCGCCTTGGGCGTGATCGAGGTGATGTTGTCAATGAAACGCGAATCAGCAAAAACCGTGAGCTTCGCGGTCATGTCGCGTCCGACGGAGATAATGTGTTTACCTTCCACATCGTAGACCGTGCCGAGCACCCAGTCGGTGTGGGCGCCCTGATAAAAAATCTGTTCGCCTGTCTTGGCGTTGATGGCGCGCACGGTGTTGTCGCCGCAACCAAAGGCGATGGCCGAACCATCGGGTGACCAGCTGGCACCGTACACAGTGTCAAATGTTATCGGCCGCGACAGCGAGAGTTTTTGTTTTGCCACATCCCAAACCTGCACTTCACCCATTCGCGCGGGGTTGCCGCCGGTGACGGCCAGCGATTTGCCGTCCGGCGAAAAACGCACGGACTCAATCCGCTCGCTCATGCCAATGAGCCGCCCGGCGAGGCCTGAACCATCCGCCTTGTGCAGCAGCACTTCATGGAAGCCGGCGACGGCGAGCCACTTGCCATCGGGCGAGTAGTCCAGCGATGTGATGACCGGCGGCAGCGTGTAGAGCGGTGGGTGATCGGCATCCACTAGTTTCTGCGCGCTGGCGGGCGTGTCGTCCTTGGCGCCCTCGGCGATCCAATTATTGATGAGCTCAATCTCGGCGGAGTGCAGCGGTTTTTTGCCTTTGGGCATTTCGGCCTCGCCATCCTTGTCCGGCGTGATTAGCGCCAGCAGCGCGCTCTTGGCAGGGTTACCCGGCACCACCGCCAAGCCTTCGTCATCGCCGCCGGCCAGCAAACCCTTGAATTCGGTCATCACATACCCTCCCTTGGCCTTGGCTGGTTGGTGGCAGCCTTGACAGTGCGCCTGTAGGATCGGGCGGATTTGTTTGTAATAACTCACCTCGCCGGGTGGTGTGAGCGGCGGCTCAGCGGCGGAGGCGGAAAAAGTCAGGCAAGTGGTCGCGACAACCACGAGGAAAGTGCATGGAATACGAATTTGCATAGGCGATAAATTCTAGATTAATCGCCGATTCGAGGCAAACCGAATCGGTCTAGAATTAGATGCAATTTCCGCCAGAAAATTCGCACTATTTAGTGCGATTTTTTAGAATGAGAACCGGGACGGGATTTTTCTTCCATTGCTCTATGAATTGCGGAGGGATGCTCCCGGAGGCCGGCCCCACATTGTATGATCCCAAAGCGATGTCGAGATCGCCGTCCAGGTCAATATCGCCAACATCCATCGTGAGCCAGCGGCCGCTGCGGGTCGCGGGCAGCGTGTAGGCGGCGAATTCCATCGGCTTGTTCTGTTGCAGATAGACAAAGCCGGTGTTCGGCGAAAGATCATATTTACCAAAATAGGCGATGGAGGCGATGTCAAGATCGCCGTCCCCATCGAAATCGGCCGCCACTGCGCGGTAGGCGCCGTACTGCGGGAAGAAAAAGGCATCGTTGAAATTATTTTTGCCATCGTTCAAATGCAGGCGCACCCCATTGTAGGGTTTGCCGGGATAGTTGTTCAGCTCGCCGTTGTCGCCATTGGAGATAAGTAAATCGGGGTGGCCGTCCTTGTTGAAGTCCACCACCTCAATATGAGAATGACCCCAGGCCGGTTGTCGCATCAGAATCATGCGATGATCAAATTGGCCGGGGCCGGTGCTGAGAAACAAGTGAACCGCTTCGCGCGCTTGTCCGGTGAGAATAACGAGATCCGGGATGTCGTCATCATTGAAATTTCCGGTTGCGACATTCAGCCCGCCCGGCAAGTTCAGCAGAGTGTGCCGCATATAACCTGTATCAGTCTTCTCCAGCCAAAAAACACTCCCCAGCATGTGGCCATGCTCGGTGACGACCAGATCTTCACGGCCATCCTGATTCAGATCCACCGGGAGCACATCGGTGGGCCGGTGCAGAACGCCGGCCAGGGATTCGACTTGATCCCCGTTAAAAATAACCAGTGCGCCTTGAGGGACGAATGAGGGAAACATCGTGCCGATCAGGGGCGCGAGAATTCCATCCCGCGTGGGAACGAGGGTGGCCGGCGAGGAGTCAAACTGCCTTGGATTCGGCAGCCAATTATATTCGGGGTCGAGTCGATACAATTTATCCGAGGTCTCGTGCACGACCCAAAGCCCACCCTTCTGGTGGTTGACGCGGATCGTCATGACGGCCGCATCAAAAATCCTTTCCGGCTGGAGCGGCTCGAACAAGCTCAGGCTGCTGGAGACCTTGGGATTGGGCACGGGCAGTTGTTTGGGGGATGTTTGAATATAATAATCAACTATATCCTTCCAGTCACGAACCGACATCATCGGGATGGTTGGGTAAATGCCAGCCGCCAGAACCCGCTCGAAGCCGGTGGGGTTGATCAGGCCCTCGTCGGGAGGTTGCATGCCGATCCACGCGGCCATTCGGGGAAGTGTTTTGCTCCAGTTCACCTGTGTGAGCACATCCGGACTCGGGCGTACATGACAGACTGCGCAAAATTGAAGAGACAATTTTTCCCCATTGGCAATGCGGTCAGGAAATGGCCGGTGATCAGGAGGGGAAGCGAGCTTTGCCGAGGATTGCAAACTGTTCGTGTGAATGTGGACAACCCGACCGGGCGAGTTTGTCTGCTCAGGGGCCGGGTTGGAATTCCCGTTGGCCTCGGGAGATTTGATAAGGGAAGCGATGCTTTCCCATTGTGTTGCGCCAACAATCATGATCATCAACACGCCGGCAATCAACGCTACTCTGTTGATGTCCCGATCCGTCACGGGCTGAATGTAAGGCAGATTGTTCGCGATGCCAATGCTTTGCTTTGACTTGCAAATGGCACATGACGGCCTAGTCTGCGCCGATGCGCAATCAATCAATACTGGCGTTGCTGTGTTCCGTTTTTGTCTTGTCCGCGCAGGAAAAAAGACCGGAGCTGAAATTTGCCGATGAGTGGGTGAAGAACTTCCAGTGGCGTCCCATCGGCCCGGCCAGCATGGGCGGGCGGATTGTGGACTTGGAGGTCGC
>Ga0209554_1002952_pt1 | contig 11307 bp, 13 predicted proteins | sample MarorgKNORR_S2LV_5_FD_188221 | JGI IMG/M metagenome (GOLD analysis project Ga0209554, IMG submission 188221) | Marine microbial communities from the Southern Atlantic Ocean, analyzing organic carbon cycling - Bottom_A/KNORR_S2/LV (SPAdes) (version 2) | ecosystem: Environmental > Aquatic > Marine... | reverse complement strand
CAACGTAAGTGGCGTACACTTTATCCGGCTCCGTGTCCACCCGGAAATACAACACGGCGTGCCCTTTGGGGCGTCGTGGGTCTCCTATGTCGAAGGTTAGGTCCATACTCTCTTGTGCTTTCCTTGCAACAATCGTCCGGGCGGATCGGTAAGCCCATTATAGGCTATGGCGGGAGCTAAGGACAAACCCATCCGGGGCGGATCAGGGCGATTGCGTCCTAAACGCAGCTAGAGTGATTCCCAAGTGGCCGGGTCAATGGTTATCTTGCTGACGCTCGTCATTCCCGAGCAGGCGGGAATCCAGAAGGCCGGCACAATCGCAAACGGCACGGAGAGGCCTAAGTTTCTGGGACCCGGCCTTCGCCGGAACAACGAGCGGTGTGCCCTGTTCAAGGCGTGCTTTATCGCTATGCAAAAGAATAAGACTCAATCGGCCTGTGGGGCCTATCACTACGCCGCCGAGCTAGGCGGTTACATGATAGAATAAGTCAGGCTCGCCGGAGACCCAAAAGCCAAGAGGAGATTGCACATGGCCGAGCAACAACTGAAGATATTAGACTACGACAAGCTGGAGATCGGTGAGGAGTTGGGCTCCTACGAATACCTCCTCACCCAGGAAATGCTGGACAACTTCCGCGCTTCCATCGATGACCCTGAAGCCTGCTTTCCGACACTGGCCGTCAAGCACGATGCCACCGCTCTGAACATGGTTTACAACGACACCACCGGCGGTGTAAACGCCGGCAACGAGGTTGAGTTTTTCAACCCCCCCATCCCCGGCAAGAAAATCTTCGTCAAAGGCCGCATCGCCGACAAGTACCTCCGCCGGGACAAGCCCTATCTGGTGATCGAGGCCACCGCCACTGATGAGGACGGGCGGTTGCTAGAAAGGCTTAAGACGTACCAAATGAAAAAACCCGATGAGGTAGGAAAGAAATGGAATCCACAAACATAGAGATCGGCGCTCAGATTCCCTCGGTTACCAAATCCGTGACCACGGAAAGTATTCTCCAGTTCGAGTCCTGCGCGATTCTGGAGCGCGAAAATATCCACAACAACGAAAAGCTGGCCAAGCAACGCTTGGGCACCACTTATACGCTGGCTTCCGGCCGTATGTCGATAGCCTTTGCTTCTGAAGCCATGCGCAAGTTCTTCGGTCCCGACGTCTTCCATCACACCGGCTCCGTCAATCTCAAGTTCCTGCGCCCGGTGAAGAACGGGGATACCATTACCGTCACCGGCTCGGTCAGCAGCCAACGGCAGGTTGAGAATGGGACGGAGATCACGGTGGACCTCCACTGCGGGAACCAGAACCATGACAGGACCGCCGCCGGCATCGGTACCGCCATCGTTTAGCAACGCCGCTTTGGATCAAAGCACCGGCTTATAGCCCGGTTGCATCCAATATACGGAATGATTACACTGCGAATATATCGGTCCTTAATTTAGGAGGAACATGCCGGATCCAGAGTATGGCAAAGTGGAGATTGAAGTCATCTACTGCTTGGCTTGAGGCTACTATCCCGTCGCCTCGTGGATGGCGACCGAGTTGTGGACCGCCCATGACCCCGGAGATGTGGCGATCAAGCTAACCCCGGTCCATCAAGGCAGGCTTGAGGTCATGCTGAACGGGGAGAAGATTTTCGACCGCAAGGCCGACCCCAACGGGTTCCCCAACCTCACCAAGATCAACGAGCTAAAAATGATGGTCGCCGAGAAGATATTCGAGTTCGATACGGCGGTGGCCAGCGGATAATAGCGTGCCTAGGCTAACTTAGGATAACTTCGTTAGGATGCAGCTCTGGGGTCTTTTCCAGGGCTGCATATTTTGTGAAACACAGATACATGGAGCGTAACTAGTGGCCAACCAAGAGCATTTAGCGGTGGTCAAAGCCGGCCCCAAGTCCATCGCCGATTGGCGTGAGGAGAACCCGGGAGTCGCATTGGACCTGGAAGGCGTAGACCTATCCGACGCCGATCTAAAAGAGTGCAAGATCAGGAACGCCAACCTGAGCGGCGCCTCTCTTGCCGGAGCATCTCTCTTCCGGGCCAGCTTTGCCGGCGCGGACCTATCCGGCGCTAACTTAGAAGGCGCCGATATGGGCCGGTCTACTCTAACCGGCGCAAACTTGGAGGGCGCAAATTTAACCAACGTAAATCTGTATTGGGCCGACGTTAAGCGGGCTTCGCTACGGGGAGCCAACCTTCGCTGGAGCCGTGTGGTGCGTGCCTGCTTCCTGAGCGCCGATCTGACCGGGGCCGACTTTAGCATGGCGACCATGTTGGAAGTAGACCTTCGCGGCACGGATCTGACCAACGCTTGCTTTCAGTCGGCCAACATGAACGGGGCGGACATGGATCGGGCGGTGATGACCGGCGCGGATTTTACCAAGGCGATGATACGCGATTCCATGTGGACTATGTCCGACATGAGGGGTGCTAACTTCGACCGGGCCAGCCTCCACCGTTCCGACCTCAGCATGGCCAAGTTCGACGATACCACTCGATTTCCCCAGGGTTTCGATCCCTACCACACCGGTGAGAAGGATGTGCTGGACTGAAGCTCTGAATACAGCAGTTCCGCCGGTAAACCTCGGGAGGTTTCCTTGGGAGTATTGCTAGTCTCCGCCCATCGTTCCGGCTCCGGCAAGACCAGCCTGGTAGCGGCGCTTCTGACCCAGATGCTCGCTGAAGGCCGGACAGTTGCCTATTACAAACCATTCTCCACCTCCCCGGACAACGACCCGGATATCTCATTTATCTCCGAAACGATCCTGGCCGGTTCGGACAGCCCGCCGGTTCCTAAGCCTCTGGCACTGCCGAGGAACGCCTCTAACGGCCCTCTCCTGCCGGAGGAACAGGCCCAAACCATCCGTCAGTCTCTATCAGAGCTTCAAAGTACCGCCGGCGTGGTCATGATAGAGGGCCCCGACGCCGTGTCACCGGATGGAGAGCCTTGGTCCCTCCCTAGAGACCTGGCCCACGTGTTGCAGTGCCCGGCGTTGTTGATATTCCCCTACGCTAACGGACTGGACTTCCAGACGGTCCTAAGCACCGTCGAGAGCTTCTCCCCAGGCTTGTCCGGACTTGTCATCAACGGCGTGACCAGCTATCGGCAACGAGACGTGGAGCTGGGATCACTGGCTCAACTGCGCGCCGCCGGGGCAACGGTATTTGGCGCTATCCCCGAAGACCGGGTCATGCTGGGAGTAACTGTGCAGCAGATCTCCGAGCAGCTAGGCGGCCGGTGGGTCCAAGACCCGGTGAACACGGACGCCTGCATCGACCGGTTCTTGTTGGGCGGCAACATAATGGACGCTGGACACACATACTATGGACGATACGCCAATCAGGCAGTGATCGTCCGGGCGGAGCGGCCCGATATCCAGCTGGCCTGCCTGATGGAAGACACCAAATGCCTGGTGTTGACCGGCGGCTCCGAACCTTCGGACTACGTCAAAGCCGAAGCCCTGGAACGGGACGTACCATTGATCTCGGTGACCGGAGACACGCTGGACACCGCCGAGGCCTTGGCGGGCGTTTTGGAACGGGCCAGGCCTTACTCCCAAACTAAGGTACAAAGGTTCGGCCAGCTCATGCGGCAAAACTTGGACATGGAAGCTCTTTCTGCCGTCTTGACCACGTCATCATAGCTTGACTTGCAACCCGCTTCCCACCTAGAATAAGACTAGCTGTCCCGTACGGGACAGCAGCGCTCTGGAGGATACTATGGCTATCACAATGGACGGCGTCGAGCTCGGAGTCAGCATCAGCGAGTTGGCGGCCACTAAGATAAAATACTTCGCGGAAAAGCAAGGTCTCAAAGACAACATCGGCGTAAGGGTTGCGGTCAAAGGCGGTGGCTGTTCCGGGTTGACCTACGATCTGCAGATCACCGACCAGGAATTGGAGAGCGACAAGACCATTGAGCAGTACGGCGTAAAGGTTATGGTCGACAAGAAAAGCTACATCTACTTGGTTGGGACAGAGTTGGAGTTCTCCGACGGTCTCAACGGTAAGGGATTCGTCTTCACCAACCCCAATGCCAAGAAATCCTGCGGTTGCGGTACGTCCTTCAGCGTATAGCAACAACCAAAACGGTACTGTTAGACGCCGCCTTTCTATAGCTAAAGGCGGCGTCTTTTAAATTCCGGATAAGTCGGAGGAGACCATGGCCCTACTGCGTTCAGCCCTCCATTCCATCACCGCGGCCGCCGGAGTAGCGTTCCACGAGCGGCACGGTTGGGACCTGGTCATGGTGTACAGCACCGCCGAAGAAGAATACCAGGCCGTGACTACCGCGGCGGGCGTTCACGACACCTCGTACATGGGACGCCTCAAGGCCATTGGGGACGACGGCTTGGACCTGTTGAACCGATTATCCACCAACAAAGTGCTGGACCTGGAACCGGGGCAAGGCGCTCCCACCATCCTGACCACCGACCGGGGACGCATCCTGGACTTGATCGGGGTGGTCAACGTTGACGACTATATATTGTTAATCACCAGTCCTGGAGCCCAACAACAGGTGATTGACTGGCTGGACAAATACACGATAATGGAGGACCTCGTCGTCGAGGATATCACCGAGGAAACGACGATGCTGTCAGTTTTGGGTCCGGCCAGCCAGGTTGCGGTGGAATCGGCGGCGGGAATCTTGCTGAACGAATTGCCGCCTTATCACTCCCTCACGGCGGAAATGGCCGGCCACCGAGTGCGTATCGTCAATCGCCCCTTTGGAGAACTGCCAAGCTTCGATCTTTTGATGGATCCGGACGCGGCAGCCGGCGTTTGGGACCACTTGTCGGCGTCGGGAGTCCTACCGGTGGGAGAAGAGGCCTTCGAGGCGGTACGCTTGAGCTACGCCGTTCCCGCCTATGGCCATGAACTCGGCGAATCTTATAATCCCTTGGAGGCCGGGCTTATTGGGTCCATCGATTTCACCAAGGGCTGTTACATCGGCCAAGAAGTCATCGCCAGGCTGGACACTTACCAAAAGATACAGAAACACCTGGTGAGTCTGGAGTTTTCCGCGGATGCCACGGTGTTCGAGGGCGATACTCTGAACGACGATGGGCGAGAAGTGGGGAAAGTAACTTCGGTGACCCGGATACCGGCCGGACAGGGCTTGATCGGCTTGGCGTACGTGCGGAAAGCCAGCGCATCGCCGGGCAACGTCTTGGAGCTTACCGATTCGTCCAGCGGCCAGGCGGAGATCATGGCCCTACCTCAGATGTTCGGACCGGAACAGAGCTAGATAACCCAGCTACTAACTACCTGCTACATAAATTCGGCGGCTACCTGGATCTTCCCGTCGGCATCGGCTTCCATCAAGGCTATGAAATCGTAGCCACGCCGCCGTAGCTCCTCTCCCCCACCCTCCCGGCGGTCCAACACAGCCACCACTTTCACCACGGTGCAGCCCTCCCCCTCGGCCGCTTCGATAGCTTGGAAGAGAGACCCTCCGGTGGTGCAGGTGTCGTCTATGATAGCTACCTTGCTGCCCACCTTCAGTGGGCCTTCTACTCCTTTGCCCGTGCCATGACTCTTGGCTTCCTTCCTGACGATGAAGGCCGGTATCGGCGTTTCGTTGATGTAGCTGGCTAGAGCGATGGACGCGACGATCGGGTCGGCCCCTAGAGTTGGTCCCCCCACAGCTTCCGCACCGGCTTGCCGTAGCACGGGTAGCAGGGATCGGGAGATCAAATAGGCCCCTTCAGGGTCCAAACTCAGCAGCCGTCCGTCGAAATAGTAGGTGCTCTTCTTGCCCGAAGTGAGGGTAAAATCTCCGTACTTCAGCGCGCCTTTCTCCAACGCTAACTGGAGAAGACGGTCAACCCCTTCGCTCACTTACTCCACCTCCCAGATTCATACGAACGTATCTGAGCTATTGCCGCGCGTATAAGTTCTGCTCTTGAATATACTCCGCTACCGAGTCAGGGACCAACTCGCGCACCGATTTCCCTTGCCCTACCCGGCGCCGGATCTCAGTCCCGCTTATATCTACCATGGTCGTATCCAACCGTGTCAACCGGTCAGCGGCCTGGGGAAAGCTGCCTAGCCAGGCGGGCCAGTCGAAATCTTCGTAGCCCGGACGGGTCGCCACCACCAGATTGCACAGTTCTAGTACCCGCTCCGGCTCCTTCCAGTCTTGAAACCGGCTCAAGATATCTACTCCGACGATAAAATACAAAGCCGCGTCTGTTCCCAGGCTGCCTCGCAACTCGACCAGTGTATCCACGGTATACGTTGGGCCGCTGCGCCTCATCTCGTTGTCACAAACCTGGAAATACGGATTGTCGGAAGTCGCCAGCTCCACCATGCGCAGCCGGTCCGCCACCGGCGACAGGTACTCATCCGCTCTCAACCTTGGCTGTCCCGTGGGGATGAACAGGACTCGCTCCAGATCCAGCTTAAGCCGGACTTCTTCAGCGATCTTTAGGTGTCCCAAATGGATCGGATCAAAGGTTCCCCCAAGAACACCTACCCGCACGCTAGAACCACCCGATCTCAGAATTGCCGATCCTTATCGTATCCCCCGCCTCTATGCCCGCATCCTCCAACATTCTGGCCACACCGTTCTTGTTCATCTGGTCCCATAGCTGCAATAAGACGCGCCTATCCCTGGTATCCGCCATGCCGACCAGCCGCTCCAATTCTTGGGCTTGCACAACGAATACCCCATCTTCGCGACTGACTCGGATTGGGGTCCTCTTGCTTTGCCCCCACTTCACCGGTTCCGGCACGATCTCTTGTTGTGCAGCCTCTTTGGCCGTATCCGCAAGCAACTGCACAACCTTGCCCAGGAGCTCGTTCACTCCCTCTCCGGTTACAGCCGACATGAACAACACCTCTAAGTCGTCTATTCCATCCTCTTTGGCCCGTTGGCGTATCGAGTCAGCAATCTCGTCCTGCAGTTCTTTCACGTCGGTGAGATCCATCTTGTTGACGACGACGACCTGGGGTTTTTCCGCTAGTTTCTCACTAAACTGGCGCAGTTCATTATTGAGCATCTGGTATTGCCGGCCTGGATTTTCGGCCAATCCATCGACTACATGGATATAAACCCTAGCTCTTTCAGCATGCCTTAGAAATTGGTGCCCCAATCCCACCCCGCTGTGAGCCCCTTCCAATAATCCAGGAACTTCCATCATCACGAAATCTTGCCCATGGGCGCTCACCACACCCAATACCGGCTCCACTGTCGTGAACGGATACTCGGCAACTTTGGGTTTTGCTCTCGAACACCGGGAGATCAATGTCGACTTGCCCGCGTTAGGACATGCCAAAAGACCCACATCTGCCAGCAGCTTCAACTCGAGAAACAAGATCTCCCGGTCCCCGCGTTCACCATTTTGGGCCAACAACGGTTCCTGGTTAGTCGGCGATACAAAGCGAGTGTTCCCCCAACCGCCCCGGCCCCCCTGAGCGACCATCACTGGGGCTGTATCACAGATATCCGCCAACAAGAACCTTTCACCGTCCTCATCTTCTTTCCAGATCAACGTTCCCATGGGCACGCGGATGATTTGGTCCTGACCGTTACGTCCCGTACGGTCTTTACCACGTCCATGGCCGCCCCGTTCTACGTAGATAGTACTGGTGAACTTCAGGTGTAGCAGGGTGTTAAACGAAGAGTCGCCGCTGATATACGCACTGCCACCGCCACCCCCATCACCACCATTCGGACCTCCGTTAGGGCGGTACTTTTCACGCAGAAAGCTGATACAACCGTTTCCACCACTACCGGCGTGAATATTTAATCTAACTGTATCAATCAAATGAACCTAACCTATAGAGTAATAATAATAGCGTTGACAGTGTGGAGAACTTGGGTGAAGGGTACGAGATTGTAGGTGGCTTTTGTTATTTTAACATGGCGTAGATATTTCGGAGAGTGGAGTACTTTATGCCAGGCGTTGACAGAGTTGGGAATAAGTTGGTATGTCCGCGAGGCCTTGTCGAAGTTCGAATCGAGGGGGGACAGTAATACATGCCCAACTGGAGTTTGTCAACAAGCAAATGTCAGTTATCCACTGGGGATTCGAGTTGAGGCGGGTGTATTAGACGCCGAGGACGCATGGCAATATCGGCGTTGCGGGGGGGAAAGGCGGGTGGTATCCTGAGGCGGCTAAGATGAGGCGGAGCGGCGGCGGGGAAATGGTGCAGGTTGGGGAGATACCGTCTAAGAGAAGGTAATGGACTTGGATCGGGTCTCCTACATGGGGAAGAAAACCGGCGGCTGGGCAATCATACTTTCGTTATTGACGCTGGCTCTCGCTTGTAATGGGACCAGCGAACCGGTCGAAGAACAACTTGATAAAGTGGTGAAGCCTGGGATCGTCGAGCAAGGAGAGAGCGAAGAGGTGGCCGTAGACCGGATTGCTTTTATGACAACGGACGGTGAACTGTTCCTGGTGAACCCCGACGGTTCCGAGCAACTAAAGCTTGCGGGAGACACACAGGTGCAGGGAGGTCCTTTAGGCGCGGTGATGGCTCAGCCACGCGACGTGAGCTTCTTCTACTCGTGGCCGACTTGGTCGCCCGATGGAAAAAAACTGGCGGCTTCTTTGGTGAAGGTAACCGGTGGACAGCCCGAAATATCTGTCCAAGTTATAGATGCGTCGACGGGAGAGGCCACTACGGTATTTCAGAACGAAGTCCCCGGCTTGGTGGCCGAGAATGCGCCCCATTACCTTTATTGGTCGCCTGATAGCCGGACGTTGGCAGTGCTAGCCAGTACTTCACAAGGATTAACCCTATTCGCCGCCGACACGGAATCATTGACTGATCCAACGGGCATCGAGTCCGGAGCGCCCCTGTACTTCCATTGGGGAGCGGACGGCCAATCGATGCTGTTGCACGTGGGCGATGAGCTTAAATTTTTGACCCGGCCTTTCGGTGCTTCAGCCGGTCAGCCTATCGACGCCGATCCGGGGTTTCGCGTGCCGGCCCTGTCCCCCGACGGCAGATATATGGCGTATATGGGAACCGGTACGCCCGCGGGGTCATTGCTGATAGCCGAGACGGGCGATACCGGTACCGCCAGAAATGCTCTTGATATCGGTTCCAGGGCAGCTTTCGCTTGGTCTCCCCAAGGTGGAGACTTGGCGGTGGCGGACCAACAGAACGACAATGCGCCTACCTTCGATAGGCTGAGGGTTGTCCCTGGTGACGGTGGTGCGATCAAGACCGTGGCGGAGGGCCGTATCATAGCGTTCTATTGGTCGCCCAATGGGAAGATGCTTGCCTGGGCGGGACTGGATGGCGGCAACAGGGAGTTTGTTTGGTGGGCCGCAACCGTCGAAGGAGGCGAGGTCTGGGAACTGCTGCGCGCTCAACCATCAAACGACATGCTGGTCACGCTAAGCTTTTTTGATCAGTACGCTTATTCCCACTCTCCCTGGTCTCCGGACAGCTCTCGTCTGGTCTTGGCGATCGTCCCGAACCGGTCTAGAGAGGGCCGAAACGGTTCTACGCCGCCGGGGCCCAGGATATTCGTCGTCGAAGCCAGCGGGGCTTCCGAGCCGGTGGAGGTTGGCGCTGGGTCGCTGGCTTTTTGGTCGTGGAATTAGGCGGCGGGCCGGACAATCTTCCCTTTCGCGCGGATGTCCACTTCAGGTCCGGACGCCGCTGCCCTACGAGGACGAAACCCCACGTTCTGCTTGGCTTGTTGGCAGTCCTGGTGCTTTCACTTGCGGCAGGGTGTGGACCGGCTCCAACTCCCATCCCTACGCCAACGCTTGAACCGCCGCCGAATCCGAAAGCAACCCTGGCCCTTGCCGTGGCCAACCTGCTCTCTCTAAACTCGGCGGCCTTCACGTTAGAGCACCAGATAGGTAGCACGGAGCTGCTGCCCGGTTTGGTCATGAAGAAAGCCACTGGGGTGGTGGATATTCCCGACCGGTTACGCCTGACGGTGGAGGCGGAGGTCACGGCCCCACGCACCTTTGTGGAGATCAACGTTATCGTCATTGGGCAACAGGCATATATGACCAATCTCTTCACCGGGCAGTGGGGTATGGTGCCTCCGGAATCTTTGCCGGTGAATTTCTTGGACTTTGGGCAAACTTTGGCGAGCATAGTTGAAGCTGTCACTGATCCTGCTTTGTCGGGCGTTGAAGAATCGGGCGGCCGGCAATACCAACGCATCACCGGTCTGGTGCGTTCTGAAGCCCTGGCATCATTGGTGCCGGGCGCGGCGGAGGGCCTTGAAGTCAAGTTGGAGTTGTTTGTGGACCGGGAAGACGGCCTGCTGCGCCGGGTGGTCATCACCGGCCCCGTGGTTAACGGTGACGTGCCGGAAACCGTAAGGTTGCTATCCATTGACGATGTTAACGTGCCGGTAGACATCGCTCCGCCGGAATAGCCGGACGGGCTCTATGATTGGACCATCTCGCACTCTGCCGGCGCCCATGATCCTCACCGTTGTGGGGTTGGGCGCCTTCGTTACTGCCTTGGATCAAACGGTGGTGGTTACGGCCCTGCCCACCCTGATGCTGGATCTAAAGATATCCTTAACCCAACTGGACCGGGCTTCCTGGATCATCACCGCCTACTTGTTGGGCTACACGGCCGCGATGCCGGTGATAGGCCGCTTGGCTGATGTCTACGGCTATACCCGAGTCTATCAAGTCTCCTTAGTGGTGTTCGTCATAGGCACCAGCCTGGTGGCCGTTTCTCAAAGTCTGGAGTGGATGGTCGCCGCCCGGGTGATACAGGCCGTGGGTGGTGGGGCAACCGTCCCGATCGGGTTGGCCATCGCGGGCAGTGCCCTTCCCCGGAAGCAATGGGGCTTGGCCTTGGGCATCGTGGCTGGCGCGGCGGAGGCCGGCTCCATGCTGGGCCCGGCCTATGGTGGTGCCATCATCGAACTGGCCAACTGGCGTTGGATATTCTGGCTGAACGTTCCCCAGAGCGCGGTACTGTTCCTGGCCCTGTTCTGGCTGCCCAACCAACCGAACCGGCAGAATAGGATGGACTACATGGCCAGCGCCCTGCTGGTGGCGGCCCTGCTTCTCGTGTCGTTAGGACTGTCCAGGAGCAGCCTGTTCACTCTTTCGTCGCCGCTTCCCTTCGTCTTGGGGGCCGCTGGACTGGCTTTGGTGGGGGTACTGCTTGCGGTGGAGCGCCGGACCCAGCAACCCTTGCTTGCGCCGGCGCTATTCCGCGCGACGTCGTTTCTTGCGGCCAACGGAGCCCAACTAGTGGTCGGCGTCTCCCTGATCATCGCCATGGTGACTGTGCCTCTGATGGCCAACACCGTCATGGGGAAAACGCCGCTGACCGGCGCCATGTGGTTGCTGA
>Ga0209554_1002949_pt1 | contig 11323 bp, 9 predicted proteins | sample MarorgKNORR_S2LV_5_FD_188221 | JGI IMG/M metagenome (GOLD analysis project Ga0209554, IMG submission 188221) | Marine microbial communities from the Southern Atlantic Ocean, analyzing organic carbon cycling - Bottom_A/KNORR_S2/LV (SPAdes) (version 2) | ecosystem: Environmental > Aquatic > Marine... | reverse complement strand
CCCCCCGCGGCTATGATCGCGTCTTCATACCATTGGCAATACCCGCCAAAGTCGTCCTCGACCCCAGTCGGAACATGAATACGGTCTGGCGATATATTTATGTGCTGAAACAACTCTTGCTGCATAAATGAGTAATAGCTCTGTGGGTGATCTCGGTGCAGCCCGATGTACTCATCAAGATTGAAAGTAGTGACCGTTGAAAAATCAAGCTGGCCTGCTTGGTGTTGCGCGATCAGTTGTTGGTAGACTCCGATCGGCGTACTACCGGTCGCAAGTCCCAGCACGGCAGCCGGATTGGAAGTAAGTGTTTGTACAAAGAAATCCGCTCCGCGAATGCTAAGTTCTTCGTAGGTGTCGAGAATAAGGATATTCATGGTTTTATGTCTGGCTGGGTAAGGAAGTGACCGGCGTTTTAGTCCCATGGGCAATCAAAGCTGTCATGGCTGTAAAGATATTTTGGGGAGGTAATGGTTATAACGATTGCTAAAGCGATTCTCTAAAAGAACCTTAGATGGAAGGTCATTACGCCAACGAAAATATGACCTAGAATAAAGTAATGTAGGGTAGTGTACTAAGTTGTTTAGATGTTTTTAAGTAGTTGGGTTTCGCTACGAGCCACAACGAAAGATGGATAGTCATAGACATGGGTTCACAAGAGACCATTAACGAAAGTCAAGACGCTGGGCTGCAGTTAGTTAATACTAAGTTGCCAGTAGTTGTCTATAGTACCCCCAAGGTCGCCAGTGTGGCAGTCGCTCAGCAAATTGCCGACGTCCTGCGGGCAGCCAGTGCGGCTAAAAAAAATGCTGTGTTGGCACTTGCTCCAGGCTCCACTCCGCAACAAGTCTACCGAGAACTGATTCGCATGCACAAAGAGGAAGGGCTCGATTTTTCTCACGTGTCCGCTTTTGTGTCGGTAGAGTTCTATGGGATTTCGCGAGATCAGGTCCAAAGTGTGTATCGGTCACTGCGAGAGACGTTTTTCAATCATGTCAATATTCCAGACTCGCAAGTGAATATTCTTGATAGCGAAGCCGACGGAGAAACAATTGAAGAATACTGTGAAGCGTTTGAGCAGCAGATCCAAGACGCTGGCGGAATTGATTTTGCATTGTTGGGAATCGGGTCTAACGGCCACATTGCTGCCAATGAACCTTTTTCCGGTGTGAATAGCCGCACACGTCTGTGTGTACTTGATCCAATTACTCGCTTGCGTTTAGCAAGTGACTTCATTGGCGAAAAAAATGTCCCCGCGCAGGCCTTAACGATGGGTATGGGTACCTTGTTGGAATCTCGGCAAGTTGTGCTGATGGCACTTGGTGAACACAAGTCCCGCATTGTACGTGATTTAGCTGAGGGTGATATCACAAATCGCATTCCCGCTAGTGCACTTCAAGAACACGTCAATGCCATGGTTTGTTTAGACCCAGCCTCGGCGAGTGAAATGCAAGAGGTGGTAATGCCTTGGACTAGCGATTCGGTTCAGTGGGACGAAACGATGATCACCCGAACCATGGTGTGGTTATGTGAGCAAACAGGCAAAGCACTGTCCAAGTTAGAGGATGATGATTTTCGCAATCATAATTTACATCAGTTATTGAGATTGCATGGGCCTTCCCACGTCTTGGCATTGAAAGTGTTTGGTTGGTTACAAGCGACGATTCATGATGGTCAAGTTGTCGAAGGTCAACAAAAAGTGATTTGTTTCAGCCCGCATCCCGATGACGACGTTATTAGTATGGGTGGCACTCTGATTCGACTCAATGAAGAAGGGCACGAGACGCATGTGGCCTACATGACCAGCGGGAATATTGCTGTGTTCGATCATGATGCTCAGCGGATAGCAGATTTGGTGACTGAATATAATCATTTGTTTGGCATTGAAAACGACAAGTCAATTGACGTCGAACGCCGAGTCCGTGAATCGTTAAGTACTAAGGAACCAGGGGAACCCGACATTGATGCGGTACTTAAGATTAAAGGCCTGATTCGATGGAGTGAAGCAAAAGCGGGCGCGATCGAAGTTGGCTGTGATGAAGATAACTTACATTTTCTTGATTTACCATTTTATCGAACCGGTACCGTAGAAAAGCGACCAGTCGGTGATGTGGATGAGGCAATTATTGTGAGTTTACTACAACGAATTCAACCGGATATTATTTATGTTGCTGGCGATTTATCAGATCCCCATGGGACGCATCGAGTTTGTGCAGAAGTGATTTTGGGCGCTATTCACCAAATGCTAAACAACGGCGAAGCTGTGCCGGACGTGTTATTGTATCGTGGTGCCTGGCACGAATATGCGATCCATGAAATTGATATTACGGTTCCACTGAGTCCGGCGCATCTCATGAAGAAACGCAAAGCGATCTTTATGCATGAAAGTCAAAAAGACGAAGCACTGTTTCCTGGTGCAGATCCGCGAGAATTTTGGCAACGCGCCGAAGATCGCAATAAAGGGACGGCCAAAAAATTCAATGACTTGGGCCTCCCAGAATTTCTTGCCATCGAAGCGTTTCAGCGTTGGACGGGACAAACGCTGTAAGCAGGCATTGCTTTTGGCACCCGCTGATTTAATTGAGCGATATTGTCCTTGTCTGTTAGAACCCAGCATAACCAGATAGATGAAATCATGAATAACATTGTCCGACAAGAAGTAACTGCGACTGCTGACAAGATTGTTGTCAAAGTGGGTACGCGCGTCTTAACGGATGAGCAGGGTCGACTGGATTCGCAACGCATTGCCAGTTTGGCTGCGCAGTTGAGTCAGCTCGCCGCGCAGTCAAAAAAAGTCGTTCTCGTTAGCTCCGGCGCGGTCGCTGCTGGAATGCATCGTCTGCAATTAGATATTCGCCCAACGGACCTTGCTGTGTTGCAAGCAGTAGCTGCCGTCGGACAAACCGAGATGATGCAAGCCTATCAGCAGCAGTTCGAAACGCACCAGCAAATTACTGCACAAGTGCTGTTAACCGCGACCGAACTTGACGACCGCGCGAGTTATTTGAATGTTCGCAATACGCTATTAGAGTTGTTGAAGCTAAAGATCATTCCGATTGTGAACGAAAATGATACGGTGGCGGTTGAAGAGCTGCAAACGACGTTCGGCGATAATGATCGCTTAGCGGCGTTGGTTACTAATCTACTTGGAGCACAGTTGCTGATTATTCTGTCGAATGTCGATGGGCTCTATACGGGTTCACCAAATGGTGAGCAAACAGAAATTCTTGAGACGGTGGAAGCCGTGGATGATACGATCCTCAGTTATGTAGAGGATACGAATAACGCGCTGAGCCGCGGCGGCATGAACAGCAAGTTGCAGGCGGTAAAGATGGTGACGTCTGCAGGGGAAAACGTGGTGCTTGCCAATGGCCATGAGCAGGATGTTATTACTCGTATCTTGGCGGGTGAATCGGTAGGTACGTTATTCTTGGCCGAAGGTAAAACACTGAGCCCTTGGAAACGCTGGCTACGATTTTCGGCTCAGTCACAAGGGACAGTAGTACTCGACGCCGGAGCGTGTTCAGCGATTGAGACTGAGGGCAAGAGTTTGCTGGCGATTGGGATTGTTGGATTTAGTGGTGAGTTTGCCAAGGGTGATGTGATTTCGATTTGCAATGACCAAGGTCTTGAACTGGCACGCGGATTGACGAACTACGACTCTACAGAGATCGAAAAAATACGGGGACAACAGAGTACCGCATTTCAGGAAATCTTAGGCTATTGTCCTTATGACGAAGTTATTCACCGAGATAATTTGGCGGTTGTCTTGACCTAGCGTGTGTTGAGCTGGCAAGTTGCCGGCAGCATAAACTACATCGCCACGGCGAATTTGCATGTCTCATACCCCGCTCAGGAGACAACTACGGAAAATAATTTAGCTGCGGGCCGGTGATTAACCTAACTGCGCACCTGGCTGTAGCTGGTAGCCACGAAGAAATTCGGCAATATCCAGCACTCGTTTTCCGGCGGGTTGGATGCGACTAATACTGATACATCCCTCGCCCGTAGCAACACAAAGAGTTTCTCTGTTGCCGTTGTTCGGATTGGCAACTACGGTTCCAGGTTTGACATCGACATGTGCGGACGAATCTTCGGCGAGTGTCATTTCAGTGATGATTAGTCTCAGCGGCTTACCGTTTTCTCGCTGCCATTGTGTAAAGCATCCCGGCCACGGCCGCAGACCACGATGCAAGTTGATGATGGTTGCTGCCGGTTTGTTCCAGGGAATGTTACCAAGTTGTTTGTGAAGTCGAGGCGCTTGGGTGACCAATTGTTTGTCTTGCAGCGTACCGATCGTCGATGTTTGATCCCACTTGGCTAAAATTTCAATGGCGTCGATGACAGCGGGCGCTCCGAGTGCGGCCAGTCGATGTTCAAGTTGTTCTGCTGTTTCAGTTGCTTCGATGGCCACTTCTAATTGGCACAGCGCTGGGCCACCATCTAATTTGGGTGTCATGTGGATGACCGTTACCCCAGTGGTGGCATCGCCGTTAATGATGGCCCATTGAACGGGCGCCGCACCACGATATTTTGGCAACAGTGATCCATGAAGATTAATTCCACCAAGGGGCGTGACTCCAAGTGCTGCGGGGCTGAGAATCTGACCAAAGTCGCAGACGACTAATAGATCAGCCTGCAATTCAGCTAGCTCAGCAACGACGTTTGCTGCATTAACGTCCGCTGGGTCAAGCAATTTTAGACTGTGTTGATTCGCCGCTTCGCGCAGCGGATTGGCCGGAGGTTTTTTACGACCTCGTGCCGGTGGCAACGGACGAGTCACGACGACGGGGACGTCATGACCGGCGGCTAAAATGGACTCAAACATTGGCACAGCGAAGGGACCGGTGCCCATAACAATAATACGCATATGTGACCTCCCTCTGATGTTTACAATTGGTTTACAAACTGTCTCGTGGGCGATCAGACGCGTTGTGTGCAGAAGCTATCTTCCCACGCTGCAAGCTTTTCATAGATCACTTCGTTACTTTCAATAATGCCACCCTGTCGCCGACTGGCAAACTCCAACTCAAATTCTTGTAAATCAGCTTGCAGCGTTTTTAAGCTGAGTGGATTCATGCGATCGAGGAACATGATTCCATCTAAGTGATCCGTTTCGTGCTGCACGATGCGAGCAAGCAAGCCATCGAGATCCATACTGATGACATTGCCCTGCAGCTCAAATGCTTCGACGTGGATCGTGCGCGAGCGGTTTACTGGACCATAAACGCCTGGCAAGCTTAAACATCCTTCGTCTTCGATTTCGCTGCCCTTTCCTTTGCTAAGCACGGGATTAATGAACACGAGTTGTTCATCTTCTTCGGCATCAGCGGAAGTATTGACGATAAACAATCGCAAGGGCAGGTTGACTTGGTTTGCCGCTAGCCCCACACCCTCGGCTGCATACATCAATTCAAACATTTCGGCAACAATGTCCCGCAGTTCAGAATTGATCCGCTGAATTTTTTTTGATTTGTAGCTCAGTGTCGGGTGTGGATGTGTAATGATTTCCATAAGCCAATGTGAATTTATAATAGTTTATGTTTTAATGAATATGTATTATGCGGATAGGTATCCGTTATGGGTACCCATTCCAGCGTAAAACGGACCACGAATCCGCCAACGGCGGACGGATGACTACGAATGTTTGGCAATAATTATGAGTGGCTATGAATGAGTGTTGAAAACCCACCGGACAATTCAGAGATGTCGAACGTGGATTCAATTCCGATTCGCGGACCGGTGGGGAATGGCCAACGCGATTTCATGGAAAATCTCTCGTCGACGGATGATTTGTTTTATTACCAATCAGCCAGCCCGTCGGCAATGTTAGGTAGTCTTGTTCTGCATGCTGTAATTATTGTTTTAGTGCTACTGTCATTCACCTCGACGACATTTCACGGTGCGGCCAGCGACGAGGTGCGATCGGGAGGCATTGTTTTAGTCGAACAAATTGGTGACAAGCCTGAATACTTTCAAGAGGCAACACCGCACAACCAAAATATAGAGACGCAGTCAGCCATCACTGAACAACCGTTACTTAAAAACAGTACGGCAAAAAGCGAAAATTCACAGGGAGCCGACGTTGATTTGCCAGGTGGGTTACCTAATTTGAAATTGCCTGGTTTAGCTGGCAGTGGAGACGGTAAGGTAGAATTGCCTTCCTTGGATGATCTAACGGGTAACCGAACTCAGAAAGATGGCGAATTTGGAGCTGTGCAGACGGGTGTGTTCGGAACGAAAGGTACGGGTTCCCGCTTTATCTATGTCTTTGACCGTTCCGGATCGATGTCGGGCTATGGAGGCCGCCCGATGGAGGCGGCCAAGCAGCAGCTACTGCTAAGCGTGCGGGATTTGCAAGAGAACCATCAGTTCCAAGTGATTTTCTATAATGAGCGGCCTGTCGCACTAAATCCACTATCCCCCGCCCCGCCCAAGTTGCTGTATGGCACGCCGGAAAACCGTGAATATGCGATGAACTTTGTGCAGCAAATAAAACCTGATGGCCGTACAAACCACATTGCCGCACTGGATCTAGCCTTAAATATGAATCCCGATGTAATTTTCTTTTTAACCGATGCTGATGAACCTCAATTGACGACGAGCGAACTCAAGCGGATTTCACGAAAAAACGCCTCAATACGTGCTTCTATTAATACAATTCAATTTGGTGTTGGTCCGCGCACGAACCCGCAAAATTTCCTCCGACAATTGGCAAGTGAAAATGGTGGGCAATACGCTTATGTCGACTTGAGGGAATTAGTGCCAATACGTTAATCTTGCCTCGGTGTGATCCATCACTTGGTATTTTATATGCTTTGCAATCTTCATTACTCCCGTCGCTATGTTTGCAGCGCGCTGATACTGTGCCTGCCGCTGCTAGCTGCTGCGCAAAATGAGTCTGACCTAGTGATTGTATGGGACGCCAATCACGCGAATCAACTCAAAGTGTCGGGTCATATTATCGAATATACAAATGTCGCGGTGTCCATCAAATTGCCCTCGGGCGGGGTAAGACAAATAGAATCCGATCGTATCGTAACCTTGGTTACGGCTTGGAGGTCGGAGTATCAGGAAGCGGAGGATTTATTTCATGAAAAACAATATGACCGAGCGGAAAAGGGATTTCGGCAAGCCTATGTTGTGGAGACACGAGATTGGATAAAGGAACGAATTCAGGCGCGTATTCTATGGTGCTTGCGGGCCCAAGGAGAATGGTCCGCCGCGGCGCGGTTTTACGCTGAAGTGTTACGAAAAACAAATCCTCTGACACCCTACTTAGACGTGATCCCCATTGTCTGGCATACCTTGATTCTCACGCCAGCCATGCAGGGCCAGGCAGTGGCATTACTTGACAGTTCAGATTTAAATGACCGTTTGATTGGAGCGAGTTGGTTACTTGCTTCCCCCTTAAGAGCACGAGCGGTCAGTGTGCTAATGCAATTAGAACTAAACACGAATAAACGAATTGCAATTCTGGCGACAGCACAGCTGTGGCGGACCAAACTTCCGGTAGCCTTAAAAGCGGATCTTGAAAAATGGCAAAATGTGATTAACCGTTTACCGTTAGCCTATCAAGCGGGTCCCTATTATGTGCTCGGACAACTGCAACAGCAGCAAGGCGAATCAGCGTTGGCAGTGTTGACTTGGATGCGAGTTATTATTTTATATCCGCATGGGCATCAATTAAACGCTGAATCATTGTTGGCTGCGATTAAAGCACTGCGACAACTCGAAAAACCGACTCAGGCCATTACCCTTTGTCGGGAATTACAAAATGGATATCAATCTACTATTGCAGCGACTCAAACAAGTCGCCTGATTAAACAACTTCAACAGTTACAGCTTGACCTAAAAGCTGACAGCGAGAAGTAATTATAAGGAGAGAGATTTTGAAACGGTTCAATTGGTTTACACTTGCCGCGACCAGCGGCCTACTTGGTGTCCTGATGTTTCGCATGTCTGCCGTTGCTCAAGACACCGCGGGAGCTGGGGAGCCGGCACCCGATGGTCTGCTGGATATTGTGTTTTCCGGCGGACTCACGGGGATGGCAATCCTGATATTGTTGCTCGGGTTGTCGCTGACCGCAGTCTACCTGGTGGTCGATCATGTACTTACATTGCGAGCATCGGAGATCATGCCGGTTGACTTAGGAGTGCAATTGCGTGAATTGCTGAGCAGTGGTAAATACCGCGAAGCAGATGCTGTATGTCGTGAAACTCCTTGCTTCCTTAGCTTTGTTATTAGTCATGGATTGGGTGAACTCGAGGGGGGTTGGTCGGCGGTTGAAAAAGCGATGGAAGATGCGATGGCTGAACAATCAGCGAGGTTGTTTCGCAAGATCGAATACTTATCCGTGATTGGCAATATCGCGCCGATGGTTGGGCTGCTAGGAACGGTTACCGGTATGATCTTTGCATTTCAGCAAGTGGCGGCAACCCAAGGTGGTGCCGGCGCTGGAGATTTGGCCGAAGGGATTTATCAAGCGCTGGTGACCACGGTGGGTGGTTTGATCGTGGCGATTCCGTCGCTGGGAGCATTCGCTATTTTTCGCAATCGGGTCGACCATTTGGTTGCAGAAGCATCGTATGTCGCCCAACATACGATGTCACCAGTCAAACGCGCCGCGCGATCACGAGGCCAACAACGTTCAACACCAGCCGCCCCGCCTGTTCAATCATAAAAACAACAACACCGGACACTCAGATAAATAATAGTTCAACACAGTAATTTTTTGCCGTAAAGCAAACCCATTATGAAGACGCCAAGATATGCTCGATCCAAGGAGACCGGATTCAATATGACTCCGATGATCGATGTTGTATTCCTGCTGATTATCTTTTTCTTAGTATCGAGTCACCTTGCTAGGCAAGAAACGCAATTGGAATTGGATTTGCCACAAGCAAGTTCTGGTGAACAAGCCGCAGCGACCACCGCACCGCTGGTTGTGATTAACGTTACCGAGTTTGGTAAGTTTATGTTGGCCGGACGGCAGGTGACCGCCGAACAACTACAACAGCAATTGTACAACCGTATTCGCAAAGAAGGCCGTGAGCTGGAGGTACGAATTCGTAGCGATCGTAATATTGCGTTTGCGAAAGTCCGTCCAATCATGTTGGCATGTGCTAAGGTCGGAATTTGGAACGTCACCTTTGCCGTCTATCAGGCAGTGGAGGGACCCCGATGAAAAGACCCTCTGTATTCCACCGCGATCAAGGTGGACTTGAAATCAAAATGACACCCATGATCGACGTCGTTTTTTTGCTACTTGTCTTTTTTGTGTGGACCGCGAGCTTTCATGCTGTGGAATATTTACTACCGAGTTCTCTGAGCCAGCAGCTTGGTAACGCGGCGGTTATCGATAGTCAGGCCCCACCGCCGGAAGTGGAATTCGAGGATGTTATCGTGCGGATTTTATGGCAAGATGATCACGTAGTGTGGCAAGTCAATGGACAAGATGTTCTAAGTTTGGACGAAGTGAAACAACGTTTGCAGTTGGTGGCTGGCATTAAGACAGACGCGCCGGTGATTTTGCATCCGGATGAAGAAGTTCCTGTGGGTGATGTTATCGATGTATACGACATTTCCAGAATCGCAGGTTTTGACAAGATTCAGTTTGCGATTGCCCCGTAGACAGTGGGCATTGATATTAGACATGAGGAAGCTTTAAGGAGTATTCGGTTGTTTCCGATTCGCAAGATCAGTTTGGCTGTTCTTTTACTGAGCATTGTGCTCAGTGGTCAGGTCTGCGCAGGCCCCGGTGAGGAAGCTCAACTATTAAGTGGCTTACGGGAACGGGGTTTGTTTGAAATTGCCGAGTACCATTGTCGCAATCAGCTTGGTCGCGAGGATCTGACACCTCGCACGCGCATGCAATGGACCGTGGAGATGGTCCGTACCATGGCACAAGAAGCATTGAATTTACCGGCAGACCAGCGGGCGGTCGTGTGGAATCGAGCGGTTGATACGGCCACGCGATATGTGACAGTTCATGCGGCACAAGCAAAATCATTTACGATTCCTGTGGCGACGCAAGCAGCACTAGTTTTGGCTAAACAGGGAGAGTTTCTCAGGCTCGAAGCGGTTGTGGCACGTGATCCAGCAGCGGAAATGCAAGGGGCGCGCGACAAGTTGCGAGTAGCTGCTAAAAAACTCAATGACCTTTTACAAGAAGTGGATGTGCAGCTCACGATGGCGACGAGTACAACGACGGACGAAGCACTATCCCAGCAGGAATTAATCTCGATCAAACAGCGGTTATCTTTTTATCTGGGAAGCGTGTATCGCAACCAAGCAGTCACTTATCCTCTGGGCAGTGGCGACCGCGTAGCGGCGATGCAGCGAGCCATATCGGCATTGAAAAAACCGTTGTCACAATTGGCGGCTGAGGACGGCTTGGTCGTTGATATTCAAATTGGGCTAATCGGTTGCCATCGTGAACTGGGCCAATGGACCGCAGCGGTTGAGTTGCTGAAGATATTGCAAAAGAACACTCTCGAACCGGCATTGCAATTGCGTTTGCGGTCCGAGCAGGTGCGACTGTTGTTGGCCCAGCAAGAGTTACAGAAATGCATATTGCTGCTCGAAGGCCCGCGTTCGGTAAGTGGTGTAACATCACCGGAATTAGATTTATCAAGACTCGATACATATATTGGTTTGTGGCAACAGGCCAGCGTTGAAAATAATGAAGAGCAGCGTAAACGCTGGGAGCAGTTAACCGTGGCGGCCGTGGCGGCGATTGAACAAGAGCATGGTGAGTATTGGGGCCGCCGAGCGGAATTGCGATTGCTAGAACATGCAGGCAGCCGCGGTGCGCCTGCCAACCTTGATATTTTAGAACGGACCGCCGATGAATTGTATCGGAAGGAAAATTTTATCGAAGCAGTGAATGCCTATGACCAGGCAGCAGATTTGGCATTGGCTGGTGGGTTCGATGAGGTTGCTTTAAAGCTGTCATATAAAGCAGCGCTGGTTACGCAGCAGCAAGGCGACCTCGATGAATTTATCAACCGTTTGGTGACATTAGCCTTGCGTCTACGGAAACAGCCAACCGCAGCAACTATTCACATGCTTGCGGTTCGTAATATAGCGGCGGTGATGCAGGATGATGCCCAGCGACAATTGCAGTTTAGGCAGTTGCTGGAGGAACATCTGCAGTTCTTTACAGCCGGTACAACGGTTGATCAAGCTCGAGTTTGGCTCGGTGCACTTGTACAACGAGAAGGCAAATGGGATGAGGCCCTGGCGTTATATGTCCGAGTGATATCAACACATCCGCAGTTTTCTGACGTGTTACAGCAGTTGCAGCTGTGTTGGGATCAGAAA
>Ga0209554_1002947_pt1 | contig 11331 bp, 10 predicted proteins | sample MarorgKNORR_S2LV_5_FD_188221 | JGI IMG/M metagenome (GOLD analysis project Ga0209554, IMG submission 188221) | Marine microbial communities from the Southern Atlantic Ocean, analyzing organic carbon cycling - Bottom_A/KNORR_S2/LV (SPAdes) (version 2) | ecosystem: Environmental > Aquatic > Marine... | reverse complement strand
GGCCACCAGTGCCTGAGGCAGTCATGCCCAGGCTTCAGTTGGTCCCAATTCCGAGATAATGATTGGTAACACTATTGGGGGCAGGTCACGGTGGTCATAGTGGTGAGTCGTTGAGCGACAGGAAATCGACGTCTCAGCGAATCAAATACAGGAGATACCTGGGCCGCACGAGTCCGTTGGAGTAGCACTTCAACCAGAAGTCCCTGCCAGAAAGGAATTCTGGTTCGCCATGGAAACTCACGACGATTGTCAGCTCCCCAGCTCAGCAGCCGCTCCTGGATAGCGGTCGCATCCAGATCTCCGCCGTAACCTTGAATTGATCTATGAGAGAATTCCAACTATTTAAATGTCCCCGTAAAACCCTTGCGGTTTACGGTAATTACGATGAATCTGACTGTGCCACTTTTAACGACTGAATAAAACGTTCTAGATCCTCGGCGAGGATCCTTCTGCTACGACCGATTTTGATCGACTCTAACTCACCTGAGGCTAAGAGATCGTAAACGGAAGTCCTCGATATGTTGAGTAACTTGGAGACCTGTTGCACATCCAACAGCCTGGTTGACTGAGAATCGTCTACCGCTGCTATCGATCCGCTGCCAACAGAGCTTGTCAGCCAGCCCAGTAATAACCGGCGACCGGACCTCACCCCTGCGTCGACGAATTTACCAGATTCCGCTTTTACACCCAGAATCTTCCCAAACTTCGCGTAATCCTCAAACCATTCAGAACTGCTGCTAAACGAGTGAACCAACATCACAGCGGTTGATGCCGAAAATCGTTCGGCCTCTATCAGCGCTGAAGCTGTTCGATGTAGCAACTGGTATCGAAGTTCGAGTACATCACTAAGGATCTGTCAGAACTCAGTGCTCGACCCTGTTTTAAGCCGTAGAAATGGCATCAAGCACTGGCAGACCGAGAACGAAAGCACCGGAATGTACGGCAGAGTTCGGTACTAATTTGAGGTAGTGCGCTGAGTCCTGACAGATCCGGGAAAAGGGACACGCTCAGGATGACGTGACTCTTTGTGTGCTGTTTTGGGCGTCGATTGATTGGAGGATGCCGCGCATGTGTCCGACACAGTACGCCATGTACTCACGGCCCTGAGGAGAATCGGTCGAGATGCGGTTCAGGTGGTCGTAGTCGATCACGCCGTCGTAGCCGACATCGTCCAACGCTTTGGCGACTTGGTACATGTTTAGGTCGCCCTCGTCGGGCATCACTTCCTCGTACTCGCCGTTTTCAGGGATCGTCCCCTTCACGTTTCGGAAGTGAACGTGAACGATCTTATGGCCAAATCGACGGATGCCTACGAAGATGTTCTCGCCTGATTCGTACCGGGTCCCTACGCAGAATGTCATGCCATTGTTGTCGGAAGGGACTTCCGTGAACAGTCGATCGAAGGCATCGAAGTTGTACAGCACCTGTGGCACACCGTTGATCTTGGGGACCGGCGGGTCGTTGCCATGCATGCCGACTTTCATGTTGTATTGATCGGCGATTGGCATCACGTTTCGGTAGATGTTCAGCGTGCCTTCCCAAATTTGTCCGGCAGACGGAGCGTCATCCCGCAATGGCATGTCTGCAAGCTCCCTGACCCTCATGCGGTGGTGCTCGTATCCACCCCGACCGGTTACCCAACTGTGGAGTTCATCGCGGAAAGGAAATAGTGTTGCGGTCTGAAAGCACTGGATGCCGAACAGTGGCAGCCCTGCCTCGCCGCAGAGTTCGGCGTTGACCTGGAGATTCTCAATTTCCTGCTCGCCGCCCGCTTGACCCAAAAACGCGTTGACATAGTCAGGTCCAGATGTGTTGGCCCGTTCAATCTTCAGGCCGGCGTCATCAAGTTTTTCGATTACCTCAGCCAATCCATCTTTCGTGGCTCTACCGCCTGCTTTGTTGTAGCCGGGCACCATGTCCAGCACGATATCGACGTAGTCAACGCCTATCTGCTTAATGAACTTCAGGTCTTCTGGTCTATCGAGCCAGTCTGCGCTGATACGGGTGGCGATTCTGATCATTGGTTGTGTCTCCTTTTGGCACCGGGCGGATCTTCATGCTTGAGCGCCAGATCTACCCTCACCCAGACCCGTTCCCGAACGAAGGGGAACGCCGAGGGGTGGGGCTACTCCTCGGCCTTGGTATCGGCAACGCCGGGTCTCAGGCGGCGACCGCTTCCGAGGATAGGTCTGCCTCGTGCTTCATCTTCTTCCGCGGCAGCGAGCGCGCGTTCGTTCTCTCGGATCTTGCTCGCAATTGCATCGCCGGCGCGCTGCCAGGTTTCACGGTTTTCGATTACAAACTTGTTTGACTCGCGATAGTCGTCCAGCAGACCGTTCACCTCTGGCATCACATGGCGAGCCACCAGGTCCCAGCTTCGTAACGTGTTTTCGCGATTGGCCCAATCGTGGACGAATCCGATCACGACACCAAAACCGCCGGTGAGTTCAATCATTTGCCGAATCCGCTCGACCAGGTCATCAGGCGTCCCGATGACTGCTGTGCTTTCGTCGCCAAAGGCAACACCGTCAACCGCCTCGTCAGGGGTTTTGTAGATGACGCCCTCGCCTCCAGCGAGTGTTCCAACCGTGTACTCGTTGTGGTGTCGCATCAGGCCGTCTCTCGCCTGCTCACGGGCCTGCTCCCTTGTTTCGGCAATGTGCCAGCTGAGAACGATTCGCCAGTTCTTTCGGTCGACTGTGTTGCCATGCTTGGCAGCCGATTCCTCGGCGAAGCTCCACTGCATCGGCAACGCCCTGATGCCTTCTTTGGACATTGAGCCAATCGATAGGACACCGGCCCTGTGCTTGCCAGCAAGCGTCATGCCAGACGGACTGACCATCGAGGCCACGGCAAATTCCATGTCCTTTTGGAGCGGTTTCAGCTGAAGCTTTGCATCGCGCAAAGTGAACCACTCCCCTTCGTAGCTGAATCGCTCGCTGCCTTCGAACAGGCGCCGGATCACGCCCATGGCTTCGTCCTGCCTGTCCCGAAGCACCATTGGATCGAGTCCAAAAGTGTGTGCGTCGGACGGCAGCGCGCCGGGCCCAGAGCCAAAAATCGCACGACCTCGTGATTGGTGATCGAGCTGCACCATTCGCTGAGCAACCATGAACGGGTGGTGATAGGGCAGGGACACCACGCCCGTTCCGAGCATGATCCGACTCGTACGTTCGGCTGCCGCCGCCAGGAAGAGTTCAGGAGATGCGATCATCTCCCAACCGGTTGAGTGGTGTTCACCGCACCAGAATTCGTCATATCCGAGGCGCTCGAGGTGTTCGACAAATTCCAGGTTGCTCTGGAACTGCAGGACCGGACTCTCGCCGATGGGATGGTGTGGTGCAAGGAACGCACCGAAGCGCAGGTCAGTCATATTCACCCGCCTAGAATCGTTCGAGTTGTTGGAACCGAAAGAAACATTGTTGACCTGTTCGATCGGCCGTGGGTCGGTGCACAGCGAGGTTCTTGGGGCAAGTCAATTAATCTTTGGGTCCGAGTAGGTTTCTGGCGGATCGATCTGGCCGTCGCTCAATTCTCTGAACGTTTTGCGGTAAATCTGCATTCGGAACCGGCCTGAGTCGATTACATGGACACCAAAAGAGTCGTCAACTTTTATAGAAGTCGGCTTCCAGAAAAGCTTCTCGCGTCCCAGGTCGACGATATTATCTCGCCAACGCAACATATCTGGATTCGCCATCAGCTTATCGGCTCCTCGTTCGGTCATCACAGCGTCCCCGCGTAGTGCTTCGATAAAAAGACCGGCCCGATTGAACTGCACAACACGATCATTGCCACGGTCACAAACATAAAGGTCGCCGTGGGCATCAATCGCGACGTCGCTGGGCCTGTTCAGCCTTCCCGCGTCACGACCGAGATCATCCAGCACTTGAAGTAGCTTGCCTTCCGGCGTGAACCGCTGCACCCTGTCGTTTCGCCAATCGGCAACGGCTATCGAACCGTCGATCGGATCGACAGCGACCCCCCACGGGTACGACAACTTCCCGGGTTCCGAGCCGACCACTCCAAAGCCTTCAATGAATTCGCCATCAGATGTGAAGCGTTGAACGCGCGACGACCTTGAGCTAACTACCCAGATAGTCTCGTCCGTCAAATACGTAATTCCGGACGGCGCATTTAGCTGCCCCGGATCGTCCCCCGCAACTCCCCAGGTAGTAGTTACGTCGCCCCGCTTGGTTGTCATCGCCACAACTTTGTTGGCGCGCTCGTCAGTGATATAGAGCGTGCCCTTTTGATCCGAGTCGCAGAACACCGGAGAAGTGAACTCTTCTGCGCCGCGGACCTGTGGTTTCCCGTCAAAAAGCGGCTCAATATTCCTTGGGAACTCGTCGTCGATGTTGCACACGGCGACTCGAATTTTCGGCCACTGGGGGTTCGCGTCGTAACGATTTAACACGTAGAACCAGCCATCGCCACCGAACGCAAAGTCCATTGCGCCGTAGAAACCGTCCACCACCAACCGTTGGCCGATCGACGTTTCAAATCGGTGGCCCATACGGAGCAGAGTCGGATACTCAGGCACTGTCTCGGAAGTGCGAGGGACTGTCGATGTCATTTCAGCAACGCCCCTGACGCCTGGAAAATGCCTTCGAACTGTTCGAACGTGCCGTTTACGATCGGCTTTGGCGCAATTCCCATGAAGTCATCCAGGACCGTGGAATACAACGTCCGAAAATCATTGTTGAATTTCAAGTCGCCGCTCAGTTGGCCGCTTGGATCGAGCGACGGATAATCGGCGTAGAAGCCGCCCTTCACACGAGCGCCTATCAAGAACGCGCCACCGCCCGAACCATGATCGGTGCCGTTGCCGTTATCCTTGACTCGACGCCCAAACTCGGTGAACACCATCATCACCACGTTTTCAGAGGCTTGATGTTCCTTCAGGTCGTCGAAAAAGTCGGAAATCGATGTCGCAAGGTTGGCGAGAAGACCTGTTTGCGTTGCGATCTGAGCACCGTGCGTGTCGAATCCTGGTAGCTGAGCATAAAACACTCTGGTTCCGATATCGGCAAGGTGGACCTGTGCAATTCCCTTCAGGTTTTGCGATAGGGCGTCCTCGCCGTATTCGACGGTCGATTGATAGCGGGCCGGTGCCACGCTGAGCATATCGGCACCGGTCATGGCATCAATGCCTATCTGTCCAATGTGGTTCATTACCATTGACGCCTCGTCAATTTCTTCCGGAACGTACATTCTCTGGAACGCGTTGAGCGCCTTCCGCTGTCGTTCACCAGGCAGCGACGTGAGTAAGCCATACCCTTCGAGCTGGCTCACCGACAACGCCGGGGTGCCCATCAAGTACATCGCACGCGGGAGGCCCTGACCGAAACTCACACCTGTACACACGTTCTGCTTGCCCGGGTCGAGTTCCCTGATGACTTTGCCGAGCCATCCTTCGGCAATGACTTTTGTCGGCTCAGCAGTGTGCCAGATGTCCATCGATCGGAAGTGAGACCGATCGGGCTCGGGGTAACCGATGCCGGCAATGATCGCGAGGTTACCGGCGTCGTATATCTGCTTTAGCGGCTCGAGTGCCGGATGGAACCCGAATTTTTCGTCAATATGAAGTACGTTCTCTTCTTTGATCCCGACTGTCCGCCGAAAATCGTAGTAGAACGGATCGCCATAGGGAATGACGGTATTCATGAAATCGTTGCCGCCCGACAGTTGCACGACTACGAGAACAGGATCACCGGAATTTACGCCGCTACTATCGCCAACCACAAGTAAATCCTCAATCAGGAAAGTTGAAATTCTCTGGATGCCACGATCAGTTCCATGACTTGCCCCACTCGTTGTCCGATGTCATCATCGACACTGATCGACTGATCAGCTCCGATTTCGTTTAGGACGATCTCTTTGGTTCTGGGTTCAAGCTCTACGCACCCTAACTCGTACAAACAATCGTCAATCAGGTCCGAGGGTGTGATCGTGGAGCGATCTGACGAGATCCTGCCGATAATCTTTTGCATGCCGGGTGAATATGGGTTACCAAGCATTTCTGCGGCGTAATTCACTCGCTCGATCAGGAACGACGAGTCGATCCACTCACGACCCGTGTGCCAGCCTTCAACGGTCGGAGGGTTGAGCAACTCCTGGCCCATCATTGCCGACGCGCTTACCAGATTCTTGAGCCCACTCTCGTATGGATCGGTCAGCACGCCCGCGATATTAACCACATTGACCACGTGTTCCGCGGGCCACCTGACTCGCTCGAATGCCGAGTCCTTGAATTCGTCAGAGTTAAACAGTTCCCGCAACATCGGTATTAGCTCATAGCCCGAATCAAAATAAGATTGAGCGATTCTCTCAATTGCTGGTTGATCGGGTTCATCAGACACGAAAAATCGGTGGAGACTGTTGGCTACAAACTCCGCCGTTGCATCCTGTTTCACGATCTCGTCAACGATATCGTCGCCGTCCAGGTCGCCCGTCCGGCCGAGAAACGTCTTTTGTCCGTGATCGTGATCCTCTTCCCGGAATATGAAACTGAAATCCCACCAGCCGTTTGGGTACCTGGGTATCGACTGGTCAAGTGTCCAACCGGTGAACGCGTTCGCTGCAGCTTGAACGTCCTCTTCGGTGTAATTGCCACGACCCATCGAGAACAGTTCCAGCAGTTCCCGACCGTAATTTTCGTTTATGGCTCCGGCATGGTTCGTCTGTTGATCCAGCCACCAGATCATCGCGGGGTCGCGTGAAAGCCGCTGAAGCAAAGTCCTGAAGTTGCCCATTCCGAAGTCACGGAGCATTTCCAGGTGCGCACGTAACATCAAGTTGACGTTCGACTTAGAAGCTGCGGTGGCGAATCGGTTATGCCAGAACAGGGCGACTTTTTCTTCGAGCAGCCTTTCGGAGTTAATCATTCGATAGAACCAGCGCGCACCGGTCCACTTGTACGACTCCTCATCGGCGTGTTCGGCGTGGAATCGTTCGAGCAAGTCTTCTTCTGGCCGCGGTTTGCTCTGCACGTCAAGAAGGTCTTCGACGAGTTCTTCGTACCGCTTTTCTGCCAGCTGCTCCAATCTCCACGCCGGCGCACCGAATGCTGCCCTCCTCATTAGGTGCGCAACCAACCTGACGTCGGTCCGGGTCATCGTAGTCACTCGAAAAATCCACCTGTGCGGTCTTAGCTCTTCTACAACGGCAAATTACTAGAGGCGCAGCACGGCGTCAATCCCTTCAGGTTTCATGTTTGGCTCCACGAACACACCGGTCTAGTTGCCTGGATCTGGAGTTCTGGCGGAACCGACGTGCACTAGCATTCCCGAAGATCTCAGTTCTAAAAAATATATTGACTGAGCAAACTTCTGACGAGATTGCGTCGATGAAAATCACCGATATCAACACTTATCTCACCATGCCTGTGGAAGGTCATGCGTGGTTGTTCGTCGAGGTCGAGACCGATGAAGGTGTTACCGGCGTCGGGGAATATACTGACTATTGTTCCAACCCCCATCTGGTGCGCGGCGTAGAGGCAATAAAACCTCTTGTTGTGGGTCTTGATCCGGCAAACATCAAGCACGCGAAAGGTAGAACGTGTTCAAGAAACTAGTCGCGGTCGTAGTCATCGCGATATCGCTGACGTTTACAGGTTCGGTGCTGTCTGCTCCGGTTGCGTCGGCGTTTGGACCGGGCAGCAACGTGGGGCCATGGGAGGGTGGAACTCGTCCGCCACTCAGCATTTTGTGCATAAACGAATATTCAGCCCGTTGGAATTCACACACGTCAAATGGCACTTTATTTGGATTCTGCTGGCCAGACGAACCTGGCAATCCACCTGATCCGGTCATAATTGACTAGCCTTCTCCAGACAGCCATGCGTTGATTGCGCCTCGGCTACAACCGGGCGATTTCGCGTTAGTCAGGCAACATCCACCGAGAAAATTCATCGCGCAGTACCCAGCAGCCAGACAACAGATTCCGCTAAGAACAAGCCCCAAGAGGCCGCTTGGAGCTGGCCCGCTCATCCCCCCAGATACCTCGCCATCCACCCACATCGCCAACTCAGTACATCGGTCCGATCCACCTACACCTGTTAGCCATTACCCGCTGCATAGACGCGCGCTGCATGGGGAGTGGGTAAGGAGCGGGGCGATTTTGCCACTTGCAGCCTGCACCCCCGCTCGGTGGGCCGTGGGCAAGCAGACTGGTGGGTTGGGCTATTATGCTGGCCGAAGGTCAGGGGAGTTAGAAATGCCAGATCTAGAAGTTCGGCGATTGGGCCGCTCCGAAATGAAGCCGAAGGCGCTTGGATTGGGTAGCGGGCACCTTTCTGGGCCAGAGCAGTCGGAAGAAGAAGCGGTTGCCCTGGTTCGTGGGGCTATCGAGCGAGGGATCAACTTCGTCGATACGTCGCCGAACTACGGGTTAAGCGAGCAGCGAATTGGAATGGCACTGGCAGACGGTTGGCGAGACAAGGTGTACTTGCAAACTAAAGTCGGCTCTCATCCAAAATACTTGCGCGACTGGTCGAAAAAAGCGACCAACTGGAGCCTGGAGAACAGCTTCAAGCTGCTGCAGACCGATTATGTCGACTCGGTGCTGATCCACGGTCCGCGTTTCGACATCGAAGAACCGTTAGGCGAATGCCTGGAGGTGATGGTCGACTGGAAGGAGAGAGGCCGCATCGGTGCTGTCGGTGTGGGTGCGAGGCAGCCGGAGTTTCACAGGCGGGCGATCGAAGCGGGCGTAGACATCGTGCTGTCGTTCCTGAACTACACCCTGCTTGATCAGAGCCTTACCGATGAGACGATCCCCTTTGCGATTGAGCACGACGTCGGAATCCTCATCGGCAGCCCATTGGGTGATGGGCTTTTGGCCGGCCCGGAGCCGATCCAAAAGAAGGAAGGGCTCCGAGATAAAGATGGGAAGGTCATCCCAGCTGCGGTGGGAAGCTATCTGGACACAGCCGTGTACCCACGGGCGCACGCAATGTGGCAGTGGTGCCAGGATCACGGCCTCAACATCCGTCAACTGGCGATGCAGTTCGCAATGAACGCACCAGTCAAAGGCATCGGAATCGTCCTGACAGGTTCAGCCAACTCGACTGAGTTCGAGGAGGTCTACGAGGCTGCGACAACGCCGGTGTCAGAAGACGTATGGCAGATGTTCGAGGCCGAGTTCGGGGTGCGAGTTTAGGTGCGGTACGCGCACGGGACTTAGTATTCGGCCGTGCTAAAAAGGGAGTGCGCCGGGGGTGGTAACGAACCACTAGCCAACGCCCTTACGGATAGGTGTTTTCATGTTTCCGCACACATATATAAGGGTGGGAACACGAAAACAACAAAACTTTCCTGGCTTGCCCTGAGTCCGCCTAAGTTCAGCTAGCCACCCGATCCCACCGGGCACGCCCAGTCATCCATCACATCAACTCAGCCACCGCTGCCAAGTAGCCGCTGGCAACCTGCACACGCGCGCTGTGTGGACACTGGCAATCTCAGGAGATGTGTTGGGTATTAGGTGGCGGAACTTCGTAGCGGACATTCGGCGCGTAGTACCCACTACAGCCGACGCTAGAAACCGCAAGACCTACCCGGACTGCTTGGTCACCGCCTCGATCATTGCCTGGATGTAGCCATTGGCAAATGCACGACCCCTGTGGCCCCACTCCGTATCCTGGTGCGTGTGCGGCACGTGATCGTCGATGAAGAAACTGTCGTAGCCATTGTCGTAATACGTCTTCATCGCACGGTACATATCCACGTGACCCGTATTGATGAACTCCTCGTGGAAGTCCTCGGGATTGGGCGCTGAAACGTTACGGAAGTGGACGTACAGAACCTTCTTCTTCTGCACCATTTCGGCGATGAACTCATATAGCGCATCCCCTTTTGAATCGAACATCTCGGAAACTGTCCCCTGGCAGAACTCGATCGCACAGGCGTCCGACGGATAGATGTCGAGGTACCGGCGATAGTTGTCGTACGACCTGAACAATTGTGGTATACCGCCGAGTATTTCGACTGGCGGGTCACACGGGTGAATGCCGAGTCGAATACCTTCTTCTTCGGCGATCGGGGTGATGATTCTGATCCAGTATTCGAGGTTCTCCCACATTTCATCTTCGGTGTATTCCCGGTCGTGCGTAAGAGGCATCTGCATCGCGACCTTGTAGTCAAACGTGGTTGCCACTGCGCCGCCGCGGATCAACTGCGGTGGCGTGCGCCAGACCATGGACGGCATCCAGTGATAGCCGAAGATGGGAATGCCGGCGCGACCCATGTTCCGCACCGTGGTGATCATGTTGTCGATCTGCTCGTTACGCTTCGGCCCGTTTAGCATGATGTGATCGTAGAAGCTGATCGGTACGTTTTCGATGGCCGACAGGTCCAATCCGAATTGTTCGACCGAAAGTCGCAATTTGACGAGGTCTTGCAGCGCCCACGTCCCGTCGTGTGAGGGCAAGTGGTCAGTGTTCGGGACGATGTCTGTGGCACCGAACTGCTTGGCGTAACTCAGTGACTCTGCCGTCGGCACGATTCCACTTCCGAATCCCGGTCTCATCTTGTTCACCTGCTCACTGCAAAGCACTCGACGTTCAGTCTGTACTGTTTGCTCGGACTTCAGTCCGTCTATCTATTGATTGGGCAGTAGACCAGATCAAGTAGCAGGGTGCAATCCAGGTCTCCGAAAATCCCTTGCGAAAACTCACCGCATAGTACCCAGCAGCGAGCCAACAGATTCAAGTAGGGAGTTAGTAGGGTCCTGTCAGAACTCAGCGTCGAGGGCAGAATAGCATCATTCCTCATTTGCTGAGGAGAGATGATCATGTCCTGTCCGCACTGCCTGTCCACGTCCGTATCTAGGAGAAAACATCGGACCTCACTGGGTTATCGGACTTTCTGTTGCCGAAACTGCAACAGACGTTTCAACGAGCGTACCGGCACGCCGTTCAACGATCTTCAGTTTCCGACCGACATCGTCTTACTCGCTGTGCTCTGGCGATTGAGATACAAGCTCGGATTTCGAGATGTTGCAGAACTTCTATTGCAGCGAGGTTTTGAAGTCAGCTACGAAACAATACGGGTATGGGAGTTCAGGTTCGCACCCTTAGTCAGCGAGAATCTTCGTTCGAAACGTCGTGGTACAGCTGGACGTTCCTGGTATCTGGACGAGACCTACATCAAGGTCGGTGGTCAGTGGCGTTACCTGTACCGTGCGATCGACCGAGCTGGAAACCTTCTCGATTCGATGCTGAGTGAGCACCGAGACAAGCATGCAGCCCGAAGATTCTTACGCCGCCTTATCGATAGCGCAGGGCGGAAGCCGTTACGGATGACGACAGACAAACACCCTGCCTACACGAAGGCA
>Ga0209554_1002944_pt1 | contig 11335 bp, 10 predicted proteins | sample MarorgKNORR_S2LV_5_FD_188221 | JGI IMG/M metagenome (GOLD analysis project Ga0209554, IMG submission 188221) | Marine microbial communities from the Southern Atlantic Ocean, analyzing organic carbon cycling - Bottom_A/KNORR_S2/LV (SPAdes) (version 2) | ecosystem: Environmental > Aquatic > Marine... | reverse complement strand
ATTTTTCGGATAAAGTATCTGACACACTCATTGTGGCAAAAGGCTTGCCTTTAAAAGGCTTGACATACGCAATTGATGCAGATGCAGATTACAGGGCTTTTAATTTAAAAATTGAAAGAGGAGTCTATATTTTTGATGTACAAACTCCATCAGAAACTGTTCAAAATATTGAATTGTATTTGCCAGGAAGACACAATGTTATGAATGCTTTGGCGGCCTTAGCAATGGCAGATGTTTATGGAGTTTCGTTAGAGCGTATCAAAAACTCATTACAAACATTTAAAGGAGTTCAGCGAAGGTTTTCGTACAAGATTAAAACGGACGATTTGGTATTGATTGATGATTACGCACATCATCCGACAGAGATTAATGCTGTTATTAATTCTGTAAGAGAAATGTATCCAACAGAAAAAGTGTTGGGAATTTTTCAGCCGCATTTATTTAGTAGAACGAAAGATTTTATAGACGATTTTGCTGCTAGCTTGGCACAATTTGATGAATTGTTGTTGTTAGATATTTATCCAGCAAGAGAATTGCCTATACAAGGAGTTTCTTCTTCTTGGCTGTTAGAAAAAATAGATTTAGCACATAAAAAAATAATTTCCGCTAAAGAAGTGTTGATAAATATTGAAAAATCTTCTGCAAAAATTGTAGTTATGATGGGGGCTGGAGATATTGGAGTGTTGGTGAACGAGGTGGTAAATGAATTGAAAACGATAAAAAAGGATAGATGAAAAAACTGTTGACATACTTGTTTTTTCTTGCTTTGCTGGGTGGATTGAGCTTCTTATATGCTTTTTCATCTCACAGAAATGGAGAGAAAAAAGTACAGAAAGTGTTGATAGAATTTGAAGAAGGAAGTAACTATTTTCTAAGTCAAAAAATGGTTGATAAATTGTTAATACAAAATCAGAAAGAAGTTAAAAACCAACCAAAATCTATCATAGATTTACAAGGGTTAGAGCATCATGTAGTATCAAATCCATATATAGAAAAGGCAATCGTCTTTTTATCCATAGAAGGGGTGCTAAAAACCATCGTAAAACAGCGGACAGCTGTTGCAAGAGTTAGTATGGTTAATTCGTCTTATTATATTGATAAACAAGGAGTAAGAATTCCTTTGTCGTCAAATTATTCTGCAAGAGTACTCTTGGTAACAGGGATTGTAAATACGGATGATCTAGTAAAGGTCACACGACTTGTAAATAGGATTTTATCGGATGGTTTTTTAAAAAAGGAAGTTGTTGGAATCCATAAAACGCCGAAAGATGAATTTGTTTTGAGTGTTCGAAGTGGAAAACAAAAAATAAAACTGGGAAGTTTAGAGAACCTCAATGCCAAGTTTAAAAAATTAAAAGCATTTTATAACAAAGCATATGTTGATAAAACGATAGAGAAGTATAAAATAATAAATTTAAAATACCACAATCAAGTTGTGTGCACAAAATAAAACAGAATGGAAAACAATAAAATAGCAGTTGGTCTAGATATTGGTACAACCAAAATTGTTGCCATGATTGGTTGTGAAAACGAATACGGTAAATTAGAAATCTTAGGGATTGGTAAAGCGAAAAGTTTAGGCGTAAAAAGAGGTGTTGTTAGTAATATAACACAAACGATACAGTCTATTCAAAAAGCAATAGAAGAAGCAGAGAGTGTATCTGGTCGAAAAATTGAAGATGTAGTTGTTGGTATTGCAGGACAGCATATTAGAAGTTTACATCACAGCGATTATATTACAAGAAGCAATCCAGATGAAGTTATTGACGAGAATGATATAGATAATCTAGTAAATCAAGTTCATAAATTGGTTATGCTTCCAGGAGAAGAAATTATCCATGTGTTGCCACAAGATTTTAAAGTAGATAGCCAAGGAGAAATCAAAGAGCCTATTGGAATGTATGGTGGCCGTTTAGAAGCTAATTTCCATGTGGTGGTTGGTCAAGTTTCATCAATTCGGAATATTGGACGTTGTGTAAAAAGCGCTGGCTTGGATTTGTGTGATATTACATTAGAGCCGTTGGCATCTGCAGGAGCCGTTTTAAGTCAAGAAGAAAAAGAAGCAGGAGTTGCTTTGATTGATATTGGTGGAGGAACGACAGACTTAGCGATCTTCAAAGACGGAATTATTCGTCATACGGCGGTTATTCCTTTTGGGGGAAATGTAATTACAGAAGACATCAAAGAAGGGTGTTCTATTATAGAAAAACAAGCAGAGTTGTTGAAAATTAAATTTGGATCGGCTTGGCCAGGAGAAAACAAAGAGACAGAAATTGTTTCAATTCCAGGATTAAGAGGAAGAGAACCAAAAGAGATCACACTGAAGAACTTGTCTAAAATTATACATGCACGCGTACAAGAAATTGTTGAGCATGTGTATTTAGAAATTAAAAATTATGGACACGAAACTGTAAAAGGAAAACTAATTGCAGGAATTGTGTTAACAGGAGGAGGCTCTCAATTGAAGCATTTACGTCAATTGGTGGAGTACATTACAGGAATGGATGCTAGAATTGGGTATCCGAACGAGCATTTAGCTGGAGGTTCTGATGATTCAGTTTCTAGTCCAGCATATGCAACCGCAGTAGGGTTGTTGATGGAAGGTTTGGAAAGAGGAGTCGAAATGGAGGAAGCTGCATTCGCTGAAAATGAAATTTCAGAAAATAGCGATGCTGTTGAGAACGAAAATTTAGCTGCAACAGAAAAAAAACCTGTTAAAAGAGGAAAAACTTTTTTCGAAAAGTTTACAGAGCGGCTCAAAGAGTTTTTGGACAATGCAGAGTAATTGAGATAAAAAAATAGAAAAAATAAATAACCATACTTAAAAATAGAGAAGTTATTATGAGCGAAGAATTCGATAACATTTCATTTAACATGCCAAAATCAAAATCCAATTCAATTAAGGTGATTGGTGTTGGTGGAGGAGGAAGCAATGCTGTTAATCACATGTTTCAGCAGGATATTAAAGGAGTAGATTTTGTAATCTGTAATACAGATGCACAAGCATTGGAAAATAGTCCTATTCCAAATAAAATCCAATTAGGAGAAAGCTTAACTTCAGGTTTGGGAGCAGGAGCAAATCCAGATGTTGGAGAAAAAGCAGCTCAGGAAAGTCTCGCTGAAATTCAACAAATGTTGAGTGCTCAAACAAAAATGGTTTTTATTACTGCAGGTATGGGCGGAGGAACCGGAACAGGAGCAGCTCCAATAATTGCTAAACTAGCCAAAGAAATGGGTATTTTAACTGTTGGAATTGTAACAATGCCTTTTCAGTTTGAAGGAAGAATGCGCTCAAAACAAGCACAGATTGGAATAGATGTTTTAAGAGACAATGTAGACTCTTTAATTATTATCAATAACAATAAGCTTAGAGAAGTATACGGAAATCTTGGTTTTAAAGCTGGTTTCTCTAAAGCGGATGAAGTGGTATCTACTGCTGCAAGAGGAATTGCAGAAGTTATTACACATCATTACAAACAAAATATAGATTTACATGATGCAAAAACGGTATTGGCAAATAGCGGTACAGCAATTATGGGATCTGCAAAAGAATCGGGGACAAATAGAGGTAGAAATTCCATTGTAAAGGCATTGGATTCTCCGTTGTTAAACGATAATAAAATTACAGGAGCTAAAAATGTTTTATTGCTAATTGTTTCTGGAACAGATGAAGTTACGTTGGATGAGATTGGAGAAATCAATGATTATATTCAAACGGAAGCAGGGTATGAAGCGAATATTATTATGGGAATTGGAGAAGATGCATCTTTAGGAGATGCTATTACCGTAACCATAGTAGCAACAGGGTTTTCTGTAGATCAGCAAAGTGAAATCGCGAATACAGAAGCTAAAAAAATTATACATACGTTAGAAGATGATCAAAAAGCTACGTATGATTTTTCTGAGAAGACTATTTCAACATCAAGTGTTTTAGATGCGCCAATTAGTGCTAATAAAGATCGAAGAATTGTTCATGTTTTAGAAGAAGAGGTTGTAGCCGAAGAGGTGGTGACGTTAATTCCAACCACAGAATTTATTAAAAATATTGATGTTGTATATGATGAGATTAAAATAGGAGCTGTTTCTGAAGAAGATTTTATCATTACAAACGCAACTCCAGAAGTTGAAAAAGTATTAGAAGAGGAAGCGCCTATACAATTACAAACGGATTTACTGTTTGACTTGCCAATTAACAGTTACGAAGAAATAAAATCGGATGCAAAAGAAGTTCGTTTTGATCTATCTATTGATGCTGCTAATATTGAAGTAAACGATGCCGTTGAAATTGTAGCAAAAGATGATGAAGTAATAGAGAAAAGATATGTGCTGGAAGATTTTGATGTGAAGCCAACCATCGAAAAAAGTTCTAAGGCGGGCGGGCATATGATTGTTGAAGAAGAGGAGTTACAGTTTGAATTGAAAACAAAAGAAACTCCAAGACTAGAAGAAATCGAAACCATTTCTGAAGAAGTTTCTCCGTTAAGTTTAACGATTTCTCAGTTAGAGAAAACGGCTGAATTAAGACGTCAGAAAATGAAAGGATTTAACTATAAATTTACAGATCAAGTACATAAAAACATTGATGAAATTGAGCGTCAGCCAGCGTATAAAAGAATGGGTGTTAATTTAGATGAGGTTTCTTCAGAAATTAGTAAATCTAGAACAACATTAAGTACAGATGCAAGTGATGATATTCAATTGCGTTCTAACAATTCATTTTTACATGACAATGTTGATTAGTTAAAACGGTGTAAGACAATTATATAATTGGCTTTAGAAAAAATAGCTATTATTTTAAAATTCCTAAGTTCTTAGGAATTTTTTTTATGCCTATATTTGCAGTTCTAAAAATGATACGATGAGTTTAGAAAAAGAATTAATGACCTTATTAAAAGTAGCAATGAAGTCGAAAGACACTGTTGCTTTGCAGTCTTTAAGAGCTGTTAAGTCTGCAATTTTATTGGCGAAGAAAGAAAATGGAGCAGGAAATGAGTTGACGGAAGAGCAAGAGTTGAAGATTTTGCAAAAACAAGTCAAACAACGTAAAGATAGTGCTGCCATATTTATAGAACAAGGAAGACAAGATTTGGCGGATCCAGAATTGGAAGAAGCGGCAGTTATAGAGCAGTTTTTACCAGAAGCATTGCCTGAGGATGCAATCGAAAAAGTAGTTCAAGCTGCGATTCAAAAAGTAGGTGCCTCAGGAATGAAAGATATGGGGAAAGTAATGGGAATGGTTTCTAAAGAATTGGCTGGACAAGCAGATGGAAAAACCATTTCTACATTGGTTAAAAAGAATTTGATATAAAATAAATTTCCCGTTTTACGGGAATGAAGATGGCTGTGTAGTTCAACTGGATACCTGCCTGCCGCAGGCAGGGAATATCAAATTTAGATTATGTATTATGTTTATGTTTTGAAAAGTGAAAAAGATGGTCGTTTGTACAAAGGATTAACATCTGATTTAGAAAAGAGATTGTTACAGCACAATGCAGGGATTACAAAATCTACTAAAGGTTACAGACCATGGAATATTGTATATTTTAAAAAATTTAAGACTAGAATTGAAGCAAGAGAAAGAGAAAAATTTTTAAAAACAGGATAAGGTAGAGATTACCTAAAGAAAATAATAACGGCTGCGTAGTTCAACTGGATAGAATATCAGATTTCGGCTCTGAGGGTTGGGGGTTCGAATCCCTTCGCGGTCACGAATAAAACAAAAAGCAAGCAAAACATAAAGCTTGCTTTTTTATGTTTTTATAAAAGATATTTTATAAAGCCTTCAAATTAGCAATGGTTGCTATTGGGTCATCACTTTTAAAGACAAAGCTACCCGCAACTAACACATCTGCGCCAGCTTCTACCAGTGCATTGGCATTTTGATCAGTTACACCACCATCAATTTCTATTTGAGCGTTCGAATTTGAAAACTCGATCAATTGTTTTAATTGTGTTACTTTTTTATAGGTGTTTTCAATAAATGATTGCCCACCAAAACCAGGGTTTACGCTCATCACGCACACTAAATCTAAGTCAGCAATTACATCTTCTAAAACAGCCACAGGCGTATGTGGGTTTAATGCAACTCCAGCTTTCATTCCAACGGCTTTTATAGCTTGAATAGTTTTATGTAAATGCGTACAGGCTTCATGGTGTACCGTTAAAATGTTGGCACCTAAATCTGCAAATGTTGTAATGTACCTGTCAGGATCTACAATCATTAAATGGACATCGATTGTTTTTGTAGCATGTTTAGAAATCGCTTTTAAAACAGGCATTCCGAAAGAGATGTTTGGCACAAAAACGCCATCCATAATATCGATATGAAACCAATCAGCTTCACTGTTGTTAACCATTTCGATGTCGCGCTGTAGATTGGCAAAGTCTGCAGCTAAAATTGAAGGGGCAATTAATTTAGTCATATATTTTGTTGTTGTGTTGTTCTCGGCAAAATTACAATTTAAAAAAGAAAACTCTCGAAAAATTTTTCCGAGAGTTTTTATGATGTTTTATATTAAATAGCGTGTAGTTTTATCCTAAGTATGTCATTAAAATTTTACTTCTAGAAGTATGTTTTAATCTACGGATTGCTTTTTCTTTAATTTGACGAACACGCTCACGAGTTAAATCGAATGTTTCACCAATTTCTTCTAGCGTCATTGGTTGGTGCTCACCTAAACCAAAATACAACTTTACAACATCTGCTTCTCTTGGTGTCAAAGTCTCTAAAGCTCTACTGATTTCTATACGTAAAGATTCGTGTAATAATTTTCTATCAGGATTTGGAGATTCACCAGAATTTAAGACATCGTATAGATTAGAATCTTCACCTTCAATTAAAGGTGCATCCATCGATACGTGACGTCCAGAATTTTTCATAGATTCCTTAACGTCATTAATAGTCATGTCTAATTTCTTAGCAATTTCTTCCGGACTTGGAGGGCGCTCATGCTCTTGCTCTAAGAACGCATACATTTTGTTAATTTTATTGATAGAACCAATTTTGTTTAACGGTAAACGTACAATTCTTGATTGTTCTGCCAACGCTTGTAGAATAGATTGGCGAATCCACCATACGGCGTAAGAGATAAATTTAAATCCACGAGTTTCATCAAAACGTTTTGCCGCTTTAATCAATCCTAAATTGCCTTCATTAATTAGATCTGGTAAGGTCAGTCCCTGATTTTGGTATTGTTTTGCTACAGATACCACAAAACGTAAATTCGCTTTTGTCAACTTTTCTAAAGCGAGTTGATCTCCAGTTCTTATACGTTGTGCCAATTCAACTTCTTCATCGGCTGTAATTAAATCAACCTTTCCAATCTCTTGTAAATACTTATCTAATGATGCAGTTTCTCTATTGGTAACCTGCTTGGTAATTTTAAGTTGTCTCATCTAATTTTATGGGTGCTGATTTAAACGATTAATAATACTCTACATATACTTATACGTTGAATAAATCTTAAATGTTACAAAAGCTGATTTATTTTTTCTCTTTTGATGGAAAAAAAAGCGAGCGCTAGCGTTCGCTTTTTTAAAATGTATGTAAAAAATGTTTTAAAACAAACCGTTTATTTGCGCATCAATTCGGTCAATAACATAGCCTAAATCTTCTTGGTTGTCAACAAAGTTCAAATTATCAACGTTAATAACTAATAGTTTCCCTTTGCTGTATTTAGAAATCCAAGCCTCATAACGTTCGTTTAATCTACTTAAATAATCAATGCTAATGGAGTTTTCGTATTCTCTTCCTCTTTTATGAATTTGATCTACCAAATTAGGTATGCTAGATCGTAAATAAATGAGCAAGTCAGGTGGAGTTACTAAATTTTCCATCAAATCAAATAAAGAACTGTAGTTTTTAAAATCTCTATTGGTCATCAATCCCATTGCATGAAGATTGGGCGCAAAAATATGTGCATCTTCATAAATGGTCCTATCTTGAATAATTTTACCACCAGTTTTTCTTAATTCTAGTATTTGTCTAAACCTACTATTTAAGAAGAAGACTTGTAAGTTAAATGACCAACGCTCCATTTCAGCGTAAAAATCATCTAAGTACGGATTCTCATCGACAGATTCATAATGCGGTTTCCATTTATAGTGTTTGGCTAATAGTTTGGTAAGGGTTGTTTTTCCTGCGCCAATATTTCCTGCAATAGCTACATGCATAATTTATATTTTCTAAAATTTAATAAGGTCGATAAAGTTAATCAAATTTTAGAAACCTGTGTGATTTTAGCAAATCAATTTATAGCCATAGCCACGAATGTTTACAATTTGAACTGTTGGGTCGTCTTTTAACTTTTTACGAAGCTTGGTAATAAACACGTCCATGCTTCTGGCATTGAAGAAATCATCATCGCCCCATATTTTTTTTAAGATGAATGAACGATCTGAAACTTCATTTTTATATTGTGTAAGAATATAGAGTAATTCAGATTCTTTATGGGTTAGTTGTTTCGTTTCTTCTTTCAATAACAATGTTTGCTTGGTGTAGTTAAAGAGATACTCTCCAATTTTAATTTTAGTGTGATCTGTTTTTAAGGAATTTCTATCTAGTAGAGAATGGATTCTTACCACAAGTTCTTCCATAGAAAAAGGCTTTTTTAAGTAATCATTTCCTCCATGACTAAAGCCTTCTATGACATCTTTGGTTTGCGATTTTGCAGTTAAAAAAATAATTGGGATTTGTTTGTTTTCTTCTCTAATTTCTTTAGCCAAGGTAAAGCCATCTTTTATGGGCATCATGACATCCAACACCAACATGTCTGGATTTTTTGATTGGTATAATTGATAGGCCTCTTCGCCATTTTTCGCTAAGAAAACATTAAAATTTCTGGTTTCTAAACTTTCTTTGATGATCTGTCCTAAGCTCGGTTCATCTTCTGCTAAAACAATGGATATTTTTGAACTCATAGTGGCATAGAGATTTTAAAAATGGTATAGGCTGTATTTGGAATAAGACTAATTTGTCCACCGTGTTTTTCGATGATTTTTTTGGTGTAATACAAGCCAATTCCAAAACCTTTTACATCATGTGTATTTCCTTTTGGGATTCGATAAAATTGATCAAATATTTTTTCTCGTTGATTTTTCTCTATCGGTTTTCCATCATCTACAACAGAAATTTCTAAAGTGTTTAAGACCGTACTGATATGTACTTCAATGTTGTTTCCACCATATTTTATGGCATTATCAATTAAGTTTGAAATGGCATTTTCGAAATGAAAAGAATCGATGTTTACAGATATTTCTTTTACGGATGTATTGAAAGTAATGTTCTTTTTTGCAGTACTGAACTCTTCTTTAAGTGCTACTTTTTGTACCAATGCAACGATGTTGATGTTTTCCTTTTTCAAGAGCAATTGTTCACTATCTAAGGTGGCTGTTTCCAATAGTTTTTCGACCATTATATTCAGTTTTTTTAACTGAGACGTTGAGATGGAAAGGTATTTTTCGGTTTTCTCTTGGTCGTTGATTGCGTTGAAAGAGCGAAAGGCTTCTATCGCTGCAGAAACCGTTGTAATGGGTGTTTTAAACTCATGGGTAATATTGCTGATCAAATCGTTTTTAATTTCTGCCAATTCTTTTTGTTTGTTGATGATGTGCAGTAAATAAAAGAGACAGGAAATGATTGCTAGCGACAATAAGAGTGAAAGAAAAATCCCCATGGAGCTTCTTTTTAAAGCTTCTATGTTAGGATTGTTAAATAACAATTTAAATTGTTCATCACTTTTTAAAAAAGTAGATTTTGATTCAATTTCAAAAAAGTTATGACTTAAAAGAGAATCACCTGTGCTAAAAAACAAAGAGTCATTTTTTAGGTGATTAAAACTATAAGTGACTTTAATTCTTTTTTTACCCAATTGTTTCGCGAGTAAAGAATCCATCTTCATATAGTCCATTGAAGTATCGAGAATAGAGATAACAATAGGTTGTAAGCTTTTGATGAGCTTGATGCTATCAGCAGCTTCCCTCCCTGTATAATAGTTGACTTCTGTATGAACTTTTAAACTCTTCGGGTTTCTGATTCCTTTTTTAAATCCGTTTGTGATTTTTGCAAAAACGGAATCAATTTTTTTTGGATTGAGTTTTTGACTGGAATTGATAACAATTTTTTTAAATTTAAATTTTGGAACTCCTCTTTTAGTGCTTATTTTTTTAAATTTATCTTTTATACGAAATGTATTAAAAACAGAATCAAACGGAATGCTATTTATAAAAGCGGCATTGCTTTTTCCACCATCTGCATTTACTATAGTCAAGTAGTTGCTTTTGGCTAAAGAAGAAAAATATTCTTCAATGGCATTGTCTAAACTTAATTGAATTTCGTTCAAAACCCGTTGTTTATTTTGCTCGTAGTTTTTGTAATTCCAATATACTTGTACTGCTATGGTTGCAAGTATTGTAAAGGAGATTACGTAAAGAATCCAATGGTATTTTTTGGTGTTCATGCTTCAAAGGTAAGTACTTCTCTGAAATAAAAACCATGGCTTAACACTCGTTAACACTTGTTAACCTTAATAATTAATAGTTCCGTTGATATTTGTCAAATAATTAAAAACCAATACAATGAAAAATACACTTATCTTATTATGTATGCTACTTGTGAGTTCGGCATTTGGGCAGGACTTTCAAGGAAAAGCAATTTACAAAACACACCGTAAAATGGACTTCAAAATTGATGGAGGTAAAAATTCAGGAATGTCTGATAATATGCGAAAAGAGATGACAGCGAGAATGAAAAAAATGTTTCAACAAACATTTACGCTCTCATTTAATAAATCAACATCTGTCTATAAAGAGAATAAAAAATTAGCAGGACCCTCTAGGCCTCAAAATGGAATGATGGTAATAGTGATGGGTTCTGGAGGAGGTTCAGATGTGTACTATAAAAACGTTAAAGAAGACAGTTTTATCAATAAAACAGAAATTATGGGAAAGCGTTTTCTTATCAAAGACAAACTCCCAACATACAACTGGAAATTAACAGGAGAAACCAAAAATATTGGTGTGTATACGTGTTATAAAGCTACCTATACACGACAAGAAGAAAGAACGAAAATGGATGTTGTTGATGGTGAAGTAAAAGAGAAAAAAGAAAAAGTAGATGTTATAACAACTGCTTGGTACGCACCAGCGATTGCAGTGAGCAATGGTCCCGGTAATTATGGGGGCTTGCCAGGGTTGATCTTAGAAATCAATGAAGGGAAGCTAACTATTGTGTGTACAGAAATTATTATGAATCCAACAGAAAAAATGGAGATTAAAAAACCTAAGAAAGGAAAGGTTGTAACGCAGGCAGCCTACGAAAAGATCATGAATAAAAAAT
>Ga0209554_1002943_pt1 | contig 11340 bp, 14 predicted proteins | sample MarorgKNORR_S2LV_5_FD_188221 | JGI IMG/M metagenome (GOLD analysis project Ga0209554, IMG submission 188221) | Marine microbial communities from the Southern Atlantic Ocean, analyzing organic carbon cycling - Bottom_A/KNORR_S2/LV (SPAdes) (version 2) | ecosystem: Environmental > Aquatic > Marine... | reverse complement strand
ACTCTTTTAATATGGTTGATGTTTCTGCAAAAAAAGAAACCTTTAGAAGAGCTCTAGCTTCTGGAAAAATTTATGTAGGTGAAAAAGTATTTAATATGACCAAAAACAATGAGATGCCAAAAGGAGATCCTATTAGTCTTGCTGAAGTTTCTGCAGTTTTAGGAGTAAAAAAAACTAGTGAGTTAATTCCTTTATGTCATCCACTAGCTATTGACCATACAGCAACTAAAATAATTATGAATGATAAAGATTTTTCATTAGAGGTGTTTTGTGTTGTATCTGCGGTAGCTAAAACTGGAGTTGAGATGGAAGCTATTATGGGAGTAAATGCTGCACTCATTACTATTTATGATTTGAGCAAAATAGTAAATCCACATTTAAAAATTGATAATGTTAAATTATTAATTAAAGAAGGTGGAAAAAGTGGAATTTGGACCAATCCTGATGGTCTTCCAAAATTCCTAGACAATATATTTTAATTTTAATAAAAAATATTTATGAAAATTAAATTAGAGCTTTACGGAGCTAGTCGTGAATTTAGTGAAAAAGATTATCTAGAATTTAGCTTAAAAGAAAAAAGCTCAATAAAAGATTTGCGTAATGAAATAATAACTTTCATAGATAAAAATTTTAATGGCAACAATAATTTTAAAAAATTAGTTCAATCATCAAAATTTTGCTCTGAAGAAAATAATATTGTTGCTGATAATTATAAAATTACCAAAGATCAAAAAATTGGAATTATTCCACCAATAGGAGGTGGTTGATGCTTCATACTAAAATTATAGATGTATCTAAAGAAAAAATTGACCTTGCTAGGGCACAAAAATTTATAGCTTCAAGCAAATGTGGTGCTTCAATATATTTTGTCGGAACAGTAAGAGATCAAAACGATAATAAAAAAGTTACTGGAATTACATATGATAGCCACGATGCTTTGGTAATTAAAAGTTTTGAAGAAATATATAAAGAGGCAGAAACAAAATTTAAATTTAATAACATAGCAGTATTCATTGAACACATTAAAGGATATGCAGCTCTTGGCGATACTAGTATAATTATTGCTGTAGCCTGTAAACACAGAACACAAGCTTATGAATTTTCAAGATATATTATTGAAGAAATAAAAAAAAGAGCTCCAATCTGGAAAAAAGAACATTATGAAAATAAAGATAGCGCATGGTTAAAAGGTAACCCAATTAAAACTAACTAGAAAAATCTTTTTTTGTATTAAAATTAGTTAATATAGATTTTGAATTAATATTTACAAATTTAATTTTATTACTATTTTTCTTTATAATATTCTTTGCTCCTCTATCACCTTTTATTTTATTAATATTTTTAATCATTGATTTCTTAAATCCAATAGGATTGCCTATTCTATTTTTAAATCTAGGTAAAAAGATTTCTTTACCTGACTTATTAATTAATAAAATTATTTTATTAATTGTTGTTTTGGTTATATTTGGCATGTCTCCTTGAACAATTAAAAACCCTTTATTATGTTTTGATAACCCTCTTAAGCCAGTTTTAATGGAACTAGAAATGCCTTTTTTGTAATTTTTATTAATTACAAATTTAATCTTTTTACTTTTTAATAATTTTTTTTTAACTTTTAGATGTTCAAATCCTAAAACAATAATGATTTTATTAACTTTGCTTTTAATCAAAGATGATAAAATGTGATTAATTAACAGTTTTTTTTTAAATAACTTAATTAACTTATTTTCATTTTTTAGTCTGTTAGATTGTCCTGCAGCGAGAAGAATTGCAGTTATCATTTATTTTTTATAAGTTTCAGAAACTAATTGAGCAATTATTGATAAAGCAATTTCAGGAGCTGCTCTTCCACCTAATTTAATTCCAATGGGGCCGTGAATTTGATTTATTTCTTGGTCATTAAATCCAGCTTTTTTTAATCTTTCGCATCTATTTAAATGAGTTTTTTTACTTCCTAATGCTCCTATATAATAAAATTTTTTCTTTATTGCATGTTGTAATGCTGGATCATCAATCTTTGGATCGTGTGTTAATGCAATTAATGCTGTATTAGAGTCTGTTTCTATTTCTTTAAAAGCTTCTTCTGGCCATTTATTTATTATTGCCATTCCAGGAAATCTTTGTTCTGAAGCAAAATATCCTCTTGGATCAATAATAGATAATTCAAAATTTAAGCTATTAGCAAAATCAACTAAATACTGAGCTATATGAACAGCTCCAACAATAATAACTTTTATAGGTCTAATGTAGCTTTCTACAAATATATCGGTTCCCTCAATAATTCCATTTTTCTTTGACTGATAAAAAGTATTTATTTGATCTGTAAATTTTTCAAAGTCTTTGCTTAAAGATTTTCCCTTTTCAAAAATTTCACTATTACCTGTTGCTAAATTGGTAACAATTGCAAATTCTGATTTATTTTCTTTTTTTCTTATTATTTCTTTTAAAGTTTTTAATTGCATTAATTAATCTGTTCTAAATAAACTGCAATTTCTCCACCACATGCAAGTCCTATTTCCCAAGCGCTTTCGTTTGAAACTTTAAATTCAATCTTTTTAAATGGTTTTTTATCTTTTATAATTCCAATACATTCTCTAACAACCGCAGACTCAACGCAACCGCCGGAAACAGAACCTGAAAAATCTCCTTTTTCATTCACAATCATTCTACTGCCTGTTGGTCTTGGAGAGGATCCCCAAGTCTGAATTACTGTTGCAAGAACCACTTTTTGATTGGCTTTTATCCAATCGTTAGCTTCCTCATGAATTTTTTCATCAAATGAATTTTTCATTAGATGTAAAAGTTATTACTGAAATAACTAATTAGCAAGCATCTACGGCTTTTTTAGCAAAAGTTCTGACCATATTTGCCCTATAATCTGCAGAGGCGTGTATATCAGAATTCATTTTTGAAGATGATATTTTAACATTATTAATAGCAGATGGTGAAAATTTTTTTGACAATGCGTCAGCTAAATCCTTGTCATTGTATACGCAAGATTTTGCACCAGTTACTGCAACATTTATCCCTGTTTTATGTTTAGCAACATATACTCCAACAACCGCATAACGTGAAGCTGGGTTTGGAAGTTTTTGATAACTTGATTTTTGCGGAATTTCAAATTCAATTGATTCAATTATTTCTGTTTTTTTAAGACACGTCTCAAACATTCCTCTAAAAAAATTTTCAGCAATAATTTTTCTGTTATTAGTATTAATTGTTGCATTCAAAGCGATACAAGCTGATGGATAATCAGCTGCAGGGTCATTGTTTGCAATCGATCCACCAATAGTTCCTCTATTTCTTACTTGAGGGTCTCCAATTCCTTCTGCTAGAGCTGCTAGAGATGGAATTGCTTTCTTTATCTCTTTTGAATTAGCAACTTCAACATGTTTAGTTATTGCTCCAATCGTAACTGTCTTTCCGGTTACTTTAATGCCTGATAGTTTTTTAATTTTCTTAATATCAATAATATCTTTATAAGAGGCTAATCCTAATTTCATAGAAGGAATTGTTGTCATTCCTCCTGCTAAGAAAGCTGAACTAGGAGACGCTAACTTTGAAGCTTCTTTTACATCTTTTGCTGAATGATAATTAAATGTTTTCATATTCTTCTTCTTAAGCTGCCTCTGTTTCGGATTTTTTATTTTCTTTGCATGCTCTCCAAACTTTTTCTGCAGTTGCTGGCATTTGTATTTCTCGTCCGTCTAAAGCGTTTATTACAGCATTCATTACTGTTACTGGGGCAGCAATAGAACCTGCTTCACCACAACCTTTAACACCCAAAGGATTTGTTGTTGCTTTTGTACAAGTAAACCCTAATTGAAACTCAGGAAAGTTATCAGCTCTTGGCATTGCATAATCCATATAAGAAGCAGTGATAAGTTGTCCATTTGCATCATATTCTGCATTTTCAGTTAAAGCTTGTCCTATTCCTTGTGCTAACCCACCATGAACTTGTCCTTCAACAATAGTTGGATTGACAATTGTTCCAAAATCATCAACTGCAGTATATTTATCTAGTTTTACATCTCCTGTGTCAGGATCAATTTCTACTTCTGCAATATGTGATCCTGCAGGGAATGAGAAATTCGCTGGATCAAAAAAAGAAGTTTCTTTTAAGCCTGGCTCTTCCCCTTCTGGTAAAGGCGATTTAAAATCTGAATCACGACTACCTGGTAAGTAGCAAGCAAAAGCAATTTCTTCGATTGTTTTTTTCTTATTTGATTTAGCAACAACAAATTCACCATCTTTAAATTCAACTTCATCTTCACTGACTTCAAGCATTTTTGCAGCAACTCTTTTTCCTTTTGCAACTATTTTTTTACATGCGTTAACTATTGCTATTCCTCCAACTACAAGCGATCTTGAACCATAAGTTCCCATACCAAAAGTTCCTTTGTCTGTATCACCATGAACAATATCAATATTTTCCATTGGCACACCTAATTCATCTGCTGCAATTTGTGCAAAAGTTGTATCATGGCCTTGACCATGACTATGGGCTCCAGTAAAAATTGTTACTTGGCCTGTAGGATTAAATCTTACTTCAGAAGATTCCCATAATCCCACTCCGCAACCTAATGACATTACAACAGCAGAAGGTGCGATACCACATGCCTCAAAATAAGTTGAAACTCCTATTCCTCTAAGTTTTCCTCTAGACTCTGAATCTTTTTTTCTATCTGCAAAACCATCATAATCTGCCATTTGTTTTGCTTTTTCTAAGCCAGCTACATAATCACCAGAATCGACTTGATGAATTAAAGTTTGTTTATATGGAAACTCGGTAGGAAAATTTTTCATTCTTATATCTATTGGATCCATACCAAGCTCTAAAGCAGCCTTATCTACTATTCTTTCAATGGTATAAGTAGCCTCAGGTCTTCCTGCTCCTCTATAGGCATCGACAGGTGCTGTATTTGTATATACTGCTTTAACATTAGAATAAGCAGCAGGCATTACATAAACACCTGTTGCACAAGGACCAAAAAGATATGTTGGTGTTACCGTGCCAAAAACTCTTGCGTAAGCTCCTAAATTTGCAATAGTTTCATTCTTAAATCCTAAAAATTTACCGTCATTTGTAACTGCTAATTCAGCGTGACTAATATGATCTCTTCCATGAGTATCAGTTAAAAAAGATTCAGTTCTTTCAGCAACCCATTTAATAGGTTTTTCAATTTTTTTAGCTGCCCAACTACAAACTATTTCTTCATTATAAAGATTAATTTTTGAACCAAATCCTCCACCTACATCAGGAGCTATTACTCTCAATTTATTTTCTGGAGTAACACCACCAAATGCAGACATAATCAATCTTGATAGATGTGGATTTTGGCTAGTTGTATAACAAGTAATTTCTTCAGAAGCAGTATTATAATCTACAACACATGCTCTTGGTTCCATTGCATTTGGAATAAGTCTGTTATTTATAATATCAAGTTTAATGATTCTATCTGCTTTATCAAAAGCCTCTTTGACTTTTTGTCTATCACCAAGCAACCAATCATAACAAAGGTTTTTATTAATACCTTCATGAATAACTTCGCTTTTCATTGCATCTGCTAAGCTAGTCACAGCTTTTAAAACTTTATAATCTACTTTTACTAGTTCAGCTGCTGTCTTTGCTTTATCTAAAGTTTCAGCAAAAACAACCGCAACAGGGTCGCCTACAAAATTTACATTATCTTTTGCCAATGGTGGATTTGGAGGACATTTCATTTCAGAGCCATCTTCGCTTCTAATTGCCCATCCAGCAATCAAACCACCAATTTTATCTTGAGCAATGTGTTCTCCTGTTAAGATATCTACAACTCCAGGCGCTTTTAAAGCTTTTGAAGCATCAATTTTTTTAATTTTTGCTCTCGCGTATGGAGATCTTATGAATACAGCATATGTTTGATTTGCTATGTTTATGTCAGCAGTATATCTGCCTTTTCCTGTTAAAAATTTCTTATCTTCCTTTCTTTCTACTCTTGATCCTACTAAACTAGCCATAAAAATTTCTCCTAACTCTACATTTTCGAAGCAGCTTCTTTAACTGCTGCTACAATATTTTGGTACCCAGTACATCTACAGATATTTCCTTCCAACCAATCTCTTATTTCTTGATCACTTGGATTTTTTTTATTTTTTAATAAATCTATTGCGCTCATAACCATTCCTGGTGTGCAAAAACCACACTGTAATCCATGCATTTTTTTAAATGCTTCTTGCATTGGATGCATCTGGCCCTTAGATGCAAGTCCTTCTATTGTAGTAATTTTTGAACCGTCAAGGTCCACTGCGAATGCTGTGCAGCTTTTTATAGATTTTCCTTCTACACGAACAACACAAGCGCCGCATTGACTTGTATCACATCCAATATGTGTTCCTGTTAAATTTAGTATATCTCTTAATAAAACCGATAAAGTAGTATGTTCTGGAATTTGCTTAACAATTTTCTTTCCATTTACTTGCAAAGAAATTTTTTTCATTAAGTCTACCCCTCCTTAATAATCAAGTTAAGTAAAACATAATAAAATATTATGTACAACTCAAAAGAATGAAATAATTCTACCTATGCGCGATTCAACTCAAATAATATATTACAATTCCTAAAACTATTACTACGGATACAATGATAAATAATTTGTTTTTTGCTTTTTTTTCACGTGGAATTGCAACTTCAGAAGGTATTGTAGTTTTTTCCAATTCAGATTTAGTTGAAATTAATTCTGAGAATTTTCCAAAAAAAATATCTGTCATTTTTTTTGCTGTCATATCAATTAAGCGTGAACCAACTTGTACAATTTTTCCTCCAACATTTGCTTCAACTGTATAATTAAGCTTTGTTCCTTCTTCAAAATCCTCGAGAGTTACTGTTGCTTCGCCATTTGCAAAGCCAACAGGAGAATTTCCTGATCCAGTAATTTTATAACTATGCGGTGGGTTTAAATCTTTAAGCTCAATATCTCCTGTAAAACTTGCATTAAATGGACCGATTTTATTGGTCGCTGTAGCAGTAAATTTAGTTTCAGAATTTTTTACAAATTCCTCACATCCTGGAATAGCTTTTTTTAAAATTTCAGGGTCGTTTAATGCTTCCCAAACTTTTTGTTTTTCTAAATTAATTTGATATGATCCAGAAAGTTTCATAAATATTTACAAATATATATTAATTTATATGGATAATAATGCAAAAAAAGAAATTCAGTCTGCAACTTTTGATAGATTAATAAATCATCTAAGAAAAAGAAATGATGTTCAAAACATTGATTTAATGAACTTGGCCGGTTTTTGTAGAAACTGTTTATCAAAATGGTATCGAGAAGAAGCTGAAAAAAAAGGCATTGAAATTTCTGATCCTGATGCAAGAGAGCAGGTTTATGGAATGCCTTATTCAGAGTGGAAAGAAAAAAATCAGAAATAATTATTTTTCTTTAAGTCTTGGAAATAATTCTACAAAATTGCAAGGTTTGTGGTTAATGTCTAGTTGATATTTTAAAATTTTATCCCAAGCATCAGTTACTCCTCCCGATGAACCTGGTAATGCAAAAATGTATTTTCCTTTAGCTAAAACTGCACAAGCTCTTGATTGAATTGAAGATGTGCCAACTGTTTCAAGACTAATCGTTCTAAATACTTCACCAAAACCCGGGATATGTTTATCGGCAATTTCATCTATTGCTTCTGGGGTTATGTCTCTACCGGTCAACCCTGTTCCACCAGTAGTTATAATTACATCTATATTTTTCTTCTTTAACCAATTTTTTAAGATTTGTTTAATATCTTTTTTATTGTCTTTACAAATTTTTCGATCAACTAAATTGTGTTTAGCTTCATCTATCTTATCAACTAATATAGAGCCTGATTTATCATTCTCAAAAGCTCTAGTGTCAGTAACAGTTAAAAGTGCTATATTTATTTTCATAAAATTAAATTAACAAAACGCAATTATATTACTAAATCTATTTTATGGATATAAATTATTTTAACACAACCAGGATTTTGGACGGTGGTATGGGTCAAGAATTACTTAATAGAGGATTAAAACCAAAAGGAACATTATGGTCTGCACATGCTTTAATTGATGAAGGATGCCACAAGATGGTTGTTGATGCACATTTAGATTTTATAAATGCTGGAGCTGATGTGATAGTTACCACAACATTTACTGCTCGAAGAAATAGATTAATTCAGAATGATTGTGAAAAATATTTTGAAAAAATAAATATTAAAGCGGTTGAGCTAGCCTTAAAGGCAAGAGATATCTCAAAAAAAGAAGTTTTAATTGCCGGTGGTTTACCCAATCAAAAACAGACCTATAGCGCTGATTTAGGAGAGGACTTAGATTTAATAGAAAAAAATTTTTACGACCAGGCTAAACTTCTTAAACATGGAATTGATTTTTTTTATCTCGATGTAATGAGTAGTGGATTGGAGTGTGAAATTGCGCTTAAAGTAATTGACTCATATAATTTACCAGTTCTAGTTGGTATCCATCTAAGAGATAATGGTCAGCTTCCTTCTGGTGAAAAAGTTATCGATATAGTAAAAAAATATAAAAATAAACATTGGCTCGGTATTATTATGGCTTGTATTTCTCCTAAAGCATATGAGGCAGTTGCTAACAATTTACAAAAACTGGATATACCATATGGATTTAAGTTAAATGCATTTAAAAAAATACCGGAGGGTTATACTGTTGCCTCTAAAGATCAATGGGGAGATGCAGGCAATCCAACTACTGTTTTAGGAAAAAATACTGATTTAAATGAATCTAAGTTCTACGAATATGTAAAAAAATTTATGAAAAATGGTGCAACAATATTAGGTGGATGTTGCGAAATAAGACCTTCTCACATAAAAGAAATTTCTAAACTGAAGTAATTTTTTTACTATTAGATTTTTGAACAAAATAAATTCCAATAATTACAGCAGCAACAGCTACTAAGACCTTTGGGGTAATTAATTCTTTTAAAAATATGTAGCCTAATATTATTCCAAATATTGGAATTAAATAAGCAACTTGAGCTTGAAAAACCAATCCATTGTTTTTTAATATTTTAAATCTAAGCAACCAAGCTAAGCCAGTTGCTACCACACCAAGATAAACAAGTGCTATGGTTGAATCTGCACTCGGATTTAAATTCCAAGGTTTTTCGGTAAAAGCAGTGATAGGAATTAAAAATAAGGTTCCCCATATTAATATTGATGCTGTCACATTTTCATTTTTTTTATTACTTATTTTTAAAGTCAACAATCCGCCAATCACATAAAAAGTTGAGCCAATTAAGATTAGAAGAGCATAAGTAAAATTATTTTCATTAATTAAAGTATTATCTGAAAAGAGAAAAACTATTCCTGAAAAACCAACAAGGACTCCAAAGATTTTTATTAAATTAATTTTTTCATTTTTGGTAAAAAGATGAGCTAGAACAGTAGCGCTTAAAGGTGTACTTGCCATTAATATTGCAGCTAAATTACTTTGAACCCTTTGAACTCCATATGCTATTAAAAAGAAAGGAATAACTAGGTTTACCATTCCAATTGCAGCGAACCAATACCAATCTTTTGAAAATGCTTCAATTTTTATTTTTTTAACTAAACATATTCCAACAACAGGAATGGCTCCGAAAAAAGTCCTTAAGAAAGCAATTGTAACTGGTCCATAAGAGTAAGTTGCTATTTTAATATTAAAAAAAGCTGAAGACCATATCAAAGCTAAAATTGTAAGTAGTGCATAATCTATAATTTTTGGTTCTCTCATAAAACAATGTCCTCTTCAATTCCTTCTGTAAGTTTAATTAATTGTTTGTAGCTAATCTTAAAAATTGAATTAGGATGTCCTGCTGCAGCATATACATTTTCATATCGAGAAAATGAAGAATCTATTAATATTTTAATTTTATTCAAATGAGCTACTGGAGAAACTCCTCCTATTGAGAAACCAGTTTGATTTTTAACCTGCTCGGCATCTGCCATAGAAACATCTTTCATATTTAATATTTTCTTTACTTTGTTTAATGAACATCTCTTATCACCTGCAACTAAACATAAAATAAAATTTCCCTCTGTTCTTAAAAGTAAACTTTTAATTATCGCTCCAACTGCACAATTTAGTGATGTAGCAGCATCTTTTGCAGTTCGCGCTGAACTATTTAAAACCTCTACTTTTAATGAATTGTCAAAATTGTTTAGAACTTTCACAACTCTTTTGACAGATTCTTTGTTTAATAAATCTTCCATTCAACTAATAATTGTAACAAATTGTGAATTGATAATTTCATTTTCATTACTATTTATCTATGTGATAAATGCATAGGTGGTATCTCAATAATAAACAATATTAATCTATAATTTTTTGATATTAAAAACTAACAAAATTTAGTAGGAGAAAAATATGAGCTCGAGTCAAGTTTTAAAATTAATGAAAGACAAAGAGATTGAGTATGTAGATTTAAGATTTACAGACCCAAGAGGAAAGTTGCAGCACTTAACAATGGATGCAACAATTATAGATGAAGAAATGTTAAATGATGGTGTGTTCTTTGATGGGTCTTCAATTGCAGGATGGAAAGCAATTCATGAATCTGACATGATTTTAAAACCAGATTTAAGTAGACAAGTCATTGATCCATTTACTTCACATAATACTCTTATTCTTTTTTGTGACATTATAGATGCTGTTAAAAAAAATTCATACGAAAGAGACCCGCGAGGAATAGCTAAGAAAGCAGAAGTGTATTTAAAATCTACGGGAATTGGTGATAAAGCTTATTTTGGACCAGAACCAGAATTTTTTGTGTTCGATGATGTTCGTTACAAAAATGATATGAACGAAACTAGTTTTACAATTGATAGTAATGAGGGTCCTTACAATACTGGAAGAAAGTATGAAAGTGGAAACATGGGACACCGCCCAGGAGTTAAAGGGGGATATTTTCCAGTTCCTCCAGTTGATAGTGCACAAGATATGCGTGGAGAATATTTAAAAGGATTAAGAGATGTTGGTGTTAAAGTTGAAAAACATCATCATGAAGTGGCTCCAAGTCAACATGAGCTTGGAATGTATTTTCGTACTTTAGTTGAACAAGCAGATAACGTTCAACTTTACAAATATGTAGTACATATGGTTTCTCATTCTTTTGGAAAAACTGCAACCTTTATGCCTAAACCTGTTAAAGGTGACAATGGCTCCGGAATGCATACTCACCAATCTATTTGGAAAGGAAAGACACCTGTCTTTTCTGGAAACAAATATGCTGGATTATCTGATACTGCATTACATTATATTGGTGGAATATTAAAACATGCAAAAGCAATTAATGCTTTTTCAAACTCAACAACAAATAG
>Ga0209554_1002940_pt1 | contig 11342 bp, 11 predicted proteins | sample MarorgKNORR_S2LV_5_FD_188221 | JGI IMG/M metagenome (GOLD analysis project Ga0209554, IMG submission 188221) | Marine microbial communities from the Southern Atlantic Ocean, analyzing organic carbon cycling - Bottom_A/KNORR_S2/LV (SPAdes) (version 2) | ecosystem: Environmental > Aquatic > Marine... | reverse complement strand
TGACGCCCGAGACCACGGCGCCCGCCGCGACGCCGATTCCCAGCCTCGCCGCGGCCAGCAACACCGAAGCCATCGGCGCGGTGCTGTATACCGATTACGTCTACCTCTTCCAGGCCGCCGGGCTGGTGCTGCTGGTCGCCATGATCGGCACCATCGTATTGACCCACCGCACCCGCGGCGGGGTGCGCAAACAGCGCATCGGCGATCAACTCGCCCGCACCCGCGAGGAATCGGTGGAGATCAAACAGGTGTCGTCTGGAGAAGGCCTATGACGCTGATGGATGTCGGCCTCTCCCATTACCTGACGGTCGCCGCGATTCTGTTTACCCTGGGAATCTTAGGCATCTTCCTGAACCGTAAGAACATCATCATCATCCTGATGTCGATCGAATTGATGCTGCTGGCGGTGAACATCAACCTGATCGCCTTCTCGGCCGAGCTGGGCGATCTCACCGGGCAGATATTCGCCATGTTCGTACTCACCGTCGCCGCCGCCGAGGCGGCCATCGGCCTGGCCATCCTGGTTGCCTTCTTCCGCAACCGGGGTTCCATCGAAGTCGAAGACGTCAATCTCATGAAGGGCTAGCGGATTGATCTACGTCGCCGCCATATTCCTGCCGCTGCTCGGCGCGGTGATCGCCGGATTCTTCGGCCGCGCCCTGGGCGACAGGGCGTCGGCGGTGGTCGCCTGCGTACTGCTCGGCCTGGCCATGGTGGCCGGCTGGGTGGTCTTCTATCAGCTCGCCTACCCGGGCGGCGGCGCGGCGCGCACCATCGAGCTCATGACCTGGATCGATTCCGGCGCCCTGGAGCTGTCCTGGAGCCTGCGTTTCGACGTGCTCACCGCGGTCATGTTGTTCGTGGTCACCACGGCGTCCTTCCTGATCCATGTCTACTCCATCGGCTACATGGCGCATGATCCGCATATTCCGCGCTTCTTCGCCTATCTCAGCCTGTTCACCTTCGCCATGCTGATGCTGGTGAGCGCCGATAATTTCGTCCAGATGTTCTTCGGCTGGGAAGGCGTCGGGCTGTGCTCCTATCTGTTGATCGGCTTCTGGTACAAGCGGCCGGCGGCCAACGCGGCGGCGATCAAGGCCTTCCTGGTGAATCGGGTCGGCGACTTCGGCTTCATCCTCGGCATCATGGCGGTGTTCCTGGTTTTCAATTCGGTCGATTTCGACACCGTGTTCGCCGCCACGCCGGGCATGGTCGGCGCGGCGATCGAATTCCTCGGCTTTTCCGTCGATACCCTGACCCTGATCACCCTGTTGCTGTTCATCGGCGCCATGGGCAAGTCGGCGCAGTTCCTGCTGCATACCTGGCTGCCCGACGCCATGGAGGGGCCGACCCCGGTCTCGGCGCTGATCCACGCCGCCACCATGGTGACCGCCGGGGTGTTCATGATGGCGCGGTTGTCGCCGATGTTCGAATACGCCCCCGACGCCCTCGCCGTGGTCGCCGTGGTCGGCGCCACCACGGCGTTCTTCGCCGCCACCGTGGCGCTGTGCCAGACCGACATTAAGCGGGTGATCGCCTATTCGACCTGCAGCCAGCTCGGCTACATGTTCTTCGCCGCCGGGGTCTCGGCCTATTCGGCGGCGATCTTCCACCTGATGACCCACGCCTTCTTCAAGGCCCTGCTGTTCCTCGCCGCCGGCTCGGTGATCCACGCCATGTCCGGCGAGCAGGACATGCGCAGGATGGGCGGGCTGTGGAAGCGGATCCCCCTGACCTACGGCCTCATGTGGGTCGGCAGCCTGGCCAGCGCCGGGGTGCCTTTCTTCGCCGGCTATTACTCCAAGGACCTGATCCTCGAATCCGCGTTCGGCGCCGACAGCCTGGTCGGTAATTACGCCTTCTGGATGGGCATCGCCGCCGCGGTGATGACCGCCTTCTATTCCTGGCGCTTGCTGTTTCTGACCTTCCACGGCAAGCCCAGGGCGAGCGACGCGGTCATGGCCAAGGTCCATGAATCGCCCAAAGTGATGACCATTCCGCTGATCCTGCTGGCCGCCGGCGCCATCTTCGCCGGCTATTTCGGCGTCAAGATCGGCATGGTCGATCCGGATGGCGCGTTCTGGCGGGGGGCCATTCTGATGCTGCCGGGAAACAACGCCCTCGAGGCCGCCTACGCGGTGCCCTCCTGGGTCAAGCTGACGCCGATCGCCGTCGGCGCTATCGGCATCGTCGTCGCCTATGTGCTGTACATGGCTCTCCCCTCCATTCCGGCGAGGCTGGCGGCGATGAGCGGCCCGCTCTACCGCTTCCTGCTGAACAAATGGTATTTCGATGAGATCTACGAGGCGCTGTTCGTGCGCCCCGCCAATTATCTCGGGCGCGGGTTGTGGAAGGCCGGGGACGGCGCGGTGATCGACGGCGTCGGCCCCGACGGCATCGCCGCCGTGACCCTCGACCTGGCGCGCCGCGTGGTGCGGCTGCAAACCGGCTATGTCTATCACTACGCCTTCGCCATGATGATCGGCGTCGCCGCGCTGGTGACCTGGTATCTGCTGGCCGGAGGGGCCTGAGGGCGCATGGACAATCCTCCCCTGCTGTCGCTCATCATCGCCATGCCGCTGGTCGGCGCGGTGCTGATTGCCTGGATCCGCGACGACGACGACTCCATCGTCGCGCGCAACGCCCGCAACGTCGCCCTGTGGACGTCGATGATCACCTTCATCCTGTCGCTGTTTCTGTGGACCGGCTTCGATACCACGACCGCCGAATTCCAGTTCGTCGAGCGCCGCCCCTGGGTCGAGGGCTATGCCATCAGCTATTACCTGGGCATCGACGGCATCTCCCTGCTGTTCGTGCTGCTGGCCACCTTCCTCACGCCGCTTTGCCTGTTGGCGAGCTGGGATGCGATCAAGACCCGGGTGAAGGAATACATGATCGCCTTCCTGGTGCTCGAGACCATGATGATCGGGGTGTTCTCGTCCCTCGATCTGGTGCTTTTCTACCTGTTCTTCGAGGGCACCCTGATCCCCATGTTCCTGATAATCGGGATCTGGGGCGGACCGGGGCGGGTCTATGCGACCTTCAAGTTCTTCCTCTACACCCTGTTGGGCTCGGTGCTCTTCCTGCTCGCCATCATGGCCATCTACCAGGCCGCCGGAACGACCAGTATTCCACTGCTCATGGCGTTCGATTTCCCCTTCGAGACCCAGCGCTGGCTGTGGCTGGCGCTGTTCGCCTCCTTCGCGGTCAAGGTGCCCATGTGGCCGGTCCATACCTGGCTGCCCGACGCCCATGTCGAGGCGCCGACGGCGGGCTCCATGGTGCTGGCCGGGGTTTTGCTGAAATTCGGCGGCTACGGCTTCCTGCGCTTCTCCCTGCCGATGTTCCCCGAGGCCAGCGCCTTCTTCACGCCGCTGGTCTTCACCTTGAGCATCGTGGCGATCATCTACACCTCCCTGGTGGCCCTCGCCCAGGAGGACATGAAGAAGCTCATCGCCTATTCGTCGGTAGCCCATATGGGCTTCGTCACCATGGGGTTGTTCACGATCAACACCCAGGGCGTCGAGGGCGCCATTCTGATCATGCTGAGCCATGGTTTCGTCTCGGCGGCGCTGTTCCTCTGCGTCGGCGTGATCTATGACCGGAAGCATTCGCGGATGATTTCGAGCTATGGCGGGCTGGTCCACCGCATGCCGGTCTACGCCTTTGTCTTCATGCTGTTCACCCTGGCCTCGGTGGGCCTGCCGGGAACCTCGGGATTCGTCGGTGAATTCCTCACCCTGGTCGGCGCCTATCGGGTGAGCACCGGGGTGGCGCTGTTGGCGACGGTCGGCATCATCCTCGGCCCGGCCTATATGCTGTGGCTCTACCGCCGGGTGATATTCGGTGAGTTGACCAAGGACGAACTCAAGGACATCCTCGATTTGAGCCCGCGTGAAATCGCCATATTCGCGCCGATGATCCTGTTGGTCCTGCTGATCGGCATCTATCCCGAACCCTTCCTCGAGGTCATCCGGGTGTCGGTGGAGAACCTGATCATCCAGGCCGGCGGCGCGCCGGACGGGATTCAGTCCACCGCCCTGCTGGTGGAGTAGAGGGCGCCATGACCATCGCAATGCTGACCCCGGTTCTCGCCGAAATCTGGCTCGCCCTGGCCGGTCTCGTCCTATTGATGATCGGCGTCTTCAGGGGCGACAAATTGACCCGGCTGATCATCGCCCTGACCGTGGCCGCCTTCGCCGTCGCCCTGCTGCTGATCGTCGGTCCTGCGGAGCAGAAAGCGGTTGTCCTGAACGGCCTGTTCATCACCGATTCCTTCGCCGTCTTCATGAAGGCGCTTATTCTGATCGGCGCCGGATTGACCCTGACCCTGGGCCTTGGCTTCATCCGCCGCGAGAAAATGGAACGCATCGAATATCCGGTGCTGCTGCTGTTCGCCACCCTGGGCATGATGATGATGGTCTCGGCGAACGACCTGATCTCGCTCTATATGGGGCTCGAGCTGCAGAGCCTGGCGCTCTACGTGGTGGCCGCCTTCCAGCGCGATTCCCTGCGCTCGACCGAGGCCGGATTGAAATATTTCGTGCTCGGCGCCCTAGCCTCGGGCATGCTGCTCTACGGCTGTTCCCTGGTCTACGGCTTCACCGGCGCGACCCGCTTCGACGCCTTGGCCACCCTGTTCGCCGGCGGCAACGGCGAGGCGCCGCTGGGCGTCATCATCGGCCTGGTGTTCATCGCCGCCGGTCTCGCCTTCAAGGTCTCGGCGGCGCCGTTCCACATGTGGACGCCGGATGTCTACGAGGGCGCGCCGTCGCCGGTCTCGGCGTTCTTCTCGGTGGCCCCCAAGATCGCCGCCATGGCCCTGCTGATGCGCGTCATGATGCAGCCCTTCGGCGCCTTGGCCGGGCAATGGCAGCAGATCGTGATTTTCATCTCGGTCGCCTCGATGCTGCTGGGCGCCTTCGCCGCCCTGCCGCAGCACAATATCAAGCGGCTGCTGGCCTACAGCTCGATCGGCCATGTCGGCTATGCGCTGCTCGGGCTCGCCGCCGGCTCACTGGACGGGATTCGCGGCGTCCTGCTCTATCTGGCGATCTATCTCGCCATGTCGGTCGGCGTCTGGGGCTGCGTCCTGGCGATGCGCCGGCAGGGCCGCATGGTCGAGGGCATCGACGATCTCGCCGGCCTGTCGCGAACCAGCCCGAAGCTGGCCATGGCCATGGGGATCTTCATGTTCGCCATGGCGGGGATTCCCCCACTCGCCGGATTCTTCGGCAAATTCTATATCTTCCTGGCGGTCATCGACGCCGGAATGTACGGCCTCGCGGTGGTCGGCGTGCTGTCCAGCGTGGTCGCCGCCTATTACTACCTGCGCATCGTCAAGGTGATGTATTTCGACGAGGCGGCCGATCCCTTCGACAGCCCCATGGGCCGCGAAATCTCCGTCATCGTCTCGCTCTCGGCCCTGTTCGTGCTGTTCTTCTTCGTCTATCCGGCGCCGCTTCTGCGCGGCGCGCAGGCCGCCGCATCGGCGCTGTTTCCGTGACCGGCGAGGTCCAGCTACCAGCCGGCTACCGGTTGTTGCGCCACGGCGAAGTCGACAGCACCAGCGACCAGGCCAAGCGACTCGCCGAGGCGGGCGCCGCCCACGGCGCCGTTGTCTGGGCGACCTCCCAGCGCAAGGGCAGGGGGCGGCGCGGCAACGCCTGGCAGTCGCCGCCCGGCAATCTCTATGCCTCCTTGCTGCTGCGCCCGGACCGTACCCCGGCCCAAGCCCTGCAGCTCTCCTTCGTGACCGCCCTGGCCCTCGCCGACGCCGTCGCCGCCATGGTCCCGCCACGCGCCGTCGTGACCTGCAAATGGCCCAACGACGTCTTCCTCAATCATCGTAAACTGGCCGGGCTGCTGCTCGAATCTTCGACCGGCGAGAGCGGCGCCCTGGACTGGCTGGTGATCGGCTTGGGGGTCAATATCGTCACGGCGCCCGGTGATCTGGCCCGCCCGGCGACCTCGCTTCATGACGAGGGCTGCGCCGGGCTGACTGCCAGTTATGTGCTGAGTGCGTTCTGCGCCTGTTTCTCCGCGCGCTATGACGACTGGCTGGCGCGCGGCTTCGCCCCCCAACGCGAGGCCTGGCTCCGGCTTGCCGAAGGCATCGACGGCCCGGTGACGGTCAATCTCGAAGGCGAAACCTTCGGCGGCCGTTTCGTCGATATCGACGGGACCGGCGCGCTGATCGTCGAGACCGAGGATCAGGGCCGCCGCGTGGTCACCTCCGGCGAGGTCTTCATGTCATGACCACCAAGCTGCTGCTCGCCATCGACGCCGGCAACACCAACACGGTCTTCGCCATCTACCAGGGCGACGAGCAGCGCGGCCAATGGCGCGCCGAGACCCGCGCCGGGCGCACCGCGGACGAATACGCCGTGTGGCTCAACCAACTGCTCGACCATGAGGCTATCGATGGGCGCGACATCGGCGCCGCGATCATCGCCAGCGTGGTGCCGGAGACGGTGTTTCATCTCAGCGGCCTGTGCCAGGATTATTATGGTTGCCGGCCCCTGATCGTCGGCGAAAATGTCCATATCGGCGCCGAGCTTGCCGTCGACAACCCACAGGAAGTCGGCGCCGACCGGGTGGTCAACGCGGTGGCGGCACACAGCCGCTATCCCGGGGCGCTGATTATCATCGACTTCGGCACCGCGACCACCTTCGACGTGGTCGATGCGTCGGGCGCCTATCGCGGCGGGGCCATCGCGCCGGGCATCAATCTGTCCCTCGAGGCGCTGCACATGGCCGCCGCGAAGCTGCCCAGGGTGGCGGCCAGGAAGCCCCAGTCGGTGATCGGCACGGCAACCACGCCGATGATGCAATCAGGGGTCTATTGGGGTTATGTCGGCCTCATCGAAGGCCTGGTTGCGCGCATCAAGGGGGAGTTCGGCGAACCCATGACGGTGGTCGCCACCGGCGGCCTGGCGCCCCTGTTCGACGCGGCGACCCCGGTCATCGAGCATGTTGACGCCGACCTCACCATGCGCGGCCTATTGGAAATCTACCGCACCAACGACCAGGCGGGATCATGAGCGCTGATCAGGAGCTGCTGTTCCTGCCGCTCGGCGGGGCCGGTGAGATCGGCATGAACCTCAATCTCTATTGCTGTGAAGGCCAGTGGCTGATGGTCGATCTCGGCATCACCTTCGCCGACGAGCAGCTGCCCGGCATCGATGTCATCCTTCCCGATCCCGCGTTCATCGTCGAGCGCCGCGATGACCTGCTCGGCCTGGTGCTCACCCATGCCCATGAGGATCACCTCGGCGCGGTGGTCTATCTGTGGTCGAGGCTGAAATGTCCGGTCTACGCCACGCCGTTTACCGCCGCCGTCCTGCGCCGCAAGATCGCCCGCGACGGCCAGACTTACGCGGCCAAGGACATGGAGGTCATCGAGCTGCCCTTGGGCGCCCGCTTCACTCTGGGGCCGTTCGACATCGAATATATCGCGCTCACCCATTCCATACTGGAGCCCAACGCCCTGGCCATCCGCACGCCCCTGGGCCTGGTGCTGCACACCGGCGACTGGAAGCTCGATCCCGACCCTGTGATCGGCGAGATCACCGACGAGGAGGCGTTTAAGGCGCTGGGGCGGGAAGGCGTGCTCGCCATGATCTGCGATTCGACCAATGTGCTGCGCGACGGCGAATCCGGCTCAGAAGCCGCCTTGCTCGAGCCCCTGACCACGATCATCGGCGGCGCCACCGGGCTGGTGGCGGTGGGTTGCTTCGCCTCGAACGTGGCCCGGGTCGAAACCATCTGCCGGGCCGCCGAGGCCAACGGCCGCTATGTCGCCCTGATCGGGCCGTCCCTGTGGCGGATCACCGAGGCGGCCCGCGAGACCGGCTATCTCGAGGATGTCCCGGCCTTCCTCGATGCCCGCGACGTCGGCCATCTGGCCGACGACAAGCTGCTGTTCATCTGCACCGGCAGCCAGGGAGAACCCCGCGCCGCCCTGTCGCGCATATCCGAGAACGACCATCCCCGGCTGACCCTGGGTGCTGGCGATATGGTGATCTTCTCGTCGAAGATCATTCCCGGCAACGAACTCGCCATCAACCGTCTGCATAACCGTTTCATCGCTCTCGGCGTCGAGGTGATCACCGAGGACGACCATTTCATTCACGTCTCGGGCCACCCCTGCCGCGACGAGCTGTCGCGCATGTATCACTGGGTTAAACCCGAGATTTCCGTGCCTGTCCATGGCGAGGCGCGCCATCTGGTCGAGCATGTGGAATTCGCCCGCTCGCTGCAGGTCGGCCAGGCCGTGCTGGTCCAGAACGGCGCCCTGGTCCGTCTGGCACCGGGCCCGGCCGAGGTCGTCGATCACGTTCACGCCGGGCGCCTGATCATCGACGGCAACGCCCTGGTCGACGCCGAGAGCCCGACAGTCCAGGAACGCCGGCGCCTGATGTGGAACGGCGTCGCCTTCGTCACCCTGGTGATCGACGAAGAAGGCTCGCTGCTCGCCGATCCCAAGATCACCGCCCAGGGCCTGTTTCATCCCGATCAGTCCAAGGATGAAGCCCAGGCGGTTCTCGCCGGCGCCGCGGCGGACATCCGCCAGGCCATGGCCGGGGCGCCGTCCGGCGATATCAACGATGACGGAAAAATCCGCGATATCGCGCGCATCGCCGTTCGCCGCCGCCTCAAGGGCAGCCACGACAAGCGCCCGGTGGTCGAGATCCAGATCATCCGCTTGTAGGGTGGTGGGCCCGCGCCTTATGATGGAGCGATGATCGGCCGGCTCAATCACGTCGCCATCGTGGTGCCCGACCTGGCGGCCGCGGCGGCGATCTACCGCGACACCCTGGGGGCGACGGTCTCGCAGCCCCGGGACATGCCGGAGCACGGCGTCACCACGGTGTTCGTCGAGCTTGCCAACAGCAAGATCGAATTGCTCCACCCGCTCGGCGACGAGTCTCCGGTGACGCCGTTCCTTGCGCGCCACCCGGCGGGCGGCATGCATCACATTTGCTATGAGGTCGAGGATATCCTGGCCGCCCGCGACCGGTTGGCGGGCCGGGGCGCCAGGATTCTGGGCGACGGGAAGCCACGCATCGGCGCCCATGGCAAGCCGGTTCTGTTCCTCCACCCGAAGGACTTCTGCGGTGTCCTTATCGAACTCGAAGAGGCGTAGATGAGCTGGTTTGGAGCGCTGGTCGTCTTCACCATCGTCTGGTGGCTGGTGTTCTTCGTCACCCTGCCGTTCGGCGTGAGGCGGATCGAAAACCCCGAGCAGGGCCATGACGCGGGGGCGCCCGAGAAGCCACGCCTGTTGATCAAGGCGGCGATCACCACGGCCATCGCCGGCGCCCTGACAGGCGGCCTGGCCATGGCCATCGCATACGGCCTGATCGATATCCGCGAGCTGTTGTTCTAGGCGTGAGCTATTGCATCGCCTCTCGGGGACACCCCTGGCATGGCCCCTACCACGACAACGAATACGGCTTTCCCATCGCCGACGACAATCGCCTTTTCGAGCGCCTGGTGCTGGAGATCAATCAGGCCGGCCTGTCCTGGCTGACCATCCTCAAGAAGAAGAAGAATTTTCACGACGCCTTCGACGGCTTCGATATCGCCACGGTCGCCGCCTATGACGAGGTTGAGGTCAAACGCCTGCTGAGCGATGCCGGGATCATCCGCAACCGCCTCAAGGTCGCCGCCGCCATCGAGAACGCCAGGCGCATCCAGGGCCTGCAAGCAAGCCACGGCGGCTTCAAGGGCTGGCTCGATGCCCACCACCCTCTCGACAAACCCGCCTGGGTGAAGCTGTTCAAGCAGACCTTCAAATTCACCGGCGGCGAGATCACCGGCGAATTCCTCATGAGCACCGGCTATCTGCCCGGCGCCCATGATGCGGACTGCCCGGTGGCGGCTGAGATCGCGGCCCTCGAACCGCCCCGGATGACCGTTTGACGCGATAATTATTCGTATGCTAAATTATTTGCCTTAGCTTCTAATTTAACAGATCCGACCAATGGATGATTCAGAACGGCTGCGGGCTTTCGCGGTATCTCTCGGCGACGTCGCCCGGCTGTGGCGCGGGCAGATCGACCGCCGGCTGCGGCCCTGCGGCCTGAGTTTCATGCAATGGCTGACCCTGTCGCAGTTGTCGCGGGCCGGTCGGGACGTGGTGCAGAAGGATCTCGCCGCCCTGGTCAGCATCGAGGGCCCGACCATGGTCGGCATACTCGACAGGCTGGTCGGCTCCGGGCTGGTCGAACGCCGGGTCTCGGCCACGGATCGCCGCGCCAACACGGTTCATCTGACGACCGGCGGCCATGACAAGCTTGACGAGATCGAGGGCGAATTGCAGGCCCTGCGCGAAGATATGCTCGCCGGTCTGAGCGGGCCGGACCTGGAGTCCGGGATTCGCATATTCAAGCATATTGTCGAGCGCGGCCGTTCATGACCCCCGAGACAACCGAGCCGCGCGGCCGCGGCATCGCGCGAATCTCCCGGATCGTACTGCTCAGCGGCATGGTCCTCGGTCTCGGCCTGTGGGCGGCGGGTTGGATGCGCGATTCCCTGCTCTACGTCCATGAGACCGATGCCCGGATCGTCGCCGATATGGTCTCGGTCAGCAGCCGGGTGGCGGGCCGGGTAACCGCGCGGCCCCTGCGCGGCGGCAGCTTGGTCGGCCGGGGCGACACCCTGGCGGTGATCGACGGCCGGGTCAGCCAGACCCGGCTCGACGAATTGCTCGCCGAACTCGGCCGAATCCTGGCCGAGGGCGCGGCGCGCGGTGCCGAGATCGCCCTTCTCGATCGGAGCAGCGAGGCGGCGCGCCGTGAAATCGACTTGATCGCCCGCCAGCGGGAGACCTTGGAATTCCGCAAGGCCGAAGTTCGGGCGCGCATCGAGCGGCAACGCATCGACCTCGCCGACCGGGTCGTCGTCAGCCCGCTCGACGGGGTAGTCAGCCGGGTCTTCGTCGAGGTCGGCGAATATGTCCAACCCGGCCAGCGCATCGCCCTGGTCCATGATCCCCGGAATATTTACGTCGAGGCCAACATCCGCGAGACCGATATCCGCCGCCTGTTCCTCGATCAAGCCGTGCGGGTCGAAGTCGATGCTTATCCCGATTTGAGCTTCGAGGGGCGCATCGAGATGATCGGCGCCGCGGCGACCAGCGAGTTCGCCCTGCTGCCCAATCCCAACCCCAGCGGCAACTTCACCAAGGTCACCCAGCGCCTGCCGGTGCGCATCTCCATCGATCAGCTCGACGGGCTCCCTGCGCGACGGCGACGTGCTGTTCAACGGCCGGCGCATCACCGACAACCAGCGCCGCGCCCTGGCGGTCGCCTGCGCCGAGCGGCAATAGCCCAAAC
>Ga0209554_1002939_pt1 | contig 11345 bp, 11 predicted proteins | sample MarorgKNORR_S2LV_5_FD_188221 | JGI IMG/M metagenome (GOLD analysis project Ga0209554, IMG submission 188221) | Marine microbial communities from the Southern Atlantic Ocean, analyzing organic carbon cycling - Bottom_A/KNORR_S2/LV (SPAdes) (version 2) | ecosystem: Environmental > Aquatic > Marine... | reverse complement strand
CAGTCTTTGCCCATATAATGACGTTACCCAGATGAAACCCCTGCGCCTTATTCGCCATAAAACGACGTTCCGCTTCGTCAGCCTGCGGCGCATGTTCTATGTGCTTTCCCTCGCCGCGCTGATTATCTCGGCGGGCCTGTTTTTCACCCGGGGGCTCAACCTGGGGATCGATTTCCTCGGCGGCATCCTGATCGAGGCGAAGACTGACGGCCCGGCGGATCTCGGCGCCATGCGCGCCGAGCTGGGCGGCCTCGGCCTCGGCGAAGTGACCTTGCAGGAATTCGGCGCCCCCGATGATGTGCTCATCCGCGTCGCCCGCCAGCCCGGCGGCGAGAAGGAGCAGCAGGTCGCCGTCGAGCGCGTCAAGCAGGCGCTCGCCGCCATGGGACGGGGCGATATAAGCTATCGCCGGGTCGAATTTGTCGGCCCCAAGGTGAGCGCGGAACTGGTCGAGGCGGGCCTGACCGCGGTTGTAGCGGCGGTGTTTCTCATGCTGCTCTATATCTGGTTTCGCTTCGAGTGGCAGTTCAGTATCGGCGCGGTCGTCGCCCTGGTGCATGACGTCGGCCTGACCATGGGCATGTTCGCCCTGACCCAGTTCGAGTTCAATCTGGCCAGTATCGCGGCGATCCTCACCATCGTCGGCTACTCGATCAACGATACCGTGGTGGTCTATGACCGGGTGCGCGAGAACCTGCGCAAATACAAGACAATGCCGCTGGATGAGCTTGCCAATCTCAGTCTCAACGAGACCCTGTCGCGCACCACCATGACCTCGCTGACCACCCTGCTTGCGCTCTTTGCGCTTTATTTCTTCGGCGGTGAGGTTATCGAAGGCTTCGTCTTCGCCATGATGTTCGGCGTGGTGGTCGGCACCTATTCGTCGATCTTCATCGCCGTCGCCCTGCTGATCGATATGAAGCTGAACCGCGATAAAGCGGCCAAGCCGGAAACCGAAGCCGAAGCGGAATAACGTCCGATGATTGAAGCCTACGGAAACGGCGGCTTCACCATCGACGGCGTGCGCTCCCTGGGCTCGGTTCTGGTCTTTCCGGAGCGGGTCGAGACCTGGGACGCCACCCAATTTGATGACATCACCCTGGACAGCCTGAGCGGCGTGCTTGCGGAAGATCCAGCCATTGAGCTGTTGCTGGTTGGCTGCGGCGCTTCTCAAGAGATGCCGCCCGCCACCTTGCGCCGTGATCTGAGCGCGGCCGGCGTGGTCGCCGATTTCATGAACAGCGGGGCGGCCTGCCGGACCTTCAATGTGCTGCTGGCCGAGGGCCGCCGGGTTGCCGCCGCCCTGATCGCCGTGCCATGACAGTCACCTGGGACCCCGCCCAATACGGCAAGTTCGCCGAACAGCGCATGCGCCCGGTGGCCGACCTGCTGGCGCGCATAACCCTCGATGCACCGGAAGCAATCTATGACCTGGGCTGCGGCGATGGCCGGGTGACCCGTCTGCTGGCGGACCGCTGGCCGGACGCCGCGATCACCGGCGTCGACTCCTCACCCGAGATGCTGGAGGCGGCGCGCAGGGTTTTGCCCGATGTGAAATGGCCGAATATGAATTGGGTTGAGGCCGACCTCACCGCCTGGGCCGCCGAGGCGCCCGCCGGTCTGGTCATCGCCAACGCCTCCCTGCACTGGCTCGACGATCATGAGACGCTGTTTCCTCGGCTGATGACCATGGTCGGAGACGGCGGCGCCCTGGCAATCCAAATGCCGCGTAACTTCGATGCGCCTTCGCATAACTGCATGCGCGAGACCGCCCAGGCTGGGCCGTGGAAGACAAAGCTCGAAGGCAGCGAGCGCCTGTCGCCGGTCGCCGAGCCCGCTGAGTATTACCGCATCCTGGCGCCCCATGCCGCGGCAGTCGATGTCTGGGAGATCGATTACCTGCATGTGCTCGAAGGCGACGATCCGGTGGTTGAATGGACTCTGGGGACCGGGCTGAGGCCCTATCTCACCCCCCTGGACGAGGTCGAACGCGAAGCCTTCCTCGCCGACTACCGGGCGCGCATCGCTGATGCCTATCCGCGCCGGGAGGACGGCAAAACCCTATTCCCCTTCCGCCGCCTGTTCATGGTCGCCACGCGCTGAGTTATTGCGTCGCAACTTCGGCTGAATGAATCTCCGTGGGCCGCCAGGAAGAAAGCCGTTGAGAGGTTTCATAGAGATCGACGGAATTTTGTAAATTCAGCCAGAACTGAGGCGTTGTTCCCAGGACCTGGGAAAAACGGTAAGCGGTTTCCGAGGTGATCCCGGCATGTCCATTGACGATATTGCTGACATGCTTTCTGGTTAGCCCCGCCGCCTTCGAGAACCGGTTGATGCTGAGGTTTCTCGGGGCGAGATAGTAAGACCGCAGGATAGTCCCCGGGGCTGTCGGCTTGCGATTGCGGCGGATCATGCTTGCGTCCTATTTCTTATGATAATCCTCAAAATTCAAATCGGAAGACTCTCCGTTTTTGAACTTGAATGTGAGGCACCAATTGCCGTTTACATGCATCGAGTAGGTGCCTCTGCGGTTGCCTTTCAGTTGGTGAAAATCGCTGACGCCCTGCATATCCTTTTTCTCCGTTGCGGCATCGACGATATCCATCAATTCGATAAGTTTGTTTTGAAAATTGCCGCCAACTCGGGACGACCGGCCATTTTCAAACAGACCTCTTAAGCCGCGGTGCTTAAAGCTGATGATCGGCATTTTGCGCCCACGACATTAAAGAAACGTAACCAAAATGGTAACGTAACCATTTAGGTTACGATATAGAAAAGGCCCCATCATGTAAAGTGGCTATGAAAAACCAAAAAAGGGGCCCGAAGGCCCCTTTTCCGTCGCTTGTTTGACCCGGCGATCAGAACAGGTTCTGCGCCGAGACCATGGCGAACAGCATGGGGATCGACAGCAGGGTGTTGGTGCGCGAGAACAGCATGGCCGTGCGCGCGGAGGCGGCTTTCTCCTCGGGCGTGCATTCCACCATACCGAGAGCCCTCTTCTGGTTCGGCCAGATGACGAACCAGACATTGGCCCACATGATGATGCCGAGCCACATGCCGATGCCGATCATCGTATGCTTCGCCACGCCGTCGGTCAGGCCGAGCATCATGGCTTCCCGGGCATAGCCGTTCATATAGGAGACGATCAGGCCGGTGACGATGGTCGCCATGGCAGCCCAGCGGAACCAGAACAGGGCGGCCGGAGCGATGACCTTGCCGATGGCCGGCTTCTGGTCGTCGGGAATTTTCGGCATGTTGGGGATCTGGACGAAGTTGAAATACCACAACAGCCCGATCCACATGACGCCTGCGAGAACATGCAGCCAGCGGAAGAAGAACACGCCGAAGTCGCTGCCGGAATATCCCTCGCCCGCGGTGTTGTAAAATATAAACAAGAGGATCGCCAGGATGAAGCCGGCGATAACCGTTTTGTTCAGTGATGAAAGAATACTACCCATAATCAATCTCTCCCCCGGAGTCCGAAGCCCAAATCGTTCGTTGATAGGCACCTATATATAGCGAAAGCATAAGAGGTCAAAGGCCCGATGGAAATCTATGATGGGGCTCACTTTTTTTGGCCCGTCGAGAAGCGGAAGCGCATTTTCTCAACCGTCGAGTCGCCATGTAAGCTTGGATTAATCAATATGATGTATCTTTTAGCGATGAGGTTCATGTGGCAATTTCAGCGCATTAGCGCTCGTCTGGCTATGGTGATCGCCGCCGCGTTCTTGGCGGTGGGCGGCGCATCGGCGGGCGAACCTTCTTGGTCCTACGAGGGCGAGCAGGACCCGGAAAACTGGGCGGCCCTGTCGGATGATTTTGCGGCCTGCGGCGCGGGACGTGAGCAATCCCCCATCGATATAAGTAGCGCGGCTTCCGACGGCGGCGGCGAGGTGGTGTTCGATTATCGGTCCCCGGCCCTCGAGATCATCAATAAGGGCTATTTGGTGCAGGTCAAAGTCGAGCCCGGCGATACAGCGATCCTCGACGGCGAACCCTATGAACTGCTGCAGTTCCATTTCCATAGTCCCAGCGAGCATACGGTCGGCGGCCACAGCACCCCCCTGGAGGCGCATTTTGTTCATCAAAATGCTGCCGGCGAAATTGCCGTGGTCGGCGTGCTGTTCGAGGCCGGGGCCGCGGATGATGCGTTGGGCGTGATTGCAAGCCACCTACCCCACAGCAAGGGCTCGGTGAAGATCGAAGGCGCCACCGTCAACGGGGCGGAGCTGTTGCCGACGTCAACTGCTTTCACGGCCTATTCCGGCTCGTTCACCACGCCGCCCTGCACCGAAGGTGTGCGCTGGTATGTGATGAAACACGCGGTCACCGCATCGCCGGAACAGATTGCAGCCATGCGAGCCGTCGTGCCACCGAACGCGCGCCCCACCCAGCCGCTCAATGGCCGCATCCTGCTGAATTCGGACTGAGTCTATTCGGCGGCGATGGTTGCCGCTGACAGCCAGCCGTCCATATCGGTAAGCGCGCGCTGGCAATAGGCCTGTTTGCGCAGCGCTTTCTTGACGCGCTCCGGATGCGGCGGGAACAGCCCGAAATTCACGTTCATGGGCTGGAAGGTGGCGGCGTCGGCGCCCTGGGTAATGTGATTGAGTAGCGCCCCCAGGGCAGTCGTCGGCGGCGGCGGGGCTAGCCGGCCGGTGGCAAAGCGCCCGGCGAGCAACCCCATGGCGGCGCTCTCGATATAGCCCTCGACACCGGTAATCTGTCCGGCGAAACGAAGATCGGGCCGGCTGCGCAGGGCCAGGGTTTCGTCGAGCAGCTTCGGTGAATTGATGAAGCTGTTGCGGTGCAGGCCGCCGAGGCGGGCGAATCGCGCTTGCTCGAGCCCCGGAATGGTCTGCAGGACACGGACCTGCTCACCGTGCTTCATCTTGGTCTGGAAGCCGACGATATTATAGAGGGTGCCGAGCGCGTTATCCTGGCGCAGCTGGACGATGGCATGGGCCTTGACCGTCGGATTATGCGGGTTGGTCAGCCCGACCGGCTTCATGGGCCCATAGCGCGGGGTTTCGCGGCCGCGCTCGGCCATCACCTCAATCGGCAGGCAGCCGTCGAAATAGGGGGTGTCCTTCTCCCATTGCTTGAATTCGGTGGTGTCCGCGGCCAGCATGGCGTCGATCAGGGCCTCGTAACCTTGCTCATCGAGAGGGCAATTGATATAGGCGGCGGCATCGCCGGCCGGGCCCTCCTTGTCGTAGCGCGATTGCATCCAGGCCTTCGAAAAATCGATGGAATCCTTGTAGATGATGGGCGCGATGGCGTCGAAGAAAGCCAGGCTGTCCTCGCCGGTGATCGCTCCTATGGCCTCGCTCAGGGCCGGCGAGGTGAGGGGCCCGGTGGCGATAATCGTCGATGTGCGGTCCGGGCCCTGATCGGCCGCGGGCAAGCCGCAAACCTCTTCGCGCCGGATCTCGATCAGGGGCTCGGCTTCAAGCGCCGCCTGCACGGCGTCGGAAAAGCCGTCGCGGTCGACGGCCAGGGCGCCGCCGGCGGGAACCTTATGAGCATCGGCCATGGCCAGGATCAGGGAGCCGCAGCGCCGCATCTCTTCATGCAGCAGGCCGATGGCGCTGCGTTCCGAATCGTCCGAGCGGAAGGAATTCGAGCAGACCAGCTCGGCCAGACCGCCGGTGAGATGGGCGTCGGTGCCGCGCTCCGGGCGCATTTCATACAGCACCACGGGCACCCCGAGCCTCGCTGCCTGCCAGGCCGCCTCGCTGCCCGCGAGACCGCCGCCGATGATGTTAACTTTGCCGGACATGGCGAAACATTCCGTTCTTCAATCCCAGGAGATGACCAAGGATATATCGTAAAATGCCCCGCATGTGACGATTTCCCGCCAATCGGCGCTGATTTTTATCCGGTTGACACAGTGACGATGGGCTCGATCCAGGCGTAAATATAATTTACTTAATAATACTTATGTAAAACATAAGACTATTTAAATAATCTAACCTTATGGATTAAATTATAAATGATCGTCGGCCGCGAAACCTTGTCACAAAAGTCACCTCATTATGTTTTTTTGAGTACCCACAAAAACGGCATGGGAAGAGGGGGCCCATAAAGAAGCGTACTTTGGCGGCAATAAATGAGAATTTAGGGAGAATTCATATAATGGCACGCAGCTTTAAAAAACTGAGAAACGCGCCGCAGAATTAGGGACGCCAAGTCATGGCAAGCAAGTTATTGATTTTTAATGATGCCGCCGAGAAGGATGCTTCAGACAAGGCGGCGCACGACAGCAAGAAGATATTCAGCAAGCGCAAGGCGCCGTCGCGGCCCCAGGCCGTTGCCAAGAACCTTGCAATTCCCAGCGATCGTGACCTGGCCATGGATGTCACTCAGGCCATCGCACAGCTCCAGGAGGCCATGGACGGCGCCAGCCGGGCCGGCCTGATCATCGAGCCGTCCTTCAAATCGATCACCGGACGCTTCAACGAGTTCGGCGTTTCCGTCGAATCCTACGTCTGCAGCGTCGAGATTTACCGCAAGCTGTCTTAATTAGGCCCTTCTCCGCGCTTTCTCGCGGCCCAGATAGCCGGCGAGATATTGCCCGGTGAAACTGTCGCCATGGTCGGCAACCTCTTCGGGGCTGCCTTCGACCACAATTTTCCCCCCATTGTCGCCGCCGCCGGGACCGATATCGATGATCCAGTCGGCGGTCTTGATGACGTCGATATTATGCTCGATCACCAGCACCGTATTGCCGGTATCCACCAGGGCGTGCAGCACCTCGAGCAGCTTGCGCACATCGTGAAAATGCAGCCCAGTGGTTGGCTCATCGAGGATATAGAAGGTCCGCCCGGTGGCGCGCTTGGACAGCTCCTTCGACAGCTTCACCCGCTGCGCCTCGCCGCCCGACAGGGTGGTCGCCGATTGGCCGACCCGGATATAGCCCAGGCCGACCCGCTGCAGGGTGGTGAGTTTCTCGCGGATGGTCGGCACCGCCTTGAAGAAGGCGACCCCGTCATCGACGGTCATATTGAGCACATCGGCGATGGATTTGCCCTTGAACAGCACCTCCAGGGTCTCGCGATTATAGCGGCTGCCCAGACAAACATCGCATTGCACATAGATGTCGGGCAGGAAATGCATCTCGATCTTGATCAGCCCGTCGCCCTGGCAGGCCTCGCAGCGGCCGCCCTTGACGTTGAACGAGAAGCGCCCCGGTTTGTAGCCGCGCGATTGTGATTCCGGCAGGCCGGCGTACCAATCGCGAATCGGCGTGAAGGCGCCGATATAAGTCGCCGGGTTGGAGCGCGGCGTGCGGCCGATGGGCGACTGGTCGATATCGATCACCTTGTCGATAAATTCTACGCCGTCGATGCGGTCATAGGGGCCGGGATGGGAATGGGCGCGCATCAGCCGTTTGGCGAGGGCGCGATACAGGGTCTCGATGATCAGGCTCGACTTGCCGCTGCCCGACACCCCGGTGACGCAGGTGAAGCAGCCCAGGGGGATCGAGGCGCTGACATTCTGCAGATTGTGGGTGCGCGCGCCGTGGATGGAGAGGTATTGGCGCTTGCGGCCCTTGGCGCCCTTTATCCGGCGATTAGGAATTGGGATGCTTTGCGCGCCGGTGAGATACTGGCCGGTCAGGCTGTCGGCGGCCGCCATGATATCGGCGGGCTCGCCCTCGGCTACCACATAGCCGCCCAGCTCGCCGGCGCCGGGGCCCATGTCGATGACATGGTCGGCGGCGCGGATCGCCTCTTCGTCATGCTCGACCACAATAACCGTATTGCCGAGGTCGCGCAGGCGCTTGAGGGTCTGCAACAGGCGGTCGTTATCGCGCTGATGCAGGCCGATGGAGGGCTCATCCAGCACATAGAGCACCCCGGTGAGCCCCGAGCCGATCTGGGACGCCAGGCGGATACGCTGGCTCTCGCCGCCGGACAGGGTGCCGGAATTGCGCGACAGGGTGAGATATTCCAGTCCCACATTGACCAGGAAGCCCAGGCGCTCGTTGATTTCCTTGAGGATGCGCTGGGCGATCTCGCGGCTCTGCGCGGTCAGGCTTTTGTCGACCTTGGAGAACCAGACCGCCGCCTGGGCGATCGACATCTGGGCGATTTCGCTGATGTGCAAACCCGCGATCTTGACCGCCCGCGCCTCGGGCTTGAGGCGGAAGCCGTCGCAGTCGTCGCAGGGCGCCGCGTCGTGATAGCGCGCCAGCTCTTCGCGGATCCATGATGAGTCGGTCTCGCGGTAGCGCCGCTCCATATTGGGGATCACCCCCTCGAACGGCTTCTTGGTCTGGTATTTGCGCTGGCCGTCGTCGAACCGCATGGTGACCGGCTCGTCGCCCGAGCCATACAGGATGATCTGTTGGGCTGCTTCGTCGATCTCGTTCCAGGGCAGGATCACGCTGAACTTCAGATGCCGCGCCAGGCTGTCCAGGGTCTGGGCGTAATAGGGCGAGGAGGAGTTCGCCCAGGGAGCGATGGCGCCGTCGCGCAAGCTTTTCATCTCGTCGGGGACGATCAGTTCCGCCGCCATATACATCCGGCTGCCCAGGCCGTCGCAGGTCGGGCAGGCGCCGTAAGGGTTGTTGAAGGAGAACAGTCGGGGCTCGATCTCCTCGATGGTGAAACCCGACACCGGGCAGGCGAACTTGGCTGAGAAGGTGGTGATCTCGCCACTGTCCGCATCCTCGGCCTGGACGATGCCGTCGGCCAGTTGCAGCGCCGCCTCCAGGCTATCGGCCACGCGGTTGCCCAGGTTCTCAGCCACCACGATGCGGTCGACCACCACGGCGATGTCGTGCTTGCGCTTCTTATCCAGCGCCGGGGCTTCGTCGATGGGGTAAACCTCGCCGTCGATCTTGACCCGTTGAAAGCCGCGCTTGAGCAGCTCGGCAAGCTCCTTGCGGTATTCCCCCTTGCGGCCGCGCACGATGGGCGCTAGCAGATAGAGCCGGGTGTCCGCTCCCATGGCCATGATGCGGTCGACCATCTGGCTCACCGTCTGGCTCTCGATGGGCAGGCCCGTGGCCGGCGAATAGGGCACGCCCACCCGGGCGAACAGCAGGCGCATGTAATCGTAAATCTCGGTCACCGTGCCGACCGTCGAGCGCGGGTTCTTCGAGGTCGTCTTCTGCTCGATGGAGATCGCCGGCGACAGCCCGTCGATATGGTCCATATCGGGCTTCTGCATGAGCTGCAGGAACTGCCGCGCATAGGCCGACAGGCTCTCCACATAGCGCCGCTGGCCCTCGGCATAGATGGTGTCGAAGGCGAGCGAAGACTTGCCCGATCCCGACAGCCCGGTAATCACCGTGAGGCTGTCGCGGGGAATCTCGACGGTTATGTCCTTCAAGTTATGCTCGCGCGCCCCGCGAACCACGATGAACTTCTGCATAGGCCCAAAATCACCCGATATACCGACTGGCGGCACTATAGAACATCACGTGAACCGTTGGCGAGGGGGAAGTGGTTTTGTCGTGTTGGAAATCTCCTGCATTAGCTATAGGCTAACGCGCGAAAATCAGTCGAGGAACACTACCGTTCATTATGACTCTTCAAGATTTAAAGATTTTTGCCGAGGCAGTCTGGAAATTTATCGTTGATGACCCCGGTGCGGCAACTTTCGTTCTCATGGTATGCCTTGCGATTTTGGGCGGTCTATGGAAGGCATACACACACTTTTTCCCAAAAAGCAGATCAAACTCCACAACCGACATCGAAAAATTATTCCCGTTTTAACCGATCAACTTGAAAGCGCAACCCAAAGGGAGCAAGACCACCTCGATCAAATTCAGCAACTCACCGAGGCAGTTGAGGCGCTTGCAAATGAACGCGATAAGCCCGATGCGCCGGCCGGAATTGATGAGGCGCTCTCGCTGTTAGCGAAGGGTGAGACCCAAGCAGCCGAGACCGTATTTGAAAGTATCAAGGAGCACCGCAAGGCTGAGGGGGTGGCGGCGCATAAGGAAGCAGCGGCTGCAGCCCGTCACATCGGTGCGCTGGCATACTTACACGACACCGATAAGGCCCTCGCTGTCTATCGCGAGGCCGTTGACCTTGACCCTGACAACGCTGACGCTTGGAATCAACTTGGGCGTCTTCTCTATCGTACAGGTGATCTCGATAATGCCGAGCAGGCATACGGGCGTGTATTGGCGCTGGGCAACACGTTGGACGATAAAGAACTTCTCGCCGTCGCCTTCGGCAACCTCGGCATTCTCTATACGACCCGTGGCGACCTTGATCGTGCCGAGGAGATGTACGAGAAGAGCTTGGAGATTGAGGAGTCTCTCGGACACAAGGAGGGTATGGCGAGCGACTACGGAAATCTCGGCACTCTCTATTCGACCCGTGGCGATCTCGACCGTGCTGAGGAGATGTATGAAAAGAGCCTGGCGATCGAGGGGGCCCTCGGGCGCAAGGAAGGCATGGCGAGCGACTACGGCAACCTCTATAAGATCCGTGGCGACCTTGGCCGCGCCGAGGAGATGTATGAGAAGAGCCTGGCGCTATTTCGCGAGGTGGGTGCGGCTCCTCAGATCGAACAAGTGGGAGAATGGCTCGCCGACTTACGCCGCCCCGACTAACCCCTACACCTTCACATCGAGCAGGGTTCCGAGCATGTGGTCGTTGGTGGCTATGACGGTGGTGCCGGCTTTAAAGGCTTGCTCGGCGGAGACGAATTCGGCGAATTCGGTTTCCGGGGACGTTGTTGGGGGCGGGGGCGGGGGCGGGGGCGCGGCGATGTCGATGGATTCGGTTGTGTCGGCGGTGCGGGCGGCGGGGGTACGCAGTTTGACGACGTTGTTGGCCGCCGACTCGACGCGCGATGATGCGGCATTCAGGCCGCTGAGGCCCGATGCGATGGCTGAACCTATGGTGAGGCTCATTGAGGAATTAACTCCATGGCCGCCAGACTGGGTGGAATATTTTAAAATATCATTAAACCGCCGATTTTTGCCTGCCATGCAGAGGTTGCCGGTGGCGCGGATACAACAGATTGGTGTATCAATGAGGCCTGGAATTTTAACAGGCTCACAGCGGGGACAGCGACATGGCGGGAAGCGTTAATAAGGTTATTCTGGTTGGTAATTTGGGGGCCGACCCCGAGTCTCGCTCCCTGTCAAACGGCAATCCGGTGGTCAATTTGCGGGTGGCGACTTCCGAGCGCTGGACCGACAAGGGCAGCGGCGAGAAGCGAGAGCGCACCGAATGGCACCGGGTGGTGATCTTCGATGAGCGGCTCTGCGATGTGGCATCCAAATATCTCCACAAGGGCTCCTCGGTCTATCTTGAGGGCCAGCTCCGCACCAATAAATGGACCGACCAGCAGGGGGTTGAGAAATACACCACCGA
>Ga0209554_1002935_pt1 | contig 11358 bp, 11 predicted proteins | sample MarorgKNORR_S2LV_5_FD_188221 | JGI IMG/M metagenome (GOLD analysis project Ga0209554, IMG submission 188221) | Marine microbial communities from the Southern Atlantic Ocean, analyzing organic carbon cycling - Bottom_A/KNORR_S2/LV (SPAdes) (version 2) | ecosystem: Environmental > Aquatic > Marine... | reverse complement strand
TTTTATCAAAATAAATAGGGATCGTTTCAAGAAATGATACCTTCACATCATTTACCAATTCCTCCTTTTCGTTCTTAACAAAGAAAAATGATAAAACAAGCAATACTAATAAAATAACTAACGCTCCAAACAACCGTCGTTTTGCACGCCGAATAAGAATATTTTGATTTACAGAAGGAATGCGTGAATTAGTCATTATAATTTTCTTTAATAATTTCTCTTACAGTAAAAAAAGAACCGAACACGATTATATTATCATCAAGTGAGGTCTTTTTATAAGCATTCTTATATGCCTGAAGTAAATTATCTGCAATATGAATTGGAGTAGTTTTATTCATTTTTTTTAACGCTAATTTAATAACATCTACCTTTTGAGCTCTTGTATGATCAATTGCGCTGATGAACCATTCATCTACCAATTTTATAAATGGCATTATTACAGAATCAATATCTTTATCCAAAAGAATAGAAAACACCCCAAACACTCTTCCATTATTTTTTGATTTCACTATAAATTTACTTAAATTATTTGCCGCCTCTTGATTATGCGCCACATCAAAAACAATCAAAGGTTTTTTACTAACAACATCAAGTCGCCCAATTAAATTTGTATTTAATATTCCTAACTTAATAGATTCTTTTGTAACAGGAAATTTATGTTCTAATAATTCAACTACACGAAGTACTCCTGCAAGATTTTGAATTTGCATATTCCCTTCTAGCTTTGGATAAGGTAAATTAATAAAGCTATATTCTCCTCCCAAATAAGAAAGGCTATCCTTATTATCCTTAATGGAATAATCTGTATCTAGCTGCGATACTTGTGAGTTAATTTTTTCCCCATGCCTCACTAATATATTTTTTTCATTTTTGGTATTAATTATTGCATGCTTATTGGGCCTAAAAATACCACCCTTTTCTAAAGCAATTTCCTCAACTGTATTTCCTAAATAATCCTGATGATCCAAAGCAATTGAAGTGATAATTGATACCGCTGGATCAAATAAATTTACAGCATCCAATCTTCCACCGAGCCCAATCTCAAGAATAGCCACATCAACTTTCTTTTGAGAAAATATATGCATTGCCGCCAAGGTAGTTATTTCAAAATAAGTAAGGGGTACTCCCATCCTTTTGCTGTTAATTAAATTTAGTGAATTAACTATATCTTGATCACAACAAGGAACTTTATTAACCTTTATTCTCTCATTAAATTTAAATAGATGAGGTGAGGTATAACATGCAACATTATATTTAGCGCTAAAATAAATTGACTCAAGAAATGCGCAAGTGGATCCTTTTCCATTAGTGCCAGCAACCGTAATAATCAGAAAATCAAGCTTAATATTAAGCGTTTGAAATACTCTATCAATGCGGTTAAGGCCTAACTCTATTTCTTTAGGATTTACTTTCTCAATATATCTTAACCAATCGTGTAATGAACTAAATTCGTTTGGTTCTTGAGGCACTAATTAACTTTAAGGTGTGTAATTAAGCCTGCTAGTAATTTTCTTAATTGCCTTCTGTCAACAATCATATCTATAGCCCCATGCTCTAGTAAAAATTCTGATCTTTGAAAGCCTTCTGGTAGCTTTTCCCTTACGGTTTGCTCAATAACTCGCGGACCTGCAAAGCCAATTAATGCCTTAGGTTCTGCAATAATTACATCACCAAGCATTGCAAAGCTTGCAGACACCCCTCCCATAGTGGGATCTGTCAAAATAGATATAAAGGGTAATTTTGCAGCACTTAGTTTAGTTAATGAAGCGCTGGTTTTAGCCATTTGCATTAAAGATAAAAGCCCCTCTTGCATTCGAGCACCGCCACTTGCTGTAATACAAATAAAGGGACATTTATTTTTTAATGCAGCATTTAGACCAACAGTAAATTTTTCCCCAACAACAGACCCCATAGAACCACCCATAAATTTAAATTCAAAGGCGGCTACAATCACCGGGATTAACTCAATCTGACCCTGAAAAACAATTAAAGCATCATTTTCTTTAATAGACTTTTGCGATGATAAGATTCTCTCATGGTAAGGCTTAGTATCCTTAAATTTCAATGGATCTGTAGGTTTAATTTTTAATCCATATTCAATGCGACCTGGAACATCTAAAAGAAAATCAATTCTATTTCTTGCAGAAATTCGATTATGAAAACTGCAATTGGGACAAACTTCATTATTTTTTTCAAGCTCTGTTCTATATAACACACACTGACAAGCTGGGCATTTATTCCAAAGTCCCTCAGGTATATTTCTTTTAACACGTCCTAATATTTTTTTTATTTTAGGTCGAATAGCATCTCTTAACCAACTCATAATTATTTAATCTCTTGTTTAAGCGTCATAGACTTTTTTATATCAGTCATTAACAAATTTATATTCGAAATCAAGTCTTCCTTATCAGAATCTTCAATTTCTTGAACGATTCTACTGCCAATTACAACTGCATCAGCAATCAAAGCAACCTCTTTGGCTGTTTTTGAATTCCTAACTCCAAAACCAACTGCTATAGGTAAATCAGTGTATTGCTGAATATTTTTAACCCTTTCAGTCACCTGCTTAATATCAATATTGGCTGAACCGGTAACTCCTTTTAGTGATACGTAATATAAAAATCCCGAAGCTTGGTCAACAATTAACTTAATCCTCTTATCATCGGTCGTTGGCGAAAGTAAGAAAATACTATCAATATTAAATTGTCTAAGTTTTGTAACAAAATCAACGGATTCTTCAGGCGGATAATCAACAACAATTACTCCATCAATATCAGCACCTTTAATTAATTTTACAAATTTATCTACCCCAATAGCTTCGATTGGATTGGCATAACCCATCAATATTACTGGAGTTTCTTTGTTGGTTTTTCTAAAGTCAGCAGCAAATTTAATCGTTGAAGTAATACCAACTCCATTTTTCAAAGCCCTTTCGCTTGCCTTTTGAATAATTGGTCCATCCGCCATAGGATCAGAAAATGGAATACCCAATTCAATCATATCAGCCCCAGACTCAACAAGCGTATGCATCAATCTCACAGTCTCTGATGGATGCGGGTCTCCAGCTGTAATAAAAGGTATTAAAGCTTTTTTATTTGCTTCTTTCAAGCTCTTAAAATTATTTTTAATTCTTGACATAAGTTATCTACAATGAAATATCTAAAATATTAGCAACCGTATTAATATCCTTATCCCCTCTGCCGGATAGATTAACCAATATAATTTGATTAGGAGACATTTTAGCCGCCATTTTTTCGGCATGCGCAAGTGCATGACTTGACTCAAGAGCTGGAATTATACCTTCAATTTTACATAAATTATGAAAAGCATTTAATGCTTCCTTGTCAGTAATGGCAACATATTTTGCCCGGCCTGAATCTTTAAGCCATGAATGTTCTGGCCCAACTCCAGGATAGTCTAAACCAGCCGAAATTGAATGAGTCTCGCTTATTTGACCTTCATCATTTTGCATCAAATATGTTCTATTGCCATGCAAAATACCTATTGCACTATTAGAAGTTAAAGGTGCTGCATGTTTACCCGTCTCGATACCATCACCTGCAGCTTCTACGCCTACTAATTGCACACTTTTATCGTCAATATAAGGATAAAAAATACCCATTGCATTAGACCCACCACCAACACAAGCAACAATTACATCAGGTTGTGTATTAGTCATTTCTGGCATTTGAATCAAACATTCCTTACCAATCACCGAATTAAAGTCTCTAACCATCATTGGGTAAGGATGGGGGCCGGCAACTGTACCAATAATATAAAAGGTATTAGATACATTTGTAACCCAATCTCTTAACGCTTCATTTAAGGCATCTTTTAAAGTTTTAGAACCGCTCTCCACAGGTACAACTTTTGCCCCTAATAGCTTCATGCGAAAAACATTAGGGGCTTGCCTTTTAATATCTTCTGCACCCATATAAACAACACATTCCAAACCTAATCTTGCGGCAATAGTAGCAGTCGCAACACCATGTTGCCCTGCACCAGTTTCAGCAATCACTCTAGGTTTACCCATTCTCTTTGCTAGAAGAGCCTGCCCTACAGTATTGTTAACTTTATGAGCACCAGTATGATTAAGGTCTTCTCTTTTAAGATAAATCTTGGCTCCACCAATTTTTTTTGTGAGTCTTTCAGCAAAGTAAATAGGACTTGGCCTACCAACAAAATGCTTTAAATCGCTATGAAATTCAGCCAAGAATTCAGGATCATTTTTATATTTTTTATACATATCACGTAATTCATCTAAAGCCTTAATTAAAGTCTCTGCAACAAAGGTGCCTCCAAATTGGCCGAAATGCCCAAAATCATCGGGTAAATCATACGGTTGCATTATTAACTCCCAAAATAAAACTTCTCATCATATCGTAATCTTTTTTGCCTTTTTTAATCTCAATACCTCCACTAACATCTACCCCATAAGGATTACATGTGTTTATTAAGTCACTGACATTATTTTCATTCAAACCCCCTGCGACAATGATTGGCAAAGGTAGTTTTTTTGGAATTTTTGTCCAATCAAATTTTTGCCCCGTCCCACCTTTTAACTTATCTGAATAAGTATCAAGCAATAATGCAGAGGCTGTGGAATAAATATCACAATTTTCGATCAAAACAACATCATCTCGCATTGAGATAGATTTTATATAAGGTAATCCAAATTGATTACAAAACCCTTCAGCTTCATCACCATGAAATTGCAAACAATTAACTTTAGATTTTCTAATTGCCAGATTAATCTCTTCTGCTGAGGCATCCACAAACAACCCAACTCTAGTCAAAAATGGATCCAAAGCTTCAATTATCTTACCTGCATTTTCAGGATCAATATAGCGTGGACTAGATTTATAAAAAACAAATCCTAGAGCATCAACACCCAAATCTGAGGCATCTATTGCATCAGATTTTTCAGTAATACCACAAATTTTAATTTTTGTTCTTAATTGCATAGCATTATTGTTCAAAAATATTTAGATTATTTTGTTCGATAGGCAATTGCCAAGACTTATCATACTTGATATTCGCTAGATATAAACCATTTGGAGAAAAAGTTGCTGGTACCAAATGACGATCATTTTTATAAATAAGGTCATCAATATATTCCACATTCATACCCCCTTGGCCTACCTTAATTATTGTTCCAATCATATTTCGTATTTGGTGATGGAGAAAACCATTAGCAACAAATTTGAAGACAAAGAAATTATTGTATTGTTTAACACTTGCCTCAGATATGGTTCTAATTGAAGATTTAGCTTGACACTCAGAAGAACGAAAAGCATTAAAATCATGCTTGCCTTGAAATTTTATTGTGGCTGTCTTTAGAAGCGCATAATCTAATTTATAAAAAGTCCAACCACATCGATTAACCCAAAGAGCAGAAACAATAGGCTGGCTTAATAATAAATATTGATACTCACGTGAGTTTGCAGAATATCTAGCATGGAAATCATCAGATACTTTTTTTGCCCATTTTATTCTAATTGACTCTGGAAGGTGGGCATTCAAACCTTTCACCCATGAGTTCATAGGTCTATTAATGTTAGTATCAAAATGTATAATTTGACCAAGAGCATGAACTCCAGCATCCGTTCTTCCGGCAGCATAAAGACAAATTTTTTGCTGAGATAATTTATGCATTGCTGCTTCTATTTCACCTTGAATAGTATTAACCTCTATCTGCTTTTGCCAGCCAGAATAATTCTTTCCAAAATACTCAACAGAGACCGCAATTCTCATTACAAAATAAAGAACTTAACTAAAAATAATATTGATATAAATCCGACTAACCACAATAAATCGAAGTATGTTGACGTAATTTTAATTATATTAGGATTGAAATATTTTTTTTTATTCTGAAATACTTGCTGATTAAGTAAATCTGCCAATTCTGAATATTTAAAAGAATAATTTCTGTAATGATCCAAATAAGACAAAGTCAAATAAAGTCTTACGGTTAATCTATCAATATCTAATCCAACATAACTCAAAGGATAAAAAACCTTCACAATAAACCTTACTATGTGATTTTGAGGAATAATTTTCATTAAAAAAAATATTGTCATGAACGTATTCAATATTCTCAAAAGATTATTAATGCCTAATAAAACTCCTTCTTCTGTGATTGATAAGACAGAGTAGAAATACAGAACCTTTCCTGGCGTAGCTAAAGCGTAAATAAAAAGCAATGCTATTAAAAAATATTTAATTTTGTTAATAAAATTTAGAACGGAAAGTTTTTGATATATAAATAAAACAAAGAGCATACTCGTTACTACAAAATTAATTTGTAATGAAAAGTAACCTAAAAATACTAAAAATAATATGCCAGACAATAATATTATTGAATAGACCATTTTATTAGTTAAGGTTTATCAATGTCTTTTTCGGATTTAAAATTCGGCTCTTCAATTTTATCTGAAGAATCAGAATTAAAAGTTCCAAGAATATCGTCATCACTCTCTGATGTATTATCAAAATTACTCTTCGAAGCCTGTCTAGCTTTTTTTCTTCTTGATAAGATAATTAACCAACCAGATAATAATACTAAAAAAGCTAATAACAATAACATATGAATGATGCTTAACTCATCATCCTTGTCCTGAATAACAACTTCATTAATAATATCCTCTTCAGCATTAAGGACTGACGACTTAAATATTACAACTTCCTCATCTGATTCAATTGAAGTTATAGAATTTTCTAGTAATGGAAATTCAACATCCTTACTATGGTCCTTAACAGATAAATTATTATCAAGCTTAAATTTATTACTTCTTTGTAGCTCCTCTATTTTTTCTTTTAGTTTACGCTTAGTTTGTAAAAGTTCTTTTTCTAATAATTTAATTTTGTCAGAATCAACTTTTTTAATTACACTTTTTTTATTAATTAAAGTTTTGTCATGAATCGATTTCCATTGGACGTTATGTTTTCCTAATATTTTTCTTGCATCTAGGTGCGATAGATTTACAAAGTAATTATCGGTTGGCAAGCGAAGTTTTTTTCCCTTCTGCAATCCGTTTACATTATTATTGGAGAAAGCCTTGGGATTAATTTGAAATATAGCCACAACCATTTGTGCAACAGTAATGTCAGATGGCTTATTCACTCGAGAGATTTGATAAACAGTTTGACCCCCTTTTGATATAATTAACTTCTCTGGTTTTGTCTCAACTATTTTAATTATTCTCTTTTCAGGAATAATCTTTTGTTCTTCCGCTATCTTTTTTTCCTCAGGCTCTTTTATAGATTTTTTTGTTATAACTTTTGTTACAACCTGGTCTAATGGTACTGGATCAAGCAGAAGTGTGTATTCACGATAATCTCTTCCTTTTGACGAATCTATTTGTATTATTAAATCAATAAAAGGATCTGTTACTGGATGTTGCGAAGTTAATGTAAGAAAAACTCCGTTAGTGGTTTTATTAATAACTATTTTAATATCATCATGAAGATCTAGTCTTTCAATGCCTTGAGAAACATAAACTTCTTTTCCAGCGACTGAAGAAATTAAACTATCAAACTTATCATCTCTAGATAATACTAATTTAATTTCCGCATTCAAGTTCTGATCTTGTTTTGAAAATACTTTAATAGGGCCTAATTGAAGAGCTAAAAGCTGAGTTGAAAAAAGAATGGAGCTAAAAATCAATATTATCTTTTTAAAATACCTTTTCATGATGACTTATTAATTTCCTTTTTTATTGACAAGAATTCTTAACATTCGTCTAATCGGTTCAGCAGCACCCCATAACAACTGGTCTCCCACTGTAAAGGCAGAAATATAATTTTTCCCTATATTTAATTTCCTTACCCTTCCGATAGCAATAGGGAGCTTACCAGAAACAGCAGCAGGACTTAATTCTTTCATTGAAATATCTTTCTTATTAGGTATTAACTTAACCCATGAATTACCAGATGAAAGTAAATCATTAATTTTTTTTAACGACAAATTAGCTTTAAGCTTAATTGTTAAGGCTTGGCTATGAGATCTCATTACTCCAGTTCTTACACATATTCCATCTATATAAATAGACTTATAATGGGTCCCTAAGATTTTATTAGCCTCCACATGACCCTTCCATTCTTCTCGACTTTGACCATCATTGAGATCTTGATCTATCCAAGGAATAAGGCTTCCCGCCAAAGGAACGCCAAAGGAGTCCTTAGTAAACCCATTAGAATTCATCATATTCTGTACATCTCTATCTAAATCTAGAATATTTGTATTTTTTAAATTAATTTTATCAATAACTGCCTCATTAAGCTGGCCCATTTGCACCAAAAGTTCTTTCATGTTTTTTGCTCCAGCACCACTAGCAGCCTGATAAGTCATTGATGAAATCCAATCTACAACCCCTTCAGAAATTAGCCCATGAATAGCCAATAACATTAAAGAGACGGTACAATTTCCACCAACCCAATTCTTATTTCCATCAATATATGCTTGGTCAATAGCCTTCTTATTAATTGGATCGAGAACAATTAAAGCATCATCCTGCATTCTTAATGTCGACGCAGAATCAATCCAATGGCCATCCCATCCTTTTTCTCTCAAAGGTCCTAATACTTTTTTAGTATAATCACTACCCTGGCAGGATAGCAAAATATCCATTTCTGCTAAGGCTTCTATATCGTTAGCATCAATCAAAATTGATCCTTTTATACCACTTATTAAGATTTTTTCTCCAGCTTGAGATGTTGAAAAAAAGAAAGGATTAATATCATCAAAATCAGACTCCTCTTGCATTCTTTTCATCAATACTGAACCGACCATGCCTCTCCAACCAACAAAACCTACCTTATACATTTTATAAATCCTTTATTCTTTGAAGAACCGCATTGCCCATCTCTTCGCAGCCTACCAAATTCATATTTTCAGAAAAAATATCTTGTGTTCTATAACCATCTGAGAGCGTTTTTTTTACCGCATACTCTATTATTCTTGCTTTTTCATGGTCATTAAATGTATATCTAAACATCATGGCTAATGATAATATTGTTGCTAAAGGATTAGCTTTATCCTGTCCAGCAATATCAGGGGCGGATCCATGGCTAGGCTCATACATACCTTTATTGCTCTCATCTAATGATGCTGATGGCAACATACCAATTGAACCAGTTAACATTGACGCTTCATCAGACAAGATATCACCAAAAATATTACCAGTAACCAATACATCAAATTGCTTAGGTTCTCTAACAAGTTGCATTGCTGCATTGTCTACATACATATGAGACAACTCAACTTCTTGATACTCTTTTGATACCTCATTCATGATTTCTCGCCATAATTCAGTTGTTTCAAGCACATTAGCTTTATCTATTGAGCATAATTTTTTTGATCTTTTCATTGCGGTTGTGAAAGCCACATGTGCAATACGCAATATTTCAGTTTCTGAATATTGCATCGTATTAACTCCCACTCTTTCACCTTGGGAATTTTTTTGGATACCCCGAGGCTCTCCGAAGTAAATATCTCCAGTCAGCTCCCTGATAATCATAATGTCTAAATTAGATACAATTTCAGGCTTTAAACTTGAGGATTGAATAAGCTCATGAAACATAATTACAGGCCTTAAATTTGCAAATAAATTAAGCTCCTGCCGTATTTTGAGTAATCCTCTTTCTGGTCTCTTATCTCTCGGAAGATCATCATATTTCCAATCACCTACTGCGCCAAGTAATACTGCATCAGAAGACAATGCGCTTGAAAGAGTTGATTCTGGTAGTGGGTCTCCATATTCATCATATGCTTTTCCACCAATTACACGAAAATCTAGATTTCCATCTAATTTAAATAACTCTAATATCTTAATCGCCTGATTAACAATTTCAGGACCTATTCCATCACCAGGCAATACCGTAATCTTCATATTATTTAATCCTTATTCTAACCAAGGAAATTTAGAATAATATTTTTTTTCAAATGCTTGTATTTTATCCTTCTGTGTAAATGTTAAGCCAATATCATCCAACCCTTCAATCAAACAATTCTTTTTAAAATTGTCAATCTCAAAATTCCCAATTAATCCTTCATCTTTAATAGTTTGTAATTTCAAATCTACAGTCAACGAGTAACCAACACGCTCACTTGTGCGAAGAAATATTTTATCAATAATTTCTTTATCAAGAACGATTGGAAGAATTCCATTTTTAAAGCAATTCCCATAAAATATATCTGCAAAACTAGGAGCAATAATAACTCTAATACCATAATCAAGAAGCGCCCACGGCGCATGTTCTCTACTCGATCCACACCCAAAATTTTCTCTAGCAATCAAGATAGAACCGCCCCGGTACCTTTCCTGATTCAACACAAACTCAGGATTAATTTTCCTTAAGGAATTATCATCCCCAAGCTTTCCATGATCAAGATATCGCCATTCATCAAATAAATTTGGTCCAAAGCCGGTTTTTTTAATAGACTTTAAAAACTGTTTAGGAATAATTGCATCAGTATCAACATTTGCACGATCAAGCGGAATAACAATTCCTGTATGAATTTTTATTGGTTCCATCTCAATTAATCTTTCTTATATCAACAAATTTACCGTATATGGCTGCAGCTGCAGCCATTTGTGGGCTTACCAAATGAGTTCTTCCACCTTGACCTTGTCTACCCTCAAAATTACGGTTTGAAGTTGAAGCACATCGTTCTCCAGGTTCTAATCTATCCGCATTCATAGCAAGACACATTGAGCATCCTGGATTTCGCCATTCAAAGCCAGCATTAATAAAAATTTTATCTAATCCTTCTTCCTCAGCAGCTTTTTTAACCAAACCAGAGCCTGGGACAACCATTGCTAATTTTATATTCTTAGCTACTTTTTTTGATTTGACTATATTAGCAGCGGCCCTGAGGTCTTCTATTCTAGAATTAGTACATGATCCTATGAATATCTTATCTAGACTAATCTCTCCAACGGGTATCCCAGGTTGAAGGCCCATATAATCTAAAGCTCTTTGATAATCCTTTCTGATTGTTTTGTCATTAAAACTCAAAGGATTAGGTATATTTTCATTAATACTTACAACCATCTGAGGCGAGGTTCCCCAAGTCACTTGTGGCTCTATCAAGCTACCATCAATATTAATTTCTTTATCATATTTAGCATCAGGATCACTTACTAAACCTTTCCAATTCTCAACTGCTTTATCCCACAAATTGCCCTGAGGCGCATATGGTTTTCCTTTTAGATAATCAATTGTTTTATTATCCACAGCTATAATTCCTGAACGGGCACCAGCCTCAATAGCCATATTGCATAATGTCATTCGGCTTTCCATTGTCAAAGATTCAATGGTTGATCCAGAAAATTCAATTGCATAACCTGTGCCGCC
>Ga0209554_1002932_pt1 | contig 11366 bp, 12 predicted proteins | sample MarorgKNORR_S2LV_5_FD_188221 | JGI IMG/M metagenome (GOLD analysis project Ga0209554, IMG submission 188221) | Marine microbial communities from the Southern Atlantic Ocean, analyzing organic carbon cycling - Bottom_A/KNORR_S2/LV (SPAdes) (version 2) | ecosystem: Environmental > Aquatic > Marine... | reverse complement strand
AGGCATTTATTTATACCAGATCAAAGCAGGGGATTTTCTCCAGACCAAGAAAATGCTTCTTTTAAAATAATCCCGTTAAAAACTGATTTGTAAAAATAATGTTGGTGTAATACCGAACATGGCTACATCTGTTGTAGTTAAGGATACAGTATAGGGGTTATAGCGTTTATGACTAATGTTATTTTGATTATACAGGTTATAAACTGAAAGTCCGAAATGAATTCTTGCGCTGGAGATCAACCATGTTTTGGATATACTCACATCCAGGTGATGAATGGAATTTAATCGTTCTCCATTTTGTCTTCTGGAAACCAGAATATTATATGATTGATCAACCTGGATATTATCAGGATGGGTAAAAACACGACCTGATGCAAAGACCCAGTTTGCAGTCAAATTCCATGCACCGATGGAGGTCATGACCACCGATTTAAATTCCTGGGTTACATCATGATCGCTTAAAAATGGGTCACTATTATTTAATTCAGGGAATTCATAATGTGTTTGATTTCTTTGGTAGGAAAGCCAGCCCGTCAATCGTCCTTTCTGTTTGCGTATCAGTAATTCAAATCCTCTCGCAAACCCTTTCCCCCCATCCATGAGGTCATCATCTGCAGCTCTGTTTTGATGCAGGGATGATGCAGGGATGTATGAATCCCGGAGCTGAAAAAGATCGTTAAGAAAACGATAGTAAAATTCTGTTGTTAGACTGTAGTTACCATAATCCCAGTTGAACCCAAGATGGTGGTTCGTAGATGAAATAATTGGAATTTTATCAGATGAAAGGATCCACATTCCCTGGGATCCACGGGTGGTATAATCACCTTCAAGTTGGTGAATAAACTGGAAATGTTTTCCAACGGATGATTCAAGTGTAAGGTTAGGGAGTACCTTTTTAATGATGGATATGCGAGGGGCAGAATAAAACCTTTCATTCTCGGAATAATAAGTAACCCTTATTCCAGGTTGAATAACCCATTTCTCCGTAGGGGTCCATCGGTTCTGGATATAAAATGAATGAAGAAATCCCTCCTGTTCAAAAATGGTTATATTGGATTTGGTCCCATCCATTTTTTCATCATAAAACCGGTTCTCATAAAAAGATTCATCGATGCCAAACTCTATCAGATGATTTTCAATGCCCTTGAACCGATTATGAATTTTGATCGTTTTATCTTTTAAATAATTTTCTTCATTAGCAGTACCAATAATCATTTCTTCCATTTGATCACGGGCAGAATTTTCAGAATCATAGGAACTGGTATATTCATTATTGGATAAGGTTAACTGAGTATCCCATTCGTGATTCCAATTGGATGACCAGTTCAATATAGAACCTGCACTTCGCCATTCTGTCATTTCCTGGTTATAGGTGGAGTCGTATCCCAAAAGAGATCCGAAACCAATAAATTCCCTTTTTTCACGTATGGAATCTCTACCCGCAATACTTGTATAAGTAATTCTGTTATTAGGAGAAATAATAAAGGACACCCTGCTCGTAAAATCTTGATATGAAAATTGGGGAGAATAAAAAGCAGCCTGTTTTTTGGTTGAATCGGCACTCTCCTCAATAAGGTTAAATTTGTCATCACCTGTAACAAATTCCTGAATTGCCCGGTAAAGATCTGTCTGGTAATCTGATGTTGTTGATCGACGAATATTAAATATCCAACTTCCACGTGAAAATAACGGTAACTCTCCGGTTAATCCCTGGCTCATAAGGTTTCCATACATCCCACCATGAGGCTTTAGGCTATTTCCATTTCGGCTTGTGAGTTCAATTACACTGGATATCCTGCCTCCGTATTGAGCTGGAAATCCACCTTTGTACACTTGGACATCCTTAATTGAATTGGCATTGATCCCACTGACAAACCCAAAAATGTGTCCCGTTTGGTAAAGAGGCATACCATCCAAAAGGATCAGGTTCTGGTCTGGAGTCCCCCCACGAATGAATAATCCAGAAGTCCCGCCAAGTCCGAATTGAATCCCTGGCAGCAGTTGAAGTGATCGAAAAATATCCACTTCGCCCAAATTGGGTAATGTAGAAATATGTCGTGGTGAAAAGGAGATCTGCCCGGGAGAAATTGATCGATCCATGAATTCCCTGGCCGCCCCTGTAATGGAGATAGCTTCCGTTGAGAGCACTTTTGGTGAAATAAAAATTTCTTGAAAAATTGTTTCATCTTTTGGAAATAGCAGGGGAACTTTTTCAGTTTCAAATCCAATATAGGAAATTGTGAGCGTACATGTACGTGTTGAAATATTTGAAATTGAAAATGTACCGTCACTTCTTGAAATATCACCAATCTTCAATTCAGAAATAAAAACATTTGCATAGGGGATTGGGTCTCCTGATTCTTTATCCATGGCTCTTCCCAAAACTCCAAATCGAAAAGGTTTTGTAGGATTTAAAACTGTGAATTGGTTGCCGGTTTGTTTCCAGACCAAATTCGAATTGGAAAGCACCGAAATAATTGCCTCTCTCGGCGAGCAGGATTTACACTGTGCAGAGATGGATTTGTTTACAATATCATCCGGGAATACAATGGAAACCCCATGATCATCGATCAGCACCTTCAGGGCAGTTTTAAGTGGTGTGTCATAAAACTGGAAAGATATTGAATCTGTTTTTGTAACGGGAAAAACTGGACTCAAATAAATGAGCCCAGAAAATAGAAATTTAAATAGGGGGATTAAGTTAGATGATCGTGCACGTATCACCATCGAATTTAAACTCATGTTGAGTCAATAGGGAAATAGTGCTCAACACAATATTTAAATCTTTAGCGTCAATTACGCCTGTAACGGTGATATCAGCCAGAGACTGATTTGTGAAAACGAAGGAGATACCAAAGGTACGTTCAATTTCTCCACAGACTTCGGAAAGAGGTGTTTGCTCACAAACAAGTTTTTCATGCATCCAATCTGGATAGTCACCATAGGAAACGGGCTGTTTAGCCAATATATCAGCATTTAGGTCCACATCGATCATTTCACCTAAAGTTAAAATAACCGATTTTGCTTCATTTGTGACTTTAACGATTCCTTCATTTACACCCACCTCGAATCCATCCTCACGTGCTCTTACATTAAAGGATGTTCCCAGAACAGTCACTTGTCCGTGGTCGGTATTGATCACGAAGGGTGTTGTCCCTTTTTGGACATCGAAATAAGCTTCACCGGAAAGGGTGAGAGTACGATGGTCTGAATTAAAATCTTTTTTATATTTGATCCGGCTCCCGGCGTTCAAGGTAATGGTTGATCCATCGGCCAATTGTACAGTTTGGAAATCAGTTGTTTTGGTTATAATAGTTTCTGTTGTGAGAGAATCATAAGCAACAGGGAGAGCAAAAAGCAATGCCAGCCCAAGTGCAACGGCATAAGTAAGCCGCGGCCTGAGTGGTGACCAAAATCCCTGTTTTGGTGGCGCAAGGCGTTGTTGATCCTGACCTATATCCATATCAGAAATATCCATGTGTTGGGTAAGGCGCATCCAAACCTCTTCTTTATCTGGAGGAGTAGGCAGTTCAACCTGAGCACTACGCTCCCAAATAAGTTGTTGTATATCGTCTAGTTTTTTCATTCTTAATTTTCTCCGGATTCTAAGAAAAGTGTCTTATTCTCCGTTGCACAAAAAAAACGTTGAATTCCTTAAAAACACTCACAAATAATTTTTTAAATTTTTCTTCAAAACTTTGAGCGCTCTATAGATCTGATTCTCCACAGTTCTCACACTTAAGCCCAGCAATTCAGCGATCTCAGGATTGGATTTTCCTTCTATACGGCTCAGAATGAAAATGTTCCTGCATTTATCTGGTAATTTCTCATTCACGATTCTCTGTATTTCTTCCTGTAGAATAGTAGCTTGATTCACTGCTTCCGGGTCATCAAAATGTGACTTCCCAAATTCAGGAATAGAATCCTCATGGCGATGTCGTACTTCCATATGGCGGAAATGGTCATAACATAAATTAGTACTGATCCGGGCAATCAATGAAAAAAAGGATTTATTTGGTTGGATAGATTCCCGTGTCCGCCACACCCGTAAAAAGGTTTCTTGAGCAATATCTTCAGCGAGGTCCCCATCCTGGACACGGTACACCACAAACCGAAAAAGTGAATCATGGAAATCAGAAAATAATTGATGAAAGGCAGTTTTATCCGATTCCTTGATCTTTTGAAGTAGTATTTTTTCCTGTTCAGCCATAGTAAAAAGAGCAGGAATTTACTCGGACTTTATTGGGATAAACAGAATTGGATGAAAGATCCAAGTCCCCGGATTGACAAGGAGGATAAGAAGGTAGAAGGTCTATCTTGGGATAAGAATCTGGGGACTTGTTAAGATCAGAGTAATAACGTTCTCAATTATAGAATGGTTCCATCTTTTTCAATATTCATGTATCTTTATAATTAAACTTTGTTGCTAAAAAAGCCAATCTGATTCATTAAGGATCCTTTTAGAAATAAAAAATATGATACAATCAAAATATTCTCATGATGGAATGTTCATTTTGGAGCATTCGTTTGAATTGCCTGTGGACCATTCCCAACCTGATTCTAATCTGATTTCGCTATTTATTAGAGAAATTCGAGCGGATCCAAAGAAGAAAAAACCATATCTTGTCTTTTTACAAGGGGGTCCCGGATTTGAATCTCCCAGACCTGTAACCCATTCCGGTTGGATAAAATATGCCTTGAATCATTACAATATTTTATTACTAGACCAAAGGGGGACAGGACGAAGCACACCGGTGAATTTCCAAACAATGGGTGGCTGGTCTCCAGAAAACCAGGCTAATTATTTACAATACTTCCGCGCTGATAATATTGTGCGGGATGCAGAAGCCATTCGAAAAGAATTGATTGGGGATGAACCCTGGTCCATTCTCGGACAGAGTTTTGGCGGGTTTTGTTCATTAAATTATTTGTCCTTTCATTCCCGAGGATTAAGAGAAGTTTTTATTACAGGAGGTATTCCACCACTAAGGGCGCATCCTGATGATATTTACAAACGTACTTATGGTCGAGTGAAAAATAAGAATGAAGAATTTTATAGGATTTTCCCCCATGCCCATGATCGAGCATGCCAGATCGCTGATTTGATCCAAAAAACAAATCCTACCCTGCCAAGTGGAGAGAGATTAACCATTGAAAGATTCCAACTTCTTGGACTTCAACTCGGATTTAATGATGGTTATGCAACTTTAAATTATCTTTTTGAACATGCTATTTCTAATGGAGAATTATCATATTCATTCACCAAAGGGCTTTTTGGGCTCCAGGCTTTTGATACGAATCCTTTTTTTACCGTGCTGCACGAAGCGTGTTATGCCCAGCAATTTTCTACAGATTGGTCAGCCGAAAAGATTCGTCATGCGTTTCCTGAATTCGATTCTTCTGCTCGTGATCCTTTCCTATTTACGGGTGAAATGCTATATCCCTGGATGATGGACCAATTTAAGGCACTGGTACCACTGAGGGATGCTGCCCACATTTTAGCTAGAAAAAGTGACTGGCCAATGCTTTATGACCCCACTGCCTTAATGAAGAATAATGTTCCCATTGCTGCAGCTGTTTACACAAACGATATGTACGTAGATATAGATTATTCTATGGAATCTGCAAGATCGATCAAGGGGATTCGGTGTTGGGAAACAGACGAATTTGAACACAATGGTCTCCGTAGTCATGGCGAAAAGATCCTGGCCAAACTTTTTGAATTGCTGGACTGACAAATTCAAAATACTGGCATAAATTACAGGATATGCTGAAACGTCCAATTTTTGTTTTTTTTCTGATTGGAGTATGCAGTCTTTTGATTGTGTCCCAGTCCGGATGTGCTATGTTCAAGGGACCGGAATACCCTGAGACGATATACAATCATCGTCATCCATTGATATCCGTGACCTACGAGTATGGAGAAATTGAGATTCACCTACCCCTAAGATACCCAGGAGCCCGACCTGAAAATATTGCATTCCATGTATTTTCCAGGGGAGATACATCCAGGACCTTGATCTCCGTCCTGCAGGAAGCATCAAATCAGTTTATCGTATATTTACCGCAAGGTGTGTTGGATACGGAAAGGGCATCAAATTTGATCAAAATATTTCCCCAAGACCCTGATTTCATTCCAGTAGATGTACACTTTAAGGGAATTCAATTTGGGAAGCTTATCCTTCCACCAGCGAATATTGTAATGATACCTCTTTTAGTGGATGGGTCCATTTATCTCAATAAAAATGACAGCAGTCTTGCTGGTGTGGAAGTTTCGCTACAGAATTATGATAAATCAATTACTCAGGGTAAATCTGACAGTACAGGTTACTTTAAACTTACCATCCCTGGTGAATATAAACGGGCAAAATATGTTCAACTGGTTGCAGGCACAAATATGATCTTTAAACCTGTTAAACATAAACTGGATTTTTCATAATCCTATAACTTAACAGTAAATGTTGGATTGGGTCCCAGCATGTCACTTGAAGAACCCCTTTATCTAACGAATAAATCAAATGTCCATTTTAGGAATAAGCCGGACATTGGATCAAAAACCCTATTCCTTTTGGAAAATGGAGAAACAATTTCTGTTCAGAGAGTCACACCCGGTGAGTATTTTGGCTCAATTGAAGTTGATGTAGGCAAAGAGAATAATGTATTACTGGAGGGTTGGGTTTATCGAAGTGATATTGATTTACTGAAATTTGATGATTTATTTAAAAAGGAGGTTAAAGATGACCCATCGTTATAAAAAGATCATTTTATTTCAATTCATTCTTTGTGGTTTAGTTGGTCAAATTAAATTATCAGTCAATGCAATTCCAAAAAGGGCAGAGGTTCAATTAGATGGAAAATCAATTGGAAAAACGACCATTAAAGATGGTATGATCACCACGGGCGAACATCAATTTAAAATTAATAAAGATGGATATGCACCCGTAACCTATGATCTGATTGTAAATCCATCGGAAGCAGTTCATCTTGACTTTTTCTTGAACTCCATCTATAAAGTCAAATTTAAAACGGATGAAAACGGATTGATTTTTGAATTAAATGGAGAACATCGCTGGGATAATGACTGTATCCGATTAAAGCTGGAAGCCGGGGATCATTTGCTGCGGGTATTCAAACTTGGAAACATTATCGACGAACAAACAATTCTGGTTGATGAACCGAAAACTTTCAGGTATTTTTTAAAGAAACCTATTTCTGAAGAATAAAATTGAATAAAGCTCTCATCATAAGTATTTGGCTCCTGATAATAGGAAAAACATATAGTTCAGATCTAGAATCAATAATTCTTGTCCTGAATCAATTTGATCGCCAATTACCGAAAATTGGATCCTCCACCATCGGCAGAATCAGGATGATCCATGAAAAACCTTCATGGATTATATCTCATCTTTGCCCTTTGGCTGGTTGTTGATTCCTGCACAATCCACAAAAAGGAATTTGACAACCCTGTAGATTTTGAGGCTAACGAAGAACAGAGGGATCGGTGCCCCCACCCTTGTCTTCTACCCCAAGGGTCAAAAGCAAAAATCACTATTCCGAAAGAAACAGCCATGGCAGAGATCCTGATCGGGGAAACGAACTTGGATATTGAGAAAATGAGCTTAATTAATCCATCCGGGTCTGCATTCATGTTTACTGTTTTGGATACAGCACATGGATTAAAACAATTTTCCTTAGCGGACTATCGGGGCTTTGATACTTTATTCGTATTGAATCTTCCAGAAACAGATCAGGAATATTTCCAGGCGCAAATACAGTACAAATTCATGAACCGGGAAGGTATCGTTCTATCTGCGGGTGTTTCATCAATTGATATTGATATTCTGCCGGACAAATTCACTGTTTATAATAATTACCCGAATCCGTTTAACCCGGTCACAACAATTCGGTATGATCTACCCGAGGTGAGAAATGTAGATATTATTATTTATGATCTGTTGGGGAGGACCGTTCATCATATGGATCTAAAAAAGGTTCAGGCCGGTCGGCATAAATTTGCCTGGCATGGAACCAATGATAATGGAAAACGGGTCAGTACAGGGATTTATTTTTTACAAATAACAGCTGGTCAGGATACTCGGATCCAGAAAATGCTGTTGCTAAAGTGATGAGGAGATCAACGGACTCACAACAGACATGACACCATTGATTACGAACTGAACTGCAATCACCATCAATACCAACCCCATTAATCTTTGAATAACCCTCATGCCGGTATGGCCCAAAGTATTCATTAGAAGGTCACCATTTCTTAAGATAAGATACACCACCGACAGGACGAGGAAAATAGACATGCCCAAAGTAGCATAGCTGTAAAGTTGGGGCGTTTTACTGGATAGGAGCATAGAGGCTGTAATGGCGCCCGGTCCTGCAATCAGGGGGATTCCGATCGGGCTGATGGCTATATCATCGCTTTCCAGCGATTCTTCCTGCTCCTTGGGTGTGGTCCTGGATCGCCCAACTTTTACTTCCAGCATCCGCAGTCCGTTCCTGAAAAACAGGATGCCACCCATGATCTGAAATGCTTCGAGTGTAATCCCAAAAAAGTTGAAGATCACGGAGCCTAAGATTGAAAAAATGATCAGGGTTAAAAATGCAGTCAAGGATCCTTTCCAGGCAATGTTGATCCTTTCTTCCTTTGAGAATCGCTCGGTCATCACCAATAAAAGCGGTGCGATCCCGATCGGGTTGATCAGCGTGAAAAATGTCGTGAGACAAAGTATAAAGAACTGAAGTTCGGAATGAATGAAATCGATCATTACATGCGTTCGGGCGCTGAGACCCCCAGGATCTTTAGGCCGTTACCCATAATGATCTTTACCGCTGTGATGAGTGCCAAACGGGCATTTGAAAGTGCTCGATCTTCTGTGATCACATGACATTGGCCATAAAATTTATGGAATCGTGTGGCCAATTCCTGGAGCATGTTGGCAATGATCTGTGGTTCCAGGTTTTCGTAAGCAAGGTCCATGATCTCCGGGAATCGTACCATGTAGCGAATCAGATTAATTTCATCCGGATGAGATAAAAGCGAGGAATCGAAATCCTGCGCTAATTCCAATTCGGACTTTTGCCCATGTTTGATAATATTACAGATCCGTGCATGGGCATATTGAAGATAAAAGACCGGATTATTGGCTGATTGATCTGTCGCCAGTTCCAGGTCAAAATCCAGGTGCGTGTTCATACTCCGCATGATGAAAAAGTATCGGACCACATCGGGACCCACTTCATTTATTAATTCATCCATGGTAACAAAATTGGCTTTCCGGGTGGACATTTTTATTTTTTCGCCATCCCGGAGTAATGTGACAAATTGGTAAACCAGGACCCTGATATGATCTGTTTTCAATCCCAGTGATTTCAGGGCCAAAAGCACGTCCGGATAGCTGTCAGTGTGGTCAGCACCAAAAATATCAACAATGAGATCAAATCCCCGGTTGATCTTATCGCGGTGGTATGCCGTATCCGGCACGCGATAGGTGGGTTCACCCGTGCTTTTGATATAGACCCGATCTTGGTCCTTGCCAAGGGCGGTTGCCTTGAACCACGTGGCTCCATCCTTTTCGTAGATCAGGTCCTTGTCTTGGAGTTCACCAAGGAATTTGTCAATTTCACCATTATCGTAGAATGTTTTTTCATTGGTGAATTGATCAAAATGAATTCCGAGATTGAGAAGACTTTTTTTAATATCTTCAAAAATGGATTCTTCAGCTTTTTCTTTAAAACTTGGATCACTTGTGGGAAGATCGCTCCCTTGTTCATCCATAATGGATTGGGCAATATCCTTGATATAACTGCCCTGGTAACCTTCTTGAGGGAATTCAACATCTTGGTCTAAGATCTCAAAATACCGTGCTTCAACCGATTGGCCCAGGATCCGCATTTGCCGCCCCGCATCATTAAAATAATATTCCCGCGTCACCTCAAATCCATGCCATTCCAATATACTTGAGACCGTATCGCCCAAAACGGCATTTCGGCCATGGCCCACCGTGAGTGGACCGGTTGGATTGGCACTGACAAATTCTACATTGGCTGTTTTTCCATCCCCATGTGACCCTTTGCCAAAAGAATCCCCTGCATCTAAAATGGTTTTTACCTTTGATTGATAAAAGGATTCGGTCACTTTAAAATTGATAAATCCTGGGGGTGTAACCGTTATCTCTGAAATAGGAAGCGGTAATTCTTTGTTTAATTCGTCGGCGATGGATTGAGCAATCTCTAAAGGTGGCTTCTTGAGATCCCGCGTGAGTAAAAGAGAAACGTTTGTGGATAGATCCCCGAATTCCGGATTTTTTGGCGGTGCCAGTGAGAAATCCTTTTCCGGGAAGGAAAGAGAGGTAAGAGAAGCGGAGACTGCGTCAGTGATCTGTTGTTTCAGGTGTTTCATCGCTGAATTCACTCATGGGCGCATCGGCCCACAATTTTTCAATATTATAATAATCCCTGTCGTTTTTTCCAAATACGTGGACCACTACATCGAAATAATCCAAAAGCACCCAATTCAAATTTTCATATCCTTCAAGGTGGCGGGGTTTATGGAGCGTGCCCTTCCTGATATTATCGGTAATGGCTTTTACTTGGGGCTCTGAATCGCCGGAACAAATTACAAAATAATCTGTCACCGAGGAAAGACCCCGGACGTCCATTGCTAACAATTCTACTGCTTTTTTCTCAAGGGCGAGGTTGACAATCTCTTTTAGAAGGGGTTGTTCGGAAACAAAATCCGGAGCTGGGTCGGGCATCTACTGGTCGGGTCGGATCAACCCTGATAATTCAGGAAAATCGTAAATATCCTTCCCCAGGATCACCGTCACATCCACACCCAGGGATTCATCGGGGTCGATCAGGATATGGGTTTTATCATCCAAGGCAATGCCAAAGGATCTTGAAACGGCTTTCAGGCTTTCTATATTTTCATTCCGGCTGATGATAATTGTATTGGGGTAATTATGATTATCCGCATTATCGGAGCGAACCACATCTACATGGTTGGCCCGCAGGAAATCTGCCGTCCGTGCCGCAATGCCTTTGATGCCGCATCCATTCAGCACTTCAACCTTGATATCCTGAATAGGGTTTTCCATGTAGACATCTACAGCCAGGGACTGGACAGCAACCTTTGGAAAGGTGACCTCGATGATGGGGACACCGGTATGGGATACGTTACGGGAGAAGGAGTAAATAAATCCCAGTAGAAGGACACCCACAATGCCAATGGCAGCATTCAGGGTCATGCTTTGGGATTGGGTTTTCTTTTTGGAGCGGGGGCCTTTTTTTCGTGCCACTTATTTAATGAACCTCGGGTTGAAGGGTGAATAGGTTTGGTATCTTTGGTTGTATGG
>Ga0209554_1002931_pt1 | contig 11367 bp, 9 predicted proteins | sample MarorgKNORR_S2LV_5_FD_188221 | JGI IMG/M metagenome (GOLD analysis project Ga0209554, IMG submission 188221) | Marine microbial communities from the Southern Atlantic Ocean, analyzing organic carbon cycling - Bottom_A/KNORR_S2/LV (SPAdes) (version 2) | ecosystem: Environmental > Aquatic > Marine... | reverse complement strand
CCCGCTCCGCGCCGAAAGCAAGGATGGCATCGGATGGCAACAACCTCTGTCGCAACGGCTCACCGCCGGGGTCGATAACCACCAAAGGCCGATGACAAGCAGGGAGGGAATCGATCCGGGCTACCGGTATCGCATACTGCAATCCTGTCGCGGCGATGACTGCCGCTGGGTTCCAAGGGTCCTGTGGCCCGGTGGTTAACACCCCTGCCGCTCCCGCCGCCGCCGACACCCGTATCGCCGCGCCGATGTTGAGAAGATTCCTGGGGTTCTCCATCAGTACCACGGGAGCAGGATCCTGATCGTCCAGCATCTGTACCGGGGACACTTTGGGACGCTTTGCGATGGCTATAACGCCCGTGGGGGGTGTCACCGGCGCCAGCTTGGCGAAGACATCAGCGGGAATCACCCGAACATGTTCGGCGACCTTGGCGGCGGTGTCGGGAGCATACTCCGCTACGAGTTTTTCCAGGTCTCCATCTTCCGCGGCAACAACGTCCAATAATTCCGCGCCGAAGCGAATGGCGTGTTTCAGAGGGTGAAACCCTTCCAGAACCACCAGGGTGTGGTCGCCGCGAGCGCTACGAAAGCGATCGATGCGAACCTGGTGGTTCATGGTACTCGCTGCTGCCTTAAGCCGATCGGCTACGGCCGCCGGAGGGACGCTGCCGATTTCCCGGCCTCGGTCCTCTGGGGACGCTGGGCGTGCCTGAAGAGATTCCCACAGCCGGTCCCCGCCTTCGCGTGGCTTGGCCGCTGACGGGTCTGCGATTACCCGGATTGCCGCCGAATTGGCGGCCATTAGTCTGGGGCTGAATGAACCGGTCTGGCGGGAATTGGGCTTCCGGTTCGAAGTCGCCGTAGTTGAACCCGGGCAAACGGCGCCGTTCAATCTTGGCGTTCAAGACCTTCTCCACCACGCGCACCATGGGCCGGTCATCTGGCACCGCCAGGGTGAAGGCTTCACCGGTTTGTAGGGCCCGGCCGGTACGGCCGATGCGGTGGGTGTATGCGTCTGCCGTATCCGGCATGTCGAAGTTAATCACGTGGGATAGGTCTGGCACGTCGATACCGTGGGATGCGATGTCCGTCGCCACTAGGATGTCGAACTTCCCTTCCCTGAATCCGTCCATCGATTGCTGCCTTCGGTTCTGAGACAGATTGCCCTGCAGCGACGCCACCCGGTAATTGTGGTTCGCTAGGTCTAGCGCAAGCCTTTTCGTGCGATGCTTGGTGCGGGTGAAGATCAATGTACGTCCCGCGGGCGTCTGTTCCAATAAGGCAAGTAGCAGGCCCCTTTTTAATGCTTCAGGAACCGGGTAAAGGGCATGAGATACGGTTTTCGCTGGCGCTATGGGGTCGACTTGAACTGTGGTGTGGTCATGTAGGATGTCGAAGGTCAGCTTTCGGATATCTTCTGGCATCGTAGCCGAGAATAGAAGGGTTTGGCGCTTGGTTGGCACCAGCTTGAGGATGCGCCGGACGTCGGGTAGGAAACCCATGTCGCACATGGTGTCGGCTTCATCCAAAACCAACACCTCGATGCCCGACAGGTCGATGGCACCATCGCCGACGAGATCCAGTAACCGGCCGGGGCATGCAACCATGATTTCCGGGTTGCGCCGCAATCCCTTTAGCTGCGGGATCTTGCTCACGCCACCGTAGATCGCGATGCTGGTCACTCTAGTATCCTGGGCAAGGTCTCTGCACGCCTGGTGAATCTGCTCGGCTAGTTCGCGGGTTGGCGCCACGATAAGCACGCGCACTTTGCGTGTACCGGCATTGCGGATCAGATGGTGGATGATGGGCAACGCGAAGGCGGCCGTCTTGCCGGTGCCGGTCTGCGCTAGTCCTAGTAGGTCTTTCCCCTCCATGATAGAGGGAATCGCTTGCTGTTGGATGGGGGTTGGGGTGGTGTAGCCTACGGCTTTAACACCGGAGAGAATAGCTGTATCGAGGTTGAATTCTTGGAAACTCACAGAGGGTGGTTGCTCCTTGACTGCTTTGAGCTAAGCCACACTCTCAGCCCGATATTCGCCGTCATTTCGATTCGGTCATCACCTTGATGCCGTGTAACCAGTATAGCAGGTGCGGCAGTCTAGAGGATACGTGGCTAATCTCCCGGTAACCGGCTAATATCTAGGAGCTATGAAAATTCGCAGCTTTGGAACGGAGTGACGGATGCGGTATGACACGATAATTATAGGTGCGGGTTCCGCTGGTTGCGTGCTTGCGTCACGCTTGACGGAGGACTCTGGACGTTCGGTATTGTTATTGGAAGCAGGGCCAGACTATCCGGACCACGAATCTATGCCCAACGAGATTAAACACGACGCCAACCAAAGAGCGTCCGAAGATAACTCCGCCCACAACTGGTCCTTCGTCGGGTCAGCAAGCCCTAAGCGCCTCGACTTGGTGTCTGTGCCTCGGGGCAAAGTCACTGGCGGCACCAGCGCGATCAACCACCAGATATTTCTACGGGGCGCGCCCGAAGATTTTGACAATTGGGCCTCCATGGGGAACGATCGGTGGAGCTTTCTGGAGGTGTTGCCTTACTTCAGGAAGTTGGAAACCGACTTGGATATTCGCGACGACTTTCATGGTTCCCAAGGGCCGATTCCCGTGCGCCGGCACCCCCGCGAGACCTGGTTGCCGCTTCAAGCCGCCTTTCATGCCGCTTGCGTGGCCGAGGGATTCCCCGAAGACCCGGACATGAACAATCCGGAAGCTAGTGGGGTTGGACCGATCCCGCTGAACTACATCAATGGAGTACGCGTGAGTACGGCTTTAAGTTACTTGGACTCTTGCCGGCACCGCCTCAACTTGACGATCAAAGGCGGCGTTCTTGTTAAAAGGGTACTGTTCGACGGCAAACGGGCCACGGGTATCGAGGCGGAGAGCGGTGGTGAAAACTTCACGGTCGAAGGCGATCAAATCATTCTAAGCGCGGGAGCGGTAGCTTCACCCCAGCTGCTGATGCTGTCAGGCGTGGGTCCGGATGGCAATCTCGCTAGCGTCGGAATCCCCTTGGTTCATAGCCTGGAAGGGGTGGGGCAAAATATGAAGAACCATCCCTCGCTGTCCATAAGGTTTCAACCTAAAGAAGGGTATTCTCTGCCACCTGAGTCTCCCCGGAACCAAGTCGCCCTACGGTTCTCAGCCGCCGGGTCCACTATGCGGAATGATATCCAGGTCCAACCCATCACGTCGGGTCCGCTGGGGAAAGAAGCCGACGTGATTCGGGTTGGCTGCCGGCTGGAGTTACCCCGGAGCGCCGGAGAACTCACCCTCACGTCCGCCGACCCCCAGATCCAGCCCAAGCTGGACTATCATTCGTTGACCGAAACGCAGGACCGGGAGCGCTTCCGCGAGGCCGTGCGCGCATGTGTCCGTATCTTCGGGCACCAAGACTTTGATGACATCATCCAAGAGCGCACCTCGCCCGGTGAAACCGACTTGGCTTCCGACGCCAGCTTAGACTCATGGTTAGATCGTAACGTAGGAGTGGCGGGGCATACCTGCGGAACCTGCAAGATGGGACCTTCATCAGACCCATCGGCGGTGGTTGATCAGTTCTGCCGGGTGCACGGGCTGGATGGGCTGCGGGTGATCGATGCCTCGGTTATGCCGGAGATCACTCGGGCCAACACCAACGCCACAACCATTATGATTGCGGAGCGGGCCGCCGATTTTATCCGGCATGGCGATGAATAGCAGCCAGCCGGCTTGCGAAGATACGGTCCAACCCAGCTGTTAAAAACCCGCCCAACCGGACAAAAAGACCAGGAGGAAACATGACTCCGGCGCCTAAAGACGAATGGGTAAACCTGAACGGACTGAGCTTCCATTACCGGGACTGGGGTGGGTCCGGGCAACCGATCGTTTTATTGCACGGCCTAGCGTCTACCTGCCATATCTGGGACATGGTGGCGCCTATTCTTGCTGAGGACAATGCGGTGGTCGCGCTGGACCAGCGAGGCCACGGAGTCAGCGCCAAACCCGATGACGGCTATGAATTCGCCACGGTCAGCAACGATCTCCTAGCGCTGATCCGGGCCAGAAACATGGAACGCCCGATCATTGTTGGACATTCGTGGGGCGCCGACGTTGCTCTAGAATTCGCCGTCGCCTACCCGGAGATAGCCTGTGGGATATGCTTCGTTGACGGCGGTATGATCGAGCCGTCGGCCCGTCATGCGGACCTGGCGACGGCCAAAGAGGAGATGGCCCCACCGGATTTCTCCGGCGTCACCAGAGAAGCCTTCTTGGAGCGGTTCCGGTCACGTCGAGGTTCGACATTCAGCGGGGATAAGGTTGAAGAGATAGTTCTGGCCAATTTCGAAGTTCTCGCCGACAACACCCTGCGGGCCAATCTCAGCCGTGACAACCATCTGCGGATAATCGAAGCCCTTTGGGACCATCATCCCCCGGCCCTCTACTCCCAAGTAACTTGCCCTGTGTTAATCATGCCGGCCAGACAAGAGAGCGACCCGGCGGCCATGGAAAGAGGAGACCGGCGGGCCAATTCGTTAGCAGTGGCGCAGAGTCTATTGCCGATCAGCAAAATCAAGTGGATGGAAGACAGCGTCCATGATGTCCCCATCCAGCGGCCCGAGTTGGTGGCGGCGACCATTAAAGAGCAGATTGATGACGGGTTCTTTGGCTGAGGTGGATCGGTTGCTGTGAACTTGTGGAGGAAACATCTGGAACAAGAGGGGAGTAAAAATAGTTGGTGGAGCTGGAGGGACTCGAACCCTCTACCTCTTCAATGCCATTGAAGCGCTCTCCCGGTTGAGCTACAGCCCCACTGATGATGCGGTGTTGAACCCTATCGTACCACTTGGAGTTGATTTCTCTAAGCTCTAGGCGCCGATTCCTAACATCTGCTCAAGATAGGCTGGGTTCTTCCACGATTTTAGCAGAGTCTCTCTGGCCCTAGCTTGTGCTAAACTGCCGTGCCATTCGACGTATGCAAGTGCCCAAGGTCCCCGCCCCCGAGTCGATTTATTGGCTCCTGCATTATGCTGCTCCAGCCTGACTGCAGGGTCTTGAGAACAGCCGACGTAGTATCGTCCTGAGGTATCACTTCGCAAAACATACACGGATGTCATTTCATGAGTGCCGATTATCGTCGCCTACGAAGCTGGTATCAGACCTAGGACTCGAACCCTCTACCTCCCCGATCGCTATCGGAGCGCTCTCCCGGTTGAGCTTTAGCCCCAAAGAGCGCACCCGTGTGGGTGCGCTCTTCCAATATAGCAAACGGGCTGTGCGCCCGCAACTGCTGAAGGTTGCTCTTTAGCTCTTTCTGGTGAACTTGACCACGGTCCGGCCCTGGCTACCCTCGTAGGGTTCAACCACGTAGAGGTCTTTGTGGGAGTCTACCCAGATGCCATGGCAGGAGCGGTGGGTGAGGTCGCCCCATTGTGTCAGTATTTCCCCGTCCAGATTCAGAATGCTGACCAATCCTCCGTTGTGCTCCGCGACGTAGCAGATATCCTCATCGTCCACGTACATCACGGCCGCCCCGATGAGCTTGCTGGGCCAAGTGGTGATGTACTCCCCGTCCTGGGTGAAGGCCTGGATCCGGTCGTTCTCCCGGTCCGCAATGAGCAGCCGTCCCTTGCTGTCGATCCAAGCGCCGTGAGGGAGGTTGAACTCCCCCGGCCCGGATCCCGGACCGCCCCACGACTTGATGAACTTTCCATCGGCGGCGAACTTGTGGACCCGGGCATTGGCGTAGCCGTCGGCGATGAACACCTCACCGGCGTCGTTAACGGCGATGCCGGCGGGAAGGTTGAAGGGGTCGCCGCCGTGAGTGACATCCCCGTAGCCGGTGGAACTGAACACGGTATTGTCGACACCTGTGTCCGACCGGAATCCCTTGACACCTATGGTCATCAACAGTTTGCCATCAGGCGTGAATTTCATGATCTGGCAGTCGTTTCTTTCCACCAGCCAGACGTTGTCGTCCTTGTCCAGGATAATGGCATGGGGAAATAGGAAAAGCCCAGCTCCCCAAGACGATAGGTAATTACCTTCCCGGTCGAAGATCATTATCGGATGGTCCGGGTCCCGGTTAAAACAGAAGACCCGGTCTTGGGAATCGCCGTACACCGCGCAGGCCGGCATCTTCCAATCTCCGGGTAACTTTGCCCAGTGCTCGTCCATCTCGTAGGTATATTTTCCGCTGCCAACCGTATTGGTCGTGGTCATTAGTTACACCTCAAAAGTTTGTTAAGGGTCCTTAGAACGCGACGATGCCGGGTGTTTTGACCCGGACGCTGTACACCGAGTCGCCGGGTGTGGTGTAGAGGGTGCGGAGGTCGGCATCGCCAAAGGCGATGTTGCGCGGCACCGCCGGCCCCTTGATAACACCGACGATCTCTCCGCTCGGCTCTACGACCCAGATGCCTCCGGAGCCGACGCAGAAAACCCGGCCCGAAATATCTACCTTCATGCCGTCGGGCACGCCTTCTTCCGCCGAGGACATGTCGCAGAAAACCCGGTTGTTGCTCAACGTGCCATCGGAGGCCACATCGAAGGCCCTGATCTTCCGGTGGTTGCATACCGCGCCCGTCTCGGCCTCTTCGAAACACCGCTCATCCAACCGGCTGATCGCCACGTAGAGTATCGACTCGTCTGGCGAGAAGGCCAGGCCGTTGGGGTACTCGCACTCGTCGGTGGCCACTTGAATCTCGTCGCCGGGAGAGATACTGAACACCCCGTAAAAGTCCATCTCCCGCAATTCAGGTTCAAGCCGTAGGCCCGGGTCGGTGAAGAAGACAGTTCCGTCGGACCGGCAGACCACGTCGTTGGGTTTGTGGAACCGCTTCCCCTGATACGTTTCGGCGATGGTAGTGACTGACCCATCGGCGTCCATCCGGGTGACCCGCCGGTGATCGGCGCCCTCACACATCAGGAGCCTCCCCTCGCGGTCCAAGGTGCAGCCGTTGCCCTCTCCCGTGTCCTCCCGGATCACTGTTACCCCGCCGTTGGGGTCCCAACGCAACAAACGGCCATTCAGGTCCACGAAAGTTAAGTAGCCCTCTTTGTGCCACAAGGGACCCTCAGTCCGCCCCATGTCGCTGGCGATCAGAGTGTGCTCCCCTGTTTCTAGGACGCTGGAAAGGTCGTCAGGCATGGACGCCTCCTATGGTGACGGAATGGGCGGATTATACCAGCAGCCCCAGTCTGGTGTACATCGGCGGATCGGCGGGACGTCCGTCCCGATTGACCCGGCTATGCGGGTACTCTACAATTTGCCTCTCCGGGACCACGGTTATAATTAGGTGTCAGTAGAAGGAGCCGGAATGAGTGCCAAGCCAACCCATGAAGAGTTGTTGCGGGATATCACCGATCGGGCCAGAGCGCTGTGGGGCGAGGCCAAGGCCGCGGAGATGGCGGCCGCGCTGGAGCGGACGGCCACGGAGATGGAAGAGATCGACCAGGCCATACCCAAGCGGGACTTAGAACCCGGATATTATCAATAGGCTTCCCAAATTGGGATTCGCCAAAACTAACCTTCGAAAACATTCCGTTCGACGATTTAAAGGGGTAAACAAATGCCTGAGCCGTATCAGCTTACCGTCTCTGAAGCCGCCGGGGAGATCCGAAGTGGGAGCCTATCTCCGGTAGAGTTGGCCCAGTCACTGTTGAGTAGGATAGATGCCCTGGAGCCCTCCTTGCGGGCCTGGGTGACCATCGACCGCGAGGAGGTCCTGACCGAGGCAAAACGGCGGGAGGATGAACTCGGGCAAGGCGGGCCGAAAGGTCCCATCCACGGAGTTCCGGTGGGATTGAAAGACATCTATTACACCGCTGGAATGAAGACTGCGTGCGGTTCTCGCATCAACGCCGATTTCGTGCCCGACTACGATGCCACGACCGTTTTCCGGATCAAGGAAGCGGGAGGGGTGATCCTGGGGAAAACGGTGACCACCGAGTTTGCCATGGGAGACCCGTCCCACGCCATCAATCCCTGGAATCCGGCCCATACTCCCGGCGGCTCCAGCAGCGGTTCGTCGGTGGCCGTGGCCGCCCGGATGTGCGCGGCTGCCCTGGGTTCCCAGACCGGTGGCTCAACTTGCCGGCCGGCGGCCTACAACGGCATCGTGGGTCTTAAGCCTACTTACGGACGGATCAGCCGGTACGGCGTAGTTCCGGTAAGCTGGTCGCTGGACACGGTGGGAATCTTGGTGCGCACCGTCGCCGACGCTGCCATCATGCTCCAAGTGTTGGCCGGCCACGACCCCCAGGACCCTGGCTGTCCCGACCAACGCGTTCCCGACTACTTGGATGCGATGAGCCGTCAGGATGGTCCGCCACGCATCGGCCTGATAAAAGAGTTTTTCTACGACAAGTCCACGCCGGAAGTGCGCAGCCACACCGATGCTGCGGTGGAAAAGCTGGCCCAGGCCGGAGCGATCATCCAGGAGATCAGTCTGCCCGAAAGTTTTGCGTCGGCCCATAGTTGCCAAAGGATAGTCAGCAACGTGGAGGCTGCGGCCTACCATGAAGAATCATATCGTGACCGGGCTGACGAGTTTGGCCCGAAAGCACGTTCCAGCATCGAGATGGGCATGCTGATTCCCAGCGTCCGCTACGTACAAGCCCAGCGCGCCCGCCGTCAGTTCCGGGTCGACATGATGGCGATGGTCCGTGAAGTGGACGTGGTGTTAACCCCGGCCATACAGGCTCCCGCGCCCCGTGACCTGAGCACCACGGGAGACGCCATGTTCCAGCAACCCTGGACCTCGTCGGGTTTGCCTAGCATAGTGGTGCCATCGGGGCTGAGCCAGGACGGTCTGCCATTGGCCATCCAGTTGGCTGGGCTGCCCTGGGACGAAGGGAAACTTCTAGCCGCCGCTGGTTGGTGCGAGTCCGTTCTTGGGGTTAGCTTGTCGCCTCCGGATTTCTCTTAACCGGGCGCCTGGCCCGGCTGCCCTTAACTTTCACTCCATCAAGAACCATTTTCCGCCCACCCTCATCTCACTTATCGGGCCGGTTCTCTGGCGGCCCGCGGCATTTTTACCATAGCTCGATCCAGTAAACGTGGCAGGGATGAATGGCCAACGGTGAATACGACCTGATAATTATCGGGGCCGGCTCGGCGGGGCTTACCGCGGCCGGTTTCGCCGCCCAGTTGGGTCTGAAAGTGGCTCTGGCCGAGAAAAACCGGATCGGCGGGGACTGCACCTGGACCGGTTGTGTGCCCAGCAAGTCGCTCCTGAAAGCAGCCAAGATCGCCCACCAGATGCGCAATGCTCACCGCTTCGGTATCGGCTCGGCCGAACCGGAAGTCGACCTGAAAGCGGTGATGGCGCGGGTAAAAGGGGTGGTAGAGCAGGTTTACCAGGCGGAGTCTCCCGAAACGTTGCGGGCGTCGGGAATCGATGTGTACCTAGGCCCCACTCACTTCCTAGACTCCCACACCATTGAAACCGGAGACGACACGTTGACCGGGCGGCGATTCCTCATCGCCACCGGAGCACGGCCTGCCGTCCCTCCCATTTCCGGCATCGATAACGTTGATTTTTTGACCTATGAGACTCTGTGGGACTTGGAGGAGTTGCCCCGGAGTTTCATCGTCATTGGCGGAGGACCGATCGGATGTGAAATGGCCCAGGCGTTCTGCCGTTTGGGGTCTCACGTAACCCTTTTGGAAGCTGGACCCCGAATATTGCCCCAGGACGAACCCGAAGCCAGCGACTTGGTCGCCTCATGTCTGATCACTGATGGAGTTGATCTTCGGCTAGGGGCAACGGTCCAAAGAGTATGGCAGAACGGCGATACGATTCATGTGGGGATAGAAGGACAAGAACTAGAGGGGGATGCGCTTCTCGTAGCCGCCGGCCGCCGCCCCGCGTTGGAAGACCTGCGGCTGGACAAAGCCGGTGTGGTATATGGCCCTCACGGGATCGAAGTCAACAGCCGGTTGCGAACCAACCGCCGGCACATCTACGCCGCTGGCGACTGCGTGGGTGGCTATCAGTTCACTCACTATGCCGCCTCGCAGGGATTTATGGCTGTTCGCAACGCCTTCTTGCCCTCCGGTCAAAGCGCCGTATTGGATCAAGTACCGTGGGCCACATTCACCGACCCCGAGCTGGCCCACACCGGGTTGACGGAAGCCCAGGCCCAGTCGAAGTTCGGGCAAGAAGCGGTGGTGTGCAACTGGCCATTGGATCAGGTGGACCGTGCTCTGATCGAGGGAGACGCCATTGGATTCGTCAAGCTGATCCACCGGCCCAACGGGACCATACTGGGCGCCACTATCGCCGCCCCAAGGGCTGGGGAGATGATTCAAGAGTGGAGCTTAGCCATTGACCTGGGATTGAAGATTGGAGCGCTGGCTAACTCGATACACGTCTACCCGACATATGCTACCGCCAGTATGCAGGCAGCCGCACACATCAAGGTTCAACAACTTCTAACCGGTACCTCGGGACGCGTTATTCGGGGTATGGCCCGATGGGCACGCTGAGCATCGCCGCGGTCAGGAGTTAAACCTTGGTTGGTATGCGTCGGTTGGTATGCGGTTGAATCATGGCCGCCGCGCTATCATTCCCTCGAGCGCCGATTTGGCGAGGACTGGATCGTAACCGAAGTCAACTGCTCGAGTGATGATTCTTTGGGACTCTAGGTCCCTGCCTTGCCAGGCATAGACCAAGCCCTTACCCATGTAGGCTTCCGATATGCCCCGCAGCAAATCGTTCAGATTTTGCGACCCACGTCCGCTAGCCAGCAGAGACCTAAGGTTGATGGCCTGGTTGTAGTCCACCACGGCGTGGCCCAGGTCTCCCTTGGCAAAGTAAGCGTCGCCCCGTTTTTGGTAAGCCACAAGGTTGTCCGGATTTATCTCTGTAGCTAGGTCATACTCGGCTATGGCCAGGTCCAATAAACCTGCCTCAAGGAGCTGAGTCCCGGAGTCTACATGGGTTAATTCAGGCGGGATCTCCAAGGGTTGTGGACGGATCAAGAAATATATACAGATAACTAGGAACGGTGCGGCGAATACCCCCACCATCATCGCTTTGATCCCTAAGAGTGGCCTCACCGTTTACTGTCCTTTCCCTTCAACAACTCTCCCGGCGTCTTGTAACTAAGACTGCATAGTCGCGTTGGTTTGACGGGGCACGGACTCAAAGTTTTCCGCATTGGTCCGCGCCCGCCACAAGACCGGCGCTCTCTCCAGACGTTGGTATTGCCCCACATAGGTATATTCGGCACGTTGGCGGAATTCTTAACATCGATAGGTGAGCAGTTGGCTGGGCTATGGGGAATCCTGGACGAGCGAGAAAGCTGGACCGCACCGAATAAGGTGGGCCCTAAATGCGTCTTCCGCGGTTAGACTGGCTTTGATTAGTG
>Ga0209554_1002930_pt1 | contig 11370 bp, 10 predicted proteins | sample MarorgKNORR_S2LV_5_FD_188221 | JGI IMG/M metagenome (GOLD analysis project Ga0209554, IMG submission 188221) | Marine microbial communities from the Southern Atlantic Ocean, analyzing organic carbon cycling - Bottom_A/KNORR_S2/LV (SPAdes) (version 2) | ecosystem: Environmental > Aquatic > Marine... | reverse complement strand
ACGACGCCTTTGTATTTGATGCGCTTGTATTTGCCGCACGAGCATTCCCAGTCCTTGACGGGGCCAAAGATGCGTTCGCAAAAGAGACCGCCTTTCTCGGGCTTGAAGGTGCGGTAGTTGATGGTCTCGGGGTTTTTGACCTCGCCCTTGGACCAGCGGCGGATGGATTCGGGGCCGGCGACGGACAGGGCGACGTGATCCACGAGGTTCACGCGTTCGAGTCCCAGCAACTCACGGGCGGATTGATTGGCAATGGCGCTCATATTTTTTTCCAAATTACTTTTGTTTCAGGTTAGCTGGCGAGGATGGCCAGCGTGTCATCGGCTTCGGATTGGTTGTCGGCGGGGTTGGTGTAACCCACGCTCACCTCGAGGCCGAGGGACTTCATTTCCTTGACGAGCACGTTGAAGGATTCAGGAATGCCGGCGTCCAGTGTGTTGTCGCCCTTCACGATGCTCTCGTAAATGCGGGTGCGTCCCTGCACGTCGTCGGATTTGACGGTGAGCAGTTCCTGCAAGGTGTAGGCCGCGCCGTACGCTTCCATCGCCCACACTTCCATTTCGCCGAAACGCTGGCCACCGTATTGCGCCTTGCCGCCCAGCGGTTGCTGGGTGACGAGGCTGTAGGGACCCACCGCGCGCGCGTGAATTTTATCCGCCACGAGGTGGCCGAGCTTCATCATATAAATGTAGCCGACTACGATTTCCTGGTCGAAACGATCACCGTTTTGGCCGTCGTACAAATAGGCTTTGCCGTTTTCGCCGACCAACCGATCTTTGCTCAACGCCTTCGCCTGCTTGAGGTAATCGCGGATATCCGTTTCGTGGATGCCATCAAACACCGGGGTGGCAAAGTGCAGCCCCAATAATTTAGCGGCCCAGCCCAAGTGAGTCTCGAGCACCTGCCCCACGTTCATGCGCGAGGGCACGCCGAGGGGGTTGAGTACGATGTCCACCGGGGTGCCGTCCTTGAGGTAGGGCATATCCTCCTCGGGCACGATCTTGGCGACCACGCCTTTGTTGCCGTGGCGGCCGGCCATTTTGTCGCCGACCGAAAGCTTGCGCTTGGAGGCGATGTAAACTTTCACCTGTTTGACCACGCCGGGATCCACATCGGTGCCGGCTTCCACGCGGCCCGCTTCTTCGGCGTGGGCTGTTTTCAAATCCTCAAAGCGCTTGAGGAAGGCCCCGAGGATTTCGTTGATCTTGTTGCGGATGGGCGAGGGATCAATCTCGATCTTGTCGTAAACACTCGCCAGCTTGCGCAGGAGAGTTTTGGTGATCTTGCGGTTGGCGGGGATGATGATCTCGCCGGTCTCGCTGTTCACCACGTCGAGCGGAATTTTCTCGCCGAGCAAAATGTTCGACAACGACTCGGTGAGTTGCTCCTGCAAATCGGTGATCCGTTTCTTGTATTCATCGGCCACTTGTTTCTCGCCTTTTTTGCTAGACGTTTTGGTGTCCCTTTCCTTTTTGGAGGAAACCTTCACATCCATCACGATGCCATACGTGCCACTGGGAACTTTGAGCGAGGTGTCCTTCACGTCGGCGGCCTTCTCGCCAAAAATGGCGCGCAACAGACGCTCTTCGGGGGCCAGCTCGGTTTCGCTCTTGGGCGTGATTTTGCCAACGAGAATGTCGCCCGGCTTCACTTCCGCGCCCACGCGGATGACGCCGTCGGCGGTCAAATCGGCCAGCGCTTCCTCGCCCACGTTGGGGATGTCGCGTGTGATTTCTTCCGGCCCCAGCTTGGTATCGCGCGCGCCCACGTCGTATTCCGCGATGTGGATGGAGGTGAACACGTCATCCTTCACCACGCGTTGGCTGAGCATGATGGCGTCCTCAAAGTTGTAGCCATTCCACGGCATGAACGCGACGAGCACATTCTTGCCGAGCGCCAGTTCGCCGTCATCAGTGCAGGGGCCATCGGCGATGACCTGCCCTTTTTTCACGGATTCGCCAAGATGCACCAGCGGTTTTTGGTTTATGCAAGTGCCGGCATTGGAGCGCATGAATTTGCGCAATTCGTACACCCAAATGCCCCCTTCGGGATCGTGCTTGAATTTCCGTTTGCTGACCGGCATCTCGCCATTCTTGGTGATGATAATGCGCTCGCCGGTGACGGAGGCAATCTTGCCCGCCACTTCAGCTTTCACCACCGCGCACGAATCCTCGGCCAAACGCCGCTCCATGCCCGTCGCCACCAAAGGCGATTCGGTAATCAATAGCGGCACGGCTTGGCGTTGCATGTTCGAGCCCATCAACGCGCGGTTCGCGTCATCGTGCTCGAGGAAGGGAATCAACCCCGCCGCCACGGACACCAGCTGCTTGGGCGACACATCCATATAATGGACCTCCTTGGGTGGCACATCGACGAAGTCGCCCCGCCGGCGGCAGGTGACGAACTCGGTCAAAAATTTTCCCTTGTCGTCAATCTTCGCATTGGCCTGGGCCACCGTGAAGTTTTCCTCGGCATCGGCGGTGAGGTAATCGAGCTTTTCTGTGACCCGTCCCTTCTCCACCTTGCGGTAAGGGGTCTCGAGAAAGCCGAAATCATTCACGCGGGCAAAGGTTGCGAGGCTCGCGATGAGGCCGATGTTCGGCCCTTCGGGAGTTTCCACCGGGCAAATGCGGCCGTAATGGCTCGGGTGCACATCGCGCACCTCAAAGCCCGCGCGCTCGCGCGAAAGGCCGCCCGGGCCCAGCGCGGAGAGGCGCCGCTTGTGCGTCGTCTCGGCCAGCGGATTGATTTGATCCATGAACTGGCTGAGCTGACTGCGCCCAAAGAAATCGCGGATCACCGCGGAAAGCGCTTTCGGATTCACCAACTTGGCAGGCGTCATCGTGCCGCTTTCGCGATCGAAAAGCGTCATGCGCTCTTTCACCAAACGCTCCGTGCGGGCGAGCCCCACGCGGCATTGGTTGGAAAGCAATTCGCCCACGGTGCGCACGCGGCGGCTACCGAGGTGATCAATATCGTCCAGCACGCCGCCGCCCATTTTGAGCGTAAGCAAATAGCGGGTGGCCTCCACCAAATCATGGCGGGTAAGCACGCGGGATTGTTTGGGATCCTCGAAGCCAAGTTTCTGGCCGATCTTGTAACGACCCACGCGGCCGAGGTCGTAGCGTTTGGGATCAAAAAATAATCGCTTGAGCAGCGCGCGGCTGTTGGCCACCGTGGGCGGATCGCCGGGGCGCAGGCGGCTGTAAATTTCCTTGAGCGCTTCCTCCTCGTTGTGAGTCGGATCCTTCTTCATGCACTTGATGATGAGGCCCTCGTCGCGGGTGGTGTCCACCACGCGAATCTTGTCCTTGCTCACTGCCGCAATCTGCTTGAGCACCGCCTTGGACAGCGGCTCGAACGCGCGCGCCACGATCACGTTTTTCTCCGTGTCCACCGCGTCCTCCACCAACACGAGGTTGGCGAGGTTCGCGTGCTTCTCGGCGGCCCTGAGCGTGATCTCCTCGATGTCGTAAAACAGCTCAAGAATTTCCGTGTCCGTGCCCTTGAGTTTCTCGTCCTCGAGAAAACACAGCGCGCGGAAAAATGTGGTGATCAGAAATTTGCGGCGCCGCTTCTTGCGATCCAGATAAACATACAGCAAATCACTGGTATCATACTGCGCCTCAAACCACGAACCGCGATCGGGGATAATGCGAAACGAATGCAGCATCTTGCCATTGGCATGCTTCGAGGCCTCGAAGGCCAAACCGGGCGAACGGTGCAACTGGCTGACCACCACGCGCTCGGCGCCATTGATCACAAAACTGCCGGAGGGCGTCATCAGGGGCATCTCGCCCATAAACACTTTTTCCTCCTTCACCCCCTTGCCTTCCTTGAGCTGGAAGGTCACGTAAAGTGCCGCGCCGTAGGTGCCGCCATCCTCGAGCGACTCAAGCCAGCTTTGCTTGGGCAGGTTGATCTCGTAACTATGGAAATCGAGCATGATATTTCCATCGTAGCTTTCGATGGGAAACACCTCCTTGAACACAGCCTGAAGGCCTTCGTCCTTGCGCTTATCGGGCGCGGTGTTGATCTGCAGAAAATCGACGTAAGAGTCGCTCTGGATTTCAATGAGGTTGGGCGGTTCAATGACCTCTTTAATTTTGCCGTAGTTGATCCGCTCGTTTTTGTTCGCTGCCATATCGCTATTTGTCCGTGCCGGCCACTGGCCGGCGGGGTTGCCCCCAAATTGTTGTCACGTTTTATCCCATCCAAGAGCGGCTCCGCGGATCCGCCTGTGTGTGCCCCGTCCAATCGCCTTCGCAATTGCCGGGGCGGCCGGCGGGGATTGCGCCCCCCGCCGGTGCCCGGTAAAAAACCAGACTACTTGAGCTCGACCTTCGCGCCGGCTTCTTCCAGCACTTTTTGAGCCGCTTCGGCCTCGTCCTTGGTCACGCCTTCGAGCAGCGCGATGGGGGCGCTCTCCACGAGTTCCTTGGCCTCTTTCAAGCCCAGATCGCTCTTGAGGGAACGCACCACCTTAATGCAGGGAATCTTTTTGCCACCGTCGCCGATGAGCATGACGTCGAAGGAATCCTTCTCCTCCGCCTCTTCGCCACCGCCGGCGGGGCCCGCCACTGCGACGGCTGCCGGTGCAGCGGCGCTGACGTCCCATTTTTCTTCAAGTTGTTTCACCAGATCGGCGGCCTCAATCACGGTGAGGCTGCTCAAGCTGTCTACAATTTTATCCAGATCTGCCATTTTGTTTTTCTTTCTTTTTGTGTCGTCTCGTCGTCCCCCGGGCGGGAGGGTTTTCAGTACGCCGCCTGCGTCCCGACGATTTACAGTTGTTCGTGTTTTAACCGCCCGCCGCACTCGCGCCGGGCGAAATTGTTTTTATCCTTTCTCGGATTTCGCCTGAATGGCGCGCGCCAACATCGTGGCCGGCGTGACAATCACGCGCGCAATCGCCGTGGCCGGCGCCTGAATGGTGCCGAGCAATTGGCTCCGCAACACGTCCAGCGACGGCAGGTCGGCCAGCCGGTTTACCGCTTCGCCTTCCATGCGTTCCTCGCCGAGATAACCGAAATGAATGCTCAACCGGTCGATGCTCTTGCCATATTCCTTGACCACCTTGGCCGCGGTCGCGATTTCGTTTTCGCCGGTTACCACCGCCACCTGCCCGGACAAGCCGCCGTTGAGTTCGCCCACGCCGGTCTCTTCGCAGGCTTTGCGGAACACGGAGTTTTTCACCACGTGAATTTCCGCGCCCAGCGGACGCAACTTGCCGCGCAGTTCCTCGAACTGCGCCACGGTCACGCCGGTGTAATCGGTGGCAATAAAGTAGGGCGACGCGTTGAGCCGCTCCACGTATTCGTTTGTCAAAAATTGTTTTTCCGCTCGCATGATTTTTCCTCCGTTAGTCTTGTTTGCCGAGGTCCTTGACATCCACTTTCACGCCGGGGCTCATGGTGGCGCTGATCGTGCAGCTTTGGAGATACGTGCCCTTGAATCCATCCGGCCGGGCTTTCATCACCGAGTCCACCACCGCGCGCGCGTTTTCCAGCAACTTGTCCTCGGGAAAAGAAACTTTGCCGACCACCACGTGCAGGTTGGCCGTTTTGTCCACCTTGAATTCCACGCGGCCGGCTTTCACGGCGGTCACCGCTTTGCCGAGATCATCGGTCACCGTGCCGGTCTTCGGATTGGGCATCAACCCGCGCGGGCCGAGCTGGCGGCCGAGTTTGGACACGCCGCCCTTCATCGCCTCGGGCGTGGCCACGGCGACGTCAAAACCGGTCCAGCCGCCCTCCACTTTCTTGATTAATTCCTCGAAGCCAACGTGCTCTGCACCGGCGGCTTTGGCGGCATCCGCTGCGGCACCTTCCATGGTGAAGGCGGCGACCACAATTTTTTGGCCGCTGCCGTTTGGCAAAGAAACAGTGCCGCGCACCATTTGATCCGAGTGCTTTGGATCCACGCCCATCCGGAAGCTTAGCTCCACCGTTTCGTCGAATTTCGCCCTGGGAAAACCCGCCAGCACGCCAATGGCGGCTTGCAGTCCCCGGCTCTCTTCCCCGTTCAGGGTTTCCTGCGCTTTATTGTATCGTTTGCTTGGCATTATATTTTTGCGGTTCAACCGGACTTGCGCCCTCCCGCGGTTTGTGTTTTCAAAAAACTATCCACGCACCTCGATGCCCATGCTGCGGGCGGTGCCGGCGATGATGCGAATAGCCATCTCGTCGTCGAACGCGTTCAGGTCGTCCTGCTTGGTCTTCACAATTTCCAAAAGCTGGGCCTTGGTTACGCGGCCCACTTTGTCTTTATTAGGCGTGCCACTGCCGGAGGCAATGCCGGCGGCTTTTTTCAGCAACTCCGCCGCGGGCGGGGATTTGAGGATGAAGGTGAAGCTCTTGTCCTGATAGACGGTGATCACCACCGGAATGATGGTGCCGGCCATGTTCTGGGTTTTGGCGTTAAATTCCTTGCAGAAGGGCATGATGGGCACGCCCAACTGGCCGAGCGCCGGGCCCACGGGCGGGGCGGGCTTGGCGTCGCCGCCGGGGATCTGCAGCTTGATGAGTCCGATTTCTTTTTTGGCCATTCTGTTTCCCTAAATTAAAAGTTATTGTTTTTCCACTTGCCAGTATTCCAGCTCCACCGGGGTGCTGCGGCCAAAAATATCAATGGTGACCTTGAGCTTGCCACTGTCCGGATCAATCGCCTCCACGGCGCCATTGTAATTGAGGAACGGGCCGTCGTTGATTTTTACAATCTCGTTCACCTCAAAATTCACGCGAGGCCGCTCGGTTTCTTCTGAGTCGGCAATCTGCGCCTGAATGGCCACGATCTCATCGGTCGGCGTAGGCTGCGGGCGTTCGCCGCCCACGAAACCAATGATGCCCTGCGTGCCATTAATAAAATCCCACGGTGCGGCGTGGATGCGGCCTTCCTCGTCGTAGAGGTTTACCTCCATGAACATGTAGCCGGGGTACAGTTTGCGCTGGGTAGTGGTTTTTTTACCGCCGCGCACTTCCACCACTTTTTCCATCGGCACGAGCACTTCTTTGATGTACTCGCCCATCTCCTCATCACCAATGCGCTTGGCGAGGCTTTTCTCAACCTTTTGCTCCTGCCCGGAGAGGGTCTGGATGACGTACCATTCGTGTGCCATAAAAATCCTAGCTGCCGGAGTCGGAGCCCATGAGCAGGTCCCATACTATAAAGCGTACAATTTTGTCGGAGAACACCGTGAAGACGCCGAGCATCACGGATGAAATCATTACCACCACGATGTGTTGCTTCAGCTCGTCCATCGTGGGCCACGTGCACTTGTGCAGTTGCTCGCGGGTTTCGCCGATGAATTTTCGGAACGAGGCGATGTATCCCTTGCGCCACAAAAATACGAACACCGCAATGCCCACCACCAGCCAAAAGATGGTCCAGTCGAACCCGGAGCCTGCGCCGGAATCCGTGCCGTTGGGATCGGTAGGCTTTTTGCCGGAATCAATTGTTCCAGGCACTATTTCCGTGCCCTTAGTAGTCTCGGCTTCGTTCGTGTTGGTGGCTGCTGCCATTTGTATACTCTCTAAATTGTTTTACTGTCGTTGTCGTCCCGGTTGGCGGAGGGGGAGGGATTCGAACCCCCGGTACCTCTCGGTACAGCGGTTTTCAAGACCGCCGCATTCGACCACTCTGCCACCCCTCCGGTTGCCGCCAAAATTGGCACGGCGAGAGGGAGTCGAACCCCCAACCTGCGGTTTTGGAGACCGCTGCTCTGCCAATTGAGCTATCGCCGTATAAACGAACGATGGGTCCGAACCCCGGGGTGACGCTGGTCGGCGCCTACTCGGTAATGCTGACCACCCGGCCGGAACCAATGGTGCGGCCGCCTTCGCGGATGGCGAAGGTCAACCCTTCCTCCATCGCCACGGTCTGGCCGAGTTCCACATCCATAATCACATTGTCGCCAGGCATGGCCATTTCTACCTTGTTCTTGTCATCCGAGTCACGCAGCTCGTGCACCGAGCCGGTGATGTCGCTGGTGCGGAAAAAGAACTGCGGGCGGTAGTTGGCAAAGAACGGCGTGTGACGACCGCCTTCATCCTTGGTCAACACATACACCTGCCCCTTGAACCGGGTGTGCGGCTTGATGCTGCCGGGCTTGGCCAACACTTGGCCGCGCTCCACTTCACCCTTCTTTTTGCCGCGCAGCAGCACGCCCACATTTTCGCCGGCGCGCGCTTCGTCCAGCAGCTTGCGGAACATTTCAATGTCCGTCGCCACGGTCTTCTCGGTTTCATCCTTGATGCCGACGAGCTCCACCTCGTCCATCTTCTTGAGGATACCGCGCTCTACGCGACCGGTGGCCACCAGGCCGCGGCCTTCAATAATGAAGGTGTCCTCGATGCACATCAGGAAGGGCTTGTCCTCCGCGCGCTCGGGCTCGGGGATAAATTCATCGCACGCCTTGAGCAGATCCTTGATGGCTTTGACCCACTTCTCCTCGTCCGCCATGGCGCCGGTGGCGCTGGCGCGAATGACCGGCGTGTCGTCGCCGGGGAACTCGTATTTGTTCAACAAATCACGAACCTCCATCTCCACGAGGTCAAGCAGCTCGTCGTCGTCCACCAAGTCGGATTTGTTCAGGCAAACCACGATGCTCGGCACGCCCACCTGTTTGGCGAGCAGCACGTGCTCTTTGGTTTGCGGCATTGGACCGCTGGAAGCGTCCACCACCAGAATCGCGCCGTCCATTTGCGCCGCGCCGGTGATCATGTTCTTCACGTAATCCGCGTGACCCGGGCAATCGATGTGCGCGTAGTGGCGTGTCTCGCTCTCGTACTCCACGTGCGCCACGGCGATTGTCACCGTCTTGGTAGCATCACGCACGGTGCCGCCCTTGGCGATTTCCGAATAAGCCTTAATCTCCGCCAAGCCATCCTTGGCTTGCACCGCCAGGATGGATGCCGTCAGGGTGGTCTTGCCATGATCCACGTGACCGATGGTGCCGATGTTAACGTGGGGCTTGGCCCGCACAAATGATTCCTTTGCCATGCTGCTTTCTCTTCCTTCTGTTTCTGGTTTAGGTTTTTACTAAAACTGGAGCCCTTGACCGGGCTCGAACCGGTGACCTCGTCCTTACCAAGGACGCGCTCTACCAACTGAGCTACAAGGGCACGGTCACTCTTAATTCACTAATTAAGTCGCTGACAATTCTCTATTCAACAAACGAAAAAACCCCATACCACACTCCCCAATTTTCTCGGAAAAGTGGCTAGGCTCCCTTCGTTTACATCTCGTTTTTTGCCGCCGATCACGCTCTAAACACACCCATTGGGGCCGTCGGCGGGTGAGGGAAAGTAGCGATTCAAGGCTGCGAGTCAACGTTTTTTTCACAAATAACGAAAAAATTATTCACCGCGGTGGTTCCGGCAACCCTAACGCACGCGCCGCATTGCGAAAATGCACCTTCGCCACCTCCCCCAAAACTGCCTCGCCCTGCTCCGCCACCAGTTCCTTGGCCGCCACATCCACCGGCGCGCCGCCGCCTTTTGGCAGCGTTTTGCCCACTTTTTCGCCCAATTCGGCTATTTTTTGCACAAAAACATCCCGCGCCAAAATCGAGGCCCCGGCCACCGCCAAGTCTTCCTCCGCTTTATGGCGCTGTATCAATTCGATTCCGCGCCCCAATTCCATCAGCGCATTGGCCACCGTGGATTTGCTGCGCGCAAACTGATCGCTAATGGCCCGTTCCGGCGGCGGCTCCATCTCGGCCTTACGTTCCATCAAGTTTTCAATCACCCGCGCATGACCCCAAGCGAGCATTTGGTTCACCGTCCGCATTTTTTTGTGCATCCGATTGTACGTCTCCGGGCCAATCGGCACCACGGTCCAAATGCATCCCGGCGTACTGCGAATAATTTTCGCCAGTTCGCCAATCCGTTTATCGCTGCTCACGCGCTTGGAATCTTTGATGCCTTTTTCCTGCCAATGCCGCACCACGGATTCGTTGACATAAACCGCAGCGATGACGAGCGGCCCAAAGAAATCTCCCTTGCCCGATTCATCCACGCCCAATCGCGGCCGAATGAAATCCGGATCAATCTCCGCCTCATAACCCAGCCGGGCTTCCTTCAATATCTCCGGCTCCAGCACAAACTCCACAAACTCGCGCGTGCCTTTGCCCTGAATCAACAGCTTGCCGCTGTTATAGAAATTGACGTTTAACTTATTGCGATGCCCCGCGAAGCGCGTGTGCGGCACGGCGCGCATTTCGTAATCGCGCTCCAACAAGTACGCCTCAAGCAACGCGGCTTGTTCGTCGTCGAGTTTGCAGGTGTACGAGGTGAGCGCCTTCTCCGCCATTATTTCTCCAGCACCATCAGCTCCACTTTGCGAAACTCCACCGGATGACTTTCCGACTGCAACGAAATGTAACCCGCCTTCAAGCTCAACGCATCGCCCTTGATGAGTTTCTTCGCATCCGCATCGCGCGGATCGTATTGCGGCTTCGTGTACGCCATCACTTCCTTGCCGTTCACGAAATGTTTAATCACCTCGCCGCCGCGCACTTCCACTTCCACCGTCACCCATTGATCGCCGGGATACGTTTTGGATTTGCTGCTGAAACAATGCCGCGTTTGCAGCTTGCCATCCATCTCCACATTCGTGCCCGGCGTGCAAAGATTCGCCGTCGTGCGCTTTCCCTTTTCCGGGCCACCCAGCAGTTGCACCTCAATGGACACCGGAAAATCCTGATTCAACCCCATCGATTTCGGAGGCTGGCAATGCAACATGATACCGCTATTGCGCCAAGCCCAGCCCGGGCCGCCTTTGATTTGCTTGCCCACAAACCGGTGCTCCACGCGGATGCGATAATGCGAAAAGGAATCCTTGTAAAAAATGTGGCCGAACTGCCGGTCGAATTCCCCGTAGCCCTCGTAGCCCACTTTCATCACGCCATCCTCCACGCGAAACGTGTTCTTGAAATTTTCCCCCAACGGCTGCCCCTTGATTTTCACCGTCCAGCCCTCGAGATTTTTCCCGTTGAATAACGAAACCCATTTCTCCGCCGCCCCCGCATTCAGGCAAAGAGCAAAACAGACCAACAACGACAACTTCGAAATCAATTGCATGCCCGTGTGTACACCAGCCAAGGCCCGACGCAAATGCAAAACGCGCGCCAAATGAACTTGGCCCCGCTCGTGTTTCCCCTCACCGTCGCCGTGTGTTGCATCATCGCAAAGCCCGTCGCCTCGTTCCGCGTTTGTTGGATTGGTTTGGCGCGAATGCGCGGGACTTACCGTGGCGGCACACGCGGGACGCATACGCCATTTGGGTTTCGGAAATTATGCTGCAGCAAACGCAGGTGGCGACAGTGATCCCGTATTGGAAACGCTGGATGCGCGCGTTGCCGACGATCGA